>Ga0307476_10001261_pt1 | contig 15656 bp, 18 predicted proteins | sample atmos_gasesECM2C_2_FD_203314 | JGI IMG/M metagenome (GOLD analysis project Ga0307476, IMG submission 203314) | Hardwood forest soil microbial communities from Morgan-Monroe State Forest, Indiana, United States - atmos_gasesECM2C_05 | ecosystem: Environmental > Terrestrial > Soil > Temperate... | reverse complement strand
ATCGACGATCGCGCACACACGGCTCCCGCGTGCGCAGCCGCAGAGGTCGACGTCGCTCATGGGATCGCGAAAGTCGCCGTGACCACCGGTCATCGAGAGTGCACGGCCTGAATAGAACAGTCGCGGTCCTTCGATCATCCCTTCCTCGAGCGCTCGCGCAGTTCCAATATCGCCGCCGCCCACGTCTCGGACGGTGGTAAATCCGCAGCGCAGCGCGTGACCGAGCATACGAGTGGCGTGATGCGACACATAGGTGAGCGGCTGTGTCTCGATATCGGCGACCTTGAGACTCGAGCCGAGCACGTGGCAGTGCGCGTCGATGAGCCCCGGCATCAGGATTCGGCCGCGGACGTCGATGACTTCGTGTGAGCAGCTCGCCGCAGCTCCGCGCGACAATTCGACGATCCGTGAGCCGTCGACGACGACGGTTGATTCGCCGATATAGGTTTCGTGCACCCCGTCGAAGATGCGCGCATTGATAAACGAGGTAATGGCCATGCCGAAGTCCCTACTTTCCGGCCCCGCTCGCAGCGCGAATCCGATGCACAACGCCCCCGATAACGTACGCGGCGATGCCGGCGACGCTCGCGACGCCCGCGAGCACACCTGTGGCGGTAAGCCCGTAGTATGCGATCAAGCCACCTCCCACAGCCGCGCCGCACGCCAGCCCCAGACCGTCGACCGCCGGCGCAGCCGCACCGGCTCGCCCTGTGGCATCGCTCCTCGCGATGAGCGCGAACTGGAGCGGCAGCGACAAGCACCAGGAAAAGTAGAACACACAGGCCGCGAACGCAAACGGCGCGCTCGCGTGTGTGTTGAAAAGAACGCTTACCGAAGCAAGCGTGACGATAAGGAGCCCTGAGACCATACCGAGGGAACTCCCGCGTCCGGCGAGAAGGGCGGCGGCGCAGGTGCCCGCGAGTCCCGCGAAGTTGATTGCCGTCAGCGTGGCGGCGACGGCCGAACGGGAAATGCCTTGCGCCGCACCGAGCGGTGAGAGATACGTCCAGACGGCGGCTTGACCTATGAAGAAGACGAACAGCCCCACCAGACTCCAGATCGCCGGTTCGGGAAGCCCCCACTCGCGTGGCCGTTCTCGCCCGCGCAGCGTTGTGGCTGGCAGCGCCGGGAGCAGCAGCGCGGCGGCCGCACATCCGCCCGCAAGCACTCCGAAAGCAGAACTGAGCCCGATCGACGCCACGATCGCCGGCATCGCCGCTGTAAGTGATGCAGCTAGTGCCACCTGACCCGAAGCATAGATCGCAAACGCCCGCCCGGGATTCGTCGCACGAGCCAGGCAATTCATGGCGAGCGCCCGCACGAGACCGCCGCCGGTGCCGGCGATCAGCCTGCTCACGAGCAAGGTCGCGAGCTGTCCGCTCGCGGCGCACGCGAGATTGCCCACCACCATGAGTGCGAGTCCTGTCCCGGCGCACCATCGCCAGCCGGTGATGCGATCGACACGTAGGAATACGAGCGTTCCCAGCACCTGTGCGAAGAGCTCGGCAGCAGCAATATAGCCCGCTTCGTGAGCATCGACTCCGAGTTCGCTCTGCCACGCCCCAACGAGGACCGGCAAGACCGCTGCAATCAGCGTTGCGATCAGCCCAAGCGAGCCGGCTGCGATGAGGAGCGCACGCGCGGGAGCGCGGGGTGCTGGCAGCTGTGCGGCGAGCATGGTCAATGCGTTGGGTTGGCAGGCGGACGGGCGCTATTAGCGCGGAGGACGCCTCGCTCAGGCAACTATCATTATGGCATCGGGTGCATCGCTTTCCGATAAGGGGCCCACGGTGAAGCAGGAAGTGCCGCTGTGGTCTCTCCATACACCGTTCGGCCGCCGGGGGCCGGGCTCGGACAACCACGTATGTCCGTTCCGCGACGGTCAGGAGACACCACGCCTGCCCCAGTTCCCGAGTGCCCAACGATTGGCGACCCAGGGCGGTGAGCGGCTCCAACGGCATTCACTTGGCGAAGACAACACGAGTGCCGCAGGGCAGCGAAAACAATAACCCGCCGAATAGAGCCGTGCTCCGCAGTTGCGGACCACGTCAGCGCGCCGGTGCCAGCGGTAGCTGCGCCGCAAGCGCTATATAGCGACGCTATACAGCGTAATATAGCGCCGCTATACTAAGAGGTATGGATACCCGCGCAACCTTGCTCACCGCCGCTCTGCAAGTTCTTGAGGACGAAGGAGAGGCTCAGTTCTCGACACGCGCCGTATGCGCCTTGGCGAAGGTCACCGCGCCCACGCTCTACCACCACTACGGCAGCGTCGACGGCCTGTTAAGCGCGGCCATGACAGAAGCGTTCTCGCAGTTCCTACAAAGCAAGAAGGCGGCAGTGATATCCCCCCACCCCGTAACGGCCCTGCGCGAGGGTTGGGACGACTACGTACGCTTCGCAGCCGCACGCCCCCGACTCTATGCGGCAATGATGAGCCGCGTCCTCAGCGGCGCCCAGATACCCGCTGCCGAAGAAGCGTTCGCGCTGTTAATCCAACGCATTGCGGCCATCGCCAAGGATGGACGGCTCGCGCTCGCCGTAGCGGCGGCGGCCGATCTTCTATGGGCCTCTGCGAACGCCGCTTCTCTGCTCTACGTGACGGCTCAACTGCGGAAAACGGCAATGCCTACTCGCCTCGTCCTGAAGAACATCCGCGAGAACGCCATGCAAGCCATCCTCACCACTAAATCGAAAGGCCGATCATCATGAGAATTCTGGTCACCGGAGGTACAGGTCTTCTCGGAGGCCGCCTGATCCCGAAACTAGTGGAGAATGGCGATCAAGTGTTTGCCCTCGCGCGCTCGGCGTCTTCTCACGCGAAGCTTCGAGCATTGGGCGCATTACCCGTCGAAGGGGATCTGGAAAGCGAGCTGCCGCTATCGTTGCCTTCGGTGGACGCCATCGTGCACGCCGCAGCACTGTTCCGGTTCTCTGGTCCCCGGGAGCCGTTCTTCGGTACCAATGTAGAGGGCACTACCAAGCTTCTGGCGTCGGCCGAGACAGCCGGGGCAACGACCTTCGTCCACATCAGCGCGGCAGGAATCGTCATGGACGATCGAGGTACACCTGTCCGTAATGCGGACGAGAGTGCACCGACGTTCCCGAACCACTTTTCCGCCTACCTGGCAAGCAAAGCACGGGGCGAGGCAATCGTGTTGGCGGCCAACAAGCCTGGTTTCCGCACCCTCGCACTCCGCCCACCAGCACTTTGGGGGCCGGACGACCCGTTCAGCCGTGCGCTTCCACAGGCAATCAACTCTGGGCGATTCGCATTCATCGATCGCGGAGACTATCCGTTTGCCACCTGCCATGTGGACAATGTGATCGAAGCCATTCAACGTGCATTGCAATGCGGCGAGGGTGGCCGCGCCTACTTCATCACCGATCCGGAACAGCAGACCTTCCGCGAATTCGTTGCTTCGCTCGCAAGCGTTCAGGGCCTGTCCATCGAGAAGCTGCCTTCGATCCCCTACTGGCTCGCCTCGACTCTGGGTCGGTTGATGGAAACTGTCTGGGCCATCACGCGCAAAGCGGGCGACCCGCCGGTGTCTCGTTCGATGATGCGGATGATCGGTCGGGAGTTCAGCGTCAATGATGCTGCTGCACGGCGCGAGCTGGGCTATGCCGGAAAAACCTCGCGAGCTGTTGGCCTGCGCAGTTATAGGCGAGCAATTTCACCACGGCCCGATTCCCAGGTGCCGAGCGCAAATGACTCTCCGTCGCCAAGCCAACACGGATGTAATTGAGGATCTGGCGCGGCGCACCGCTGCGCCCGTCGAGTTGATCAAGGATCTGTACGACGACGAAGTGACGAAATTGAGAGCTAACGCAACGGTTGAGAACTATATTCCGGTGATCGCGAGTCAACGTGTCAGAAGAACGCTCCGCGCGCGACGTCCGCGAAGGTGAGCAGCCCCGGCCTGCAAGATGCTCTGCCCCATCTCAGGTTCAAGTGTGATCAGAAGCGCGGGTGAGGCCCAGCCGAGCCCCGAGAAGCAAGCTGAGCGTGGTTCTCAGTTCGGCGGCTCTGGTATAGGGACTTCTTCAGCTTCCAGCGCTTGTGCGACCACAGCCAGTCAGGCGGTGCGGCGTGGATCTGCGCCTCGACTAAGCGCGCATAGCGCTCCGTGAGCGTACCGGGTGACGTTGCCCCGTCAGCGGAGACGAGTCGCACGAACTCCATCTCGTAGAATCCGCGCGCCCGGCGACGCATGGCGATGAAGAACACCGGGAAGCGCGTCACACGCGCAATCTCTTCCGGACCCATGTAGAAGGCGGTGTCGCGGTTGAGGAAACGCGTCCAGTGCCGGTGCTCGCTAGTGGTGGGCTCCTGGTCGGCGACCATGGCTACGGCGCGGACCACGCCGTGGCGCCTGAGGATGTCGGATAGCAGCTTCTTTGCGGGAACCAGGCGGCTGCCGAAGCGGGTGCGGAGCTTCTTCATCTCGCGCTCCGCCCAATCATTCGCCAACGGCTTGTAGGCGGCATCGAGCGGGTAGCCGAGTTCGAGGGACAGCGCGAGCAGCATCCATTCCCAGTTGGACTGGTGAGCGGCGACGAGTAGCACTGACTGACCTTGCGCGAGGAGTGCCTGTGGCTCCTCGAGGTTCACGATGCGTACCCGGCGGCGGATCTCGGCCGGCGAGAATGCGGAGGCCTTGATGAGCTCGACCGCCATCTGCGCGAAGCGGAGGTAATATTGGCGCCGCACCGCCCGCAGCTCACTCTCGGAGAGTTCCGGGAAAGCCGTGGCGAGACTAGCCCGCACCAGCTCCTTGCGATAGGGCACAACGCGATAAGCCATCCAGGCAACCAGGCGGGCCAGGCCGTAGAGCGCTACCAGTGGGATCCGCGCGAGCACGCGCACCCACCAAATGGCAGGCACGGCCGCCGACGGTCGCGGCAGCGAGGAGATGGGTGCCTCGGACGCGGCGGCCTTTAGCGCTTCGGCGGAAGCTCGCAGGGGCACTACCGAGATCGGGGATCTGAGAGCCTGCCGGAGGAGGACGACCAGTCCCAGAAAGGACCAAGACACAAGCGCAATCACCGGCCACAATGGCCTAAATCCAACAGGTTCGAGCACCTCGGTCCCCTACCCTCTGCGGTCCTCGCACGTTATGGACTCATCCAGCAGAGTACGAGCAGTGCTAAGTGCATGCTGCATCTCTCTGGAGGAAATGATTGGATGCCATCAGGGAGAAGGTCTCCCTATCCGTTAGAGAGAGAACCGGCCCGAGTTCCGATTGCGCTCTGCTACCGCGTGGATCGAGAAGCGCGAAGACGACTCAGACTTGCTGGCGCTTCATCGCGGCCGCTGGCGCCCTTTACCGTCCGGGCTCGTTGTGGAAGGTCGGACGAGCACATCCAATCTGACATCAACTCGAGATAGATCTGCACGGCGCCCGCGCAACCCGCTAGGAGAAGGGTCGCGATTAGCACCATGATGCACACAGAGACGTCCACTGCCTGCTCCTATGTCTAAATTAGCCGACACGCTCGCTAACGGCCCGAAGCGCCCTATCAGTCGCGACCGAGCTCAGAACTATCAAACTGTCCGCGACTGAATTGCTCTTGTCGGGCCAAGGCCGGCCGTTCATAGGGGCATGAGTTGCTGCTGCTACCGGAAGCGTTGGACGCCAAGATTGATATTCTTTCATGCGGAGTCGTGATTGACGTCCACGACCGCCTGGGCAAAAGCCTGCGGTGCCTCTTGCGGCAGGTTGTGGCCTACTCCGCCACCGATCGTTCGGTGCGCATAGCTGCCTGAGAACTTCTTCGCGTAAGAGTCCGGCTCCGGATGGGGCGCGCCATTGGCATCGCCTTCGAGCGTAATGGTGGGCACGGTGATCGTGGGACCCGCGGCCAAGCGCTGCTCGAGAGCCTCGTACTGAGCCTCTCCCTCGGCCAGCCCCAACCGCCAGCGATAGTTGTGGATCACGACGCTGACGTGATCCGGATTGTCGAACGCGGGCGCACTGCGCTCAAACGTCGCGTCGTCAAAGTTCCATTGGGGGGAAGCGAGCCGCCAGATGAGTTTCGAAAAGTCGCGCCGGTACTTCTCGTAACCCGCGCGGCCGCGCTCCGTCGCGAAATAGTATTGGTACCACCACTGGTGCTCGGCACCCGGCGGTAACGGCGCTTTGCCGGCCAGTTGACTGCCGATAAGGTAGCCGCTCACCGAGACCAGGCCCGTACAGCGCTCCGGCCACAGTGCCGCAATGATGTCCGCCGTGCGCGCACCCCAATCGAAGCCAGCGAGCGTGGCTTTTCGGATCTTGAGCGCATCCATCAGATCGACGATGTCATGTGCAACCACCGATTGCTGGCCGTTGCGCGGTGTCGCACTTGAAAGAAAGCGGGTACTGCCGTAGCCGCGGAGATAGGGAATGATGACCCGATAGCCAGCCCACGCCAGCAACGGTGCGACATCAACGAAACTGTGAATGTCGTAGGGCCACCCGTGCAGAAGCAGCACTGCGGGGCCCTGGCTCGGTCCCGTTTCCGCGTAGCCCACGTTCAGCGACCCTGCGTCGATCTGCTTCAAGGTGCCAAAGGACGTGTTGGTCCCCGGCTTGATCGCTGGGACGGTTAGCGTACTCGCGCGAGCGGGTTGCGACTGCGCTAAAGCGCCAAGCTGTGCGGCAGCAACGGTCATCGCCACTGCTCCGAAGAACTGACGTCGTCCCGGGTTGCATGGGTCATACATCGTTTCCCTCCACCGTGCCGAGGTCGCCGAACTGTTACCTGACGTGCATGGGACCAGAAACACGAGCCGATGCCGATTGGACCAAGGTATCGGGGTTATTGAGGAGGACTTCTCATAGCGGGTGGTCATTGAGGAACATGCGCGTGTAATTGCCCTTGCGGCCGCGGAACAATCGCCCTGACCGTAGATGCTGCATTTCCCGGATGCAGATGCTAGATGAGCCAGCCTGCGATATAAGACCGAGGCGCCCTCGGCGGGAGAGTCGCTGGGCGCTGAATGCGCGAAAGTGCCAACGTCGTACCGAGGTGGAGACGCAAGAAATGGACCCTGCAATTATCTCGGCGACTTCGGGGTTGGTTGGCTCTTTGGTGGGTGGGCTGTCAACGTTCGCGGCCTCATGGCTCAGCACGCGCAACCAATACCGCGCGCAGACGCTGGTGCAGCAGGCTGTAAGGCGGGAAACGCTGTACGCCGAATTTGTCGCGGAGGCCGCCGGACGGCTAGCTGAGGCATGGAGCCACGAGGCGGGCGGCCCCGAGGTGATCGCGAGGCTCGGGGGCGCTGTCGCACGCATGCGCTTGAGCTCGTCGGAGGCGGTGGTCGCCGCGGCAGAACAAGTCGTCCGCCGAGTCATCGAGGCGTACGCTGCGCCCAACCACACCTTCGATGACCTGCGGCAGCGCACGCAGGTCCAGGGGTTCCGCGATCCACTGCGTGATTTCAGCGAAGCCTGTAGAGCCGAGCTGCTCGTGACACGATCATGAGCTCCTCGCTCAGGCACTGGGCGAGATTGTCCTGTGGCTCACGTGAACGGGAAGGTGGAGTGCGGCGGCTAGCAGCAGCGCATGAAGCGCAGCGAGGAGTAGAAAGGCCGAAGCGTACGGATTGAGAAAAGTCCGATGCAGAGCCGACAAATCCAGTCTCCACCCAAGGAATGTGGCGCAAAGTGTGGTAAGGGTCGGCCCTCCGAGCCGCTGAACGATGTTCAGGGAAGTGCTCGCCATGGGAAGATCATGGGGGCTGACGGAAGCGTAAGCGGCGGAAATCGAGGGAACGCCGACTGCGGCTTGCCCTACTCCTCGAACGAAGAGCGCTGTTGTCAGCACGAGGAACTGAGGAGCGTGACCCGCCACATAGACAAAAGGCAATGTACCGAGAAATGCCAGCAACGCGCCGCCCGCGGAAACTCGGCGAATGCCGAATCGGTTGGTCAAAGTGCCCATCGCCGGATATATGCAAATCATCCCAAGGCCGAGGGGAGAAATGAGCCAGCCCATCTCACTCGGGGAGCGGCCGCAGGCTCGGATCAGGTAGATAGGGATGAGCATCTGTCCGGCGAACAGCGCGCCGTTGGACAAGAACTGGGTGACCGCGGATGCCGAGAAGACCTTGCCCCTGAAAAGGCGGAGATCTATGAGAGCTTTTTCTCCGCGGCGTCTTGCGGACCAAAAAAAAACAGTCAGCAGAAAAATGGCGGCAGTCAGCGTCAACAGACCCTCGTGGTCGCCGATATGATCCATTCCGTAAAGAAACAGGGCGAGGCCCATCGACAACAGAGCGAAACCGACCCGGTCCAGTTCTCGCGGCCTGATGTATGCACGGTCCTCGGGCAGAAGCATCGCCGCCAGAGCGAGCACGAGCGCCCCGAGAGGGACGTTGACGAGAAACAACCAACGCCATGAGGCATATTTCAGAATTGCGCCGGCGATGATCGGGCCGAGAAGGGGTCCGAGCACGACCGGCACCGCCGCATAGCCGACGATGCGTGCCATTTGCTTCCCGGCAACGCGCGCCAGCATCATTTGCGTCATGGGTGCGAGTAGTCCCCCGCTTAGACCCTGCAGAACCCGGAATGCGATCAGGGAACCCGCTGACCATGCGAGCCCGCACAACGCCGAGGCGAGCGTGAAAGCGGCAAAACACCAAAGATAAATGGGCTTTACGCCGAGCCGATCGACCAGCCAACCGCTGAGCGGCAGAGCAAGCGTGAGTGTCAGCAGGTAGCCACTGGTCACCCACTGAACGATCGCCAGGCTGCTATGAAGCTCGTCGGCCAGACTGGCGAGCGACACATTAATCATCGTCGCGTTGAGCAATGTGAGAAAGGCTCCCGTCACGGTCACCAAGGCTATCTTCCAGACCGATGAACCGTCTCGATCAGTGCCGCCCGAATCGTATCGAGGTGGCATCTCAGCCAAATGCCTTCACGGCCGCCGTCGCGGCGAACAGAAGGCTGTGCCAATGGCGACCGCCCAGAGCGGATTGCGAAAGTCATGAGCTTCACATGACTCTAACAAGCGTCGAATCCGTTCGATCGGTCTGCGCGGCTGGATGGTTGGCAGCCCCACGCGGGCACGTCGACTGGGCGGCGGCTCACGCTATCCTCCGCTGCAGAAGCGTCGCTAGGCCTGTCCCGGGTTGATGTGGCTTCAGGTGCGCGAGAACGCGGTCGAGCGCTCGGGCCAAGAGTCGCATTTCTTCCCGGGGAAGACCCTGCAGAGCCGCGAGCTGCGATTTCTGGACGATCTTCCAAATGAGCGGCAGGTGCGCCCGGGCCTTCAGCGTGATCACGAGCGATCTTGCCCGGCGATCGCCGGGGCGCGGGTGCCGCTCGATCCACTCCTGCGCCTCCAGCCGGTCGAGAACGCGCCCGAGCGCGGCGGGATCGATCACCGTCAATTCCGCGAGTTGCTGCTGGGTGACGCCTTCGTTCTGCGCCAGCATGATCAGCGCCCCGCACTGTGTCAGGTCCAGCTCGAAGCCCCGAGAGTGCTCCTGAAAGCATCGTGCGTAGAGGCGGCCAGCGTAGAGCAGGCTGAACCCTACACGTCGAATCGGTTTCACGTGGGTGGAGACGTCGAGCCGCTCGGCGTTTGCAGGCGCGGGGCGGCGTGGTTGGTTGCGCATCAGAAGAGGAAGCTCGAGCCGGTCACTCGCACGACTACCTTGCCGATATGCCGGCCGGACTCGAGATACCTCAGGGCCGCTACGATGTCCTCCATCTCGAACGTCCGGTCGATGACTGGCCGGATGCCTAGCGCTTCGATGGTTCCGCTCAGCCGTTCGAGCATCTCCACCGATCCCCCGACGATTCCCTGCAGACGCAGGGTCTTCGACAGGATCGGCAAGGCATCGAAGGTTCCGGCACCTCCGCTCAGAGTTCCTATGACACTGATCGTGCCGCCGACGGCCGTCGACTTGATCGACTGATCGAGCGTGCCGGCTCCGCCCGCTTCCACGATATGGTCAACGCCGGCGCCGTCGGTGAATTCGAGCACCGCCCGGCTCCACTCCGGCTCCTTCCCGTAGTGGATGGCGTGATCGGCTCCCAGCTGTCGCAGCCGCTCCAGCTTCGATTCGCTACCGCTCGTTGCAATGACTTGCGCACCTGCGGCCAGGGCAAACTGCAGGGCGAAGGTGCTCACGCCGCCCGAGCCCTGCACGAGCACGGTTTGCCCGGGCTTGAGATCGCCGTGCTCGAACAGCGCATTCCACGCGGTGAGCGCTGCGCAGGGAAGTGTTGCGGCCTCGTCGAACGTCAGCCCGTCCGGTATGGGGACGAAGCCTCGCGCATCGCCCGTGAAATACTCCCCCAGGACGCCGTCGGCCGCCCATCCGAGCGCGGACGCCATCACGTCGCGACTGAAACGGCCGCTGATCCAGTCGGGTATCTGCGCCGCGACGACGCGATCGCCGATGCTGAACCGGCTCACTTCGCCGCCGATCTCGATCACCTCGCCGGCGCAATCGGACAGGGGTATGAGGGGCAGTCTGGTGTCAGCGGATAGCCGCCCGCGGCTGACCAGCAAATCATGATGATTGAGCGACGCGGCGCGTACACGGACCCGGACCTGCCCAGGCTCCATCCGCGGCAGCGGGCGTTCGACGATGACCACATTGTCCAGCCCGAAGGCATTGAGCTGGGCAACGCGATTCGTGCGAGCGGCACTACCCCTCATCTTCATCTCCATGCGCTGCTGTTGAGCATGCCGCCACATTAGATTCCCGCACCGGCTCAAGGAACCGCGCTACGGTTGATGCATCGTTTCGCGGAGGGAAGGCGGCGAGCAGCATCAGAGCGCAGAGATGAGTACCGCAACCGCACGCGGGCAGTCCTTCGAGGCGCCGCCCGCGTGAACAACACGCAACGTGTTGACGAAGCGTTTCCTCGCAGTAAATGCTCGACGCTGTGCATTGACAGAGAGCGGTGTCTAGACTCGTTTTCCGCGATTGTGCGGGCGTACGGCCTCAGCCTGAGCGCTTCGTTTCCTGGCGCGAAACGCTGCGTCCAACACACACAGATTCAACACGCGGTGCAGCGACTGCAAGCTACGGGCATGAAGAGCCTGGAGAAGCGGCTGGAGGCGCGACTTCTGAATCGCAACAGCCGCGCTCACCCCCCTAGAAACCGACGAACGGCCATTCCCAGTATGTGCAGGGTTCATTCACCGGGTGAAGAAGCTGCGAGGATAAGAGCAACCAACGATGGTTCTTTGCTGTTTTTGGAAATTAGATTCCTGAGTTTCTCATCTAATCAGTCACAGTGCGCAGCCCGACAATAGCTCCTGACACGCGGGTGACTGGAACCCCAGGAGCGAGTTTCGCCAGCCGCAGACACAGCACATTCCACTCGGATGTTCGACACCTGCATTCGATACAGGAGGGTTCCCAATGATTCGCAAAGCACGAGCTGTCTGGCGCGGAAGTGGCCGTGAAGGAAGTGGCGACCTTTCGACCGACTCCGGCGTGCTTGCGAACACGCCGTATTCATTTAGAACTCGATTCGAGAGTGAGAAGGGAACCAACCCTGAGGAGTTGCTCGCCGCCGCGCACGCAGGGTGCTTCACGATGGCCCTGGCCTTTCGTTTACAGAGTGCAGGATTCGCCCCTACTGAGCTCAATACCGAGGCGATCGTCACTTTCGAACAGGACAATGAGGGCTTCCGTATCAGTCGCTCCGCCCTGACCCTGCGTGCGAGCGTGCCAACACTTGATCAGGACAGGTTCGATCGCCTCGCTCAGGACGCCGAGCACAACTGCCCGGTTTCCAGGGCGCTCAGGGTCGAGATCACACTCGACGCGAAGCTGGTTTGAACGTAGCTCGGCGAACGTACCATGACGTCAGCGGCTGTGAGTTGTTCACCGGGGCGGCGTGTTGATTCACTGCCGCCACGTCATCGCGAATCCACAACCAGCGCCGCCGAGGACCGAGCAGCCACGTCGGCGGGCCTTGGCATCGCCGAAGTCGCGGCAATGCTCGGCGGACTGATTCGGCAGGGACGTCCACTGCCCCTCGTTCTCACCACGATGTGTCAGCTCTTCGACGCCACGGTCAAGGGATTCTCCAGTATTGTCCTTGTTCTGGACCGTACTGGTGCGAGAGTGCGAAACGCCGCAGGACCGAGTTTACCCACCGGCTACATGAAACAGCTTGAGGGCAGGCGCGTGAGCTGGATTGAAACTGCCTCCGGGGCCACGATCAATGGCAAGACACCCGTGATCGTATTGGATCCTGTCTCGGACAATCTACCGGAGAGCCAGAAGTCGACCGCGGCCGCTGCGTCCGCGCTCAGGTTGCATGAGGTTTCGCCAATTTTGTCGCTAACCGGGGAGCCGCTCGGAATCTTTGCCGTCTATCAGCACGACGGCAACCACAACGTTACCCGTTGTCACTCCGCACTCATCCAGCAGTTTACCCAGCTCGCGAGCGCCGCCATTGAGCGAATGAGAAGCGAGCGACGTGCCGCACTTCTCGAGAGAACGCAACAACTCAGTTCGACGTGGTGCTTTTCCTGGCACGTGGAGACAGACGAGATCAGTTGCTCAAGAGAGTTCTGCCAGCTCTTTGGGCTCGACCCGGCGGATGTGCCGGTGACGCTCGAACTGATCGGCGCTCGCATCCATTCCGAAGACCTCCCGCCATTCCACGAAATGATCGAAACAGCGCAAAGTGGAGTCAGCGACTTCGAGTTCGAGCTGCGGCTACGCCTGCCGGACAACTCGATCAAGTACCTGCGCGTCGTTGCGCACCGAACTCGCGATCAGGAAGGCCAATTGGAGTACATCGGTGCAGTCCAGGATGTGACGCAGCGCCGGCGTACAGAAGAGGCACTCGCCACGTTGCGAGCCGAACTTGCGCAAGCAGCGAGGGTTACGAGCCTTGGGGTGCTAACGGCGGCGATTGCGCACGAAGTTAACCAACCCCTGGCGGGAATCGTTACGAACGCCAGCACCTGTCGGCGGATGCTCGCCGTCAATCCTCCAGACGTCGAGGGAGCACGGGAAACCACGCGACGCACGATTCGCGATGCCGAGCGGGCGTCGGAAATAATCAAGCGGGTGCGCGCACTATTTTGCAAGAAAGGCGCCACGAGCGAATCACTCGACCTGAACGATGTAACACGGGAGGTGGTTGCATTAGCGCTGAGTGAACTTGAGCGGAATGAGGTGATTGTGCGCACGGAGCTTGCCGGCGAACTACCACCAGTCCAGGCCGACCGAATTCAGCTGCAGCAGGTCATCTTAAACCTGGTTCTCAACGCATCAGATGCGATGAACGGTGTCGATGATCGTCCGAGGCAGTTGCTGATCAGAACCGAACGAGACGAAGAAGATCGTGTACGACTGAGCGTGCGAGATACAGGAGTGGGTTTCGAACCCCAAGGCGTGGACAGACTATTCAATGCGTTCTACACCACAAAGATCAACGGTATGGGAATCGGCCTATCTGTCAGTCGCTCCATCATCGAGAGTCATAAAGGCCGCCTATGGGCAACACCGAATGATGATTCGGGAGCGACCTTCTCATTTTCCGTCCCCTGCGGACCCCGGCACGTGTCGAACGGCGTGACCGGTGCCCAGCGCCTTGGCGCTCGAGTGTCCGCTGTGACGAGTGCAGAGGAACGTCCTATGAGGAGTCCGTGACCGTGATGGTCAAACGTCCGCTCGTGTCGGTGGTCGATGACGATGAGTCCGTGCGCGAATCGCTACCCGACCTGGTGAGGGAGTTCGGCTATTCTGTTCGGGCGTTCTCTTCGGCTGAAGAGTTCCTCGCGTCCGACTCCCTCGGCGAGACAAGATGTCTGATCCTCGACATCGCCATGCCCGGCATGACCGGACCCGCTCTGCAACAGGAGTTGACGGTTCGCGGGCGCAGCATTCCGATCATCTTCATCACCGCGCAGGCAGATGAGGCCGGCCGTCTACGCTCGCTCGAACAGGGTGCCGTGGCCTGCCTGCTCAAGCCATTCAGCGATATGGCTCTGTTTGAGGCGCTCAATGTCGCATTTCGAGCGCACTGAGCGATCTAACGCAGGGACTATGAAATGAATTCGGCAATTGCGGCTTTTCATGAAGCGCGGTCGCCCCTGCTGTCACCCGAGACGCCAATCGTCTTCGTCGTTGACGACGACGTCTCAGTGCGCGAATCACTGGAATCGCTGGTCCGCTTCGCAGGCTTGCAGCCGCAGGCGTTCGCGTCCGCGCACGAATTCCTCTCTCGCCCGCGCGCCTTCGTCCCGAGTTGCCTGATCCTAGACGTTACGCTTCCCGACCTCAGTGGTCTCGACCTACAGGAGCGCATCGCTACTGAGCGAATTGATATGCCGATCATATTTATCACCGGCCACGGCGATGTGCCGATGACGGTGCGCGCGATGAAGGCGGGAGCGGCGGAGTTCTTCACCAAGCCATACGGTGATGAGGTGTTGCTGACCGCGATCCACCAAGCTATCGAGTGCAGCCGCGCTACGCTGCGTCGGGAGGCGGCGATAAGACTTCTCCGGGACTCTTACGCCTCACTCAGCCCTCGCGAACGGCAGGTCATGGCTTTGGTAATTCGCGGCCTGCTAAATAAGCAAGTCGGTGCTGAACTCGGCATCAGCGAGATCACGGTGAAGGCACACCGAGGCAAGGTAATGCGGAAAATGAAGGCTGACTCCCTCCCCGACCTGGTGAATATGGCTGCGAGACTACAACTCGCATCCACTCAGTAAGGCGAACACTTCACCACCCTATGCGCCACCGCCGGCAAACCAATCGTATCGCCTGCCGTTACGAAAAAAACACCGTGGAGGGTGCGGCCTGGTACCAAGGTGCAATAGACGAGTCCTGATGCCGTGGCGCACCGTTCAACGCATGGATCGTGTAAGCGGGCAATGCGCCCCAATCCGCCGGCGCAGGCACCGTCGATCCAAAGGATCGACGTGCTCGCTACCAAGCTGCCCTGTAACCGCATTAGGGCAAATGCTGATGGCTCTACTCGATCGCGGCAAAGCTAAGATCGATTAATGGAAGGACAATCACATGATTCAAACCGGCACGAACACGAGTGCAGCGAGAGTCGACATGAAGCTCGAGGTCGACGTCATCCCTGTATCCGATGTCGAGCGATCCAAACAGTTCTACGGACGCTTGGGTTGGAGGTTCGACGAGGATGTCGCCCCATCAAAGGACGTTCGCATCGTGCAGTTCACGCCTCCGGGCTCAGCGTGCTCGGTCACGTTCGGCAAGGGAATAACTGCAGCTGCGCCTGGCTCGGCCGCGGGCGCGCTGATAGTCTCCGATATCAAAGCGGCTCATGCCGAACTTGCCCGCCGCGGGATCGAAGCGAGTGAGATGTGGCACGGGCCGCCGTTTCCCTTGGAGGCACGGCTCAGCGGCCCTGACCCGAAGCGCACGAGCTACGGGTCGTTCTTCTCCTTCAACGACCCCGACGGCAATTCGTGGCTCGTCCAGGAGGTCACGGCGCGGCTTCCCGGCCGAATCTGAGTCCCACGGCGCTTCCTGGGGCTTGACGTGTGCAATCGACCCCACAGCACAGCACACCTCTCGTGGAAGGGCTTTCCGCCCGGCATCACGGCAGTGCGTGCCATCTATACGACGGCTCTCGCGAAGCACGGCTTCACAGGCCCGCTTCGCCTCTTCGAGGGCCCCAACGGCCTGGAAC
>Ga0307476_10001260_pt1 | contig 15660 bp, 14 predicted proteins | sample atmos_gasesECM2C_2_FD_203314 | JGI IMG/M metagenome (GOLD analysis project Ga0307476, IMG submission 203314) | Hardwood forest soil microbial communities from Morgan-Monroe State Forest, Indiana, United States - atmos_gasesECM2C_05 | ecosystem: Environmental > Terrestrial > Soil > Temperate... | reverse complement strand
GGCTTCAGGACCAGCCATTTCAATTGCTGGTCATGCTGCTGGAAGCGCCGGGCCAGGTGGTGACCCGCGATGAGTTGCGCAGCAAGCTTTGGCCGCAGACGACCGTTGATTTCGATCACGGCCTCAACAAAGCAATCAGCAAGATCCGAGAAGCGTTAGGCGATTCTCCCGAGCGTCCCCGCTTCGTCGAAACCGTCGCTCGCCGCGGCTACCGGTTCCTCGCCGATGTCGCGGTCGTCGGTGGCGGGCGCGCAAAAACCGTGCCCGACGATCCAGCATACGAGAGCTCCCCGGCATTCTCGCCCGCGCAGCCGACGACACCTCATAAAGCAAGGCCGAGCAGTCTTGCTCGACTGCTTTTCGGCTTGGCGCTCGTCGCTGCATTCGCCATATCATGGCTATTCTACCATGAGATTTATTCTTCACCCGCAATTCGCTCCCTGGCGGTGCTGCCATTGGAAAATGTTTCCGGGGACGGTTCGCAGGATTACTTCGCTGATGGCATGACCGACGCGTTGATTGGGCGTCTCGCGCAGATCAGCACATTACGTGTGATCTCCCGTACATCGGTGATGACCTACAAAAATGTCCACAGGCCATTGGCCGAGATTTCGCGCGATTTGAATGTGGACGCCGTGGTCGAGGGCAGCGTCTCGCGCGCCGGAGAACGAATTCGGGTCACTGCCCAGTTGATCGACGCGCGTAACGACAAACGACTCTGGAGTGGCAGCTACGACGAAGATATCCGGGACACGCTCGTGCTCCAAAGCAGGGTAACCCGCGCCATCGCCGGGCAGCTTCGCGCCACCCTAAATCCGCAAGAACAGCTGACGCTTGCCAAGTCGAGGACGGTGGATCCGGACGCCTATGAAGCTTATTTGAAAGGCCGTTTCTTCTGGAACAAGCGGACAGGAGAGGGGCTGAGAACAGCCATCGATTATTTCAAGCGCGCGATCACCATCGATCCGAGTTATGCGGAAGCATACGCCGGCTTGGCTGACTCCTACGCCGTAGCGGGCGATTGGAAGTATGGCGTACTTCCTCCGCTGGATGCATTCCCGAAGGCCACGGCGGCTGCGGCCAAAGCGTTGGTATTGGACGCCAGCCTCGGCGAGGCGCACGCCTCCTTGGCCTACGCTCTGGATCTTTATGGCTGGGATTGGGTCGCTGCCGAGACGGAATACAAGCAGGCCATTCAACTCAACCCTGGTTATGCGACGGCGCATCAGTGGTATTCTTGGCATCTCTTCATGGTCGGCAGGGATGACGATGCTCTGATTGAGTTGCGAAGAGCTGAGAGTCTCGATCCGCTTTCCCTTATCATCAATGCCGACATCGCGGACGCATTGTGCGTCGCCCACCGGTATGACGAAGCAGTGGAGCAAAGCGAGAAAACGCTGAAAATGGATGCAAATTTTGCCGTCGGCCACTATGAATTGGGCCAGGCGTTAGCGCAAAAGCACATGTACGATCGGGCGATCGTTGAGTTTCAAAGAGCAATCGAACTTTCCGGCCACAGCGGGGCGTTCGATTCGAATCTGGGTTATGCCTATGCGGTTTCAGGACGAAAGGAAGAAGCGCTAAAAATAGTCGATGAGCTGGAATCACGGCATCCCACGAACTATTCCGTCCAAGCCGATATCGCATTGATCTATGTTGGACTTGATGATCGGGACGAGGCGATCAACCGGCTGAACAAAGCCTTTGACGCGCGATTCAAGGCGTCCATCCTGCGGCGACCGGCGTTCGATCCTCTTCGTTCAGATCCTCGATTCCAGGATCTTTTGCGGCGAATGGGCCTTCCGACTTCGAAAAGCTGACAACACCGGCGCCTTGCCGCGTTCGCAGTTACATGTCTCGCTCTGCAATCACGGCCGTTTAGGCGGGAATGGACCAGCGGCGCTTTGCTTCGTCGAGGGCCTTGGCGCACGCAGCCGGGTTATCGTCGGTATCTGCTTGTCGCGCGCGTTGCAGTGCGGCGGCGGCACCCTCATTGGCCTTCCGTTCGGCGTTACGCACGGTCTCGGGCGTCGGCTGGTAGTGAAGCTGCGCCGCGATGGACTGGGGAGCGGTTGGGCCGACCTTGGCGCTGGATGACGCGTGCCCGATCTGTCGTTCAAGCTCTTCGATTTGCGACGTGCACGGGCCGCTATAGGCGGCACCGCTGCAGCAAAGCACAGTGGCGGCGGTCGTCGCGACGAGGAGGCCGACCGAGGCGGACCGTCCGAACCTGCTTGATGAATTCGGCATCGTGAAAGCTGCGTCTAACCAATGGCGTGGCGTGTTCATGTCGGCCTCTGGGAAAGCGCGATTGTTGTTGTGTCGAACATTGGAATCTCCAGCGCGAGTCGCTTCGGCCCGGGATAATTCGGCGCCGAATTGCCGCGCCGAGCGGCTACATATCGCGGGAGAGGGCAGCCGCCTGGTCTATTCCCGGCGGTCGAGCGCCAGCGCCGCATTTCGGATCACGTTTTCATGAACATAGTTTGAGAAGCCTGCCCAGGAATAAGTCTCGCCGGTCGCAGGTCTCGTCCTGCGAGGCGGCATTGGCTTGACGGAGACCGGTGATGCGAAAATTCGATTCAAGGCGCTCCACGTATAAAACCATGATTGTCGTTGCTGCATCGCTCGCCCTCGGCACGGCGACGATAGCGACCGCCACCATTGCATTCGCGCGCGGAGGCGGCGGAGGCGGCGGACATTTTGGCGGCGGTGGGCATTTTGGCGGCGGCTTCGGGGCCGGCCATTTTGGCGGCGGCTTCGGCGGCGGCCGTTTTGGTGGCGGCTTCGGCGGCGGTCGTTTTGCCGGCCGTCATTTCGGCAGAGGCTTTGGCGACGGTTTTGGGCGCCTGTACGGGTTCGGCGGCGAAGGGTTCTATTACGGCGACGGCTATGGCTACGGCTATAACGGCTGCTACGTCCCTACGCCTGATGGCTACGCCTGGGCCTGCTACTGAAACCGAGTGGTTCGAGGGCCCGATAGCTATGCTCAAAAGGCGGCTTGAAAATCCGCGTGCGGCGGCACGGTGTTTGTCGCTTGCCAAGACGGTCTACTTGTTCCGCTGCGGCGAAAGCGGGCTTTACGCGTTCACGGCCGATGCCAGCGGCCACATCCTTCCGTCGCGGATTTATCCTCAGATACGTTGGCGGTTTGAACGATGCGTGACGCTGCAGCCGGACAGGAACTCGCCGAAGCGGAGAATCGTAAGGGCAATTCTCGATGCCATCGCGGAGCATGGCTTCCACCTGACTCACGCGGCGCTCAGCGCAGAGCACTGTGCGACATTGTAATAAGGGGCGCTGATCGGCCGGTGACACGCCGATCCCTCCGGGTAGCCGCTACGACAGCGAGAGTCCGATTCAAAATAACAAATCCAAATCGGCACGGTTCGCGGCGGCGCGGTCGCGAACTTGCGGCGGCTCGGCCGCACAGTGCGCAGACGCGGCGGAATCTTTTTATAAATAAATTCGCGATCCGGGAATTAATGGCTGCCATCCCCGGTCTAGTGCGTGAGTGCAATCCAATTCGTCAACCGAACTCTTCCATGGAGAATGTCAGTGGCATCCGATCGTAAAGAAAATGGCGAAGGTTCAACTCGGCGTCAGGTCCTGGAATGCATGACCTGGGCTGGGACCGGTATTCTATGGACGGTTTCAGGCGGTGTGCCCAAGTCGTTGAGCCTGCTCGGCAGCGCCGAAGCGGCAACGGCCGCGACGCAATCGTTCACGTTCGCGCAGATCTCCGACAGTCATGTCGGCTTCCACGTGAAGCCCGTGAACCCGGACGCTCTCGGCACACTCAAGGAAGCCATTGCCAAGGTCGGTGCGCTTCCCGCCAAGCCTGCGTTCATGATCCATACCGGCGATATCACCCATCTTTCAACGGCGGAACAGTTCGACAATGCCGCTCAGGTCATCGGCACCGCCGGGCTCGACGTGCACTACGTGCCGGGCGAACACGACCTCATCGACGAGACGCCAGGCAAGACCTACCTCGAGCGCTACGGCAAGAACACCAAGGGCGCGGGCTGGTATTCGTTCGACCACAACGGCGTCCATTTCATCGCCCTCGTCAACGTCGTGAACCTCCAGGCCGGCAGCATGGGTGTTCTGGGCGCCGAGCAGCTCGCCTGGCTCGCCGACGATGTGAAGGGTCTCTCCGCATCCACGCCTATCGTCGTCTTCGCTCATATTCCGCTGTGGACGATCTACAAGGACTGGGGTTGGGGCACCGACGATGCGGAGCAGGCATTGTCGACCCTCAAACGGTTCGGTTCGGTGACGGTGCTCAACGGTCACATTCATCAAGTCATACAGAAGGTGGAGGGCAACATGGCATTCCACACCGCGCTGTCGATCGGCTTTCCGCAGCCGGCGCCGGGAGCGGCTCCTGCGCCGGGGCCGATGGCTGTTCCGGCTGAAAAGCTGCGCTCCTTGCTTGGCATCAGGAGCGTCTCCTTCGTCCAGGGCAATCAGGTGCTCGCCACTATCGATCAGACGCTGGATTCGAACACCGTAAAAGCTGGACCCGGTTGAGATCACACGTTTCGTAGCGAGCCGCGGGCTCCCACTGTGAGAGGACAATCATGACGAGATTTGCGGTAGCCGCCGGCATTGTGGCCGGTCTTGCTTTCGCCGGGCCGGCGGCGCCGGCCACGGCGCAAACGAAGCCGACGATAGCGATCATCGTGAAGGACACGACATCGGTCTACTGGCAGACGGTGCTGGCTGGCGCGCGCAAGGCCGGTCAAGATCTCGGCGTGAGCGTTAGCGAGCTCGGCGCCCGATCCGAATCCGATGTCTCCGGCCAGATCAGCATTCTCGAGAAGGCTGTGGCCTCGAATCCGGCGGCGATCGTCATTGCGCCTGCGCAGTTTACCCCGCTCGGCAAGCCGATCGATGAAGCTGCCAAGAAAGTCAAAGTCATCGGCATCGATTCCGCCGCCGATACCAAGGCCTGGACCTCATTCTTGACGACCGACGACTTGCAGGCTGGCCGCATGGCTGCCGATGCTCTCGCCAACGCGATGACCAGGACTTATGCCGATACCGAAGGTGACGTCGCTATCATCACCGCTTCACCCGCCGCCGCCTCGTCCGATCAGAGCGTCACGGGTTTCAAGGAGCAAGTGGCGAAGAAATATCGGGCCTTGAATGTACTCCCCGACAAGGTCGCCGATGCTCAGGCGGCGACCGGGCTTACCGTCATGAAGGACCTCGTTAACGCCGATCGGGACTTGCGCGGCGTGTTCGTCTCGAACGCAATCATCGCGGAGGGGGCGAGCCAGGTGGTCTACAACAAGGAGTCGGGCGACAGGATCAATTACGTCGTTCTCGGCTCGGACGACAAACTCCTCAAATCCCTGCAGGGCGGGACGATCGACGCGCTCATTGTGAAGGACCCGTTCCGCATGGGTTATGACGCCGTCAAGACAGCGCTTGCTGCCTCGAAGGACGAGAAAGTGCCGGCCACTATCGATACAGGCGCCAACGTCATCACCAAGGCCAACATGAATTCGGCGCGTTCGCAGGAGCTCCTCAATCCGAAGATCGATTGAGCGGCGATGACTGCGAATTCAAGTCGTACGCGTAACACACGAGCACTCGAACACAGAAGGTATCTCGAGCCCGCCCACGGGGAGTAACTGCCAGTCTCCCACCCCGTGCAAGCCGCGCGAGACGGTGCGGGAGCCCCGGCGCAATGCGCCGGGGCTTTCGACTTTGCCGGGGCCGAGACCGGGCGGGAATAAACGCGCGGGCCATTGCGTCTTGTTGTCCATCGGGTTCGTAATCGCAGGAGAACGTGGTGCAGGACTTTTGTTTGGACGGCCGGTCAATCGCGAGGATGATTGATTGCCGCCGTCAACCCATGACGAATGTCGCCGTCAGATCCTCGCTGAGGGCCGCAACGGCCGTCGCGAAATTGACAACGCGGATCTTGATCCGTGCCGGAGCGCCGACATGAGTCCCGCCAAGCCTGCGATGGCCGACAGAGCGCCCGTTGGCACGCGACGCCCGCCTTTCGACAGCGTCACCATCGCATTCCACTGGGCGACGGTTCTCATTGTGCTGGCGATGTTCGCCACCGCGTGGCTGCACTCGAGATCGCATGACGACGCCGTCAAGGCCATTCTGCTCCAGACTCATAGGTCGTTGGGCGTGACGATTTGGGTAGCGACGGTTTTGCGGCTTGCCTGGCGGCTGACCAACGCGAAGCTGCCTCCATTTCCGAGCCACATGACCAGCATACATCGCGCTATCGTCAAAGGCAGTGAGTACTGCCTGTATGCCCTGCTTCTGATCCAGCCGGCAACCGGCGTGGCTGACACGCTGTTTAGGGGGCGTCACTTCGCTCTGTTCTTTTGGCAGATTCCACCGCTGCTGCCCACGGACGCGGCGCTGCGGGGCGCCTTTCAGCTGGCGCATCTGCTCGGTGCCTACGCGTTCGGCGCCTTGGTCATTGGCCATGCCGGGGCCGCGCTCTTTCACCACTTCGTGCTTCGCGATGATGTCCTACAGTGCATGGCGCCTGTGATGCCGACGCAGCGGCCTGACCAGGAATATTTGTCCGGCCGCATCATTCGCAGCCAACATTCGTGAGCGGATGAGACAATGTTCACTCCGGTGCGGAAGGCCATGATGTCGCTCGTCGTTTCATTTGGTCTATCCGCATTATCCGACGTGAAAGAGGGCGAGACCCGGTCTTCCGTCCGGATAAGGGCGCCTAAAAGTTTCTCGCCCGGGTTCGGGTCGACGAATAGCCCGGCCTCGCGTTGGCGGCGCAGCCGGCCGGGCAGTTTGCGGTCGCGCAAGTTCTGATCGCTCTCAATCGGGAGCCTGACTGCAGTGTAAAAGGCTCGCCGGGAGGACGCCCCCATGGATCCGAATCCGCCGCTACGTCCGCCATCCTATGACAAGAAGATTGGCTTGGTTCTGCAAGGCGGCGGCGCGCTCGGCAGCTATCAGGCCGGGGTTTACGAGGCCTTGGCGTCGTCCGAATATCTGCCCGACTGGGTGGCGGGGATTTCGATCGGCGCGATCAACGCGGCAATCATTGCCGGCAATGCACCGGAGCACCGGCTGAAGCGCTTGCGCAGCTTCTGGGATGGGATCACCGCCCATACCGGCATTTGGCCCGCGGCTCTCGTTGAGTCACCGGCCCTCTGGCAACAAAAGACGAGCGCGTTGACGGCGCTGCTGTTCGGCCAGCCCGGATTTTTCACCCCACGCACACTGCAGTACTGGTTTTCATCGGATAAGTTCGTCAGTTACTACGACACCTCCGCGCTCAAGAAGACGTTGGAGCGGTTGGTTGATTTCGACCGCATCAACAATGCCAGTGACATGCGCTTGAGCGTTGGTGCGGTCAATGTACGGACCGGGCAATTTGCCTATTTCGACAGTGCGAATATCGTAATCCGCCCCGAGCATATTATGGCCAGCGGCGCGCTGCCGCCGGGCTTTCCCCCTATCGAGATCGACGGCGAGCACTATTGGGACGGCGGGCTCTTTTCCAATACGCCCCTTGGCTACGTGCTGGACTATTCACCGCGCCGCAGCAGGCTGACCTTTCAGGTCGACCTCTTCCAGTCTCAAGGCCGGCTGCCGACCGATCTCGACGAGGTCGCCGAACGCGACAAGGATATCCGCTATTCCAGCCGGACGCAGATCTGCTCGAACGCATTTCGTGACAGGCACGACGTGCGGCACGCCATCAATGAGCTGCATAAACTGCTGCCGCCGGACTTATTGGCCACCGAACAAGCCAAGCGGCTCTACGAGCTGGGCTGTGTTACCGAGATGGATATCGTGCAGCTGGTCTATCGCCCGACCGAGCCACAGGGCGCGTCAAAAGACTATGAGTTCAGCCGCGTGTCGATGGAAAAGCGCTGGCAGCAGGGAATTTTCGACGCACGTGCCGTCTTGCATGCCTCGCCGTGGCTCGCGCCGATGCCAAAGGAATTGGGCGTGCGCGTGTTCGATGTGACCTCGATTGTTGCGGTGCGCTGAGGTTTAAGCAGGTAATACCTCAGGCACACCGCGCGAGACGTTGTGCGCCGTCACCAGCCATCTGGTTCGGTCTTGCAAGGAGGGCCAGACGGCAGACAGGCGTCACTGCAAGACGGGCCACCGGACGGCGGGCAAGCGTTGTAGTTAGGGACGACGTTGTAGATCGCCGATCGCTTGACATGGGTGGCGCGATGCGTGGGCGCAGCCGACGCCGAGAAGGCGGTGCTGAGAACAATTCCAACGGCAAGGGCAACATTTGTTTTGGTGAACACTGTCGTATCTCCTCTCGCCGGCTTTGCGGCTACACAGAGGAGACTGTAAGGCCGGCCAATTATTCCCGGTCCTCCGTGGTCGCCGCGGCTGTCGAATTCACGTCTTTATGAACGAGGCTCAGGGAGCGGCCCCACAATGATCGGGGAATAATCGCCGCCGCCGTCGACTCTTATATTTGGAAGCCGCGTTGCATCGGTTTCAAGGAGAGCGACGATGAGTGGATTCGATCGATGCGGGGGCACCAACCTTGCCGTTCGTCCGCTGCTCGAAGATGAATCTCTTCTGCAGCGAACTCCTGGCAAATCAACGCGCCTTGATCGTCTTGTCCTACCGACAGTCGTAACCGGCCGACACGTTGCAAATATACCGCCGACAAATGCCATGCATCCAATTGCGATTGCGATGCCGTTGATTGCGCCAGCCGCCATGATTACCGCGTTCTGGTTAACTCTTGCGGACAGCGAACTTTCCCTAATTCCGGCCGTCACCACTTTGGCTGTCATGATGCTCCTTGGCCTGATCGCGGTCTGCGGCGCCTTCGCACAAAAGGTCGAGCCGCGTGGCGCTGACACACGGACATTTCGGGAGTTCCTCGACGGCGAAGTCGACGTTGAAACCGGCCGAATCAGCGGTCGCGTAGCTTTTCGCCAGATGGTGACGATCCCCGTCGTGGTGGCGGTTGGCAGTACCTTGATCTTGGTCTGTGCGGTGTCGATCCACGGCTGACCGAATTCATGAGCTCGGCCTGATAACGCCGTAGCTTCAAACCTTCGCCGAATTTGAGCTTGAAGATCTCGGTGGTTGATTGGCCGGCCAAGTTCGCATCGCCGCTTCGGTCGCGGGATTCTCCATGCGGGCGATGTTTTTCTTCACCGCATTCTGCACCTTCTCGAAGGCGCGCACCTCGATCTGCCGGACGCGCTCGCGCGACACGCCGAACTCGTCGGCGAGCGCCTCCAGCGTGATCGGATCGTCGGCCAGCCGCCGCGTCTCGAAGATGCGGCGTTCGCGGTCGTTGAGCTCCGTGAGCGCCTCGCCCAAGGCCTTGTGGCGGTTGTCCGACTGCTCGGATTCGGCGAGCCGGCTCTCCTGGCTGACGCTGTCGTCGACCAGCCAGTCGATCCACTCGCCGGAATCGCCGTCCTCGCGGATCGGTGTGTTAAGTGAAGCATCGCCGCTGAGCCGGCGGTTCATGTCGATGACGTCCCGCGCGGTGACGCCAAGCCGCTTGGCGATCAGCTTGACCTGATCGGGCCGCATGTCGCCCTCGTCCAGCGCCGAGATGCGGCTCTTGGCCTTGCGCAGGTTGAAGAACAGCTTCTTCTGATTGGCCGTGGTGCCCATCTTAACCAGCGACCATGAGCGCAGGATGTATTCCTGGATCGCCGCCCTGATCCACCACATGGCGTAGGTCGTAAGGCGGAAGCCCTTGTCGGGCTCGAAGCGCTTGACCGCCAGCATCAAGCCGACGTTGCCTTCCGAGATCACCTCGGTAATGGACAGGCCGTAGCCGCGATATCTCATGGCGACCTTGGCGACCAGGCGAAGATGGCTGGTGACGAGCTTGTGCGCCGCGTCGCGGTCGCCGTGCTCGCGCCAACGCTTGGCCAGCATGAACTCTTCCTGCGGTTCCAGCATCGGGAATCGCCTGATTTGTTCTGGGTACTGGGTGAGGCCGGTTTCGCCCGACAAGATGGGTGCGGCTGCCGTTCGGGCCAATGATCGACCCTCCATGTTCATAACGAATCCGCGTGCAAATTTCCGACGCGGCAAAGAGGGCGGCGCTAAAGCCCGCGCTGATTTCTGCCGGCTCAGTCGATGAGGAGCATTTGATTATAACCGACGCTCCCACCGCCCGTGGATCGCGGATCGTTGGAATTGAAGTAAGTTTGCGAATTGTAGCCAGGCACCATGTTGTAGATCGCCGGCCGATGAACATGGGCTGGACGATGCGCGGTAGCGGCCGATGCCGAGAACGCGGTGGTGAGAATCATTGCAGCGGAAAGCGCTATTTCTGTTTTGCTGAACATGTTCGTCTCTCTTGGTTGAGCTGGTTTGCTCGGCCGTACTTCAAGGCCATTTGGCGCGCGGGTCTCGAGCGAAAGCCGCTGGCGGTCACACAAATGAGGAGACCGCAATGCGCCTGGATTATTCCCTATTGTTCCTGACCAACGCGTCATTTCAGCCAGCGTCTTCATGAACATATTGAGCAAGCCGTCCGGGAATAAATTGTGCGTTGCCTCGATCTTGTCCTTTAAAGGGCAGTTCCGCCTCCGAACCGTTGGATGATCGTTGGGTTGGCAAACGTGACGGCTTGAGCTTCGGACAAGCAAAATTCTGGGACCGGTTCAAAGGAGACCGTAATGCGTACGAGGAAATTGGCGCGGATGATGATGGCGATTCTGTCTCTGGCTGCGTGCGTGGCCTTCTTCGGTGCGTGTGTAGCGATCGTGCATGCACACGCGCAGGGACGCTCGTCAGCTGACCAGATCAATCGACAGTTCTCTCCGCATCATTTCGACAGGTGATGCGTGTATTGGGGGCGCGATCAGCCAATCATCGCGGACTATCGAGCCGGAACGAGTAGCCCATCCCGAAAATATACGCCGGCGCATTATCGTTGAGGCCGATACCGATATGGAAATCGATCTGCTGCGTGGGTGTGACGCGATAGCCGCCGCCGGAATTGAAGAGGTAGCTGGGCCCGCCATGGACGTGGTAATCGCCGACATATTCGATGAAGAGAAACGCGCGCTCGGCGAATTCGCGTTCGAGCACGAAGGTCGTCTCGGTAGAGACCTTGTTGGTCGGGTCCGCGGGGATAAAGAAATTGGTGAGCATACCGCTGACGCTCCAATTGCCACCCAATTGCCACGACCAAGGAAATTGCACGTAAGGCTGCACTCCCGGCCCCGCGACGGCCTTGGTGCCGGTCGGCAGTCCGGCCCCGAGCGTCGCGGAGAGATCGATCTTTCCCGGTACCGGACTGATCTGCCATTTGATCGCCGGCACCACGTCGGTGAATCCCGAATTCAGTGGTGCCCGCAGCGCGGCAAAATAGGTCGGGATGTCGACCAAAATCTCCAAGCAGGGCGCAACGCCCCAGCGCAGCCGGCTGTCGGTCCCATCGAACGCGCGGTCACCGTCGCGCTGGCTGAGATTTATGCCGTTCTCGCTTTGGAAGCTGCCCTGCGGCACTACCACACTCGAGTTGGTGACGTCCGGCCGATCCGTATCAATCGGGCTGTCCTTCTGCGGACATTGTTCAGCCGCTGCCGCCGAAGCGGCAAAAGCAGAAAGGGACAGGCCGATCAATGCTGCAAGGCCGGGAATCGCATTCAATAAAATCTCCCATTAGGCAGCGTCACTGTCCTGAAAGGGGCCCTTGATGAGATATCCGGGTATCTGAACGCCTGGCTTTTTGACCAGGAATTCGCCGCTGGCGGTAGCAAACGGATGGCAGACCGGCAACGGCAAAGATACTGTCATTTTGCATCGGGCGTTGCGTTCGACTGACCACTTGTCGCCTTTTCCTTGAGAAATGCGATCACGTCGGCGCGATCCTTTGCATCATCCACCGAAAACATCATTTTGGTGCCGGGGACGAGCGCCTGCGGATTGGTGAGCCAGTGGTCGAGCGTAGTCTCGTTCCAGACGATGTTCGAGCCCTTTAGGGCGGCCGAGTAGCTGTAATCGGGGACGCTGCCGGCCCGGCGGCCGAAGACGTCACGGTGGCTCGGTCCGATCCCGTTTTTATCGAGAGAATGGCAGATCATGCATTGGTGATAGACCTTCGCCCCGTGATCCGGATCTCCGGCCGCGAAGCTCGGCGCCGAATGCCCGAACGCGAGCACGACCGCGATCGCCCCGGCAGCTCGATTGAGTCCGCCAACACACGAACGCAGGCTCTCGATATGACCGACTTTCACGTCCATGATATGCCTCCGTGCCACAACTCTTGCGGCATTGCGGGCCGATGAGAAAATCTGTGCCGGCAGTTTGCACAGGCCCATGACCAGGCCAGATCGAGATTTATTCCCAAATCGATCCAGCCGCTTGGCCGGAATTAGCCGCGATATATCCCGGCTGCCATTGATCGGCGCAGATTGGGCGGGAGACGACCGCCGATCATTACGCACCCGCCCGAGACAACTTCGCAATGCCACCGTTGCATCGAACCGTTGGATCGATTTCGCTTCAGAACTGGAAGCGCATGCCGACGGTCGGGTCGATGGTGTTTTTGTTCAGGAAGCCACTGGCGAGACCGTTCGCGACGCGCGAGTACATGGCGCCGGCGTAAGCGTCGAAACGCTTGGCGAACCTGTAATCGACCAAGAAGGAGACGGCATCCAGCTGTCCGCTGCATGTCGCAAGCGAGGCGTTCGAGCAGCTGACCAGGCCAAAGCTGTTTTGTTGTTCGTGGTAATAGGCGCCGATCAGATCGATATCGGACCTGACGGCGTATTTCGCGCCCGCCCAGAACACTTGCAGATCCTTGGCATTAGGAAAGCCGGTATTGCTGACGGTGCCGAGCGTATAGCCGCCGATGATGGTCGAGCCGACTGGCAACGGAACCGTAGGATTGACGAACCGGATGGTCTCGTAACCGGAATAGAGCTTCACCGGACCGATGCCGTAGCGGGCGAGTAGCATCAAGCTGGTGTTGTCCGAGACTGTTCCTGCGACCAGTCCAGAGCCGGCCTGCGCAAGCTGGACGGCGCTGGGAACAAAGCCGACGGCGAGCGGCGCTGCGGAAATCGCGTCTTTGGTGTGACCGACGATCGCATCAAGCGACAGTCCGAGATAGTCGACGCCGAGCTGGCCCTGGACGATATTGCGCGAGCCGTCTCCGTTGGAGCTGAGCTGCGCGGCGGTCGCGGCGCGGAACGGCCCGAGATTCACGGTATATTTGAGCGAATTGTCGAGGCGGGCATCTTCGGTGTCGCCGCCGCCGGCGGTCGCGCCTTGGAAGCCGATCACGGAGAAGGCCCCCGACGCACTCATCGGGTCATAGGCAATGACGCCGTCCAATGTCAGCGCGTTTTGCCGGCCGTAGGTCAACGTCCCATAGACCGGCGAACTCAGGCCGCCCCAGGCCGCCGTATTCAGTGCCTGGCCGTCTTTGCTGGAATCGGCAAAGGTTGTCTGCGAGGTCAGCGGCAGACCGTTGTTTTGCACGATGGAGCCAAGGCCGTCGGAAAGCCGTCCCGACGTGGGCAGGAATGAAGTTTGCAGATTGAATACCGCCGACAGCCCGGGCAACAGCTCCTCATTTCCCTTAATGCCGATATTCGAAGCGGACTCCGCGTTGGGGGCCGCGCCGAAATACGGTTTGTTGCTGTTCTTCGAGATGAGATAGCCCAAGCCAAACCCTGCGCTGTTGCTCAAAGGGCTGCCGTGGGTCTGATAGGCCAGACCCATGTCAATGGCCCCGTATAAGGTTATGCCATGCCAGGTCAGGCTGCCGTCGTCGGCGACGGTTGAGGGAGCCTTATTGTAATTGCCGCGCGCCGGAGCTGCCGAATTCGCCGGTGGCGCCGATCGTGCCGCAACAACGGGCTGTTTTGCCGGCTGCGTCTCGAGCTTATGCAGCCGCTTTTCAAGCTCCACGACTTGCTTCGCCAACACCTGGTTTTGTTCGCGGATCTGCTCGGATTGCGCCCTGACATCCGACAATTCATCCGCGTGTGCGGCGGTGGCAATGCTGATCACGGTCGTGGCGGATATAAGGGCCTTTTTCCACGGTGGTTTCCTATGAAGTCCGGTCGCTGCCGCAAACACTTTCGTTGTGTCGCGATCGTGGACAATCCCCTGGTGGCTGCTGCGCGCTTTACGGCCGTCCTCGTGATCGAATTCGCTCATGACCCATCCCCCTTAAGAAGCCAAAAACCCCAACGCGGCTTCAAGTCACGAGACTGGACGACGGAATGGTTTATTCCCGAGACCGGAAAAAAATTTGAACAAATTGTTTTTCCGGAGCTATCCAGGCGAATCACGCAGCCGTGATGGAATTCCGGCGATGCAACTCGATCTCCTCGGGGAGCGGGAGATAGGGCATTGGGTCCTTGTTCGCTTCGTAACCAGGAGAAAGACCATGACGACGAATTCAAGAATAGCCTTGATCGCCGCAATTGTGGCCGCGGGCATCGCATCGCCGGCATTGGCACAGTCGTTCGATCCGGAAGCCGGCAGCGGCAATGTGGCGGGCTTCAGTTACGCACCGACGCCTGCTCAGAGCGACGATTTCGCCGTTCCGCAGAGCAACCGTGCAAAAACCGCCGTGCGTCAGAACGGGCTGCGTGCCTTCGCCAGGGTTCCGGGCACCTCGTCGAATTCCGGGTCCAACGGCACCGGTTTCGCCGGCGGGGGCAGCGCCGGCTACAATCAAATGCTTCAGCAATACTGAGCCGACGAAAGGCGGGGGCGGGCTTCGGCTCGCCCCCTTACCTTGCCCGTCCTCTGTTCTGCCTGAGCGAGCCTAAATATTTCTACGCATTGGGAATAAGCCGTGTGGCCGATCAGTCTGGTCCTTAGAAGCTCGATGGCCGCCTCGGCTTTGGGCCGGTCCGCTTCATGGGAGAATGGCAAATGAACGATTTCGACCGCGACGATGGCGTCAACCGACGCAAAGTTCTCGAATGCATGACCTGGGTCGGCACCGGGGTGCTGTGGACCATTTCCGGCGGCGTGCCGCACTCGCTGGGCATCATGGGCGAGGCGCAAGCGCAGGAAGCCAAGGGTCTGACCTTCCTGCAGATCAGCGACAGCCATGTCGGCTTCGACAAGCCGGCCAATCCCAATGCGCTCGGCACGCTTCAAGAGGCAGTGAACAAAGTCATCGCGCTGCCGCAGAAACCGGCTTTTATGATCCATACCGGCGACATCAGCCACTTATCTCTCGAATCGCAATTTGACGACGCCGACCGCATCATCTCGCAGAGCAAGCTCGACGTGCATTACGTTCCGGGCGAGCATGATTTCCTCGACCCGGAGCAAAAGCTTTATCGCGAGCGCTACGGCCGCGGCACCAAGGGTGCCGGCTGGTACAGCTTTGACGCCAATGGCGTGCACTTCATCGGCCTGGTCAACGTCGTCGATCTCAAGGCCGGCGGCCTCGGCAATCTCGGCAACGACCAGCTCGAATGGCTGGAAGCCGACGTGAAGAGCCGCTCCGCCTCGACCCCGATCGTTTTGTTCGCCCACATCCCACTCTGGACGGTCTATCCGGAATGGGGCTGGGGCACCCAGGACGGCGCTCAGGCGCTGTCATACCTGAAAAAGTTCGGTTCGGTGACGGTGCTCAACGGCCACATCCACCAGGTGATGCAGAAGGTGGAGGGCAACGTCACCTTCCACACCGCCCGCTCCACCGCGTTC
>Ga0307476_10001259_pt1 | contig 15662 bp, 11 predicted proteins | sample atmos_gasesECM2C_2_FD_203314 | JGI IMG/M metagenome (GOLD analysis project Ga0307476, IMG submission 203314) | Hardwood forest soil microbial communities from Morgan-Monroe State Forest, Indiana, United States - atmos_gasesECM2C_05 | ecosystem: Environmental > Terrestrial > Soil > Temperate... | reverse complement strand
GGCGAGGCCGGCTGCCCGAGCGGGGAATGTGGGCCATTTATGGTTAATATTCAGCAAATCGCCGCAGCGATTTTACGTCCTTGGGTAAACGTTTCCGCAACGATCGGAGCCGGGCTCGTCACAGCGCTTTGGCGGCGGCGAGGACCTCTGCCGCGTGGCCGTCGACCGACACTTTCGGCCACACTTTGGCGACGCGGCCGTCGGGCCCGATCAGGAAGGTCGTGCGCACGACGCCCAGAAACTTGCGGCCGTACAGCGACTTCTCCTGCCACACGCCATAGGTCTCGAGCATCCGGTGCTTTTCGTCGGAGGCGAGTGCGATGGCGAGCTGGTGCTTGGCCTTGAACTTGGCCAGCGCCGGCACCGGATCGGCGGAGACGCCGACGATCTCCGTATCGGCACGGGCGAAATCGCCTCGCAAGCAGGAGAAGTCGATCGCCTCCTTGGTGCAACCCGACGTGTCCGCCCGGGGGTAGAAATAGAGCACAAGCTTGCGCCCGGCGAAGTCGGCCAGTGACACAGTCCCACCACCGTCGCGAGGCAGACTGAAGGATGGCGCTTTGGTACCGGGGGAAGGGGCCACCCCGGCGTTCCCCGCTTTCTGCCGCGCCGACATTCTTTGCGCCGGTCGCCTTGTCACAGGTCTTTTAGCCGCCGTTTTCCTCCGCACCTCTCGCTTGCGAGCCATATGCCTTCCTTTCGACGCTTTCCCGGACGCATTCTGCGTAGGCAGAATACCCGCGGCGGCAAGAGGGGTCGATCGCCGATCGATCTGGGGTTTCGCCGGCGGATTTGTCTAAGCTGCAATATCGTTCTGACGGCACCACGGACGAGGGGACGCCCGAGGGGGCATGACCAACCAGGACAGGCAGAACGCGGCGCTTCCGAGACGGGAAACGGTCGCCGCCCCGCGCCGGGCTGGCGGCCGTCCCGTAGACCCCCGCGCGCCGCGTGCGGGCGCCAATCCCTATCTGCAGGCCTACCGGCGGCTCCTCGCCCGGCATCAGCGCCTGATCCGCCGCGTCGGTATCGGCAGCGCCATCGTCGTCGGCGTCTTCGCTTTAGGGTTCGTCACGCTGTGGTGGCGGCTCGCCAACGGACCCATTCAACTCGATCTTGCCACGCCCTGGCTCGCCGCAGCGATCGAGGAGAATTTCGGCAGCCAGCACAAAGTCCAGGTCGGCGGCACGCAAATCGAGCGCACTGGCAATGGCGGCGCCGCGGTGCGCATTCGCGACATCGTGGTGCGCGATGCCGAGGGTACGGTCGTGGCGAGCGCGCCGAAAGCGGAAGTTCGCGTCTCTGGCATGAGTCTGCTCAGCGGCCGTATGCGCGCCGAGAGCCTCAATCTGGTCGGCGCGGAATTATCGGTGCGTATCGAACAGAACGGCGATGTCACCGTCTTTGCCGGCGCCAATAAGCATCCGATTGCGACGGCGCCGGCTTCGGTTGCCGCCGCGGTTGCCAATGGTACGGCGGCGCCCGTACCGCAGCCGGCGGCGAGCGAGCATTCGGCTCTCGCCGGCGCCGCGGCCGCGCCGCAGCGCAAGACCAGTGAGATCCTTGCGGCGCTGTTGACGTGGATCGACGGTATTGGCGAGTCCGGACTCGACGGCCACGATTTGCGCGAGCTCGGGCTCAAGGACGGCAATCTGACCGTTGATGACGCGCGCACCGGCAAGCGCTGGAGTTTTCACGATATTACGCTCAGCCTGGAGCGGCCGCACGGCGGCGGCGTCATCGTGACCGTCGGTTCGAGCAATGCCGATCGGCCGTGGGGATTGACGGCGTCAATCAAGCCGACGCGGGACGGCTCGCGCAGCATCGAGCTTGAAGCCCGCCACGTCGCGGCGAGCGATCTTCTGCTTGCGGCCCGCCTCGGCGATGGCAATCTCGAAGCCAATCTGCCGCTGTCGGCAAGCTTGCGCGGTGAATTCGGCCCCGATGGCGTGCCCCATGGCCTGGTCGGCCGGATCGTCGCCGAAACGGGTTTCATCAGCGAGGCCGACGGCGCCGACGGCCGTATCGATATCGATCATGCCGAAATCAAGCTGAATTGGGATGCGGCGAACCGCGTCCTGGCGGCGCCGCTGCAAATCATTTCCGGCGGCAACCGGATCACGCTGATGAGCGAAGTCCGCGCCCCCGAGCAGGCCGGCGGCATCTGGCTGTTCAAGATCGGCAGTGGCACGGTCGTGCTCAATTCGCCCAATCTGGCCGGCGATGCTTTGGTGCTCAACCGCGTCGCCTTCGGCGGTCAGTTCGACCCGACCACCAAGCGCTTGGTGGTCGAAGGCGGCGACATCGGCAACGCCGACATCGGCATCGCCATGTCGGGCAAGGCGGAATTTACCGGCGGCGACCTGCGTCTGGCGGCGGGTTTTGCCGGCACGCGGATGTCGGTCGATTCCTTGAAGCGCCTGTGGCCGGTTTTCGTTTCGCCGAAAGTGCGCGAATGGTTTTTGACGCATCTCAACAGCGGCACCGTGGAGCGCATCGTCGTTGCGGTAAATGCGCCGCTGAACACGCTCAAGGCCTCCGGCCCGCCGGTGCCCGACGACGGGCTGTCGATCGAAGCGCAAGCGACCAATTGCGTGATCCAGCCGGTGCAGGGCCTGCCGGCGCTGCACGACGCCGACCTCAACGTGCGCATCGTCGGCCGCAATGCGGTGATCACGCTCAACAAGGCGATCGCCGATGTGCCATCGGGAAAGAAGCTCGTCATGTCGGCCGCCACGTTTGAAGTGCCTGACACCGCGCCGCACGAGCCGCCGGCACGGGTGCGCTTCAAACTCGACGGGCCGGTGCCGGCGGCCGCTGAACTATTGACCATGGACCGGCTGCGCGACGCCGCCGCCGGCGCGCCGTTCGATCCAGCGACGACGCGCGGCACCATGACCGCGAACGTGACCTTGGGCATGCCGCTCAAGGCCGATCTGCCGCCGGGCTCGACCAATTATGCCATCACGGTCGATGCGACGAATTTTTCCGCCGACCACATGGTCATGGGGCAAAAGGTCGAGGCCGCGGCGCTGAAAGTGATCGCCAACAACCAGGGCTTTGCGCTCAAGGGCGACGTCAAGATCGGCGGCACGCCGGCAAGCCTCGAATACCGTAAGGCGCGCGCCGACAGCGACGCCGAAATCAGCCTGCAGGGCATGCTCGACGACAATGCGCGCGCCAATTTCGGCCTCGATCCTGCCAACACGATCAGCGGCGCCATTCCGCTGCGGCTGACCGGCCGCGTCGGCTCCGGACCGGAGCGTGACGGCCGCTTCGCCATCGAGGCGGATCTGACATCGGCGCAGATCGACAGTTTCCTGCCCGGCTGGGTCAAGCCGTCCGGCAAGCCGGCGCGGGCGACGTTCACGCTTACCACCAAGGCGCAATCGACCCGCATCGACGATCTTCTGATCGAGGGTGCCGGCGTCGGCGTCAAAGGCACCATCGAGCTCGACGGTTCGGGCGAATTGCAAACGGCAACTTTTCCGTCCTATGGTTTCGCCGACGGCGACCGTACCAACCTGAAAGTCGACCGCACCCAGGACGGCGCGTTGCGCGTGGTCATGCGCGGTGACGTCTATGACGGCCGTGGCTTCATCAAAACCATGGCCAGCAGCCCGGCCGGCAATACGCCGAGCAAGCGTCCGGTCGACATCGATCTCGACATGAAGCTCGGCGCGGTCGTCGGCTATAACGGCGAGGCGCTGCGCAGCCTCGACCTGAAAATGTCGCGCCGCGCCGGCGAAATCCGCAGCTTCGGGCTCGCCGCCAAGATCGGCCGCGACTCGCCGCTGACCGGCGACCTGCGCGGTCGCGCGGGCGGGCGCCAGGTGATCGCGCTGTCGACCGGCGACGGCGGCGCCTTGTTCCGCTTCACCGACGTCTATGCGCGCATGACCGGCGGCGAGATGGTGATCGCCATGGATGCGCCGTCCGCCGAAAATTCCCTGCAGCAGGGCTCGATCACGGTGCGCCAGTTTGCCGTTCATGACGAAGCCCAGTTGCAGCACGCCGTCAACACCAGCGATCCTCAAGTCCAGCGCAATGTCATGGAGTTCACCAGCATGCGCGTCGACTTCGACAAGTCGCCGGGGCGCGTGGTGCTGCGCGACGGCGTCGTGCGCGGTCCGACTCTGGGCGCGACTATCGACGGCATGATCGACTACAGCCGTGATGAGCTGCATCTGCGCGGCACTCTGGTGCCGCTATACGGCCCTAATAATCTGCTTGGCCAGCTTCCGATCGTTGGATTGTTCCTGGGCGGCGAGAAGGAAGGCCTCGTCGGCATTACCTACGAGGTCGTCGGCAAGCCGGGCAATCCGGTGCTGCGCATCAATCCGATTTCGGCACTGGCGCCGGGACTGCTGCGCAAAGTGTTCGAATTTCCGATGAATAACGGCACATACGACGACAACAATAGCTACAACTACAACAACAACACCAACAATTCCAATTACAGCGCGCCTTCCACCAACAATTCCAACTACAACAACCGCTAGACCGGCTTGAGCAGAACGTGGCGCTTGCGGCCGAGTGAGAGCTTGATCACGCCATCTTTGACGTCCTCTCCGTGAAGCAACTGAATGGGGTCATGCACGGTTTTGTCGTTGATCCTAAGGCCGCCACCAGTAATAAGGCGTCGAGCTTCTCCATTTGAGGAAGCCAATCCGGCCAGAACAGCCGCGTCAATTACTCGGAGTTTGTGGAGCTCGCCGGCGGCAACGGGAACCGTTGGTAAGGTCTGTGCTAACGCGCCTTCCTCGAAGGTGGTGCGTGCGGTCGAGGCGGCTTGGTCGGCCGCGGTCTGGCCGTGCACCAGCGCGGTCGCGGCCGTGGCGAGGATCTTCTTCGCCTCGTTGATCTCGGCGTCCTTGAGCACCGCGAGGCGCTCGATCTCGTCGAGCGGCAGCACGGTGAACAGCTTCAAAAAACGGGCGACGTCGGCGTCATCGGTGTTGCGCCAATATTGCCAGTAGTCATAGGGGCTCACCTGATCGGCATTGAGCCACACCGCGCCGGCCGCGGTCTTGCCCATCTTGGCGCCCGACGACGTCGTGATCAGCGGCGAGGTCAGCGCGAACAGCTGCGCGTTATGCAGCCGCCGCCCGAGATCGATGCCGTTGACAATGTTGCCCCATTGGTCCGAGCCGCCCATCTGCAGCACGCAGCCGTAGCGGCGGTACAGCTCGACGAAGTCGTAGGCCTGCAGGATCATGTAATTGAATTCGAGGAATGACAGTTCCTGCTGGCGCTCCAGCCGCAGCTTGACGGAGTCGAACGCCAGCATTCGGTTGATGGAGAAGTGGCGGCCGACGTCGCGCAGGAAATCGATGTAGTTGAGCGCGTTGAGCCAGTCGGCATTGTTGGCCATCACCGCATCGGTCTTGCCGTCGCCAAAACGCAGGAAGCGCCCGAAGATCTCGCGGATGCTGCGCAGGTTCGCGGCGATTGCCTCGTCGGTCAGGAGCCGGCGGCTTTCGTCCTTGCCGGACGGATCGCCGACGCGGGTGGTGCCGCCGCCCATCAGCGGGATCGGTTTGTGGCCGGTCTGCTGCAGCCAGTACAGCATCATGATCGGCAACAGCGAGCCGACATGGAGCGACGGCGCAGTACAGTCGAAACCGATATAAGCCGTGATGGTCGATTGCCGGGCGAGCGCGTCCAGCGCCTCGGGCTCGGAGACCTGGTGGATAAAACCCCGACTGGCGAGAACGTTGAGGAAATCGGATTTATAGGCGCTCATCGCTATCCGGCGCAGTTATGCCGCGGCTCGCCGCGGCGCCGCCGCTGGTGTATCAGGTCCGTCGCCTGATTCAACTTAACAACGCGCCGGCCGCAGTATCGGCAAAGGCCCGAACGTGCCGCGTGCCGAACGCCATTGTTGACCTGGATCAAGGGGATCGCGTCGACGAACGCCTAAAACGTGGCGATAACATAGGCGGATCATGATCGCTTGCGAGCGCCGTTGCCGCCGCGCCGCCTGCGGCCGGATCTGCCGCCATGGTTGCAGGAAATCATCTTGCATTGCCTCGAAGTCGATCCGCGCCAGCGCTACCAGAGTGCGGCGCATCTCGCCTTCGACCTGCGCCACCCCGAACTGGTGCGGCTGACCGCGCGAGCTGAACGTAGCGCCGGCGGCGGCGCCTTTGCCGCGCTATCGGGCTGGCTGCGCCAGGCCCTGGCCCGCGTCGCCATTGCGCCGGCGCCGATCGCGGTCGGCGACGCGGCATCGATCATCGTCGCCGCCGTCGATCTCGGCGAGGAGGACGCGGCGCTGATCGAATTCGCCCGCCGCAACCACGTCAGGCATTTGATCATGGGCGCGCGCGCCGCGTCGAAGACGCGCCGCTTTATCGGCAGCGTGTCGGCTAAAGTCGTCGCCGAGGCACCGTGCTCAGTCACTGTCGTGCGGGCATAGCGCTCGGGACCGTGACTATCGCGTTCCCGCGTTCCCGCGCTACTTCGCCGCCGCTTCCTTCAGCGGGTCCTTGACCGCTTCGAAGGTCGCGAATTCGACGGCCCACGGCTCGCCGTCCTTCTTCTCCACTTTACGGATATAGACGTTCTGCACGATGTCGCGGGTGTTCGGATCGATCGATATCGGGCCGCGCGGGCTTTCCCAGCTCATGCCCTTCATCGCTGCGACCACCGCGTCGGCGTCGGTGTTGCCGCCGGTCTTCTTCAGCGCCTCATAGATCAGGTGCATGCCGTCATAGCCGCCGACCGAGATGAAATTCGCCCGGTGCCCGGTGGCCTTCTGGTAGGCCGCGGCATACTCCTTGTTGAGCGGCGACGGATGCGCCGCCGAATAGATGCCGGCGGTGACGACGCCAATGAGCGTGTCGCCGGTGGTCGGCAGATCGTCGTCATCGGTGATGTCGCCCGGGCCGATGAGCTTGATGCCGGATTTGTCGAGGCCGCGTTCGGCGAATTGCCGCGCAAACGTTCCCGCCTGTCCGGCCGGCACGAAGACGAACAGCGTATCGGGATGCAGGTCGGCGGCGCGCTGCAGGAACGGCGCGAAGTCGGGATTGGCCAGCGGCACTTTCAGGGTTTCCAAAACCTGACCGCCGCCCTTGGTGAAATTGGCCTCGAAAACCTTGCCGGCCTCAGCGCCCGGCGCCCAGTCGGACAGCACGGACACTGCTTTGCGGCTGCCATCCTTGATCGCCCAGTCGGCGATGATGCCGGACTGCTGGCCGAGCGTGAAACTCGTGCGCACGTAATAGGGCGAACGCTCGGTAACCACCGACGTGCCCGACACCATGACCACGGTGGGGACCTTGCCTTCGGTGGCGATCGGCGCCATCGACATCGCGCTCGGCGTGAGACAAGCGCCAAGGAAGTTCGCCTTGTCGTTGACGATCATCTCCTGGGCCAGCCGCTTGGCGTTATCGGGCACGCTGGCGTCGTCGCGGACGATCAATTCGATCTTCTTGCCGGCAACCATGTTGCCGTGCTGCGCCATATAGAGGTTGGCGCCGGCGGAGATTTCCCGCCCCACCGCGGCCGAGGTTCCGGTCATCGGCGCGACGATGCCGATCTTGATCGTATCCTGCGCCGCGGCGCTGCCGGCGCCGAGGGCGGCAGCCGCGATGGCAACGCAGCCGGCGACGATATTCTTCATGCTCATGGAGTTTCCCTTGTTTGATGTTTGTTACTTTGCTGTTTGGTGCAGCGGATCTTTGACCGCCTCGAAGGTGGCGAACTCGATCGCCCACGGCTCGCCGTCCTTCTTCTCGACTTTGCGGATATAGACGTTCTGGATGATGTCGCGGGTGTCCGGATCGATCGAGATCGGCCCGCGCGGGCTTTCCCAGCTCATGCCCTTCATGGCGGCGAGCAGCGCGTCGGGATCGGTGTTGCCTTTGGTCTTTTTCAGCGCCTCGTAGATCAAATGCATGCCGTCATAGCCGCCGACCGAGATGAAATTGGCGCGCTTGCCGCCGGTGGCCTTGGCGTAAGCTGCGACATATTCTTTGTTGAGCGCGGACGGATGCGCCGCCGAATAGAAGCCGGCGGTGACGACGCCGAGCATGGCGTCGCCGGTCGCGGCCAGATCGTTGTCGTCGACGATGTCGCCAGGGCCGATGAGCTTGATGCCGGACTTGTCGAGGCCGCGCTCGGCGAACTGCCGCGCAAAGGTGCCCGCCTGGCCGGCCGGCACGAATACAAACAGCGTGTCGGGCGCCAAATCGCGCGCCCGCTGCAGGAACGGCGCGAAATCGGGATTGGCCAGCGGCACTTTGAGCGTCTCGAGGACCTGGCCCCCGCCTTGGCTGAAATGCTGCTCGAACGCCTTGCCGGCTTCGGCGCCCGGCGCCCAATCGGACAATACGGAAACCGCTTTGTGGCTGCCGTTCTTGATCGCCCAGTCGGCGATGATGCCGGATTGCTGGCCGAGGGTGAAACAGGTGCGCACATAGTACGGCGAGCGCTCGGTCACCACCGAGGTGCCCGAGATCATCACCACGGTTGGCACTTTCCCTTCCGTCGCGATAGGCGCCATCGACATGGCGCTCGGCGTCGTGCCGGCGCCGAGGATGGCGACATGTTCGTTGACCACGAGTTCCTGGGCGAGCCGCTTGGCGTTGTCGGGGATGCTGCCGTCGTCGCGGATGATGAGCTCGATCTTCTTGCCGGCGACCGTGTCACCGTGCTGCGCCACGTAGAGCTTGACGGCGGCGGCGACTTCCTGGCCGGCGGCGCCCACCGTGCCGGTCATCGGCAGGACGAGGCCGATCTTGACGGTGTCCTGGGCTGCCGTCCCTCCGGCCGCCATTGCGGCGAGTGCGATCGCTACAGAAACGGTCGCGAAAAATTTGCGGTGCATGGCGTTTCCCCTGAGGAATTCGTTCATTGCAAACATTGAACGACCGGGGACCGGCTATTGCAAGCGTCGCCTATGCCGCAGTGGTGGCGCGTCCGGTCTTGCCCAACCGCTTGTCGAGATAAGCCCCGATCGCGGTCATCAGCGGCTCGACCTTGCCGTCGAAGAAATGGTTGGCGCCGGGAACGACCTTCTGTTCGATGACGATGCCTTTTTGCGTCTTGAGTTTTTCGACGAGGTTGGTGACATCGCGCGGCGGCACCACTGCGTCCTTGTCGCCGTGGATGATCAGGCCGGAAGACGGGCAGGGCGCCAGGAACGAGAAGTCGTAGAGATTGGCCGGCGGCGCGATGGAGATGAAACCCTCGATCTCCGGCCGGCGCATCAGAAGCTGCATGCCGATCCAGGCGCCGAACGAGAAGCCGGCGATCCAGCAGCTGCGCGCCTCGGTGTTGACGGTTTGCGCCCAGTCCAGCGCTGCGGCGGCATCCGACAATTCGCCGATGCCGTGATCGAAGCCGCCTTGGCTTCTGCCTACGCCGCGGAAATTGAAGCGCAGCGCGGAAAAGCCGCGGTGCACGAAGGCGTAGTAGATCTGGTAGACGATCGCATGGTTCATCGTGCCGCCGAATTGCGGGTGCGGATGGAGCACGATGCCGATCGGCGCGTTTTTCTGCCGCGCCGGGTGATAACGGCCTTCGATGCGGCCTCCAGGTCCCGTGAAGATGACCTCGGGCATATGTTTGAACCTCGAGTGTTGTGGCCGAAGCCCCCTCCTATCCTCCCCCGCAAGCGGGGGAGGGAAGGGTGGGGGTGAGCGCGCTTGACGCTGCCGGTGTGCGCACGTAAGCGTCTAAAACCATTTCAGATTTTAAAACCGGCAAGGTGCATTGGGCGGCGCAAGCTTAGGGTCGCGACTTCTAGCACAGGCCGGGGGTCAAAAAGCAAGCTTAACCCGCATGGCCGAGCGCAGCTATTTCGATTGGAACGCCACGGCGCAGCTGCGGCCGCAAGCCGCCGAGGCGTTGCGCTCGGCGCTCGCGGTTGCCGGCAACCCGTCCTCGGTGCACGCCGAGGGGCGGGCGGCGCGGCGGCTGGTCGAAGAGGCGCGCGAGGAAGTGGCGGCGCTAGTTGCGGCGCGCCCGGGCGACGTCTTCTTCACCTCGAGCGGCACCGAAGCCAACATGCTGGCACTCACGCCGGCGATCCAGACCGCAGACGAGCGGCGGCCGCGGGAAAAGCTCCTGATCTCGGCGATCGAGCATGCGTCGGTGCGAACGGGCGGGCGGTTCCCGCGGGGCGCGGTGGCGGATATTGCGGTCGACACAGACGGCCGCGTCGATCTTGCGGCGCTCGCCGACGCCTTGGCCGGAACTTCGCGGCCGCTGGTTTCGGTCATGCTCGCCAACAACGAGACCGGCGTGGTGCAGCCGATCGCGCAAGCCGCCGCCATCGTGCACGCCGCCGACGGCTTACTGCACGTCGATGCGGTGCAGGCGGCCGGGCGCATCGCCTGCGATATCAATGCGCTCGGTGCCGATCTGCTGACGCTCTCGGCCCACAAGATCGGCGGGCCGAAGGGTGTTGGCGCGCTCATCCGGGCGCGAGAAGACATTCATTTCCCCGATCCGCTGATCCGCGGCGGCGGCCAGGAGCGCGGCCTGCGCGCCGGCACGGAAAATGTCGCCGGCATTGCCGCATTCGGCGCCGCGGCGGCGGTCGCGCGCCGCCAAGGTTCGGCCGAGGCGGACCATATGCTCGCCCTGCGCAATAAGCTGGAAGCCGGCGTCAAGGCGGTCGCGCCGGGGGCGGTGATCTTCGGCGAGAAGGCCGAACGGCTGCCGAATACGACCCTATTTGCCGCCGAAGGCATGAAGGCAGAGACCGCAGTTATTTCTTTTGACCTCGAGGGCATCGCGGTGTCGTCGGGCGCTGCCTGCTCCTCCGGCAAGGTCCAGCCCTCCCATGTCCTTGCAGCCATGGGGGTTTCGCCCACGCTGACGCGCGGCGCGGTGCGCTTGAGCCTGGGCTGGACCACCACCGAAACCGATATCGAAAGGTTCCTCGGCGCTTGGAGAAAGCTCGCAACTGCATTATCTAAGGGCCAGGCAGGCATGGCGGCCTAACTGGCTGCACGACCGAGCGAATTCCGGGGCGATTTGAACCGTTCAAACGCCCTCAGATGGGGTGACCCGAGAGATAGGACACCGACCATATCCGACAAATCCAACCCGCGGTCCTTGAAACCGTGAGCGGAGGGACGAATGCCGGCAGTGCAAGAGACCGTCGATCAGGTCCGGCGCATCGACGTCGATCAATACAAGTATGGCTTTGAGACGCTGATCGAATCCGACAAGGCCCCGAAGGGCCTGTCGGAGGACACGGTGCGTTTCATTTCGGGGAAGAAGTACGAGCCGGAGTGGATGCTCAAGTGGCGGCTCGACGCCTATAAGCGCTGGCTCACCATGCAGGAGCCGAAATGGGCCAAGGTCGAATACGGCCCAATCGACTATCAGGACCTCTATTACTATTCCGCGCCGAAGAAGGCGCCGCAGTCACTCGACGAGATCGACCCGGAAATTCTGCGCACCTACGAAAAGCTCGGCATTCCGCTGCGCGAGCGCGAGGCGCTGCTCGGCATCCAGAAGACGGACGGCAACGGCAGCGAAGACGGCGCGGACAGTGAGAGCGGCAACGGCTACCGCAAGGTCGCTGTCGACGCGGTGTTCGATTCGGTTTCGGTTGCCACCACGTTCCAGGCGGAACTGGCCAAGGCCGGCGTGCTGTTCATGCCGATCTCGGAAGCGATCCACAAACATCCCGAGCTGGTGAAGAAATATCTCGGCACCGTGGTGCCGATCAGCGATAACTTTTTCGCCACGCTCAATTCGGCGGTGTTCTCCGACGGCTCGTTCGTCTATGTGCCGCCGGGCGTGCGCTGCCCGATGGAGCTGTCGACCTATTTCCGCATCAACGAGCGCAACACCGGCCAGTTCGAGCGCACCCTGATCATCGCCGACCGCGGCTCCTATGTCAGCTATCTCGAAGGCTGCACTGCGCCGATGCGCGACGAGAACCAGCTCCACGCCGCGGTGGTCGAGCTGGTCGCGCTCGACGACGCCGAGATCAAATATTCGACCATCCAGAACTGGTATCCGGGCGACGCCAATGGCAAGGGCGGCGTCTACAATTTCGTCACCAAGCGCGGCGATTGCCGCGGCAAGAACGCAAAAATTTCCTGGACCCAGCTCGAGACTGGCTCGGCGATCACCTGGAAATATCCGAGCTGCATCCTGCGCGGCGACAATTCGCGCGGCGAGTTCTACTCGATCGCGATCTCCAACGGCTACCAGCAGGTCGATTCCGGCACAAAGATGCTGCATCTCGGCAAGAACACAACGAGCCGCATCATCAGTAAGGGTATTGCCGCCGGCCATTCCAACAACACTTATCGCGGTCTCGTCACCGCGCACCGCCGCGCCACCGGCGCGCGCAACTTCACCAATTGCGATTCGCTCCTGATCGGCGACAAGTGCGGCGCCCACACCGTGCCCTATATCGAGGCCAAGAACTCCTCGACCGTGTTCGAGCACGAAGCGACGACCTCGAAGATTTCCGAGGAGATGCTGTTCTATTGCCGGCAGCGCGGGCTGTCGGCGGAGGAGGCCACCGCGCTGGTGGTCAACGGCTTCGTCAAGGACGTGCTGCAGCAATTGCCGATGGAATTCGCGGTCGAGGCGCAGAAGCTGATCTCGGTGTCGTTGGAAGGCAGCGTCGGGTGATCGCGCTGCAGCGCGGCGTCAGGAAAGAGTAATATGGCCTTGTTGGAAATAAGAAACTTGCACGTCGAGATCGACGGCAAAGAGATTCTCAAGGGTCTCGATCTCGCCGTGAACGCGGGCGAGGTCCACGCCATCATGGGCCCGAACGGGTCCGGCAAATCGACGCTGGCCTACGTGCTCGCCGGCAAGGCCGACTACACGCCGACCGCGGGCGAGGTGCGCTTCGACGGCAAGAACATCTTCGACATGGCGCCCGACGAGCGCGCCGCCGCCGGCCTGTTCCTCGCCTTCCAATATCCGCTGGAAATCCCCGGCGTCGCCACCATGACGTTTCTGCGCACGGCGCTCAACGCACAGCGCAAGAAACGCGGCGAGGCGGAACTGTCGACGCCGGAATTTCTCAAGAAGGTGCGCGAGGTCGCGGGCAAGCTCGGCATCGAGCAGGATATGCTGCGCCGCGCCGTCAATGTCGGCTTTTCCGGCGGCGAGAAGAAGCGCAATGAGGTTTTGCAGATGGCGCTCTTCGAGCCGCGGCTCGCCGTGCTCGACGAGACCGATTCCGGCCTCGACATCGACGCGCTGCGGATCGTCTCAGAAGGCGTCAACCGGCTGCGCTCGAAGGCGCGCGCCTTCGTCGTCATCACCCACTACCAGCGGCTCCTCAACTATATCGTGCCCGACGTGGTGCACGTGCTGTCGAAGGGCCGCATCGTCAAGACCGGCGGCAAAGACTTGGCGCTCGAGCTCGAAGCGCGCGGCTATGCCGAATATCAGGAAGAGGTGCCGGCGTGAACGCCGAAGTCGCCATCATCAAGACCGCGGCGGAGACCGCTTTGGCGCAGGCCTTTTCGCAGGCGCGCGGGCGGCTGCCCGGCGATGGCGCGATCGCGGCGCAGCGTGCGGCGGCGTTCGACGTGTTTGCCAAGACCGGCCTGCCGCATCGCCGCATCGAGGAGTGGAAATATACCGACCTGCGCGCGCTGATGCGCGAGGCCAAGCCGCTCGCGGCGCCCCCTGATGCCGCGGCCAAGGCGTTGGCCAAGACCGCGGGCGCCTTGCTCGGCGACGTCGAAACGCGCCGGCTGGTATTTGTCGACGGCGCTTTCGTGGCCGAATTGTCCGACGTTGCCGCCCTGGAGCCCGGGCTTTCAGTCGGCTCGCTCGCCGACGCGCTGTCGAACGGCGATCCGACGCTCGGTCGCCATCTCGGCAAGCTCGCGCCGGCAAGCGACGCCGCGGTTGCGCTCAATACCGCCTTGATGGGCGACGGCGCGGTGATCCGCATCGCCGCCGGCGCGACTATCGAGCGGCCGATTCATCTGCTGTTCGTCGCCTCGGCAAAGCCTGCCGCGACCTTCGTGCGCTCGCTGGTGGTGGTGGAACAGGGCGCCCGCGCCATGCTGATCGAGAGCCACGAGGGGCCGGCTGGCAGCGATTATCAGGTCAATGCCGCGCTGGAGATTTTCGTCGGCGACGAGGCCCATGTCGATCACGTCAAGATCATCGGCGAGGGCGCCGACGCGCTGCACGTCTCGACGCTGGCGGCGGCGATCGGCGCGCGGGCACGCTTCAACGCCTTCACCTTCACCGCCGGCGGCGCGGTGGTGCGCAACCAGCTGTTCCTGAAATTCGACGGCGAGGACACCGTCGCCGGCATCCGCGGCGCGACCCTGCTCAAGGGCCGGCAGCACGCCGACACCACGCTGGTCGCCGACCACGTTGCGCAACGCTGCCAGAGCCGCGAAATGTTCAAGACGGTGCTCGACGGCGAGGCCCATGGCGTGTTCCAGGGCCGCATCATCGTGCGGCCGCATGCGCAAAAGACCGACGCCAAGATGATGACGCGGGCGCTGCTGTTGTCCGAGCGCGCCGAGGCGGATAACAAGCCGGAACTCGAAATCTTTGCCGACGACGTGCAATGCGGCCATGGCGCGACGGCCGGCGCGCTCGACGACGATTTGAAATTTTATCTGATGGCGCGCGGCATTCCGCGGCCCGAAGCGGAAGCGCTGCTGATCCGGGCGTTTCTCGGCGAGGCCATCGAAGGCATCGAACATGCGGGGCTGCGCGAGGCGCTGATGGATGCGGTCGCGGCTTGGCTCAAGGCGCGCTGACATGAATATCGCCCAGCCCATCGGCGCCTATGATGTCAACCGCATCCGCGCGGATTTTCCTATCCTTGGCATGCAGGTCTACGGCAAACCGCTGGTTTATCTCGACAACGCCGCTTCGGCGCAAAAGCCGCAAGCGGTGCTTGATCGCCTCAACCAGGCCTATACCTCGCAATACGCCAACGTGCATCGCGGCCTGCATTACCTCGCCAACGAGGCGACCGAGGCCTACGAAGGCGCGCGCGAAAAAGTGGCGGCGTTTCTCAACGCCAAGCGCAAGGAAGAGATCATCTTCACCCGCAACGCCACCGAGGCGATCAACCTGGTCGCTTATACGTTCGGCCGCGAGCGCATAAAACCGGGCGACGAGATCGTGCTCTCGATCATGGAGCACCATTCCAACATCGTGCCGTGGCATTTTCTGCGCGAGCGCCAGGGCGCCGTGCTCAAATGGGCGCCGGTCGACGACGAGGGCCACTTCCTCATCGACGAGTTCGAGAAGCTTTTGACGCCGCGAACGAAGCTCGTCGCCATCACCCATATGTCGAACATGCTCGGCACCTTGGTGCCGGCGAAGGAAGTGGCGCGCATTGCCCATGCCCGCGGCATTCCGGTGCTGTTCGATGGCGCGCAAGCCGCGGTGCATCTCGACGTCGACGTGCAGGATATCGATTGCGATTTCTACGCCTTCACCGGCCACAAGCTCTACGGCCCGACCGGGATCGGCGTGCTATACGGTAAATACCAGCACCTCGACGCCATGCCGCCGTTCAACGGCGGCGGCGAGATGATCCGCGAGGTGTTCCAGGACCGCGTTACCTACGGCGAGCCGCCGCACAAATTCGAGGCCGGCACGCCGTCGATCGTCCAGGCCATCGGGCTCGGCGCCGCGATCGATTATGTAGCGAGCATCGGCAAGGCGCGCATCCGCGAGCA
>Ga0307476_10001257_pt1 | contig 15684 bp, 17 predicted proteins | sample atmos_gasesECM2C_2_FD_203314 | JGI IMG/M metagenome (GOLD analysis project Ga0307476, IMG submission 203314) | Hardwood forest soil microbial communities from Morgan-Monroe State Forest, Indiana, United States - atmos_gasesECM2C_05 | ecosystem: Environmental > Terrestrial > Soil > Temperate... | reverse complement strand
AGACTCACAAGGTGAACAACCGCATCGCAGCCTATATGCTCGCCATCGACCGGGTCGCATATACGATCCGCCAGCGCGGAATCTACGCTTAAGTGCAGTTGCGAGTGGCCAGTCCCCAGTCGCTAGTAGGATCTTGGCCGGGTTTAGGCACCGGGGAATTGCGGAGGGAATATTTATGAGTTCACGTACTAAGAGATTGTTCGCGCGAATGTTGCCTTTGCTGCTTCTGTCCCTGATGTTGCCTGTTGTTGCGCCAACGCCTTCGAGCGCAGCCGGCGCTCCGCAAGCCACAGCGGCGGCGAGCGACAAGCTCGACATCAACACAGCGACCAAGGATCAGCTCAAGGCTCTCCCGGGCATCGGTGACGCCTACTCGCAGAAAATTATCGACGGCCGTCCCTATCGGACGAAGCTCGATTTGGTGCACAGAAAGATCATCCCCCAGGCGACTTACGACAAGGTCAGGGATCAGATCATCGCCAAGCAACCGAAACCGGGAGCCATGGCGCCGGCGCCAAAATAATCGATCGGGCGCATTCAGCCTGGAAAACATCCCTGGATGTCGCGTGTCCTAAAGACACATTCCCTTGATTGCGTTCCCCGGCACCGTGGAGGATAATCTAGCTATCTCCCGGATTGGTCGCTGAACCGCGGTGAACCTGCCTAATTCCATCACGCTGATCCGCATCTGCAGCATTCCTCTGCTGATCTGGATCTTGTCCTCCAATCATTTCAGCAGCGCACACGGCGCCAAAGAGTTGCTGGCTTCGGCGCTGTTCATCGCCGCTTCTATGACCGACGGGATTGATGGATATCTGGCCCGCAAGCGTGGACAAATCACAACCATGGGTATTCTGCTCGATCCCATGGCGGATAAGCTTCTGATCGCCGCCGCTTTCGTCACCCTTGTGCAGTTCAATCCCAGCCTGGTTCCGGCCTGGATCGCCGTGATCATCATTGGCCGCGAGTTTCTGGTGAGCGGCCTGCGCTCCATCGCCGCGTCGGAGGGTTTCACGATCGAAGCCAGCGAATTGGGCAAGTTCAAGATGGTAGTGCAGATCGTTTCCGTGGTCGCAGTCATTCTCGACCACCGCTGGAAGGAGTGGCCGGTTTACGGAAACTTCGTCTTCCCGGTGCATTGGATCGCCTACGCCTCAATCTGGTTCGTGGTTTGCGTGTCGCTGGTTTCAGGCGTCGATTACTTCGCCGCGTTCTGGTCGAAGATTGACCGGCGAGTGTCCAAGCGCCGGCGCCGCGCTTTTATTCTGAGCCGCCGCCGAAAGCCGCAACCGACGCCCCGACCGGCAGACGCCGATGTCGCCCCTACAACATAATTCGCCCTCGGCAGTAGCATCCAGTCAGGAGTTCTCGAGCGAAGAGCGCGTCCAACTGCTGGGCTTGGCCCACGATTCCATCTCTTCCGCGTTGCAGGGTCGCGAGATTTCTCTGGATCCCCCAACTCCTCACTTTGCCGAACCGCGCGGTGTTTTCACTTCGATATATCTGCGCCATGATCCGCCGGGGGAAGCTCGCCACAGAGAAGATCATCGCAGAGAAGATCATCGCAAAGAAGATCATCGCCCAAATGAATTGCGCGGGTGCGTCGGCTATATCCTGCCCACTTGCTCGGTCTACCGGGCTGTGGCGGAAACCGCCCGCGCCGCCGCTTTCGACGACAACCGCTTCCCGCCGGTTGCCCAGGAAGAGGTTCGTCGCCTCGAAATTGAGCTGAGCATCCTCTCGCTCGCGCGACCAATTCAGCCCGAAGAAGTCGAAGTTGGGCGCCACGGTCTGCTTATCAGCTGGCACGGTCAGCGTGGCCTGCTGTTGCCGCAAGTCCCCGTCGAGCGCGCCTGGGACCGCACAATCTTTCTGGAGCAAGCCTGCCGCAAAGCCGGATTGCTTCCCGACGCATGGCAAAGAGGCGCGACCATCGAAGCCTTCACGGCGGAAGTCTTCGGTGACAAAAGTGGCCAGTGACCAGCCGCGCAGATGACCTGAGACCGAAAAACGCAAAACCGGGGACGGTCGCCCGTCCCCGGTTTGATGGTATCTGTGGTGCTTGCGAGGGTTACTGCTGGGGCTGCGCCTGTTCGTCCAATTCCACACCGTCGCCGGTGTGCACGTCTTCCAGGGCGAACACGATCATCCCGGTTGCCGTGGTGGGCGTGGTCCCGATGACGACGATCTCGCCTACCGCTCTTCGCGGCAGGTCTCTTACGTGAATTACCGGACCGTTGCCCTTCTCGAACATGCCTGGGTCGAAGGAGGGTTGTTTCTTCTGCGTGTCTTCACTGACTGAAGCCCGGAACGAAAGCGAATCCACCGGATCTTCCAAGGTCGCCTGATAGTTTCGTACGGCGCGGAAATAATCGCCAACCTTCACGCCCTGGTTCGATCCCACATTGAAGTAAACCTTGTGGCCTGTCCCCAGCTCCGAATCAAAATCTTTTCCCATCACGATGCGTCCAGAAACCTTGCTGGCGGTGGGCAGGAACCGGTCAAAGCGAAGCGGCGCGTGAAATGGCACCATGATCTTCTCGGCGAAAGGAATTGCTGTATCGCCCGGGTTGACGGGATCACAGGAGTATTCGACCCGAGCGACCGCATCCTTGCTGCGGGTATCGAGGATGCGCACGCGGCCGACTTCTTCGTAGGGCTGTCCCGTAGCTTTGAGCAGTTTGGCCTGACCAGGAAACATTTCGTACTTGTTGATATCCTGCAAAGCGCGCACAATCTCGTATTCCGCCCCAGCACTGTAGCCTGAGCCTCTCAGGTAGACGATGTCGCCCCTGACGAACTTCGTGGTCTGCGGAGTATCCAACCCGCCCACCACAAAGTGGGCATCGGGCAGTGTCTGCCGGTTGATGAAACCGGCGCAGTAGATATCCGCATAGGTGGGCATCTGCACCCGCAGAGTAGGAAAGTTGGCGGTTGTGAGGATCGTCTTGTCGGGAGTGGCCGGGCTGGCTGTCGCGCTGTCGGTCGCCGACTGGGTCCAGGCCGCGCTCGCGACCATCAGCATTAAAAGTCCTATTTTCTTCATGTTACCTCCGAGAAGAGACACACGCCGCCTCCTCCCCAGCAAAATGCCACGGAAGCTAGGCTTCAAGAGGAAGGTAACAAGGGGGGTAAGAGGGGTCAAGGTTACGAGGGTGTAAGCCGGATGGGGGAAACTGGTTTTTCGCGGAATTCGTGAATCCCTGTTGCATCTGGAATTAAGCCCCTGTAAGATTCGCGCCGAACACTTCACTTAAAGATGATTTCTGCTGCCAGGAGTTACCCGCCCCGTTTGCTCCCTTTGCGCATGCCTCGGGTGTGTGTCGCGGTCACCGCTTCGGACCCCGCCGAACTGGTCGACAAGGCCGAGACGCTGATTCGCGATAACTCCTTCCTGGAGTTCAGATTAGACTATATTTCGAAGCCCTCGCTGGCGCTTCCCAAGATCAAGCATTTTCTCGACACCCACCCCGGGACGGTCGTGATTGCGACTTGCCGCCGCGTGGCCAGCGGAGGCAGATTCCGCGGTTCCATCGCTTCTCAACTCGAACTGCTGGCCAAGGCTTCGGCCATCGGCTGCCAGTTAGTTGATGTCGAGTTCCAAACCGCACTAAAGTGTAAACCGGCACAACTGCAGAAGTTGCGCGGCCGCTCGGCTCTGATTCTTTCCTACCACGACTTTCGGGGCACGAAGAAACTCGACGAAACTCTGGAAAAGATGCGCGCCTTTCCCGCCGACTTCTACAAAGTGGTCAGCACCGCCTCGACTCTCTCCGACAACGTGACCATGATCCAGTTCCTGGGCCGCGAAAGCGACAATCATTCCCTGGTTGGCCTGTGCATGGGCGAGCAAGGCATCATCAGCCGCGTGCTCGGAGTCCGCGCCGGTAGCGTATTCACCTTCGCCTCCGTGAGCGTCGGAGAAGAAACGGCTCCCGGACAAGCCACCGCGCAGGAACTGCGCAGCGTCTACCGCATCGATACTGTCGACGCCGCCACCCGCGTCTACGGTGTTGCCGGAGACCCGGTCGCCCACTCGCTCTCACCCGCCATCATGAATGCGGCTTTCCGCCGCGAGAACGTCAACGCCGTTTACCTCGCCCTGCATGCCAAGACGCTCAAAGATCTGCTGAACTGCGTGCGTGAGATTCCCATCCACGGCCTCAGCATCACCATGCCGTACAAGGAAGCCATCCTCCCCTATCTCGACAACACTGATTCCCACACCACGAAGATCGGCGCCTGCAACACGGTCGTCCGCGCCCAGGACGGCAAACTCTACGGTTTCAATACCGATACTTCGGGAGTGGTACGTCCCCTGGAGCGCCGCCTAAGCACGCTGCAGGACGCGAAGATTCTCGTGCTCGGCGCGGGCGGCGCGGCTCGCGCCGCGGTCTTCGGTCTCAGGGAGCGGGGGGCGGAAGTCTACATTCTGAACCGCAGCGCCGCGGCGGCACAAAAGCTCGCCCGGCGCGCCCACGCGCGCTCCATAAAGCGCGCCGACCTCAAGAAGTACGCCTTCGACGTGATCATCAATGCCACCCCGGTCGGCATGGGCAACAGCCGCGAGACTCCTCTTCAGGAGAAGGAAATCAACGCCCGCTTTGTCTTCGACATGATCTACGATCCACCCGAAACCCGCCTGCTGCAGCTGGCAAAACAGCGCGGAGCGCAGATCATCCCCGGCATCGAAATGTTCGTTCACCAGGCGGCGCGCCAGTTCGAGATCTGGACGGGCAAACCCGCACCTCAGGACGATATGCTCCAGGTTGTGTTGCTGGCTCTGCAAGAACGCGCCACCCGCGCGGCCGCGGCGGCAGGGAAGAAGAAATAGGCCCAGTTCGGGTTATGGACGTCGCCAACACCGCCTCCGACCAACTTAATCAGAAGCGCGTCAGTCCGCCGCTTCCGCCTCTGGCACTCCGCGCTCTGATCGGCCTCTGCGCCGCCAAGCTGCTAATGCACATCTTCACCAGCGTCCGCCACTACGGCTACTTCCGCGACGAGCTTTATTACCTCGACATGGCCCGCCATCTCGATTGGGGCTACGTGGATTGCGCGCCGCTGATTGCCGTGTACGCCAAGATCGCGCTGTGGATGGGTGGGTCGCTGGCCGCGCTTAGAATTCTGCCAGCGCTGGCGGGCGCCGCGCTCATCGCGCTCACCATCCTCATCGTGCGTGAACTCGGCGGCGGACGGTATGCCCAATTCCTCGCCGGCCTCTTCGTGCTGCTCTGCCCCGCCGTTCTGAGCATCGACAGCCTACTGACGATGAACGCCTTCGAGCCGCTATTCTGGATGGGCTGCATCCTCATAGTCGCCCGGATTCTGCGCACTGGCGACTCGCGCCTTTGGTTGTGGTTCGGCCTGCTCGCCGGACTCGGTCTCGAGAACAAGCACTCCACCCTGTCCTTCGGATTCGCGGTCACCGTCGCTCTGCTGCTAACTCAGCATCGGCGAGAGTTTGCTAAGAAATGGATCTGGATCGCCGGCGCCATCGCCCTTGCGATTTTTCTCCCAAACCTCATCTGGCAAATCCGGCATCATTTTCCCACGATTGAGGATCTGGAAAACGTCCGCCGCGAAGGCAAGAACGTCGTCCTCGGCCCACTTGCCTTCGTTAAGGAGCAGATCCTCGACATGCACCCGATTTTGTTCCCGGTGTGGCTCGCGGGCCTGGTCTGGTTTCTGCACGACCGCCGCTGGCGCGTGCTCGGCTTGACGTTTGTCGTTTTCTTCGTATTGATGGAAGTCGCGCACGCCAAGAGCTATTACGTCTTCCCGATTTATCCCATGCTCTTCGCCGGCGGCGCTGTCGTGATCGAGCGCTGGCTGGCAATCCGTTTTGTCATCATCCAGCATTGGGTCATAAACATCCCCGTCTGGACGCGCGCAGCCGTCGTCGTCATCCTCGTGCTTGCATCGCTTCCATTTGTCCCGATGGTGACCTGGATGCTGCCGCCGGAGCGTCTACTCGCCTATCAAAACGCAATCGGCTTCAAGCCCGCCAAAATGGAAGTCCACCACGAGTCGCTCCTGATCCAGCCCATCGCCGATCAGTTCGGATGGCCCGAGATGGCGCACGAGGTCGCCGCCATCTACAATTCGCTGCCGCCCGAAGACCGCGCCCAGACCGGCATCTGGGCCGGCAACTACGGCGAAGCCGGCGCGATTAACCTCTGGGGCCCGCAGTACGGCCTGCCGACCGCTTACTCGCGCCACCAAAACCATTGGTATTGGGGTCCGCCGCCGCAGGTTTACAAGAACCTGATCGTGATCCAGTGGAGCCTCGACGACGTCCGCGACAACTGCACGTCGTTTCAACCCTTTGAGCACTACCAGCGCTTCGGCATGGCCGAGGAAAACCAACCCATGTATCTCTGCCGCGGCGTTAAATTCGACATCCAGAAAATCTGGTGGCACTCGCATCACTGGAACTAGGTATCACTTGTCGACGAGGTTAGGCGCTTCTCAATGAGTGCTGTGGCTTGTCAACGATAGCGATCTGGAATCGTCGCAAATTCAGGAGTATGCTGCTGTGCGTGAGAACAGAAGCACTTACGCACACGGCTCGATGGCATATCTTGTTGTGCGCCTGTTCGCTCGCGATCTCGCCCTTCGTTTACGGGCAAAGCATTACCGAACTCAAGAGCAAGGCCGAGGACGGTGATGTACAAGCACAATTGGGCCTTGCCAAGGCGTATCACCTAGGTGAAGGAATCGAGAAGGATGAGGCACAAGCCGTGCGGTGGTGGGAGAAGGCCGCGAAGCATGGTGACACGACGGCGGAAGTCAACCTTGGAACTGCTTATTCACTTGGGGCAGGGGTTCCAAAAAACTATGCCGCAGCCGTCCGCTGGTACAAGAAAGCTGCCGATCAGGGTTTTGCAGAAGGCCAGCGGGGCCTAGCGTTCCTCTATCACTCGGGACAAGGCGTCCCGAAAGACGACGCCCTAGCCGTGCGCTGGTACACCAAAGCCGCGGATCAGGGCAATGCACAGGCCCAGTCGGATCTTGCAGGGCTTTATCACTTGGGCGGACAGGGTGTTCCACAAGACGCCGCCGCAGCTGTGCGCTGGTGGAAGAAAGCCGCCGAGCAAGGCGATGTAACGGCTGAAGGCAACCTCGGAACGGCGTACGGCTTAGGAACGGGTGTTCCGAAAGATACTGCTGAAAGTCTGCGATGGCACACCAAGGCCGCAGAAAGTGGCAACGCAGCTTCCGAGTTCAGCCTAGGAATGTTCTATTTCCAGGGGGCGGGAGTTCCGAAGGACGAGGCAGAGGGAGTCAAGTGGCTGCGCAAGTCAGCTGAAGAGGGCAATGCTGACGGTGAGTTCTGGCTTGGAAACGCGTACTACTATGGCGGAGGCGTCGCGAAGGACATTGCCGAAGCTTTGCATTGGTATCGCAAGGCGGGCGACCAGGGCTACGCAGCGGCTGAATACAACCTCGGACAGGCTTACAGTTTAGGAAACGGCGTCGAAAAGGATCCTGCCGAGGCCGCTCGTTGGTGGCAGAAGGCTGCCGAACAAGGCCTTGCGAAGGCTCAATATAATCTCGGTCTGGTTTATCACGATGGCATAGGCGTACAAAAGGACAACGTACAAGCCTACTTCTGGATTGCGCTTGCTGCGACATCCCTCCAACAGGGATTCGTGAAGGACTATCGCGACAAAGCCGAAGCATTACTCACACCAGCTCAGCTCGCTGATGTGCGGGAACGCATTCGCAAATGGCTAGAGGCGCATCCGGCCACTCAGACAGCTTCATTAAATTCCTTACCAAGCGTCCCACTGAATCAGCCACAGAATCAACAACAACAGACTCAAACCAAAAACCTACCGCAAGCCGCCAACGCGCAAGCAGACTCAAAACTCGACTCGAAACCTATCATACCGATATTCATCAAGGCGAAATGTGACGACAAACTGTCTGCAGTGCTGTTGTCGTCATTTAAAGACGCGCTAACCACATCACATAGGTATAGGTTGACTGAGGGGCTACACGACGAAGGCAAGAATGACAAGGTCGTATTTGTCCAGATGGCCTGCATGGAACGCAATAACACTGTAGCGGTCGCGAGTGCCTATGGACTCGCAAAGTGTGTTGGCCCGGTTGAATGTCATATGGCCCTAGACGGGTCGTCCATGAACCCGATGCTCTGTGATTCAAGTAGCGATTCTCAGTGCGGAACGGAGCTCTTTAAGACACTCGACCTGTGGGTAACCACTGCAAAACCGATTCTAAAAGTTGACTGAATGCCGCAAGTTCTTGCTCGGTTTGTTAAAGGGACAATGCCGTGGAAAACTCTGACTGGCGAAAAATCGCCATAGCACTTACTAAGGCCGATCCGCTGCGACGTGAAATGTTCCGGTTGGAACATTACACCAATTTCCCAAAGCCCACACCCAGGCAGCCGAGCTCCTAAAAACCACAAAGCCGGGCTGGTTGGCCCGGCTTTCGCTTGTGGAACTGGTTCGGTCAATCTTGTTTCGATCAGCCCATCCAGAATGTCGTCTCGTTTAACTCGTGTCGCGGGGTCACCGGCCCGCGCCGCGGGTTACATCACCATCGCGAGGTTCTCCAACTCATACTGCAGCACAGGCAGAGCGCACCCAGCCATCTCCACCCGGCCGGCTGCATCCAGAGCCGCCTTAGGCGAAACGCCGTAGCCCCGGCCCATCAGGAAGACCTGCAGCAGTTCGGCGGCCTCGTAAGAATCAATCATGCCGCCCTGCAGCAGATCGCTGCGCAATGCCGATAGTTCGGTCATGGTGAATCTGTCTTTATCGTTATTGGCTTTGTCGTTCATCTCTTTTTCGAACATGGCCGTCATCACCTCCGACTCCGACCTTGAACACCTTTTGGCTATTAGACTCATCGGCAGCCATTCAAGTTGCATGCAATTCGGTTGCCGTACCAGCCCTCTAGTTTCATATCCGGAAACCAGGCGGCCTTAAATTCATTAACACCAACGAATATCAGAAGTTGCAGGCAACCCTATCAAACCCCCTGGCGTCCTCCAAGTACCGTTGGTAACCTCCGTCGTCCCAAAAGCTGACGCAGAGTGTCATTTCCGGAACGCACATCGGGAATCCCCCTAGTTACCTGGGATTCGCCCCATGTCAGCTTGCCGGTTCGCGAGTCTGCCGAGAACTTGCGAGTTTTCGCAACCTTGCGAGTTTCCCAACTGCGAGTTTCCCAACAAATATATGGGCGGAAAGCTACCTCAGGTTTGTGAATTCAATCTGAAATCAAAGCCGTCGGGCAGACGAGGCGATCGCCAGCGGGCGCTGGCGAGGCTCCTAGGCTTCGATGGTTGCCTCATCTACCAGCATGATGGGGATGTCGTCCTTCACCGCATATACTCGGCGGCACTGTTTGCACTTCAAGCTCTCGGGATTCTCCCGATACTCAAGGGGCTGCTTGCACGCCGGACAAACCAGAATTTCCAGCAAGTCCTCGGTAATCATGACGGCAATTGTACGACACAACTACCGTCCGATTCACCACAGGGCCGCAGCAGTGTAAAATTTCCTAGCCGACGCTCGAAAGCCGAAGCCCGGAGCCCGAATGCCCGCCCGAATTCTCGACGGCACCAAGATCGCGAACGACATTCGCAGCGAAGTTGCCGCGGAGGTGAAAATCATGGCTGCCGCCGGAGTCCGCCCCGGGCTCGCCGTCGTGCTCGTCGGCCACAACCCGGCGTCAGAGATCTACGTTCGCGGCAAAGTCAAGGCCAGTGAAGAGGTTGGTCTCTACAGCGAGCAGCACACTCTGCCTGAGACCACGACCACCGCTCAACTTTTAGCTTTAGTCGAGGACCTGAACCGCCGCGACGAAATCGATGGCATTCTGGTACAACTGCCGCTGCCTCCGCAGGTGGATTCCAAGAAAGTCCTGATGGCAGTTGATCCCGCCAAAGATGTCGACGGCTTCCATCCCGTCAACGTCGGCTTGCTTTCGACGCAGCGCCCCGGCCTGGTTCCATGTACGCCGGCCGGAGTCATCGAAATCCTGAAGCGCAGCCAGATTGCGATCGCCGGGCAAGAGGCTGTTGTGGTGGGACGAAGCGACATTGTGGGCAAGCCCGCCGCCATGCTGCTGATCAATGCCAACGCCACCGTCACGGTCTGTCATTCGAAAACCCGCGATCTGTGGGCGGTTTGCCGCCGGGCTGACATTCTCGTAGCCGCGATAGGGCGGGCCGGCATGGTCACTCGCGATTTCGTGAAGCCCGGTGCGACTGTGATTGATGTCGGCATGAACCAGGTGACGGATCCCGCTGAATTTCAGCGGTTGTTCGGGGGAGGCTTGGCTGGCGGATCGGCCAGCAACGCCAAGCGGGAAGCAGCTTTCCGCGCGAAAGGATTCACGCTGGTCGGCGATGTGCATCCGGATGTGGCCGAAGTGGCGGGAGCGCTGACGCCCGTCCCCGGCGGCGTCGGCCCGCTGACCATCGCGATGCTGATGTATAACACCGTGAAAGCAGCGAAGATGCGTCGCGGTAGCCGCATGCCGGAACTAACGAGCAAATGAAAGCCTTTCACCACAGAGTCTCAGAGACACAGAGAAACCTTTTCTTTTCCTTGCTTGATTTTTCTCTGTGGCGGAGCCTGTCCCGAGCGCAGCCGAGAGGTGTCTCGGTGCAGAACGTCTTCTCTCTGGAGACTCCTTGCTGAAAGTCGGCCTCACAGGCGGCATCGCGTCGGGAAAGTCGGTGGTGGGTGAGATGCTGGTCGCCCTCGGCGCGCATCTGGTCCAGGCCGACCGCATCGCGCACCAACTGATGCTGCCGGGACAGCCGGTGTACAACGAAGTCGTGCGCCATTTCGGCGGCGCGATTCTCAATCACGACCTCAGCGTGAACCGCGCGAAGCTGGCGGAGGCCGCGTTCGGTTCACCTACATCGGCCGAGTCTTCCACAGCTTCGTCTCGCATCCAGGAGTTGAACCGCATCGTCCATCCGGCCGTGCTTCGAAGTCAGGAAGGCTGGATGGAAGAAACCGGACGCCAGGATTCTCATGCCGTGGCCATCGTGGAGGCTGCGCTGATCATCGAGGCGGGCGCGGCCAAGCGCTTCGATCGGCTTGTCGTGGTCACGTGCAGTGAAGAGCAGCGCATCGCCCGCTTTGCCGCACGACACAAGGTAGACCTCGATGCGGCGCGCAAGGAAGTTGAGCGTCGCATGGCTGCGCAGCTGCCCGAAGCGGAGAAGGCCAAAGCTGCCGACTACGTTATTGACAACTCCGGCTCACTCGACGACACGCGCGAGCAGGTGCAGCGCGTGTGGGAAAAGCTTCATACCGAGGCGATGACCAAGCGCTAAAGAATTTACGCGCGAACTCAAGACTTCTTCAGGAATTTTCCCTGCTCAAGTTCCTTGAAGGCCTGCTGGAGTTGTTCCTGGGTGTTCATGACAATCGGACCGTACCAAGCCACAGGCTCCTCCAGAGGCTTTCCGGATACGAGGAGAAATCGAATGCCGTCGTCCCCGGCTTGCACGCTCACCTCGTCGCCGCGATCGAAGAGGATGAGCGAACGGTTGTCTGCCTCGACGGGAGGCGTTGTATCTAACCATTTCACGGCTTCCGTCGGCACGGCGAGCGGACTCGAAGCGTTACAGAACTTTCCGCTTCCGCCGAAAACATAGGCGAAGGCGTGGCGGGTCGTCTCCACGGGAAGCGTCTTTTTTCTGCCCGGAGCAACCGACACGTCGAGGTAAATCGGATCGGCCGCGATGCCATCCACGGGACCTTTCTTTCCCCAGAAGCTTCCGCACACGACTCGTACGTGAGTTCCGTCGTCGTCTTTTATCTCGGGGATATCCAACGTCTTCACTTCCTGATAGCGGGGCGCGGTCATTTTGAGCGATGCCGGAAGATTCGCCCATAATTGAAACCCATGCATCCGGCCAGACTGATCTCCCTTGGGCATCTCCTGATGGATGATGCCGCTGCCCGCCGTCATCCACTGCACGTCGCCGGCGGCGATGGCGCCACGATTTCCCATGCTGTCGCCGTGCTCGACGGTTCCTGCGAGCACATAGGTGATGGTCTCGATCCCGCGGTGAGGATGCCACGGGAAGCCCGCCAGATAATCCTCGGGAACGTCGTTGCGGAAATCGTCCAGCAAAAGGAATGGATCAGTTTCCTTGGTGTTTCCAAAGCCGAAGGCGCGGCGCAGATGGACGCCTGCTCCTTCGAGAGTGGGCTTCGATTGGATGAGCCGCTTCACCGGTCGAATCGACATATTGGCCTCGCGTGATGAGGTCTTTTGATGTCTGCCCGCAGCTTGGGGATTCTGGGCTGTGACTCCCTGCCGCTTGTGGGTTCCTCCACGAAAATAAAGTTTACTGCGATGCCGGGAAGCGCCTGCGACCACCGCGCTCACGGCAAGAAATGGGTACCCCCTCCCCCACCCCCCTCCATCTCTGGAATCATCGAGTTACGGTAGGTTTGGCCTACAAAATCTTGATGACAAAGAACCCAGAGGTCAAAATCTAGACAGCAAAGGACTTAGAGCGCGACGGGTTGCTCTGGAGCAGACTGTCACGGCCTCGACCATCATCGCTGATTTAATTTGCGGGAGCAAGGTCAGATGTCACAGACAGGCTGTGGAAAAGGATTTATGGTTACCGGACGTTTGACGAACTACTGGTATCCCGTAGTATGGTGAAATTGGAATTTGAGTGGGACAAGACGACTACTTCCAGCAAAACGCTTAAGCCTATGACGCCCGCGGCGGTCGAGGCAGCAGCCCGTGCTGACCGTGACGCGCGGCCGTTGACTGCCGAAGACCTCAGGCGGATGAAGCGAACGCCCCAGGCGAAAATCATTCGCCGCGCTCTGGAATTAACGCAGGAGGAATTCGCCGTCCGCTACCATATCCCTCTTGGCACTCTTCGAGACTGGGAGCAAGGGCGCGCGCAACCGGACCGGCCAACTCAGGCTTATTTGAAGATCATCGCTTGCGAGCCGGAGAGAGTCGAGCGCCTGTTGAATCAGAGGGCGTAGCGGGGCAACACGGGAGCGTGTGGAAGTCCGCGCGGCAGTTCGTACGCTCGACTCAAAATCCTCGCAGTCCCAGCAGCGGCAGCCTCAGTGCGGATAGTCCCAAAGGTGAGCCAGCCCCCGATGTTAGTATGTCGCTCAGATAGTCGCATGGAGGCAGCAGTAGCGTGCTCGAGATCTTAAGAGAAAAGGGGTTTGAGATTCAGTTTCAGTCTCACGCCGCGGCTATCCTTGAGAAAGACTTCCCAGAAGCGGTTGAGGACTTGGAAGGGGCTCTCCGCGACCTTACAATTCCGATCAGCGAGATCATCGGCTCTGGCGGCGGCGAGACCAAGGGGACGCAGCGGATGCGCCGCGCTCTTAACGATGTGGGATGGGATAAGTTTATTTTCGAAATAAGGAAGATCATCAATGGCATCGAGCGCGAGTCAATTTCTCATGAAATGGATCATGTTAAGAGGTTCGGTGGGAATACACTTGCGCTAGAAATCGAGTGGAACAATAAGGATCCTTTTTTTGACAGAGATTTGGAGAATTTTAAGCGGCTTCACGCCGAGGGGGCTATAAGCGCAGGCATTATTATTACTCGCGGATCGTCGCTGCATGAGAGAGCGTGGGAATTTGTCTACCGTTTTGCACGGGAACAGGGGGTTCGCACGTTCGCGGATCTGGAGCGGCTTGAGATAGGGATTACTCCGAAACAGAAGAAGGCTGTTAACAGACGCACGACCAGACCAAGAGATCCAATCGAGTTTGCAACCGCATGGACTGATAAGTTCGTGGGAGATAAGTACGGCGAGGCAACTACGCATTGGAAAAAGCTCGCTGATCGAATCAGCCGCGGTGTTGGCAATCCGTGTCCGCTGTTGCTTGTCGGCCTACCAGCGTCGATAGTCAGTTTCCCTGTCGCGGGGACGGCTTCGGATCGGATCTAGGGTGGGAGGAGCCTAAAATTCTCCCCGACGTCCTCCGATGCTGAGTTGCGTGAGTGATTCGAGTAGGTGCTCCAAGTTGGCTGGTAAGAGTTATCCGCTTGATTCCCCCAGCTCGACCATCCCGCCCGTTCACCGCGCGCGAACAGCTCTAGGTACGGGCCCATACTGCAAGCTTCAATGATTGAATATTGTTCGTCAGGTTTGCGGGAGTGTTCTCGCTTACGGCTAGATAGGTAATTTACTTGCGTGCGACCCGGGGCAAGCGTCCGTGCATTCTTGCCTCGGATGCCGAATAAAATCAATTCCGTCACGTTCCGAAAATAAAAGCCGACTCCCCTACCATCGGAGCCGCCGTCCTTTCGGACTTTGTGCCAGATGAGATTACTCTTATACGTAAATCCCCAGGCCTGCATCACTGCAAGTCCGTCTGGCAGTAATGCATTCGGGACCCACAAGTAGAGATGACAGACATCGCCTGCCGCCTTCGTGACGGGGAGCGCTGCGATTTCAGGGAGGGCCAAAGTGCCGTATCGGGACAAACGCTTATGTTCCGGCGCAATCTTGCCAGTCCTGTTTTGGAACTGCCAGGGCGGGTCGACCAAGATTGTGCCGAACGTGCGCCCACCAACGAAACTCAGGAAATCCTGCGTCACATCGCTATCGTTTCTCATCGGATTCGAAGCCCAATAGTTGTTGTTGCATTCTGGTCCTGCTGAGCCGCATCGCTTCAGCACGATCGGGACGGGCCTTGCGCAAGCGTCCTGGCTGATGCCGGCTCATATCCACCTCAAACCGTGAAATTCCGATGCCCTGAATGAACGCTCCGACGGTATCAAGTGACGCAAACAGTCGAATTTTTCCACGCGAGGTTGCTAGGTTCTTTTCGACCTCTCCCAGCCGTACCAAGACTGCAAATCCGTTGCCTTCCCCCGATATAACCGCACCCACTTGGGCGGATGCCTGCACCAGTTCGCGGAGAATAGGCTCCTTTATTGTGTTTAGCTCGTTCATTCTAGCTCGACTAATATTAAACTACCACTATTTTATGAAGTATGACAAACATTTAATGTTATCTGATGCAAAATTCTCTTTTCCTTGGCATTTTCCTTCTATCTACCTAAGTGCCTCGCGGGGCCATCATTGCGAGATACGCCATCATGTCGCTATGGCCGAGGAAGGTGCCGAAGGCTTGCATGGCGTCGGAGACGCGGCCGCCGCGCTCGACGATTTCCTGATAGGAGGCTTCGGGGTCCATGTTCCACTCCCAGGTGTCTTCGAAAGGCCATGATCTGGGAGCTGGAGCGGTTGCCGTCTTTTTCGGCGAAGGGGACGTTGTAGTCCTGGCGGCTGTTGAAGGGCGGGTCGAGGTTTTACTCTTCCACTTCCTAACCCACGGCTAGCGCCCCTTCCACTTCGCTCAGGGCAGGCCGTGGGCTGCATTCTGGCGCCGCTTCGCGGATAAAATCAACGGCAGAACACGGCTGGAATCGATGGGAGCCTGTTCTCACGCGGTCTCTAGTCTAAGCTCTCTAGCGCGCTTTCAGGGTGTGTATTTCGGCAATGTAGCCGCCAGGAAATTCCACGATCGCGGTGATGCGATCGCCCGCAGTGTAAGGTGCCGACAAAATCTTCGCGCCAGCGGCTTTCGCCTTGTTCAACGTCGCGCCGAGATCCTGCACCTGGTATCCGGTCAGTTCGTGCCCGAACGGATATGGCAGGTGCCCATCCGTTACCAG
>Ga0307476_10001256_pt1 | contig 15687 bp, 21 predicted proteins | sample atmos_gasesECM2C_2_FD_203314 | JGI IMG/M metagenome (GOLD analysis project Ga0307476, IMG submission 203314) | Hardwood forest soil microbial communities from Morgan-Monroe State Forest, Indiana, United States - atmos_gasesECM2C_05 | ecosystem: Environmental > Terrestrial > Soil > Temperate... | reverse complement strand
AAGCGTGAGTCTTTTCCGAGAGCCGGATGCGGGAAAACTGCCAGTCCGGTTCGATGAGCGGGAACAGGAAACAGGACGAAGCCAAACCGGACTGAGGTGACGAGGCGAAAGCCAAGTCGATTAACCACCGGGAGACTACAGTTACTGCGCCTGTTCTCGACTCTACGCGCGCCGTGAAAAGCCGCTGGACTTCGGCGGGTGCAACTCCCGCCCGCCCGGGAACTGGTTCGCTCCGCCCGGAAATTATGCAGAGGATCGGGCTGAACCAGTTCTCGGCCTACTAGACGATCTAGCACCCGTCCAGAAACGTACTCATTTCCAGCCTGCGCCCATGAGCGAAATCGCCTTTACAACAGTTGACTAATCCGCTCACAATGCGAGCATGAAACGACGGCTAAAGTGGCGAATCGTGATCGGGCTGCTCATCGGGTCCTTCGTCATGGCTTTTTGGTTGCTAATCGACAGACATGCCATCAGAGCCTATCAGGCGCACGTCACTCTTGATCGATATGGAGAACCAAGCTTGATGGACCCGCCGTGGAAAGGACCGGACCTAGTTGTTCTGTACCGAACCGGACGCTATGGGGTCGTGTGCTACGACGTCCTGCGCTCGAAAGAACTCCATGATCATTTATCGGGGAAGAATGGACAGATTGTGACTGTGGAATACGAAACGTTCAGCGACTTTGGAAAAGTGCGCGGATACAGGCTGCATTCGGTGGACGGCATGGTACAAGCAAACGGAGGCGTGGCCGGGGCAGCGGGACTTATTCCCTCCAAACGTGCGGACGGAAGCATTTCTGGCGGCGAGAGTGATTGTTGGTGAAAAAGTGCGCCGTAGAAGGCGCTGGACTTCGGCGGCGGGCAACTGCCGCCCGGCCGGGAACTGGATCGCTCCACCCGGTAGCGGGGCTGACTCATCCACCTTCGACCTTCTGAAGCGGGGCGTTTTTTCATAATGCGTTGACCCGGCTGAGGGGGTTCGAGGGTTATCTGATTTCGACAGCTTGGGTATGATTTAGTGCATATGAGGCGTTGGCGCTTCTTACTGTACGCAGCGGCGGGTGCGGTTGCTCTCGTTTCAGCCTTGGCCCTTTCCGCGCCCTTGTTCGGAAATCTTGGAGCGGTCAATGCTGCCAGATGGTTGTTCCTGTCTGGCAGTTACAAGTCGAAGGTTCTCGCCCAGCCTGCGTCTGCAAGCGGAGAATTGAGGCATATCGAATGGGATGGATGGAGAACTGACTTTCGACCCCGTTTACGTCAACTTGGCCATCCGCCACCTATTTCTTGTCTTTACCGTCCTCGCCCAGCGGGGACGTGTGAATAGTCACACACTGCCAACGCGCGTTACGTTTCACCCACATCGCTGTCCGGCGGCCTCGGTACTCGTCAACCTTCCCGCTGTACACGGCCTTTTCGTGAATCGTGGACCAGACCACAGCAGCATTGCCATAGACCCGAATTTCCATATCACCATATTCAAGCACTTCGAGCGGGTCGGCCTTGTCACCGATGAGGGAAAGAAACCGATCCTTGTTAACCTGCTCGCCGTGGTTCCCAGTCCCTACAAATTCATCCGCGAGAATTGCCCTTGCCGACGCCGCGTCGTAATTCAATTCGGCCTGTCTGAAAGCTTCCTCCCGCGCCCTCACCGCTGCAATCTCTGGAGACCGCGAAGGGCGTGAGGAAGGCTGTGCTCCGACCGACATGGAGAAGCTGAGTATGACAAGAACTGCGTGACGCATGAATGAGAGATGGTTCACAGAATAGCTCCTGCCGTCCCTCGGAATTGTCCTTGCGCCGCAATTCTACAGTCAACGGTTCCACGGGAAAACTTCGACGAGAGCGGCAGCCGCTCCGTGGGTTATTGGCGAAAAAAGTGCGCCGAGAGAAGTCGCTGGACTTCAGCGGATGCAACTCCGCGCCGGGGTTCGCTCCACCCGATAGCCGAGGCTGGCGCGTCGAGCTTCGACCTCCTGAAGCGGAGTGCTCTTTCGCATCGACCCGATGATCGAAATCGACTGTTTTGCGTCAATTATGGTCTTCCCAGACTACAATTAGTGCTCATTGAGAGCCATTCATGTTTGAACGGTACACGGAAAAGGCAAGGCGCACGATCTTTTTTGGTCGGTATGAAGCGAGCCAGTTCGGGTCTCCTTACATCGAGTCGGAACATCTTTTGCTTGGTCTGCTGCGCGAAGACAAAGGCCTCGCTAATACGTTCTTGCGCTTACACGGGGCGGTTGAATCCATCCGTAAGCAGGTGGAGGAGCAAACTGTCTTCCGGGAGAAAGTCTCGACTTCCGTCGATTTGCCTCTCAGCAATGAATGTACGCGCATTCTTGCCTACGCGACTGAGGAGGCAGACAAGCTTTCGCAGAAGTTCGTCGGAACCGGGCACCTGTTTTTGGGGGTGCTGCGAGAACAGGACTGCTTTGCTGCGAAGTTGCTTGGCGAAAGGGGCATCGCTTTAGAGATGGCTCGTGAGCAGATCGGGCGTAACCCAACCGAGCAATTTGGGCGTTCTCCCAAATCGCCGGGCCTCCCTCCGGGATGCACTCCTAACAAGCTGTTATACAACGATGCTGCCCAAATGCTCATTCTTGAACTCCGGGCTAGTTTTGTTCTTCCTGCACGACTATTCACTCGTCACATAAGGAAACAAGCATACGAACAGATAGGCAGTCCGGCCGAGGACCTGTCATACGAATCTCCGGTGACATGCGAGAGCTTTCCAGTTGTCGTGTTTAACTCTTTGAAGCGGGGGAAGACAGGTGGCGATTGGGAAGGTGTGTATTCGTTCAATCTCCACACCAGAGAACTTGAAGTCTGCGTCTCCCCAGAAAAATTGCGATTATCGGAAGCTCACGGGCGGCTCTGGATTCCAGAACTTGTGTCTCTCTCGGATGACGCTCGAGCCCTTTACGTAAATATCGGAGTCGAGAAGATCGTTTCTGGTGGCAGCATCGTTCACTACCACCTTGCGAAAGTGGATTTGCCAGACCAGCAGGTGACCCTCCTGTCCCAGTTGCTAGACACTCGCTTCTGAGATAGCGTGCTGTGTCAATTGACGTAACAGTGCGCCGTGAAAGCCGCCGGACTTCAGCGCATGCAACTCCACGCCCTCCGCCTGCGCCCGATTCCTGCTCGGCGGGACCAGCGACAAAGTGCTAACTTTTATCGCCAGCCATCGTGGAACTGAGTTGAAATTCGGCGTAAAGTGTTGGGCGTGGAGCACGCAATCAAGTATTTCAGCTTCTGGGATGTTCCTCGTACTTTTGCATTTGAGCGAGGCGGCAGTGTGTATCTCCTCACGTCTGGGTTCGACAACGCCTTGGACGAGTACCCCGATGACTACGAGGTCTTCGTTGTTTCCGGTGTTGGAAGTCTGTCGATGGTGAGCGACTGGAAATCTATCGAGCCGTTGCCAAAAACCCCGGTCGGAAGGTTTCCAGTCGCGTCAGTCCGGTTCGATGAATCGCGCCGCAAGTATGTGGACGGCTCGTTTTTGGATACGATCCGGCGACCCGAAATGAAGTAGTTGGTGAAGAATCGCCGTCATACTCGTCTTGTGGGAGCAACGAGTGAAAGAGATTGTGTTCTGTTGCCGAACCGAGAGATTGTTTCAACCTGACAGGCGACTGGATTTTAATGGCGCACAAAATGATACTGGCGAATCGCCTAGCGCCCGCCGATGCTCAGGCGTAAAATAGTGGCCGCTCGTAATAAGGGAGGCTACTATGCCTTCTTCATTTGCTAGCCCCCGTAACCCTTTCCCTCTGGTTCACATTGGGCTCATTGTAGTCCTGACCCTGCTGTTATCTGGCTGGACCTGTAGGGCGATGTTCATTAGCTGTCAGGGCATGGGGGAGCAACCCCAAATTAGCTCTATCTCGCCGGACGCCATTCCAAGCGACACGAATTCGGTTCTGCTGACCGTGGACGGCAGCGGTTTTACTCCCCAATCGCAAATCATGTGGAACGGAAACGCATTGCAGACCGCGTTCGCGAACACTCGCCAGCTTCAGACCACGATTAGTCAGCAGACCTTTGACTCCTTCGGGGGCTCAGCAGGGAGCAATGTGCAAATTTCAGTATCGTCTCCGGAATCAATCTCTGATTTCGGATGTTCAATCGGCGGGAACTCTGGAAGCCTCTTTCTAGTCATCGACTAGTTGACGTACAGTGCGCCGTGAAAGGCGCTGAACTTCAGCGGTTCAACACCCGCACGCAGACTGGTTCGCTCCCCCGATGCCAATCGAAGTCGGTTGTTTCCCAGTAACGAAAAGCACACTTTCTAAGGATTTTCCTGCGGGCAGCAGGGAGGGCACTAATTCGTTTGTCGGGAGTTTTGGGAAAGGCCTGATTGCAGCAATTGCCCTAGACGTTAGCCGAGTCTCCTCAGAACAAACGCGGTCAACGTCAAGGCTATCAAAGCCGAAACTATTGCGGAACTCAGGGATGACAAGGGTTCGTGTGTTACCCAGCTTCCTACGAGTCTGCGCTGACCTATGAAATGCAGCCACAAGAAGCACAACAGAAATACGACCAGAAAAAGAGACAAGTAGCGACCCATTAAAGATGGGATGCTCCGTACACTCTCGGGCTGCTCTTTGGAACCTTGGCTTCTGCGATGAGGCCGTAAACCCGCCCTGTCAATCATCACGAGAATATAGTGATCCTCCTTCTTCAGAAGGCGAATTGCGTCCCACCACAAATCATATTGCTCCGCAGATTGTTGATGATCATGAATTGCCGCTTCCTTAATTAGGCGTGTGATTTTCTCTTCGTATTCGTTTTGGTTATATTCGTGGTCAAAGTTTTCGGAAACCGACGCGATGTCTGGGAGGGTCCAATGCGTTTCCGAGAAGTAGAGCATCTTACGTTCGACTTCTGAAAGTGGGATATTCTCGCGCTTTGCTTCTTCGACGATCCCCGCAATCAAAAACTCTTTAGCGTCGCTGGCGCTCTGAAAGGCGGTCATTACGAGCGGATTCTATCACCGACTTCAAGCTCGGCTTCGCATCGTGGGAAGATACTTCAGTTCTGGGCTTCAAGTGCGAACCGAATGAAGTCTTTCTCGTTCGAGGTTATGACGGTCTTGGACTTGTCTCGCGCTTCTTTGATCGTCTCACGGTCATCTTTCTCCTTCGTCAACTCGCCATCCGGGAAGAATTTCTTCACGACATCCGAGCACGAATCTTTGGCGTAGATGAAACCCCTCCAGCCGTTCTCATGTTCGTGAATCTGATACGCCTTCATGGATACATCCTATGCTTACTTAGATGGAGGCACGGGAGGGTCCTGTGGTTTGAACAATTCCCCCGTCGTTGGTACAGAAGTGGGCTTCGCAGGAGTTTCGCTTATCAGTTTGAGGTTGGGAATCTTCTCAAAATGTTTTCTGTTATTCGAGATTAGCGTAATCGAATGGCGGATCGCACACGAGGCGATCCAAAGATCGTTCGTCGCAATTACAACGCCCGCAGGAAGTGATGCTCGCACCCGGCCAAAGGTGCGGCAAAGTTCCTCGTCGTAAGGGACAATGACAACTGCTTTGAGCCGTTCGTCAAGGTTCCTCCGACTCTTTGCGGACCATCCTTTCTTTTCCGCCCCATAATAGAGTTCACCGACCGTGATGAAAGAGACAGCGACCGTTTTGTCCTTGACGTGTGGCCGATAGACAGCCCCACGAGTGTCGTGGGACTTCATCAAAAACGAGAACACGTCAGTATCTAAAAGAACGGCGTCCATCGTTGTGTCTAACTCAGTCGGCCTGAATAGATTTCCTCCAGAAACTCGTCAACATCCTCGTCATCGGGAAAGCCCCCGGAGAGAACCTTGGGATTGACTAGCGGCTGTACGCCCTGTGCGTCCGCAAGTTGCTCAAGCGTTCGCCCGCTGTGAAAATCTCTTGCTCCGACCAGAAGTTGTTCGACGATGCCGATCTTCCCGATGGCGATTGATTCAATCTTTTCGCTGTTTGGGTTGATGGTTGCCGAGCCGGAGATTCTTACGGGCTTACGGAGAGCATCATAGACTTCCTGTTCCTGCTCTGGCCTGAATGTGCATAAGATCGGCTGGCCGAGAGGCGGATGAATACGGCATTTGTGATCCTGTTCTTTGAAGTCCGCCATCTCCAGAATCCCTTCAACAGACTCGGGTCGGGTCGTCGGCACCTGAATGCGTTCAATGACTCTGTCCCGAACTCGTTTATCGAACACTGCTTTGACAGGCGGATGGCCGTTGCCGGGAACGATCCACTCAATGCTCGTGACATCTCGGTCGAGAACTTCACCCATCGCCCGTAAACTGTCGAGCAAACCCGCCTCGAAGTGTCCGTTCTTGCGCCTGCGGCTCGTGTTCCCGAGTTCCATGACCGCCGTTGCGACTTCAAGGACGGCGTCGTGTCCGAACGTCGCAATCTGTGGGAGGGTCTGCTGTGACTTCGCCAGAGCGAAGGGAAGGATCGTGCTCCCCTTCTCAATTCCGGTCAATTCAAGCGTGCATTCCTGATACACGAGGGCGGACTTCGGGCCGGGTCGAAGGGATTGTCCGCCATGCATCGCTTCCGCTTGCCGATTCACCGCATCTTGTGCCGCTTGGCAAATGCGGATGAGATCAGGGACGGAGATCGCCCCACGTCGAACACCGGGGCCTTCGATCCTCAATTTGAATAGAGGCTTTGTACGCTTTGCCATGTGGTTCGCAGATCACCGCCGAGATGCACCTTGTATAGATGCAACGTGAGAGCGAGTGGATTATAGCGCAAGCCGATTCAGCCGAGTGTTGTCTTCTGAAGCCCGGATTTCGCCGGGAACCTCTCGTCAATCTCACGCATTATCTCGACGGCCCCAGCGAACGCCATCCGAGATCGCAGCAACGGTCGCAGGCACTCGCTTCCCGCCATCATACTGTGCCAGTTTTCGGGTCGCTAGAATCGCCGCCATGATCCCGATGACTCTCTTGCGGCCCTCATCTTACATCTTACACTCTTTCGCTTTTAATTCGCTACGCTGCTACAATCTTAGGAAGGCAAGCAATGGAAGGTTTGAATTCCCTCAGCATCGTCAGCAAGGGACTGGACGGTCTCACTCTTTCCCTCGGCCAACGGCCCGACCCAAAAACACTGAAGACGCCGGACGAGGGCAAGGAAGCCTACATTCGTTGGGCAATCGCCTATTACGTTTACTCGGTCATCGCGCATGTCAGGACTGTGTTGCGAGGCTTGATTGTCCTTGCAGACGGTGGGAACATTCCGACCGCGATGGTCGTGACCAGACACGTTTTCGAGTGGGCCGCTCAGGTCTGCTACATGAATGAGAATCTTCAGAAGCACGTCGCGGCGAGAGATTGGGACGCGGCCCGTGTCTTACTCAATCAGGCCGTCATGGGGAGCAGATGGATTAAAGAGTACGGTCATAAGTACACCCCGACGAAAATCGCATTAGAAATCCCGAACGCAATTCGCTTGAAGAACGCTTTGGCTTCCTATGAAGCACATGTCGAGAGGACCTTCGGAGGCGACACGAAAGATGATTACGGGCATCTGAGTGAACATTCGCATCCGAACTCCGCATGTTTGCAGCAATATCACGACAACGACGTGCTGGGAGGGGAAATTCGATTCAAAGAGCCGACTAAAGGTACCCCGCTCCCAGTCGTCAACTGGTGTCTCATTGACCTCTGCACCTTGCTACTTGAATTACTGCGCTTGAGCAGTGACAACACGGTGCAACCACAACTCGCCGCGACCCTGACGGAGATCGCTCAACGCGCATCGGGAAAGCAACGGGGCTAGTTGGAAGATGACAGACAAAGTGCCCGCCTCTGCGCTCGTTACTGCGGGTTGCCGAGAAGGTAGGCAAAAATCCCTGGCATTTTGCGGACGATTCGCGAGGACCGTTGACCTGAGCGCGACTGTTTGACAAGATTGAATGACACGTCTCAGGAAGGGGAGTTGTGCGTGGCTGGATCGAAGGCAATTACGATTTGGACTGCACTGGGTGTCACCGTGACAGCAATCGGCGTGTGGATTGCTTGGGCGGACTACCACCACAAGCGAGACACTCCGCCAGCGGCTCGACCAACACTGGACATCATTAGTGCCGTCGTTAGCCAGAGAAGCAACCCGTCCAACGTTGAATTTGGCCTAGAATCAGATCAGCTTGAGATCACCGTCAAGAACATAGGATCAGTGGAAGCAGCGAACATCACGATACACTCGGCAACGGCGGACGCCCTGAGCGACAGCAAGTACGAGAACGTTCGATCCTTGGCGCAAACGTTGTCGCAAACACCCGACATACCTGTGGGAGAAGAGCGAAGCATATCGATTCGAGACATAGGCAAGAGAGGCGACAAAGTACGACGCGTGTTCTTCCATTTGAGATTACAGTACTCCGATCGAAACAATGGTAACCCCTACGACGAGACCACGTGTTTCTACACGTCGAAGTTTGATGTCGCAAAAGATAACTACGGTTTTCGTCGCAACCTTTGGGCGATGAACCCTATCGGTATGGCAGTATTCTCAGTCTGGTCGCTCTCGCTCTTGTTACGAGGATAGAAGCGGGAGCCGACACCGTTCCGTGGTTCGCGAGTCTGACTGCGATTGCGATTTTCGCCCTGTTGCTGACGTGGTGGATTATTCGCATCACGCCGAGTTGGGTGAAGATCGTTGCGGACGCCTATGCCAATACGGCTCCTCGCCAGCATTGACGAGCTATAGGTACGTTAAGGGCGAACAACAATATACGCGTAGAGGTGGTCACAAAGGCTGTTTTTGACCTGTGAAACGCCGAGCCGCCCCAAGCCCCTCCCGCCAACCAAATCGTCGCAGAATCGCCTTCCTGACGGATCACCCAAGCTTCGCCCTCAATGGGAAGATGAATCTCCACAAGATGAACACTGCGATCCCAGAGTGCAGGGCTACTTGCCTGCACTGCCCGCAGCATCCCGTATAGTGGCGGCGTGCAGATACCCAACTTCTTGTGCAAGTCTCCAAAATTCTTCTCTTGCTACGCCACGTTCCAATCCCAGCATTCTAGTTTCTGCCCGGACGAATTTGCATAGTTGATCCATCACCATGCCACTTGTCCCAGAATCTTCGATGAGAATCTTCCGAAATCCTTCGATAGTACTGGGTGGGAGTGCGGGGCCGTCCATAAAATATCGCAGATAGCTCACAAAGCTCGGATGTTCAACGATGCCGTCTCCTTGACGACTATTTTTCTCAAAAACATCCTTGTGAGATTTCCCATGTCCTCCCGGAAACGGGTCAGTGAAATCACGAACCCTAGCCTTAGGAATCACACCGCGACTGTGGAGTGATTTCAATAAGCAGTGGGCTGCGTTACCTGAATAAGGGTTGCCGCTCGAAAACTCCGTTTCCATTTGCTGGCGAAAGGCTGCTTCTTCGGGCGTCAACTGGATGGGCTTAATTTCGTGAACATTCATTTGTTCCTCGGTTCGTCTTTCGGTCTAGAGTCCGAAGCTGGATGCTGTTGCTGCGCGGACGGCTGAGTCTGTTGTTGTGAGGCAGTCGGATTGGCCTCTGGCTTCCGGTCTACCGGGGCGAAGAGAGCGTATGCGCCCAATATGACGTAGAGCGCCGCAAACATCCACGGTATCCAGCGTTCCAGATGGGTCAATGGGACGTACATGTCCTCAACGGGTTTATCTTTCTTTTTCCTGTTGTGGCCACAGACATACCACTCATGGCGGAACAGCGCCACCGGAAGCTGATTCTCAAGCTCGTGGATCACGGCAAACTTCGCAGTGTTCAGGTCCTTGTAAGAGTCCACCAGAGAGTACCAAAGAAAACAGATGACGAGCCCGGTAGCGGGTACGAGCGCGTTCCAGCGATGATGGCCGAAGGTGGAGAGGAAAACAACGAACAGCGTCACCAAAGTGGAATTCAGGGTCAGCAAGTAGTTGTTGGAATTCTGCCGTTTCTCGCTGACGTGCTGAGATGTCTCGACGTACAGCTTGTACTGCTCCAGCAAATGGTCTTGGTACTTGTCGCCGTATTCCGCAGGCGTCCGACTTTGCAAGTTGCCGGGCACAACTCAGCGACCGCCACCGATGAGTTTTTTCAGATTGTCCCAAGTCCAGTTGTACATTTTGTCGCTGGCTTTCGCCGCCGTGGGTTTGTAGCAGGTTTTGTCGGCGTAGCCTTTCAGCAGGAAGTACGGCATGTCTTCTTCTTGAGCGATTTCAAGTTCGTGGCTGACCCCTGTAGCAGTGTGGGTGTGTTCACCACAGATCACAATCATCTGCTGGCATTTCTTGATGCGTTCCTTCACCTTCTTTTTCCAATCGCCAGTGAAGGGTTCCTTCACTGACCAATCGCAAATCTCGAAGGGGGTGTCCTCATGCTTGGATTGACCGACCAATGCCGTGCGCAGGAATGCATCGTGGTCGTAGTCGAAAGAAGTGAACACTCGGTCTGCCATGCCCTATTGTCATTCGCCGGGGATATTTTAGGTAACTGGGGCAGAGGCGATTGGCGGGAATAAAAAAGGGGCGCTACGGAACAAAGTTGAGATTGCAGGAAATTACATAATCCCTCGACCTATGACCGAAGCGGCTGATGGAGAACGAAGGGAGTTACCACTACAGTTTACCACGGAGCGATTATCGACCTTAGCAAAATTGTGGCGAGCTTAGCTCACTATTTCACGTCTCACTTATTAGGAACCGAATAGCCGCTTCTTTAGGATTTCGGAAACGGCGTTCTCTAGTTTTTCCGGAGTCATGGTCCCCTTTTCAAAGTACCCTGCCGCCCCTTCTAGAATTCCGGAAACGGCGTTCTCCAGTTTTTCCGGAGTCATGGTCCCCTTTTCAAAGTACCCTGCCGCCCCCTCTTGGATGAGCTTTTGGCTATTCTGTTCTGACAGGCTACTAATTGCCAACACTGGAATATCGGACGTGGAGGGTGTCTGCTTCAACTTTCGCAGCACTTCTACATCATCCATATCGTGCATGTCGAGAAGGATTATGCTCGGATTACAACTCTCAGCAGCAAAAAGCCCAGTTTTACCGTCGCAGGCAATGAGAACTCGGTAACCCAAGCCCAGCAGTACTCGGGAATATGCTTGCACAATAAACTTACTGTCATCAACAATCAGAATGACATCGTTGCTCACTAGGTCACCGTCTTATCGTCATTTTGCCGACATATCGTCAGTCTTTAGTCCTGTGGATTCATGCTCTAGGAAGTTCTGGTTTCCGTTGTCGGGAGGTCAATAAGGTCGGCGGCTTCTTCTTCGCTGCAATTCTTGCGGTCCGCCAAGAGTGTCTTAGCTTGCACTAGGGTGAGTTTTGTTAGGATGGGAGGAGAATAAGGCTTTTTCCTCGGGTCTTTCGATTCCATTGCCCCCCCCTTCGGGACCGGGCGACTCGCCACGAGAAACGATACTATCGTGCCGTGAGGAAAGTCTATTGCACTTTGGTATAAACAAACTGAACTATCGATTAATAAGGAGCATGAAAAAAACCACGCTCGAAAGCGTGGGTTCAGTTGAGAAGCGGCTAATTGTTCTACGCTGCACGAGCAGTAGTAGTCTTGCGGGTCGGCTTGCTGCTCTTTTTGTTTCTCGCTGCGTTGTAGCACAGCACGCACTTACCACGGCTGTGATGCTTGGCTGACTTGTGCTCACATTGCTGTGATGCGGGAACGTGCGCCCCGACTGTGCGGCTCTTGGCTACTTTGACACCCTTTGCGTTGCTCGTGTTCGTCTTCGCTGCTTGCTTTTTTGCTGCTCATTTTGTGTTTCCCCCTACAAAAAGAGTAGGAGAACCGCATGGAAATAGCGGTAACATTCGGCTGAAAGTGGGTAAGTCCTTGACTGCCTAAGCGGTAAAGTGGTGTGAATACTGACGATTCCGCTCGTTGCAAAAGTATACTAATGACATGAGAGTAAATGAAGCGATTGAACCCAGCAGAGCGCAGCACACAGCGCACCCGTGCCCCGTCTGCGACTGCATCACGATCCGTCAGCCGTGGGCTTCACTCATTGCTTTGGGGTTCAAGAGCTACGAGTTCCGCAGCAAGCGATTAGCGGAATCCGGGCAGCAGATGACAATCCATGCGGGCAGCAAATGGTACTCCGTGAGATGCAAGCGATTGTGCGTAATCACTTCGAGCAGTTCACCAGTTCACCCGAGCAAGCGATGCAGGCGTTATTCCCGATGAGTGTGCCCGTCGCTCAAGTCACGATTGCATCATGCACCCCGGTGAGCGAACTGAGCCACGAGGACCGCAAATACGGCGGGATCAATTCTGATGACTACGGAATCAAGCTGACTGATTCACGCATCGTCACGCAACCCAAGCCCCGCCCTGCGGGGCGTCGTCAACGTCCCGTGGTACAAGGGTTGGGCAGAGCAGCAACACAGCGCACAGACGTTGAGCGCACTTGCATCCGCTCTGAGTCGTGCCCGCAAGCTTGAGGGCACAGAGAAGAACGAAATCTATCGGGCGTTCAAACTGCCCGCTCTCGCTGACAAGATCGCAGCAGCAATGCAGTAGCGATTCCCGCTCATTAGGACGCCCCAGAGCGACGATCCACCCATCTGACGTGCCCCAGCATAGCCCCGAAATCTCGCTCGGGATACAATCGGGATACACTTTTCGTCAAATACGCTTGTCATCAGGGCTAACTTGGGGTTACTATGACTCAGGTTGCAACTGAACGCAACCCTGCGTAAACACTGGTCGAAACCCTATTTTCTCCAGTTTTGTTGAGACTTTCGGAGTAGTGGTGCTTACAGTCCTGCACTGCCCACCACAATCATGCCCCCCACCATTTACGAAAATCGGCGACCACGAGAGCAGTAATTCTAGTCAGTACGGCCTATCCGGGGCACGACCCAGGACGCCAGCGGCAGACATAGCCATCAAAGCGAGAGTTGCGAGCACCGAGAAGTTTCGAGTAGACACGATTTTTCATGGAGAACGATGTGGTAAATAGGCAGATTCGAAACGTAGCGATCGTCGGGACGGGCTTGATCGGTGCGAGCTGGGCGGCGCAGTATTTGGCAAGCGGTTTTGACGTCGTCGCGACGGATCCCGCGCCAAACGCGGAAGCCAACTTACGCAAGGGTGTCGACGAGGCATGGAAGTTACTCACGGTCATTGGCCTTGCTTCGGGTGCAAGCCGCGACCGACTGATCTTCACTGCCGATATGAAGGAGGCGTTGTCGAAGGCCGACTTTGTTCAGGAGAACGTCCCGGAACGACCCATCTTGAAAGCCAAGGTCTTCGCCCAGATGGACGAAGTCACTCCTCCGGACTCGATCCTCGCTTCGAGCGCATCCGGCATCACCATGGATATCATTCAGTCAGGCTGTAAGCATCCCGAGCGCTGCGTGATAGGCCATCCCTTCAATCCTCCCCACGTTATTCCCCTGGTTGAAGTAGTAGGCGGGGCGAAGACGTCCGAGGCGGTGATCGAACGAGCCATGGCGTTCTACTCGTCTATCGGCAAGAAGCCCATCCGGCTGCGCAAGGCTCTCCCCGGCCATGTTGGGAACCGCCTTCAGGCGGCGCTCTACCGAGAAGTCCTCTATCTCATTCAGCAAGGCGTCGTCAGCGTGGAGGATGCAGATATCGCCGTGTGCTATGGGCCGGGGCTTCGGTGGGGTGTGATGGGCCCTAGCCTACAATGGCATTTGGGCGGCGGGCCTGGCGGAATCCATCACTTTGTGGAGCATTTCATGACTGGCTTCGTCGGCCAAATGAGGAAACTCGAAATGCCCGACGTCACGCCGGCACTGATGCAGACGGTTATCGATGGCGTGCTGAAGGAAGCAAACGGCCAATCGGTCGAGCAGCTTGCTGAGGCGGAGAACAAGGTGGTGTTGGAGCTTCTCGCGCTACGCGCAAAGGAAGGCAGAATACTTCCATAAAACATCGGACCCGCGCGAAACGCAGGAGAACATCGCACCCAAGTTGACGATAAATCTCGGGTCTCTAACGTGAGCCGAGTAACGCTGTGCGTAGTCTAGGAATCCCCGCCCTTCAGGGCGGGGAGGTTCAAGGAAGTTTCTTCACACAACGCCTGTGCTTTCGTCGGTCTCTCGGATCGCTTCGACTTTTGCCGGTTCTGGTTTCTTCCTGTCGCGAGTAGGATCCACTGCTTGCTCTAGATGGCTCATAAGAGTTCGAAGGTTCTCCTCGCCGGTATCCAAGATCTTGCGCAATTCTGCACTCGCCCTGATAGCCTGCTCATAGGAATCCCGAGCTCTTGTAAGAAGCGGAAGCTGTTCAATGAAAGCAGTAGCGTTTTTAGTGAACTCGTTCACCGCTTCGGTGTACGTTGCCATGGATGGAGGCGACAATGGCTGACCGGCGAAAACCTTCTTCGGTCCGGTCACCAGTTTCGGTTTCTCAGCTCGGCTTTCGCGGTAGGCGTCAACCAGCGTTTCGCTGGCCGAATCCAAGGTCATCTCCAGGGGCTCGGGCGTCTGCTTCGGGGCGAACTGCGGTTGCTGCGAACCTAATATGTCATCCGGTTTTTTCCACATGCGCTCCACTCCTTTGGATTTTTCAACTCTGTTCGGAAGCGGCGACAGTGCAACATTGTACTTGCTGTGCGACGAGAGTCAAACTTGCAGACTGTTCATACGTCGGCGCAACTGGCCCGCCGAGTGCGATTTTCAAAGGGGGTTTTTGGCTAGGGCATACGAAGACGAGTTAGTTCAGCGGGCTTTTGAACCATCTCCACCATCGCAGCATGCTTTGCCTTGGCCGTATCCGGCCGCATGGTCGTAATCTCAAATCTCAGAGTTATGATCGCGAACTCCTGGCCGAGAACCACCACTCCTGGTGGAAATGGGCCACCGCCCCACCCCGACCTGCAGCTTCTGCAAGAAGCCACTCCCCTCTTAACATGCGAAAAACATTGCGATTAAGTAAATTGCACTAGCGGCTTTAAATTTGGCACACGACCTGCAAGATTCCGGTCAAAGCCTGAGAGGTAGCACCGGCGTTTCGTTTTGAGCGTTCCTGAGTTCGGGTCGGGAGGAAGACCACTCTCTTAAATCCAGAATCCAGCTTATTCGAAGGGGCAGTACAAGCTTGTCAGGGCGAGCAAAAAGCTTTTTTTTCGGTTTTTCCTGCGAGGAATGCTCCTGCGGTCAAATTCTGCTGCGCCCGCGGCCAAACTTTTGATGAAATGACGCGAAACTTCGAATTGCAGCGCGACAAGTCGAAATCGCATGTGGGCGCCGCGCACCCGAGAACGATGGGCGCAAAACACCCGATTTGATTCAAGCGGGTTCGCTCACTTCGCGTGCGGACGTGCCATTTCTTATGAACGTTGGGTGCCTCGAGGTTTTCTTAAGACTCTTACGGAGGGCCGCCAATGACTGACGACCGTACCTTAACGTACCAGAAAATAAGATACCCACACTGGCAACGCGAATTTGAAGCCGCACTTCTTGAACGAGACCCGCAGAAGTTGCGGGAGCACGTGGATGCCGCAGAAGCAGCCATGTTTCAGCGGTCGCAGGCATTGGTGGAGAGCGCAAATGGACACGCTGAGCAGCAAGCCATCTCTGACGCAATCCGGACTTTGCGGACCATCCAGAGGGAAAAGCTCGGCTATCCAGAGTGGAACAAAAATAACAGCTAGGCTCCTGTACACAACAGTTTGCAAAACGCCGTTGCTCCGGCAGCCTCGA
>Ga0307476_10001254_pt1 | contig 15693 bp, 12 predicted proteins | sample atmos_gasesECM2C_2_FD_203314 | JGI IMG/M metagenome (GOLD analysis project Ga0307476, IMG submission 203314) | Hardwood forest soil microbial communities from Morgan-Monroe State Forest, Indiana, United States - atmos_gasesECM2C_05 | ecosystem: Environmental > Terrestrial > Soil > Temperate... | reverse complement strand
GTCGACGCCTGACACGACCGCGGCGCCAAATGCGGCGCGATCTCCCTGGTATCCGGCGTGGTCGATCTTGCTGTTGAGGAGTTCCACACAGATCGTGACCCGGTGCTCGGCCGCGAGCGGGGCAATCTTGACAGGCCGGCGATGCAGTTGGCCGCCGCGGCGGACTCGTCGATGTGCGGATTGCGATTGCCGAACATCGCGATGAGATTTGGAACCCGCGCGCTTGCGGCGAGCGGGATCGCAACTTCGAGCTCCTTGATCAAGAGCGCGTGATTGGACGGGTCGTTGAAACCGGTCTCGATGATCCTCTCCCGCCGGCTGGCATACCCCAGGGAAACCTCCAGTCCGGCGTCGTGCGCGACCGGCCATTCGTCGATGTGCAGCAAATCGATGGCTGCGAGCCCAATCTTTCGCGCGCGGCGGCAGAATTCGAGCAGCGGAATGCGGTCATAGGGCCAGCGGCAGACCGATTGTTTGAGCCTGCCGGCAGATGCAGCGGGAGCCGCGGCGGGAACGGCCGGCGACGTCAACACGCCGCCCGCCGCCACGGCGAGCCGCCCGAGCAGGGCGCGGCGGCTCACATCGTGCGGTTCGTCCGGCATGCAGCGCCGCTTCAGCTCATGGCGTGCAAATAATCATAGTCCACGCGCGCCGCCTGCAGCTGATTCATGCGCGAGAACGGCCCCTCTTGCTCCACGAAATAATGCTTGAGGCCGGCCTTTTCCGCGGCGGCAAAGATGGGTTTGTAATCGACCACGCCGCGGCCCAGTTCCGCTCCTCGCATCGAGGCCCCACCGCCCGCATCCGCGCCTTTGGCTTGCGCCGGCAAGAAATCCTTGACGTGAATCATCGGGAACCGATTGGGATACTTCTTGAAGTAATCGATGGGATTGCGGCCGGCGAAGATCATCCAGCCGCAGTCGATTTCGAATTTGACCAGTTCCGTATCGCACTCGCGCAGCAGCACGTCGTAGCCGACCGCGCCGCCGTGATCGGCAAATTCGAAGTCATGATTGTGATACACGTATTGCAGGCCGGCCCGCTTGGCCGCCGCGCCGATGCGATTGGTGAGCTCGGCGGTGCGTTTCGCGTCGTCCAAACTCATCGACCGCTTCGACCATTCGCCCCGTACAAGCGATCCGCTCGTGGCATACGTTGCTCCCAGTACATGCGCATCCTCGAATGTTCCTCCGAGATTGTCGACGTCGAATTGCAGATGAGCGCTGGGGCAGACGAGGCCCGCATCGTCCAGAAGCCCGCGGAATTGCTTGGCCGAACGCTTGCCGAAGCCCGCGGATTCGACTTCAGCGAAGCCGATGTCCCGAAGCTGCTTGAGCGTGCCGGCGGCATCCTCCTGCATCGGTATGTTCACCGTGTAGAGCTGAATGCCGACCGGCCGGCCCATCGGATTCGCGAAGGCGTCGCGCGAAATCCAATTCGCGGCAAGTGCCGCCGCACCGAACCGGCCCGATTGGATGAGAAACCGTCTGCGAGACTCGGCGATCATTGATCCTCCTCAGCGTTCGGCTTCAGTGGTGGTCGGTGCGGTAAGCCATGGCTGGATCTTTGGCGCCCGCGGTGTCGACCGCGGCAGTTTCCTTGTCGGAGAACGTCAGCAAGAACAGCACCAAGACGATCGCGGCGCAGATTCCTGCGAACATCCAAATGGACTGCCAGTCGTGCGTGACAGCCCCGCCCGCGCCGGCCAGCGCATAGGCATCGACGACGCGGCCGGAAAGCCAGGCGCCGATGAACATCCCCGCCCCGTAGGTGATGAACGTGATCAACCCCTGGGTCGCAGCGCGCAATGTTGCCGGCGCCTCGCGGTCGATGTAGATCTGACCGACGACAAAGAAGAAATCGAAGCAAATGCCGTGCAGCAGAATGCCGAGCCACAGCATCCACAGCAACGTATCGCCGTTGCCGAAGGCGAACATCACATACCTTGCGGCCCACGCCAACATGCCGAGGCCGAGCATGTATTTCACGCCCAGGCGGCGAAAGAACCAGGGAATGAGCAGCATGCAGCAGAGCTCGGACATCTGTCCGCCGGTCATTTTTCCCGCTGCATTGTGGATTCCGATCTCGTTGAGGTAGAGATTCGTGAATGCGTAATAGAACTGCAGCGGTATGCATATGAGCAGCGACGCCAGGGCGAATACCGCCATCGAGCGGCGCCGCAACAGCCGCAGCGAATCGAGCGGAATGACATGCCGCCACTCGAAAGCCGTGCCGCGCGCAAGCGGCGGCGTATCGGGCAGGGTGAAACAGTAGAGCGACATCACCAAGGACGCCGCTGCGGCCACGCGCATCGGAACCGCGGTGGCTTCGAGTCCGGAAGCACCGATCGCCAAACCAGCGACGATCCACCCCAACGTGCCGAAAACACGGATCATGCCGAATTCCTGCTTCGGGTCCTTGATCTGACGCATGGCCAAGGATGTGGTCAGTGCGAGGGTGGGCATGTAGCACAGGGAATAGAACAAAACGGCGGCGTAAATCGGCACGAATGTCGATTGCCACGATGTCAGCAGCAGTATTGCCGCGCCGAGTGCATGCAAGACGCCGAGCAGGCGCTGCGTGGCGAACGCACGGTCTGCAATCAGGCCGACGAAGAACGGCGAGACAATGGCGCCGATGGCGGTGGTGCCTGCGACCCAGCCGATTTCTCGGCCGGAGAAATGCAGCGCCGCCAGCCAGGTTCCGAGAGTCACGTACCACGAACCCCAGATGAAATATTGGAGGAGCATCATCAGACCCAAACGCGACTTGATCGCCGTAATCATGGTCCTGACCTCTCTTCGGTCCGCAGCGTCGGCAAAACCGTTAGTATAGCGGGATGGGATTCCACCGAGGTCTCTGATGCAGTCTGCGAGCTACGACGCGATCGTGGTCGGCTCGGGCATATCGGGCGGCTGGGCGGCAAAGGAGCTCACGGAGCGGGGTCTGCGCGTCCTGCTGCTGGAGCGGGGCCGCAACGTCGAGCACATCAAGGACTACGTCAACGCCACGAAGGCGCCGTGGGAATACCTGCACCGCGGCGGTCGAACGGTGGCGATGGAAGAGGCGTACCAGGTGCTCAAGCGGGACCTGCTCAACGAGAAAAATCTCGCCTTCTGGGTCAATGACAGGGAATCGCCCTACACGGAGGTCAAGCGGTTCGACTGGTATCGCGGCTATCAGGTCGGGGGCCGCTCGCTGATATGGGGACGCCAGAGCTACCGCTGGAGCGATTTCGACTTCGACGCCAACGCCAAAGAAGGCATCGCAATCGACTGGCCGATTCGCTACCAGGATCTCGCGCCATGGTACGACCATGTGGAAAAGCATGCCGGCATCTCCGGCTCGCGCGACGGGCTGCCGCAGCTTCCGGACGGTGAATTTCAGCCGGCGATGCCGCTCAACTGCGGCGAGGAATTGCTTGCCGGCCGGCTCAAGCAGGCGTTTGACGGCAAGCGCAAAATCATCATCGGGCGCACCGCGAACGCGACCCTCGCGCTCGAGGGACGCGCGCCCTGCCAATACCGCAACGCGTGTTGGCTGGGGTGCCCTTACGGCGCCTACTTCAGCACACAGTCGTCCACGCTGCCTGCGGCGGCGAAGACCGGGAAGCTGACGCTTAAACCCTGGTCGATCGTGACCGAGGTTCTTTTCGATAAAAATCGCCGGCGCGCCAGCGGCGTCCGCGTGATTGACGCCGTCACCGAGCAGAGCAGCGACTACCGGGCGAAGGTCGTTTTCGTCTGCGCCTCCGCGCTCAACTCGGCCTGGCTGCTCATGCGCTCGGCGACCGACATCTGGCCGGGAGGCCTCGGCAGCAGTTCGGGTGAGCTTGGCCACAACCTCATGGATCATCATTTCCGCTGCGGCGCCGAAGGACAACTCGTGGGGCTGGACGACAAGTACTACTTCGGCCGCCGGCCCAACGGCATCTATATACCGCGCTATCGCAACCTGTTCGGCGATAAGCGCGGCTACCTGCGCGGCTTCGGCTACCAGGGCAGCGCGAGCCGGGAGGATTGGTCGCGCGCCGTGAAGGAGCTCGGGATCGGTGCGGCCTTCAAGGACGAGATGGCGACGCCGGGCCCGTGGAAATTCGGCGCCACGGCGTTTGGCGAGATGCTCCCCAATCACGCCAACAGCGTCGCGCTCGACGGCGCCAGGAAGGACAAGTGGGGTTTGCCGGTGCTCAAGATCGATTGTGCGACGGGTGAGAACGAGCGCCTGATGCGCAGGGACATGATGGCCGACATGGCGGAGATGCTGGAGCGAACCGGGGCAAAGGAAGTGAAGACCTTCGATCATGGATACTTTCCGGGCATGGCCATCCACGAGATGGGCACGGCGCGGATGGGGCGCGAACCGCGGACCTCCGTGCTGAACGCGCATAATCAGGTGTGGGATGCTCCGAATGTCTTCGTCACCGACGGCGCCTGCATGACCTCCTCTGCGTGTCAGAATCCTTCGCTCACCTACATGGCGATCACCGCCCGCGCGGCCGCATTCGCCGTGGACGAGCTCAATCGCCGCAACCTTTGATGGGGTGATCAAATGCGTTCCGCTGAAACGCTTGTGGATAACTCAAGCACTATGGACATGCCCACCGATACGGATCCGCTCCGGCCAGTCAATCGCCGCGAGGTAGTCCACTGCGTGGCTGCCTTTTTGGGGGGCACCGCATTGGTCGGCGGCAGAGGCTTGCTGTGCGCCTGCGAGCGGGCCGCTTTTCCTCTGCAGGAGGCAACGCTCGGCGAATTCACGGCCGAAGATATTGCATTTCTGGACGAGATCGCCGAAACGATTCTGCCGGCAACCAGCACGCCGGGCGCGAAGGCGGCCAGGACCGGCGCCTTCATGGCGCTCATGGTCACTGACAGCTACAGCTCCGCCGAACGGAAGGTGTTCCGCGATGGCATGCGCAAAGTGGACGGCGCGATGCAGCAGGCGAACGGTGTCTCGTTCTTGCAGGCGACGCCGCCCCAGCGGCTCGCTCTGCTCACCACGCTCGACCGCGAGCAGAAACGCGTGATGGACTCGCGCAAAGCGGCGATGGACGTACGCGAAGCAGCGGCGACCATCGGACATGCGGCGCCGGCACACTACTTCCGCATGATGAAGGAGCTCGCGCTGCTCGGCTACTTTACGTCCGAGGTGGGCTGCAACCAGGCGCTGCGCTACGTCGAGTCGCCGGGCCGCTTCGATCCATGCATTCCCTACGCACCGGGTGAGCCCGCCTGGGCGGCGCATGCCTGATGCCGCAATTTCTCCGGAGACTAACCTATGAATAAACTGATGCTCAACGTGTGCAGCCTGGCGCTCATGCTCTCGAGCGCTGCGGCCCTCAGCCAGAACAAGGACAGCGCCGGGGCCGCCAAGCCCGAGGACACCGAGCAATGGGAACCCGTACCGCCCAAGGTTGTGCCGGGTGCAGATGGCAGCGCGGCTCCGTCCGATGCCATCGTCCTGTTCGACGGCCGGAACCTGGATGAATGGGTCATGACCAATGATCGTTCGCCGGCTCGCTGGCGGATCGAGAAGGGCGCCATGGTCGTCGATAAGTCGGTTGGAAACATTGAAACCAAGCGCCTGTTCAAAAACTATCAGCTGCATCTTGAATATCGAATTCCCGCCGATATCACCGGCGAAGGCCAGGCGCGCGGCAACAGCGGCCTTTTCCTCGCCTCAACGGGTCCCGATGACCACGGCTACGAAATTCAAATCCTCGACTCCTGGGAAAACAAGACGTATGTGAACGGCCAGGCGGCCAGCATTTACAAACAGAGCCCGCCGCTCGTCAACGCGTCGCGCAGACCGGGAGAGTGGCAGAGCTACGATGTGATATGGACGGCGCCGGTCTTTCGCGACGACGGAACGCTGCAGACACCGGCGTTCGTGACCTTGTTGCATGACGGCGTGCTCGTCCAGAATCATTTCGGTTTGTTGGGCGAGACCGTCTTCATCGGCAAGCCGGCGTACCGGAAATACGACCGCGCGGCCATCAAGCTGCAGTCCCACCATGATCCCAGCGCGCCGATCAGCTTTCGAAACATTTGGGTCCGGGAGCTGAACTAAATGCAGCTCGCCTGACGACCGGGTCGCTAGCGCGGCATCAGCCAGTCGTGCGCCGGGTCGTTCTTGAAGCGCCATTGGCGGCGCGGACCGGCCATCACGTTGAGGTAGTAGCCGCGATAGCCATGCGGCATCACCACGGGATGATAGCCGCGCGGCACCATCACCACGTCGTGATTGCTCACCGCCATCGATTCGTCGATGTCGCGTGCATCGGTGTAGACGCGCTGGAAAGCGAAACCCTGCGGCGGATCGATGCGGTGGTAGTAAATTTCCTCGAGCGAACTTTCGAGCGGCAGATTGTCGGTGTCGTGCTTGTGCGGCGGATAGCTGGAGGAATGCGCCGCCGGAGTCACGACTTCCACCACCAACATGGATTCCGCGGGTTCGCCTTCGGGCAGAATGTCGCACACGTAGCGCGTGTTCGCGCCCTGGCCGCGCACGGAGCGCTTCATCGAAGTGCCGGCGATCAGCCGTGCCGCGTGCAGCCCTTGTGCCGGCGCCGAAGCCAGCGCGAGTTCGACCGCGTCCAGTGCGCGGATCGCGCAGCGTGAGCCGGGCGGCGCATAGACCGTATCCGGCGAGCAGTCCGCGAACACGCTGCTGCGGCCGCCCAGGGCGCCGAACCCCCGCCCGTTGACGGCAATTTCAGCGCGGCCGCTCAGGATCACCAAGCAGCCCTCGCGGTCGCGGGGCAGGGCGATCTCGATCGATTCGCCGGCATTCAGCCGCAGCGCCTCGAACCCGACATGAGTCCAGCCGGCCGACGCGGGGGTCACTTTGACGATTTCGCGCCCCTCGAGCTTTGCTTTGACCAACAGGCTCATGGGACTTTGCCCGCGGCGGCGGGCCGCTGTTGCAGCTTCGCGATCTCATAGTCGCGGCGTGCCTGCCGTACGGCCGCGCGCTCGGAAACTTCCGGTACCGCCACCTCCCACCAGCAGCCTCCCGCTTCGGTGGTGCGGCGATGATCGGTGTCGATGGCAATGAGGTAGGTGTGCGTCGCGGCGCGTGCACGCGCCAGCGCCGCTTCCAGCTGGGCAATGCTGCGCACGTGCTCGGCCTCGGCGCCGAGCGCGCGCGCATGGGCGGCGAAGTCGATTGCCGGAGCGCCGTCCGGGCCGTGCACGCAGTCGTCCCACATGTTATTGAACGGCGCGCCGCCGCACGCTTGGCTCAAGCGGTCGATGCAGCCGAAGCCGCGGTTATCGAGCAGGATGATGATGAGCTTCAGGCCAAGCATCACCGACGTGGCAATTTCGGAGTTGAGCATCAGATAACTGCCGTCGCCGAGCATCACAATCACTTCGCGCGTAGGGTGGGCGAGCTTCGCGCCCAAGCCGCCGGCAATCTCGTAGCCCATGCACGAGTAGCCGTACTCCACGTGGTAGCCGCCGGGTGTCGCCGTGCGCCAGAGCTTCTCGAGCTCGGCCGGCAAGGTGCCGGCGGCGCACACCACGACGTCGTCGCGGGCCGAGTCCGGACAGGAGCGCTGCACGGCGCCGATGACTTCGCCGTCGTAGGGCAGGGTGCCGTCAGGCAGTTCGCGCCGGCCCGTGATTGCATCGACGATTTTGCGCCACGCGCCGGCCTCGCGTTCCGCACGTTCGCACCAGACCGGATCGGCGCGCCAGTCGCCGAGCGCGGCGGACAGCGCCTGAAGGCCGAGCCCCGCATCGGCGAGGATCTCCGGGCCGCCGCCCTTGCGCGCGTCGTAGCCGTTGACGTTCAACGCCACGATCTGCGCGCCGCGATACAGCGCATTCGATCCGGTGGTGAAATCCTGCAAGCGCGTGCCGACTGCGAGCACCACGTCGGCGTCGGCCAATAGGCCGTTGGCGGCGCTGGAGCCGCACACGCCGGCCGCCCCCAGCTGCAGCGGATGCTGCCAGGTCAATGCGCCCTTGCCGCCCTGGGTCTCGGCGACCGGCACGTCATGCGCGTCGGCGAAGCTGCGCAGTGCAGCGCCGGCGCCGGCGTACAGCGCGCCGCCCCCGGCGATCAGCACCGGCCGCCGGGCATTGCGCAGCACCCGGGCGGCGGCCGCGATCTCATCGGCGCCCGGCGCGCGCCTGCGGAAATGATGCTCATGTTGGGCGAAAAAGCTCTGCGGCCAATCCCAGCCTTCCGCCTGCACGTCCTGCGGCAGCGCCAGTGTGACCGGGCCGCATAACGCGGAGTCGGTGAGCACGTGCAGCGCGCGCGGCAATGCCGTGAGCAGCTGTTCGGGCTTGACGATGCGATCGAAATATCGCGATACCGGACGCAAGCAGTCGTTGACGCTTACCGTGCCGTCGGCGAAGTCCTCGAGCTGCTGCAGCACAGGATCGGGCGCGCGCGAAGCGAAGATATCGCCCGGCAGCAACAGCACCGGCAAACGGTTCACGTGGGCGAGCGCAGCCGAGGTGACGAGATTGGTTGCGCCGGGGCCGATCGAGGTGGTCACCGCCATCATGTGGCGGCGCATATGCGCCTTGGCATAGCCAATTGCGGCATTGGCCATGGCCTGCTCGTTGTGCGCGCGGTAGGTCGGCAGCCGGTCGCGTTCCGCGTAGAGCGCTTCACCCAGCGCCGCCACATTGCCGTGACCGAAGATCGCGAACACGCCGCCGAACAGCGGCTTGAGTTCGCCGCTGTCCGCGTCGCGCACCTGCTGTGCGGCGAGATGACGCACCAACGCCTGCGCCATGGTCAGTCGAAGGTTGGCTCCGTTCATGCCGCAAGTATACATAGCAGCTATGGTAAGGTGGATTGATGCGACACCCCCGCCGCCTGCTGTCGGGCATTGTCCTCGCGCTGGCCGTGGCCGGTTCGCTCACTGACCGCCCGGCATATCCGCAAGCGGCACCGTCGGGCCATGCCGACGACAATGGCTGCAATTTGTGGCTCAAGTATCACGCCGTCGGCGATGCCAGGCTGCTCGCCGATTACCGCTCCAGAATGACGCAGATCCTCGTTGAGGATGCGTCGCCGCTCGGCATCTCGGCACGCGATGAGTTGACCCTTGGCTTGTCGAATTTGCTCGCCAAGAATATTCCGCGCGCAGCCAAAATAACGCGCAACGGGACCGTTGTGGTGGGCGCGCCGGCAACCTCGCCGATCATTGCAAAACTCGGCTGGGACGACGAATTGAAGGCTCTCGGCGATGAAGGATTCATCATCCGTGGCACCGTGATGGGGCGAAGAAATGCCATCGCGATCGCAAGCATTACCCAGCGCGGCGCCCTGTACGGAACGTTCGCCTTCCTGCGGTTGCTGCAAAGCCGCTCGAACCTTGCGGCACTCAACATTTCCGACAAGCCCGTCAACAAGCTGCGCCAGATTCAGGACTGGACGAACTGGGATGGCTCCATCGAGCGCGGCTACGCAGGCTCATCGATACTGCAGGTCGATCGGTTGCCAACCAAGGTCAATCCCCGCATCAAGCTCCACGCCCGCGCGCTCGCCGCACTCGGCATCAACGGCATCACGCTCAACAACGTCAACGCACAGACGGACTGGATCTTGACGGCGAATTTGCCCAAGGTGAGGACCGTCGCGGCCGTGTATCGCGATTATGGGGTCAAGGTTTATTTGGCGGTGCGTTTCGATTCGCCGGCTGTGATCGGCGGCTTGCCCCGCGCGGATCCGCTCGATGCCGATGTCATCCGCTGGTGGACGGAGAAGGCTGCGGAAATTTACCGGGAGATCCCCGATTTCGGCGGTTTTTTGGTCAAGGCTGATTCGGAGGGGCAGCACGGCCCGTCGGAATATGGCCGTACGCATGCACAGGGCGCCAACATGCTTGCCGCCGCGCTCAAATCGCATGCCGGCATCGTCATGTGGCGCGCCTTTGTTTACGACCCGGCCATCGATGCCGACCGCGCCAAGCGATCATATAAGTTCTACAAGCCGCTGGACGGGCAGTTCGCCGATAACATCATCCTGCAGGTGAAAAATGGTCCCCTGGATTTTCAGCATCGCGAACCGAATCATCCGCTGATCGGCGGCATGCCGAAAACGCAGACCGGTCTCGAACTGCAGATCACGCAGGAATATACCGGTCAAGCGACCCATCTGGTCTGGCTCGTGCCGCAATGGAAGTCGTATCTCGATTTCGATACCAAGGCAGCAGCTGCGAGCGCCAAGGTGAAAGACGTGATAGCCGGAACGACCTTCGGCTACCACAACAGTTTGTTCGCGGGCGTATCAAACATGGGCGACAGCACGAACTGGACGGGGCAGACCATGGCGCAGGCCAACCAGTACGGTTTCGGCCGCCTATCCTGGAATCCGAGCTTATCGGCGGACGCGATCGCGGATGAATGGATCAAGATAACGTATGGCGCCGATCCGCCGCTGGTCGCCGGCATCAAATCCATGCTCATCGGTTCGTGGTCGACCTATGAAAAGTATTCGATGGTCGGCTCGACCGGGGAGGTCAGATCGCATGCCAATCATTTCGACCCGGACATGGCTGCCAATCAGGGGGACAGCATGGCCGACGGGAACGGGGTGGGGTACGACCGGACCCGCGCCGGGAGCGGTTTTGTCGATCAATATGCGGCCTCCGTGTCGGCCATGTATGACGACCGCGCCACGACGCCGCCGGAGTTGCTGTTGTGGTTTCATCACGTGCCGTACACCTATGAAGTGTTTCCCGGAAAGACCGTCATTCAGTGGATCTACGACACGCATTTCGACGGAGAAGCGGAAGTGCAGGGCATGATCGACAAGTGGGTTTCCCTGCAGGGCAGGATGAGCCCGGTGAGTTTCGCCGACGTGCTCAAAAATTTGCGTGCCCAGAAAACTCAGGCGAGCATCTGGAGAAGACACGTCAACCATTATTTTTGGGATTTATCCGGGATCGCGGACGATCAGGCAAGAGAGGTCGGGCAGAGCTTGAATTAGTTCAGCCCGCTTCGATCGCAATCGCTCTGCCGTCGCCGGCGGCCGATGCCTTGATCGCGTCCCAGAGGCGGGCAAATCGCACGCCGTTCGTCACCGTCGACGGATTGGTCATTTTCCCCTCGCGCACGGCCTTGAAGGTGTGCATGGGAGTATCGACGATTTCGCCGACTTCCCGGATCGCGGCGCCGCCGCCGATGGCCACTTCGCGCCAGCCGCCCCAGGCGTCGATACGCACAATCGCGTTGGTGTAAAACAAGGTGATCGCGGACGCACAGCCGGGCGGACCGTCGCCGGCGGCGCTGAGGGTTACCAGAGCGCCGTTGGACAGACGCGCGGCCACCGCACACACAAGGTCCACGTCGAGGCCGCGATTGTTGGTAAAGGCGGACAGCCGCAGGAACTCGGCATCCGCCAATATGCACACCGTGTTCATCATGTGCGCGCCGGTGTCGAACATGAAGCCGCCGCCCGAAATGGACGGCTTCTGCTTCCAGTGTCCCGCATAGCTCTTGGCCCAGCCTTCCCAGATCGATGCGGAAACGCTGACCAGGTCGCCGAACTCGCCGCGCCGCGCGCGCGCGCCGGTGTCGTGGATCAGCGGAGACAGGCCGCCCTGAAAGGCGATCACGACGGTGCGCGCGCTGCGCTTTTCCGCTGCCACCAAGGCGAGCGCTTCCTCGACCGTGGTCACCATCGGCTTCTCGAGCAGCAGGTCGAGGCCCGCGTCGATCACGGCCAAGGCGTTCGCGGCATGGAAAACATGCGGAGTCGCGACGTAGACCGCATCGAGCCGACCCGCCTCCGCCTGCAACATGGCCCGGTCCGTCGCGTACTCGGCCGGTCGCGGCCGGCCGGCGGCGGCGCAAATGTCGCTCAAGCGCCGCCGCGAAGCCGGATCGGTTTCGGCAAGCGCGCTGATCTCTACGTCCGGCATCGCCGTCCAGCCGCGCGCGTACTCGGCCGCCTTCAGTCCCGCACCGATAATCCCCAACCGCAGCATCAAGACAACTCTCCCATTGCGCGCAATGGATACACTATGAGGCGAAAAAAACTGACCCGCAACGCCCTCTGCGTATAGACTTTCAGCAGCAATGCCGATCGCGGCGGGGAGTCCGATGAAAATGACCGTGCTGCGCGCGGGCGTAGGACTGATTGCGTGCGCCGCGGCGGCGGCTGTCCTCATTTCCTGCTCGGGCTCAGGAACGGGTTCGCGCGCCGGCGCTGATTCGGCCGCATCGACCCCAACCATCCGCATTGCCGAGCATCGCCAACCGCGCATCGACGCGCTGAACAAGGCGATCCCGAAGATCGAGAAGCAGCTCGGAGTGGTGATCGAGGTCATCGAGTATCCGGCCCCCGAGAAAGACTACCTGAGCAAGCTGCTGACCGAACTCGGCGCCGGCAATGCGCCCGACCTCTTTACCGCCAATTTTGACTCCGACGTCCCCGACATGGTGTCGGCCGGATACCTTGCTCCCATGACCGCCGAGGTCAAGGCATGGGACGGCTACCCGCAGCTCTTCGATGTCGCCAAAAAGCTCTCCACGAGCGCGGACGGACAGATTTATGCGCTGGACTCAATGCTGCTGGTGCAGCAGCTGTATTTCCGCCGCGATCTCCTCGACAAGGCGGGCATCTCGACCGCTCAGCCGGCGAGCTGGAAGGACTTGCTCGATCGCGCCCGCGAGATCAAGGCAAAGACCGGCAAGTACGGGCTGCTGTTGCCCGCTGGGATAAGCTGGGGACCGGGCGCGTTCAACGAGGGGTTCATTTTATTCGCGCCGGGATCCAAGACCCCGCAGATCGTCAATCAAGACGGTACGCTGAATCTGAACGGGCAGGGGGTGCGGGACATCTTTCGCCTCTATAAGTCCCTCATCGACGAGGAGCTGATGCCGGTCAATCCGCTGCTCGGACCGGAACCGTGGGTAATACCTAAATATGTGATGTTTCCGGCCGGGGATTTGATGGCGACGACCTGCGGCACCTGGTGCTACATCTATGACTGGGGCAAGGACAGCAAGAATCCCGTGCCCGACGTCACCAAGAACGTCGGAACCTGGGCGGTGCCCGGTATGGACGGGGGTTTGAGCGTCAGCATCAGCGGCAGCAACATTTGGGCGGTCAATGCCAAATCGGCGCACGTCGATCTGACCAAGAAGGTGCTCCTGGCACTTTGCTCGGTCGAAGCGACCGTGGCCTATGCCGGATTGGTCGGCAATATTCCGGCGCGCCGCGATGCCGCCGACAACAAGGATTTCCAGGCCCTGACGGAACTGGTGCCGGTGCTCAGGGATGTCGACAAGGGAACATTCGAAAGGTCCACTCCCGGCTTCTCGGTGGTCTCCGAGGGCGTCGCGCGGGCCACCGAGGCCTTGCTGCGCAAACAAACCGACGCGGCCGGCGCCCAGGCGATCCTCGTCAAGTATGTCAAGGATCTGCTGGGCGACAACGCCGTAAAATAGTTTCGCCATGGCCATGACTTACGAAACGCGAATGGCCTGGCAGAATCGGCTGCTGCTGGTGCCGGCCCTCGTGCTGCTCGGGTGCTTCATCCTGATACCGGCCGTCACCGCGATCTACCTCAGCTTCACCAACGACGCGTTGAGCGGTTATGCGGCATCCCATCCGCAGCTGGTGGGTCTCAAGAATTATCTGCGCCTGTTTTCGGACCAGGGGTTCTGGAATTCGTTGATCGTCACCCTCGCGTTCGTTTTCGGCTCCTCGATCGTCGGTCAATTCGTGTTCGGGTTGGCCGCGGCGCTCGCGCTGCGCAGGCCGATTGCACTCAGGCCCTTGTTCAATGCCGCCATTCTTCTGCCCAACGCAGTCCCCGAGGTCGTGGCTGGATTCATCTGGATATCGATGCTCGCCGGCGGCCGGTATTCGACCTTGAGCCGGATTGTCGGGCTCATCGGCGTTGCACCGCAGAACTGGCTGGAGTCCGCGCCGCTATTGATGATCATCGTGGTGAACACTTGGCGCGGCATCGCCTTCGCGATGATCTTGATGACATCGGGCTTGAGTGCCGTGCCGGCCGAAGTGTATGAGGCGGCTCGAATGGACGGCGCAACGGCGCGCCAGATTTTCTGGCACATCACGCTGCCCTTGCTGCGGCCGACGATTTTTCTCTACATGCTGGTATCGACCGCGGGGACGATCGCCATCTTCGGCTTGATCTATACGCTGACCCGGGGCGGCCCCGGCGGCGCGACCGAAATCATCGGCATCTACATCTACAACCAGTCCTTCGTCGCATACCAGCTGGGCTATGGATCGGCTGTCGCGGTGATCATGCTCGCAGTGTCGGTTGCCCTCGGAGCCGTTTACGTGCGCGTGCTGAAGGTGCAAGTTTGAGCGGCGTGCGGCAATTCACCCGAGCCCAAGCGGCCGCCTACGGGTTCCTCACGGTGACCCTGCTATTCTGCCTGCTGCCCTTTCTCTGGGTGGCGCTCGCCTCGGTCGATCCGAACGCCACGATGTTTTTGTCGCTTCCCAAAGCCATCACGGCCGACCACTTCGTCAAGATCTTCACCGCCAACAATGGCGGCCGCTGGTTCTTCAATTCGCTGGTGACGGTAGGTGCGACCACGGCGGTCGTGGTCATCGTCGGGGGCATGGGCGGGTATGCGCTGTCGCGGACCAACGCTTGGTGGAAGCGCCCGTTTTTGTACGCCATCATCCTGGTCCGAGTCCTGCCGCCGACGGCGCTCATCGTGCCGTTGTACAAGGTCATGCTGAGCGCCAACGGCCTGATGGGCGCCCTCGTGCGCAGCGTCGTGCCCCCGGACAGCACGCGTGCGGCGATGCGGATCTTCGGCTTTGTCGACGGCTATCTGGGCTTGATCCTGGTGTTGTCCGCAATGCAGCTGCCGTTGGCGCTCTGGATCATCAAAACCTATTTCGATCTCACTCCCAAGGACTACGAGGAGGCGGCGCTGATGGACGGGGCCAACGGCTGGCAGCGCCTGCATCGCATTCTAGTGCCATTGGCGCTGCCAGGCCTGGGTGCGGCGGGCTTGTTGACTTTCATCGGCGCGTGGGGAGATTTCCTGATGCCATTGACGTTCACTTCGTCGGCCGAGCTGCAATTGCTGCCGATCGGACTGTTTCGGGCCTTCCAGCGGGCGAACACCATCGATTACGGTTATCTCAGTGCGCTGGCGTTGCTGTATATGCTGCCGGCGGTTGCGGCATTCGGGCTGGCGCGCCGCTTCCTGGTTCGCACCTTCACCGGCGGGATCAAGGGCTAGGAGCCTCGACATGGCGAGCATATCCATCGAGAACGTGCGCAAGAATTTTGGCGCGGTTGAAGTCATCAAGGGCGTGAGTTTCGAGGTGGCGGACGGTCAATTCGCCGTACTGGTCGGTCCCAGCGGCTGCGGGAAGTCGACGCTGCTGCGCATGATTGCGGGACTCGAGTCGGTCACCGAGGGCGACATCAAACTCGACGGCAAGCGCATCAACGACGTGCCGCCGGACCAGCGCGGGATTGCGATGGTCTTTCAATCCTACGCCCTGTATCCGCACATGACCGTGGCGGAAAATATCGGCTTCTCTCTCGAGCTCAAACGGGTTCCCAAAGCGAGGATCCGCGCACAGGTCGGGCAAGTGGCCGAGTTGCTGCAGCTGTCGGAACTGCTCGACCGCCGACCGTCCGCGCTGTCGGGCGGACAGCGACAGAGGGTGGCGATCGGCAGGGCGATCATCAAGCAGCCGCGGGTCATCCTCTTC
>Ga0307476_10001253_pt1 | contig 15693 bp, 11 predicted proteins | sample atmos_gasesECM2C_2_FD_203314 | JGI IMG/M metagenome (GOLD analysis project Ga0307476, IMG submission 203314) | Hardwood forest soil microbial communities from Morgan-Monroe State Forest, Indiana, United States - atmos_gasesECM2C_05 | ecosystem: Environmental > Terrestrial > Soil > Temperate... | reverse complement strand
GCCAGAATGCGCTGTATTTCGGCGTAGATCGGCCGGCGGACCCGGGCATCGACTTCGCGGCGGGCCTGGTCAATCAGCGCGTCCACTTTCGGATTCGAGTAATGACCGCGGTTCGCACCATTCGGCGGAAATCTCGAGGAATGAAACACGTAGAAAATGTCCGGATCCTGATTTCCTCCGACCCAGCGCAATCCGTAGAGTTGAAACGCTCCGTGAGTCACGTCGGCAAAGAAGGTGGCTGACTCGAAGCTGCGGATGTCGAGCGCAATCCCCACCTCGCGCAGCTGCTGCTGCATCACTGCCACCATCAACCGTGTGCTCTCAGTAGTAGAAGTTTTCATGGTGATGTGGAAACGCACGCCGTTCGCCAGAGGATAGCCGGCCGCATCCAGCAGCGCGCGAGCTTTATCGGGATCGTGATCATAGGCAGGCACGTTGCCGTTGTAGGCCCAACTTTGCGGCGGAAGAACGCTGCGTGCGGGTTGCGCCTCCCCGCGCCACAGATACTCGATCATCGGATGGCGGTCGATTGCATAGGCGATGGCTTGGCGCACCCGCACATCTTTCAGTATGGGGTCGCGCAGATTGAATCCCAGATACTGGACCTCGGTGCCCGGGGCACGTTCGACGGCAAGGGAGGGTTCGCGCTCAAGCGTGAGCACAGTGTCGGGCGTGAGGAAGTTGCTGGCGATGTCGCCGGTTCCTTTGCGCAGTTCGAGGGCTGCGGTAGTCGCGTCGGGCACCACCGCAAAACGCACACGCGTCAGCTTCACTTTCTCGCCCCAGTAGGCGTCGTTGCGCTCGATGACGACTTCCTTATCGGTTTCGGCGCTGACGAACTTGAATGGCCCGGAGCCGATAGGGTGCCGGGCAATTTCATCTCCGCTGCCAAAGGGCACGATGCCTACCGCTCCATCGGTCAGATTCCACATCAACGCGGCATCTGGTTCCTTCATGTGAAATATAACTTTGAAATCTTCCGGCGCATCGATGTGATCGACAAAACGGTACGCCACCGCCCTCGTACTGCGGATCTTTCCACTAAGCAAGGAATCGAATGTCCATTTCACATCGCGCGAGGAAAGCGGACGCCCGTCATGGAACCTCACGCCGTGATGGAGATAAAAGATGTAGGTCAGCGGATCGGGAACCTCCCAGCGGTCGGCTAGTCCAGGTGTGGCGTTCAGGTCGGGGCCGCGCAAGACCAGATAGTCGAAAATCAGACTGTCAATGCGTTCTGATTGCGCGTCGACACCCACTCGTGGGTCCAGATTCGTCGGGCTTGATTCGATCACCATCACCAGCATGTCGGGATCAGGCTTGCTCGAACAGGACAGCAGCGATGCCATCAACACCAGAGCAGCGAAAACTGACGAAGCCCGACTCATCAGCGGCAGTCCCGGCACATCCGGTCGAGGCTGTTGACGGTTTTCCAATTGCGGGTGGTCGTGACTACAGATAACACGCCATCAAGTGGATGCTTCCACAAGCTGCTGCCGGATACTCCGTTCGGAAAATAGAGATAAAGTTCCCTGCCGAGACAGTGAGATTGGTCCGGCTTCAGCGTGAGCTTCGCCAACTTGTTCAAGGCCGATGGAGCAGGAGGCTCCGACAGAAATGCGACATGAAGTTTCTCGGGATCGATTCCTGCCTGGTTGAGGAAGGGATTGTTCTTGATCGTGTTTGTTATTTGGTCTGCGGTCCGCGAAATGACGGAGACGGAAAAACCAAAGTCGGCGAGGATTCTCTCCTCGATTCTGGTCGACAACGCGGCCGCGGAAAGTTTTCCACTCTTGAAAACCACGTTGCCACTCTGAATGTAGGTCTTCACCTGCTCGAAACCCAGTTCTTCGAACGACGCGCGGAGCCGGTCCATTTTAATTCGCCTGTTCCCGCCCACGTTAATTCCGCGAAGCATTGAAATGTAAATCGGCATAAATGAACCAATCTGTACCCGAAGACTTGTTCGCTAAGAGCAAGGATACGAGATCTTACCCAGCACCGCGGCGTGCCTCGCGCCCGTCGCGGAAGGAATATTCGAGGGGCGCCGATGCCAGGTCTCGTACGCCAGAACCGCAAAGGCCACGGCTTCTTTCGCCACCGAAGGCAGGCCAAGTTCGTCCGAGAATCGCAATCGCAATCCGAGCGGAGCGAGTTCGCTGGTCAACATCGCCACGAGTGCGCGATTTTTGGCCCCCCCGCCGGAAAGAATTAGTTCCTGAAAACCTGGCTTCTGCGCCGATCTCGAATTCTTCAGGACGAACCGCCGCACTGCATCCGCAATTGACTTTGACGTCAGCGCAGTTGCCGTTGCCACAATGTTTTCCTTGGGGCAACGTCCACAGCTGCGCAGGAAGTCAAGCACAAACTCCCGGCCGAATTCCTCGCGTCCTGCGGTCTTAGGAGGTTTTCTCCGGAAAAACTCGTGCTTCAACATTCCATGGACGACTCTATCCAGAGCCTTCCCTGAGGCAGCGATCTTCCCCCCGCGATCGAACGGTTTCCTGAACAACTTCTCGGTGACGGCATCGATCACCATGTTACCCGGCCCAGTGTCGAAGGCGATAACATGACTTGCCGCGGCGCCGGCAGGGATGGCCGTAAGGTTCGCGATACCGCCGATGTTTTGCGCGATTCTGCCCACGCGCGCATCGCGGAACAGCATGTAATCGAGGAAGGGAACCAGCGGCGCGCCTTTGCCTCCAGCTGCCATATCCGCCGGACGAAAATCCGAGACCACCGGAACCCCCACCCTCGTTGCGACGATCGCCGCCTCGCCCGTCTGCCACGTTGCAGCCACTTTGCGCCCGAGAAAGGGTTGCGCCTCGCCTTGATGATAGAGCGTCTGCCCGTGGCAGCCGACCAGATCCGCCTTCACGCGGAACCGCCGCTCGGTGGCCAGCACGGCGTCAGAATAAAGCTCGCCCAGCAGGAAATTCAGCCGCGCGAGATCGGCCGCGCTCGCTCGCGAGGCATTCATCGCGCAAAGCACAGCTTGGCGAACCCTCTTCGGGTAGGAGTACTCCGCGTGTCCAAGCAACTCGACCTTCCTATTAGAGGCTCGAGGCGAACCCGAAGCTCGCGAGTCCATCCGCACCAACGCCACGTTGATGCCATCGGCTGAAGTCCCGCTCATCACCCCGGCCACGATCATTTCCTTCTTCATCATGCCCGCGGCCGCCGTGCGTTTTCGCGATAATTCCTCTCGCGATCGTTCTCCTCACGGTCATTCTCCAATCGATTCAGAGCTTCCAATCGGACCTGCTCGCTGAATTCCCACAGCTTCCTTGAGAGCCTTTCAACCGCCGCGGCAGATGGAGCCTTCGTCCTGCGCAATATGTTTGCAGACTTCTTCTTAAATGCCAGAACACGCTGCGTCGACTCTTTGACACGTTGAGCAAACTTGGGGTCGCGCTCCGCGGTCTTTACCAGCTCTTCATAAGCCTTCGCGATGTAATCCGCACGATGGCAGATCAGGCACAGATCTCCGCCCGCCCGAACGAACTCAACCGCGGCCTGTCCCACTGGGGCGGCCGACAAGACTCCGCCCATTTCAAGATCGTCCGACACAATCAGATTGCGGTAGCCGATTCGTTTGCGCAGAATGTCTTTAATCCAAACTTTCGAGAGCGACGCCGGGGTCCGATCGTGCGTAACCAGCGGATAGGCCGCGTGCGAAATCATCACCAACGGCAGCTGTGCGCGGAGCATGCGGTAAGGCAAAAGATCTTCAACCCAAACCTTCTTCATCGACTTCTCGATCACCGGCAATTCGTGATGGCTGTCGAGTGTACCCTCGCCTAAACCGGGAAAGTGCTTGCCGCATCCCAGCACGTGGGCCGCGCGAAGCCCGGCGAGAAACTCTCGCGCGTAAGCAGCGGTCTCTCGCGGATTCGGCGAAACCGAGCGCGAACTCATCACGCTGCGTGAGGCTTCAAATGCCAGGTCGAGCGCGGGAGCGAAGTCAACGTTGAATCCCAGAGCGCGGCAGTTCTCTCCGATCACTTGCCCATGCCTGCGGAAAAGTTTGCGATCGCCTGTGGCGAACGCTTCGGCCGCCGCAGGAGTCGGTCCCAGCACGTCGCGAAACCGGTCCACGCGCCCGCCTTCGAGATCGACGCAGGTAAACAGCGGCGTCGAAACGCAGTCCTGGCAATCGCGCAACAGTCGCCAAGTCTGCTCGGCGCTCGTTATGTTACGGGCAAACAGGATCACACCCGCGGGCTGCAGCCGCTCGAGCAGGGAACTGAGACGCGGCGTCATCTCCGTGCCGTCGAAGCCGACGATAAGAAGTTGGCCGATTCGTGGAGGAGAAAACGTGGTTTTTCTGAAAAATGTCATCAGACCCCGAGGGTCATTTCAATATGGAGTTTATTCTTCCGTAGGGCATGCTTGGAGATCGTCAGCCTACCAACAACCGAATTAAACCCAGAAGCCCACACATCAAATCTGTAGTCTCCGGGTGGCAGACCTTCGATCTTAAACCGGCCGTGCGCGTCAGTCTCGGTGGAGTGCTTCGCCGTCGAGTCTGCTGGACCAAAAACCTCCACGGTCGCGCCACGCATGGGCTGATCAGGATTTGCGCCCGAGAGCCTAACATCGCCCTCTGCAGAACGCACCAAGACCGGATCCGCGAGCTCATGGATCATGCCAAAGCAATGTTCGGAGAGTCGGCAGACTTCAGGCAGCGCTCCTTGAGACAAACACTGCGCGCCCAACACGGCAATGAAAATTGCGCATTCCGCGACTCTGCGGAACATCCAGCTGCTGCGGTCGGTATTCATTCGATCTGCCTCTTCAACTCCGCCAGCAAATTCAGCGCCTCCAGCGGCGTGAGCCGGTTCAAATCCACTTCCCGCAGCTTCTCCAGCACCGGCTGCGAGATTGGGGTGAAGATCGTCAACTGCGTAGCTGGAGGCACAGACCCGGGCGAAAGATGTCCCGTCGCCAGCCGCTCGACAGATTCATGCTCGGCCATCACTTCGCGTGCTCTCACAATTACCTCATTCGGCAGCCCAGCCAGCTTGGCGACTTCGATGCCGTAGCTGCGGTCGGCCGCGCCGGGCTCAACTTTGCGCAAGAAGACAATCCCTCCGCCGGATTCCTTCACTGAGACGTGATAATTCTTCACTCCCGCCAGCTGCTCGGCCAATTCCGTCAGCTCGAAATAGTGCGTGGCAAAGAGAGTCTTGGCCCGCACACGCGCATGCAGATACTCGATCGCAGCCCAGGCGATCGCGAGGCCGTCGTAAGTCGAGGTGCCGCGGCCAACCTCATCGAGCAGAATCAGCGAACGCGCTGTCGCCGTATGCAGAATCGCCGCGGTTTCTGTCATCTCGACCATGAAGGTCGAGCGCCCGCGCGCCAGGTTGTCGCTGGCCCCGATGCGGGTGAACACGCGGTCGACCACGCTGAGCCGCGCCGAGCGCGCCGGAACGAACGAGCCCATCTGCGACAGAATTATGATCAGCGCCGTCTGCCGCAGATAAGTAGACTTGCCGCCCATGTTCGGCCCAGTCAACAGCAAAATGGTGTGCGTGGACGAGTTCAGGTAAAGATCGTTGGGTACGAAGCGCTCGCTGCCTCCGGCCAACTCCTGCTGCTCGATCACTGGATGCCGTCCCTCGACGATCTCCAGGTCGCCCCCGTCCGGTGAGGCCTTGTTAGTCGAAGCCGCGTTCACCGAAGCGATAAATTGCGGCCGGCAGTAATTCCGCAGCGCGGCGATGTGCGCCAGTGAAGCCAGCACATCCACTTCAGCCAGCGCCAGCGCCGTCTGCCGGATTCGCTTCGCCTCGGACGCAATCGCCGTGCGCAGCTCAGTGAACAGTCGCCGCTCGATCTCGACAATCTTTTCCTGGGCATCGAGAATCCTGGCCTCGTATTCCTTCAACTCAGGCGTGGTGAAGCGCTCCGCACCCACCAGAGTCTGCTTCCGTTCATAATCCTGCGGGACCAGGTGCAAATTCGGCTTCGAAACCTCGATGTAGTAGCCAAAGATTGAATTGAACTTAACCTTGAGCGAACCAATCCCGGTCCGCTCGCGTTCCCGTTGCTCGATCTGCGCCAGCACCTGCTTGCTGTTCCGGGAAAGCTCGCGAAGTTCGTCAAGGTCATGATCTACGCCTGTGGCAATCACGCCGCCATCGGCGAAACTCAGGGGGGGCTCCGGCACGATCGTCTTTTCAATCCGGTCGCGCAGGTCGCCAAGTTCGTCGAGCAATCCGTGCAAAATCCCTAGTCGCATCGCCGCCAACCGTCCTACTGCAGCCTTAACCGCCGGGATCCTTCCGATTGACGCGGCCAGAGCCAGCACATCCCGCGGATTCGCCGTCTCCAGGGTCACGCGGCTCAAAAGTCGCTCCAGGTCGAGCACGCCATCGAGCGCGCGGCGCAGCTCCTCGCGCGCGATGATGTCTTTCACGCCCGCTTCTACTGCGTCCAGGCGCGCATTGATCTCTGCAAGATCGAGCGAAGGCCGCAGCAACCATGCCCGCAACAGACGCTTGCCCATGGGCGTGACCGCAGCGTCGATGGAGCGAAACAGGGTAACTCCCGCGTCCGTCCCGGCAAACAAAGGTTCAATCAATTCGAGGTTACGGACCGTAACCGCGTCCAGCACCAGATAGTTCTGCCGTTCATACCAGCCGATGCGGTCGACGTGATCGAGCGATCCCCGCTGAGTCGAACGCACATAGTAGAGAATCGCCCCCGCCGCGGCCGCCGCAGCCGTCCGCCCCGCCAACCCAAATCCTTCGAGCGATAACACTCCGAAATGATTCTCCAGCAGGGGAATCGCATGGTCGGGAGCGAAGATCCAGTCGTCGAGCGGAGTCTCCGCACAAGTGGCCCCAGGCGCCCGGGGCTGCGGCGCCTGGGTGGGAAGCGGCTGCGCGGACAAAGAGTGGTTCGTCTTGACCTCGAACAGCGGCGCCGCCGACCCATACAACAATTCCTTCGGCCGTAACTGCTCCAGTTCTTCCTGAACCCGCCGCAGCGCTCCCTCTCCGGAGAATTCCGTCGCGCGAAACTCCCCAGTGGAAAGATCCAGTGCGGCAAAGCCCACGCGCTCTCCCACCTGCGCCAGCGCTGCCAGAAAATTGTTTTCTTCCGAACCCAGCAGCGAGTCCGCAGCCGTCCCCGGCGTCACCACCCGGGTCACCTCGCGCCGCACCAGTTTCTTAGCCAGCCGCGCATCCTCCATTTGCTCGCAGATCGCCACCTTGAAGCCTTTGCGGATGAGCTTGCCGATATAGCCCTCCGCCGCGTGGTGCGGCACTCCACACATGGGCACCGCGATGCCTTTCTCTTTATTGCGCGAGGTGAGCGTGATTTGCAGCTCTTTCGAGGCAACAATCGCGTCATCAAAAAAGAGCTCGTAGAAGTCCCCCAACCGGAAGAACAACAGCGCAGTTGGATGTTCTTTCTTAACGGCGGCGTATTGCCGCATCAGCGGAGTGGACGGCTCAGTCATTGTTTCAGCGGCTGGCGCGGATTATAACAAGTTCAAAGTAGCAAGGTTTCAACGTTTCATGGTTTCAAAGTTTCAATGTCCCAAAAGCGACGTTGTGCAAGCTGTCTTTGAAACCTTGAAACTTTCCAGCCTTGAAACCTTGAGCCTTGAGACCTTGCTTGACGCAGCTTCTCCCGCAGTGTTTACCTAATGCATGGAACTCCGCAAAGATCCCATCACCCGCTCCTGGGTAATGACGGGAGACGAGCCGACGGAAAGCTCGCTGCGTCCGGAAACCGCTTGCCGTTTTTGCCCGGATGCCCCCGATGCCACGCAGGTCATTTCCGCCCTACCCAGCGCCGCGGGCTGGTCAGCGCGCTCGATGGTGCATCCTGCGCCGCTCTACCACATTGAAGGCGAGCCCGGACGCCGGGGCGACGGCCTCTACGACCGCATGAATTCGGTCGGCGCTCATGAAGTGCTGGTCGAGAATCCCCGGCATGACCGCCAGCTCTGGCATGCCAGCGACGACGAAATCGGGATGTTCCTGCGGCTCGCGGCCGAACGCATCCTCGACCTCAAGCGCGATCCACGCATCAAGTACGTCAGTCTTTACAAGGACTACGGTCCCAACGCCGGCCAGGAATTCAGCCATCCCACGTCGCAGCTCACGGCCACTATGTTTGTGCCGCGCCGGGTGCTCTACGAATTGCGGGCGGGACGCGAATACTTCACGGAAAAAGAACGCTGTGTCTTCTGCGACATTCTCAACCAGGAGGAACGCCAGGCCTCGCGAGTGATCGAGGCGCGCGGCGATTATGTGGCTCTCGGGCCCTATGCTCCACGCGTACCCTATGAAACCTGGATTCTGCCACGCAACCACGACGCCTCCTTCGAGCGCACGGGATTGTCGAAGCCGGGACTGCGCACGAATCTCGCCGCACTTCTCCGCCGCACCCTGCAACGCATTCGCACTGTCACCGAAGGTTTCCACCTCGTGCTGCACACCTCGCCCAACAGCCTGCATCCGTCCAAGACTCTCGGCTATTGGAAGACTATCGACGACGACTACCACTGGCACATCGAGATCATGCCGGTCCTCGCCACCAAGGCCCGCTCGTACACTTTCAAGGAGGTTTACTATTCGCCGGTGAGCTCCGAGACTGCCGTCAAACAACTGCGGGAGGCTAAGATTGATGGTTGAGTTATCACCTTCGCCAGGTCGAGGGTCACGAACTCTATCTCGCTAGAAATTCGTGAATTTGTGTTTCCCGCAAGGTCTGGGTTGTAAGTAACTGCCTCTATGAAAACCTGGAAACTTCTTGCTTTGGTCAGCGCTGTGGCATCCGCGGTGCTTGGCCTGTATATCATCCGGCTGATTTGGCTTGGTCTTAGTACCGCGGATCAACCGTCCTACTTGGAAAAAACGGTAGCTCGCGCGGCGCGTAACCTGGCAATCCCGCGCTGGGGCCGCCTCGAGGTAAATCCATGGAAGGCCACGCCGGAAGTCCTCCAAGAAGCTAGAGAAAGTTTCCTCGACCGCTGTGCTGTGTGCCACGGCCCCGACGGCGCCGGGGAAACGGGCGTCGGTCGCAACCTTTACCCCAAAGTTCCGGATTTGCGTTTGCCTCAAACGCAGAACCTGACGGACGGAGAGATACGCTACATTATCCGGAATGGTGTGCGACTGACCGGCATGCCGGGCTGGGCTAAGCCGCACGATGAGCAGGGCGATGACAGTTGGAAGCTGGTCCTCTTCATCCGCAGCCTGCGCCAGCTAACCAGCGAAGAGCACGCCCAGCAGTCAGCCACGGCAAAGTCGGCTCACTACGCGGGCTCGCAGTCCTGCCAGGAGTGCCACGCGCAAATTTACGAACGCTGGCGAAAAACCCCCATGGCGAATGTGGTTCGCGATCCTCGCGACCATCCTGACGCCATCATTCCCGATCTCGCGACGAATTCCATTGTCAAATTCACAAAAGACCAGGTCGCCCTGGTTTACGGCAGCCTTTGGAAGCAGCGTTACTTCACGAAAAGAGGAGACGATTACTTTCCCGAGCCCGCGCAGTGGGATGTTACCCATCGAGTTTGGCGGCCGTATTTCGTTGCCAAGGGAACTGACTGGTGGGAACCATACTATCCCGCGGACAATATGCAGCGGCCCACGGGCCCGACTTGTGATGGATGCCACTCCGTCGACTACAACATTTACACCAAACAGGTGGCGGAGTGGAACGTTGGCTGCGAAAAGTGCCACGGGCCGGGCAGCGAGCACGTAGAGCATCCATCGCGCGGAAACATTCTCAATCCAGCGCGAATGGATTATGTTTCGGCAAACGATACTTGCATCCAGTGCCATTCGCAGGGACGCCCTCTGACAAACCCCATCGAAGGCAAGTATTATGACTGGCCCGTTGGCTACCATCTGGGCCTAAACCTGGGGGATTTTTGGCAGCTTGAAGAGCACACGCTGGGGGAAACTACGTTCACCCACTATCCGGACGGCTCGGCCCATAAGAACCGCATGCAAGGGAACGACTTCGTACAGAGTGTAATGTACCGGCGCGGCGTGACGTGTTTTAGCTGCCACGATGTGCACGGCACGGATAACTACGCCCAGCTACGAAAACCCGCCGACCAGCTATGCCTGGATTGCCACGGCCCGCTTTCGTTGAATGGTCCACGCACCGGGACTCTCGAGGAGCACACCCATCACAAGAAGGGGTCCGCGGGAAGCAGTTGCATAGCCTGCCACATGCCGAAGATCGCTACGACGGTTGCAGATGTGAAGGTGCGCGCTCATACGTTCGCTTTCATCACGCCGGCGATGACCGACAAATATAAGATCCCGAATCCCTGTACGTCGTGCCATGCGGACAAGACCAATGCCTGGGCTGCGGAAGCTTTGCGGCACTGGCCGGAACGCTCGCCGTGGCGCATGGACTGAGATAGAGTCGCCGAGGCTTCTAGGGGGGAGAAAGTTGAGATACACACTCTGCGTTGTGCTATTGCTTGCGGGCGCTTGCGATGCCCAGACTGCTGGCAATCCGCCGGCAAGCGTTCCCGCTGCCGAAAAACAGAAAGTCCTTTGGCAAAAGCTCGAAGCCGCGATTCACGATGTCGATCAGCACCTCGATGGCGTGATGGGCGTGGCCATCGAAGACCTCAAAACAGGCGACCAGTTCTTTCTTCACGAAAATGAAGTTTTCGCTCAGGCCAGTTCAATCAAGATCACGGTCCTTGCCAGCCTGTATCTGCAGGCGCAGCAAGGCAAGCTGAAGCTCACCGATCTCTACACCGTGCAGTCCTCAGACCTCGTGCCTGACAGCGACATCATGGGAGGACTCACGCCCGGCGTCACCCGCATCACCCTCCGCGATCTCGCCACCATGATGGTCGCGGTCAGCGACAACTCTGCCACCAACGTGCTGATCGACCGCGTGGGGATGGAGAACGTCAACGCCATGCTCGATTCCCTCGGCCTGGCGCGCACGCGCTTGCGCCGCAAGATGATGGATATCGAAGCCGCCAAGCAGGGCCGCGAGAATATTTCCACGCCGCGCGAAATGCTGACCCTGCTGGAAGCCATCTACCGTGGAAAGCTGCTCAACAAGGAATCCACTGATGATTTCTTTAAAGTTCTGAGCATCAACAAAGATTCCTGGATTCCCCGCGACCTTCCCGCCGGCGTGAAGATCGCCAACAAGCCAGGATCGCTCGAAGCCGTGCGCAACGATTCCGGCATCGTCTTCGTCGAAGGCCGTCCTTATGTGATTTGCGTGATGACGGCGTTTTTGGCCAACGAACGCGACGGCGAACAGGCCATCAGCAAGATTTCTTTCGAGGCCTGGCGCACGTTCGATCGCCTCAGCCGAGCCTCGGAATACGGCCGTGTCGTCTCTCCCGGCAACGGCGCCCGGTAACCAGAATCCGCGCCAGCGCGCCGTCCGGCCCTAAACTTGGCTCCCTCAGCAGTCGTAGATTCATCAACTTACATCCCTCGCGGGGATGCTTCCCTTGAACCTTCACAGAAATTACGTTTGTGCTGGCTCAAATGAGGCTTGTTTGCTATCGTGTTGGGCTGAAACTGTGGCTGGGCGGGATGTGGGAGCTGTATCGGCTGTGCCCTCTTAACTTTTCGTGGACAAGGCGTGTTCTCTTACGGTTGTGCTTCACAAAGAATTTTTCCACGAAGGCATCCTAGCGGCCCGGAAACGAGCGTTGTGCCCAAGGGAGGGCTTACATGGAAACTGCAATCGGAGTATTTACTTCGCGCGATCACGCGGAAGAAGCAGCAAAAGAGTTGCTAGCACGACGGGTACCGGAAGAGTCCATCGTTTATCTTACCCGCTCTGAAAACGAAGCCAAAGGGATTGCGAAACAACTCGGAGCGTATGTGGGAGGTTTTGCCGGCGGAGCTGCTGGCATGTCAGCCGGGGTGGTGGCGGCGTCGTTACTTGTGCCCGGGATCGGGACAGTTTTTGCTCTGGGCCTGGGGGCGGCAGCGCTCCTCGGACTTACTGGAGCAGGGGCAGGTGCAGCTATGGGCTCGTCCATGGCTTCTGGTTCCGACGCTCCCCAACCAACCGCCGATGAGAAGTGCTCGGAAGATGTAACTTTCTTCCGCGAGGTTCTCAAGGAGGGTCGTTCGCTGATCGTGGTTCGCACTGAATCCCGCGAAGTCGCGAACACGGCGGTTGAAGTGCTGGACCGGCTCGGGATTGGAATGCAGGAACGCACTCTCGCCAGAATGCAAAATACCACCCGCCAGGTCGGCGATGTCACTGTTCTGGACATCAGTGGAAGAATCACTCTGGGCGAAGGCAATGTCATGCTCCGCGAGATTGTCCGCGAGCTGATCGACAACGGAAACCGCAAGATCGTTCTGAACCTGGCCGAGGTGCAGTATGTAGACAGCTCAGGATTGGGCGAGTTGGTGAAAACCCACACCACGGTTCGCAATAGAAGCGGACAGCTTCGGCTGGTAAACCTGAACAAGCGGATCCACGATCTTCTCCAAATGACAAGATTGGCCGCCGTGTTCGACATTGAACCGGACGAGGCCAGCGCAATAAAGTCCTTGGGAGATAAGCCTTCCCAAGCCGTAGCTTAGGCAGCGGGCAAGTCGACAAACATCGGTGCACGAAATTGAACGCCACGGCCGGAGTAGCCGTGGCGTTCGTGTTAGGCTCGCTGGAATGACCGGCGTGCCGCGAAGCACCGCTAGGGTTTGCCTCCGGCGCGGCGCAACATACGAATCACCTCGGGATTGTTTCGAACCTGGGCCCAGGTCAGTGCGGTGTAGCCGTTCCGGCTACGCAAGTTCGGATCCGCACCTGCTGCCAGAAGTGCCTTGACCACGTCCGGGTTCGCTTTGGGGTTTTGGCAGGCGAGAATCAAAGCTGTTTGCCCGCTCTGGTCCAACGCATTGACGCCCAACGCATTGACGCCCAACGCATTGACGCCCAACGCATTTCGCCCCGGCGCGCTTGTGTTGGCGCCCGTTGCCGCCGACAACAACTGCTGCACCGCCTTCAAATCTTCTTGCGCCGCAGCCCGCATGAGTTCGGTTTCGTCGGGATCCTCAAGAGTTTCGCCACCGCGTCCCAGTTCGATGGGCCAGGCGATGGGAACGATCCGCACCACCTCGACGCCGATATCTCCATTCATCTTCTGCCAATCGTTAAGCTTGAAATAACCCCGTAATAACGGCTGTATCTGTATCCCAACCGTCGATTGCCACACCGGACTTCCTATCGGGCGCCAAACTCCAGCGGCTTCGTCCCACACTTGCAACCGGAACACGTTGAAGCCGTCGGCCCCGTTCCACTCAAAGTGCGCATCGAGATTGCGCGTGAAGCCTGCGGGGCTGATCCAGACGACCGTGCAACCCATCAGCAATGCCGCCACCACGTAGGGCCACCCTCGCTGTCCAGCGAAACGAGATACCAGCACCGCCACTACTCCAACCAAGGCTAAGGCCTCAATCAAAAAGCCCGCAGCGATGAGCACTTCACCGGCAATATTGCACCAGCGCAGGCGCCAATCCAGAAATCCGCCCTCATCAAAATGCCAGAACGGATTGAGGTAGAGCACTAACAAGCCGGCAACGAACAGCACTGCCCCAGCTTCCAGGCCAGTGATCGCCCAGGTCGTGCGACGGATGTGCTTGGCGGCTGGAGTGAGCATCAGTCTTTGTTTGTCTACCAGCAAGAAGAGTATAGACACTGCGCGGGAGACGGGGAATCAAAGCAAATACTACTAGCAACGGGGCGAACGCCACATCACTTATTGCGCTCCCGCGACCTTCGCATGCAGAACTGGCGTGGGTTGGCGCAGAAGCTGTTCCGCCGCCTTCGCCTCCATCGGCGGGGAGAAGAAATGCCCCTGTCCTAGTTCGCACCCTAGCACGTGGAGATGATCGAGCTGTCTGGGGGATTCAATGCCCTGGGCGATCACCTTCAATTTCAATTTGTGCGCCAGCAGGATGATCAACTCCACCGTCTCACATGTGCCGCGATCGGCCAGCATTCCGCCAACCAGCGAGCTGTCAATCTTGAGCGCTTCAACAGGGAATTGCCGCAGCCCGCTCAAGGATGAATTCCCCGTTCCAAAATCATCCAGGACCACGCCCATCCGGAGCTGCTTGAGGTGAGAGAGAACCGTCGCCGTCAACTTTAGGTCGGCAGCGGCTACGCCCTCCGTCATCTCCAGATGCAGCCGTGATGGGTCAACCCGGTTTTCCCGCAGGGTCGCTTCAAGACGGGTGACGAACCCATCGTCCGCCAGTTGCTTGGCCGAGACATTCACGCTCATACTTACGGTCTCCAGGAGGGGAATCTCCTTGTCCCAGGCTTGCAACTGCTTGCACGCTTCCAGAATCACCCACTGGCCGACGGAAACGAGCAACCCAGTGTCTTCGGCTGCGACGATGAATTTAAGCGGCGAAATCAAGCCTTGCTCCGGATGTTGCCAGCGCAACAGCGCCTCAAACCCCGAGATCCGCTTCGTTTTCATTTCAACGATCGGCTGGTAAAACACGCGGAACTGGCGCTGCTCCAGCGCCTCTCGCAATTCAGCCTCGAGCTTCAGCCGGTTGATGGCGCGGGTGTGCACGGCCGCGTCAAACACTTCGCACCGGGATCCTCCCATAACCTTGGCCCGGCGCATCGCGACGTCAGCATCCAGCAGCAAATCCACAGCGAGCTCATGCGTGGACTTGCTCAGCGCGATGCCCACGCTCGCCGAGGTACGCACTTCGCGTCCTTCCACCAGCAGGGGCTCGGCCACGGCGGAGAGGATTCGCTTCGCGACCCGCATCGCATTGCTTGGATCGCTTACTTCTTCCAGCAGGATCGTGAATTCGTCGCCACCCATTCGGGACAGAACGGTGTCCATCATGGGGAACCCGCTCTGCGGGCGGGAGACCGTATCGTCGTGCCTCAAACAGGCCTCCAGGCGCCGTCCGGTCTCGACGATCACCCGATCTCCCACAGCAGGGCCCATCGCGTCGTTGAACACCTTGAAACCGTCCAAGTCGACGAACAGCACGGCATGCAGGCGTTCCGGGTTACGCCGGGCACGGGCAAACAAGTGCTGTAGGCGATCCAGGAAGAGGCGGCGGTTTGCCAGCCCGGTCAGAGTATCGTGAAAGGAGTTGTGCTCCAGTTGCTCTTCCGCTCGTTTACGCTCGGTCACGTCTCGATTCACGATTACGAGTTTGCCGATCTCGCCCTTCTCGTCCCGGATGGCGGAAGCCATTGACTCCAAGACCCGCCACGTGCCGTTTTTGTGGAGGATGCGGTACTCCAGCTTTCTGCCGATTCCAGTGCTGCGCGCCTCGCGGGCTGCCTCCAGCACCTTAAAACGATCGTCCGGGTGGATCTGCTCAAACGAGGACGTCTCTCCCAGCTCCGCCGCTGTGTAACCAAGAATTCGTTTGTATGCGGGGCTGTTGTAAAGCCGCCGCCCCTTCACATCCACCAGAGCAATCATGTCGGCCGCGTTCTCCGTCACGATCCGAAACAACTCTTCGCGTTGCTTCGATACCCGGCGAGCCATGTACATGCGAAGCTGCTGGTACAGCAGGAGGATGCTGAGTGCTCCGAGAGCAAACCAATTCCATTGCAGCATGATTGTGTATCGCACCCGGGAGGAAGACCCGGGGCCGACCTTCAAGGAAGCTATCGGCAAATAAGGGCGGGAGAATTAGCTGCCTGCGCGATCAATTTAGGGGTTCA
>Ga0307476_10001251_pt1 | contig 15724 bp, 14 predicted proteins | sample atmos_gasesECM2C_2_FD_203314 | JGI IMG/M metagenome (GOLD analysis project Ga0307476, IMG submission 203314) | Hardwood forest soil microbial communities from Morgan-Monroe State Forest, Indiana, United States - atmos_gasesECM2C_05 | ecosystem: Environmental > Terrestrial > Soil > Temperate... | reverse complement strand
GGGAGCTCAGTGACGGGGTTCCGGTTGTGTCACCGCTGTCGAGCGCCGTCTGCTGGGCGGTGGTGAGGTTGTTCCACTCAAACGGGATCCCCTGGGTGCCGTTCCACGAGAGGATCACGCGGCTGGTGGGCGACTGGGCCGCGAGCGGCCCGGCGGCGCCGGTCGTGCTGCAGGTGCTGGCGCTCGATACCCCGGTCAGGACGCAGGCGGCGTCCCAGTTGGGCGTGGTCGCGATGACGACGTTACCGTAGGTGTCGAACCCGAGGCCGCTCGCGGTCACGCGGCCGGTCCAGCCGTTGCTCGGGTTGTAGAAGGCGAAATAGGCCTGTACACCGGTCTCGAGCTTGGCGGACTCCTTCTCGCTCGCGCCCGCCGAGAGCGGCGCCGCGAGAGCGGCGAGGGCGGTCAACAGGGCGATGAGCTTGTTGCGGTCCATCACTGACAACTCAGGTGGGCTTGCTAGCCGCAACTGAGACAGGTGACGCCCTGCTGGACTTCGTAGGTGCTCTCCACGACGGAGATCGTCGTCGCGGCGCCTCCGTAGCCGTAGGCATCGATCTGGTACGCCTCGCCCGCGCCGTCATTGGCGGGGCCGACGTCCGCGATATAAAAGCCCGGCGGGGCGAAGTAGGGGGGATCCTGACCATTAGGGCCGCCGTTCACGCCCGGCGTCGTGCTCATGTTGGGAGGCGTGTAGGTGAGGCCGATCGTCCAGGGCAGCGGCACGCTGATGACCGGCGTCGCGGCCGCCAGCCCGAGCGCACTCTGCAGCGTCTGATTGCAGATCTGTCCGGGGTTGGTATTCGCGCTGACGGCCGGTGGGGTGCAGGCCGTCGCCCCGACGGCGATGTTGTTTCCCTGCAGCAGCCACCATTCCGCGTACTGCTGTGCGGTTTCGGCGGCGTGCAGCGCGCGATCCTTCTCGCGGATGTTGCCGGCGATCTTTTCCTGCGTACCGAAGCCGCGGAACATGCTGAGCGCCAGGATGGTGATGATGACCAGCAGCAGGAGCGAGGTAACCAGCGCGATGCCGCGCTCGCAGCGGCGCGCGGGCCGGCGGCGTGTCGGCGCGCTCATGAATGGAACCCCGCGCGCGCCATGACCTCGATGACGCGCTCGAACTGGATGGTGGGCTGCTGTCCGGGCTGGCAGGCCGGCGTGCACAGCGGATTGGTGAAGGTGAGGATCAGCCGGACCGAGCTCACGTTGTTCCAGTCGCCGCTGGCCGCATTCATCTGGTCCGCCCTGAGGTAGGTGTCGACGTTGTAGTCGGCCGGCACCGGATTGCGCTTCACGCCGTAATAGATGAGCAGGTTCTGCACGCCGTTGACGATCGTCACGGGTCCGTCGATGTTGGCCCCGCTGTTACCGTCGGTGAGCTGGCACTGCAGCTGCCCCGGAGTGTTGCCGGCGGGCGGAACCACGGTGAACTGGTTGACGTAGAGCCGGGTGGGACCGGTGGTGGTGTTGGTGCTGCCGTCGCACAGGATCACGAGGTCGTTGAGCGCGGTGCGGTAGCGGATACCGATGGTGTCCGCGGCTGCGCCGCCCGGGTGGGTGCCCCAGAAGGCCTGTCCGGCTGCATAGTTGCCGCTCGCCGGGAGCGAGGTGCTCGGCTGCCAGGCGACCGGATCGGGGAAATAGCCGCCCGACTGGATGACGTCGCCCAGCACCGTGAGCGCGAAGCGCTGCTGGTCCTGCAGCTGCGAGAGCGCCTGCTCGTTGTTATAGGCGCCGCGCACGTTCTGCACCGTGACGAGCAGGCCCCCGATCAGAAAGAGCGCGATGGCCAAGGTGACCATCAGCTCGACCAGGGTGAAGCCGCGCTGCGGGAATGCGGAGCGGCGCTGGGTGCGCGGCGGCTTCATGGCTCGACGTACAGCGTGTAGGTGGGAACCTGGAAGCACTGCTGGCCCCCGGCGACGAGCGGGTTGCAGGTAGCCGTGGCCTGCGCCTCCTGCGCGTTGACGGCGACCGCCTGCTCGGTCCAGGCAATCTGGATGGTGCAGCTGGCCGGGGCGACGCCGCCGGCGACGGGTGGGCAGTTGACAGCGGCGGTTGCATTGGGCAGCAGGGCGGCGAGCGCCACTGTCCAGCGCGCGAGGTCGAAGGCCGCGAGCGGCACCGCGGTGCACTGCGCCCCACCGCCGACCGTGCCGATGCACACGGCGCTCGGGCTGGCGCTCGTCGGATTGTTGGTGAGGTCCGTGTTAGTCGCCGCCTGCAGCGCGGCGTCGGTCGAGGCGATGCTTGGCGGCGCCCCGGACGCGGTCACCGTCACGCTGAGCGGGGGCGTCGTCCCCCAGTACTGGCGGTTCGAATGCATGGCAGCGGCGAGACTCGCGGCTTCGATGGCGGCGAGCGCGCGCAGACGCGAGGTGGTGGTGTTCGAGAGCGACAGCGCCTGAAGCTTGGCGATCCCGAGCAGCCCGACGCAGATCACGATGAGCGACACCATGACCTCGATGAGGCTGAAGCCGCGCGCGCGGGTACTTGCGCACAGCGCTCTCATGAGCAGGTTCCCGAGAGATTGTTGGTGGGTGTCTCGGTCGTCAGCGTGCCGACCGGCGTGATCCACAGGCAGCGTGTCCAGGCCGCATTGGAGGTGGGGTCGTGCAGCGTGATGGTGGTGTTGGGAAAACCGGCTGCGGTGGTCGCGAAGCCTTCGCGGTTGTAGGTGAGCGCCGTGAGCCCGCCGCTGGCGTTGAAGGTGTCCGGCGTCGTGCCCGTGAAGGCGCGCTGCCTGCGCACCACCACCTCGCCGGCATCGACCGTCTGGTTGGCGTTCGGATCCGAGAACACGATCCAGCCGCTCGCCCAGTTTCCGCCGCCCGTGCAGGTGGTACCGTTGGTCGAAACGCAGGCGGTAACAGCCTGGCCCTCGCGAATCGCCTCGGCGCGTGCGTACTGCAGATCTCCGAGCAGCCCGTTGACCTCCGCCGACATGCGGTAGCCGTTCGTGAGGTAGCGGAAGGAGGGCATGCCGAGACTCAGCAGGATGGCGACGATCGCCACCACTACCATGAGCTCCGTTACGGTGAAGCCTCCCTGCACATAAAGCGCCGTGCGGTCGGGCTCTGCGGACTTGCTCAGCGCCAGCAGCCGGTCGAGTCGGCCGGAGTCCGCTGCCCGAGGCTGTTGATAGTGAATACCTGGCACGACGCGGTGTCCTTGAGCTGGCCGGCCGCGGCGTTGGCGGTTGCGGTGTAACTGCACAGGCCGCCTCCGCCGCCGGCACAGGCGACGGTCGCAATGCTGAGGCTGTAGAGGCCGTCCGGGGTATACAGGTTGCCGCCGCTCAGGTTCAGATTGAGCCCGAGCCCGCCGGCCGTCGGGGCGGCGGTCAGGTTGGCCGTGTAGGTGCTGTTCTGGAGAAAATACTTCTCTTCGCCACTCTGGATCTGCAGCAGCAGCGACCAGGCCTCGCTACGGTTCGACTCGCGCACGTAGCCCTGGTACGAGGCCACGGCCAGACTGCCGAGGATGGCCACGATCACCAGCGCGATCATGACCTCAATGAGTGTAAATCCGCGGATCGGCTTCATTGCGCGTCACTCTCGGTCCAGTAGGTCTTCTGCACCAGGCTGAGGCCGCTGTTGATGACCATCTCGACGCCCGCGGTGAAGTAGATCGGGCGGTTGGTGCTGCCGGCGCCGGAGGCAGAGGTGCTGGAGCCGCCGCCGCCTCCGGTGCTCGCTGCCACCGGGGGCATCAGCGGCGTCGGCGCCGGCGCGATGCCCGTCTGGCTCAGCGTCACGTGGAACGCACCGTTCAACACCGAACCGGCACCGCCATTCTGCACCTTGAGCGCATAGAACGTGTTGGTGCCCACCGACGGCAGGGTGCACGCGCCCCCCGTGGCGCTCGAGGACCCCGGCATGTACGTCGAGAACAGTACCTGATTGTTGAAGGTCAGCGTGGCGGAAAGGCTCTTCTCGCCGGTCCCCCCGAAGTCGTACTGCCAGCCCGGGGCGGTGGCGGAAACCGACGGTGCACTGCCGCCGTTGACGCTGCTCGTGATATCGACCAGCGCCAGTTGCGATGAGGAGGCGGTGACGCTCGCATCGACCATCACGGGCAACGCGTTGTACTGCGCCTGAGTCATCGCGCTGAGAGGCGACAGGTCGCGCATCACGTACATGCGGTCCGAGTTGGTGGTGAGCAGCGGATGCTGGCGATTGCCCGAGCCGACCGAAATGTTCATGTACAGCGGCATGCCGGGCTGCTCCTCCAGCGACAGGTCGGGGGTGTTGTAGAAGCGTCGCTCGACGCTGTTACCCGAGGTTGGGCCCTTGCCGAAGGAGCCGATCACGCCGCCGGCCACTCCGAAGGAGCTCGCCGAGCTGTAATTCGTGATGTCGAAGCGCCACACCTGGCCACCGATGTCGGCGAGGTAGAGCCGGTCGGCATACCCGTCGCCGTTGGTGTCGAGCACCGAGACCGCGCTCGGGATCGACCACAGCATGTTGGGGAAGGTCGTTTTCGTGCCTTGCCACAGCAGGGCGCCCGAAACGGCGTCGACCATGAATATGGAATTGCCGACCGCATCGCCGGAGGCGTTGAAGCCACCGTCCTCGGTCGGGTCGTAGCCGCCGCCCAGGACCAGTACCAGCTTCTGCTTGCTTACCTGTCCCGCCAATCCGGTGTTGACACGCGCGAGCACGGGCAGCGACCAGGTATGGCCCACACCAGGCAGCTGCGCGGGTCCGATCGACCACATGAAGCTCGGAGACTGCGGGTTGGTCACGTCGAGAGCGTAGTAGTTGCTGCCGCCGCGCCCCTCGCCGAAGTAGAGGATGACCCGATCGCCCTGCGCCGGCTCGATGACGCCATCGCCGTTGGCATCGTACTTCAGCACCTGCACCGAGCCGTCGAGCGTGTAGTGCTTGGGCGGCCCGGCAAAGGGGGCGTTCACGTACAGGTCGTAGAGCGTGGAGAGCATGTCGGAGGGGATGAAGGCCCACAGCTCGACGCCCGTCGAGGCGTTGATACAGTGCAGAAAACCATCGTTGTCGGTCGTGTAGAGATAGGCGTTGGCAAGGCTCGTGTCGGTGGGGTTGCTGGGATTGCCGTAGAACACGTAGCCCGGCTGGCCGTGCAGCGTGTCGCCCATCTCCAGGCGCGAGGCCGTCGTACTCGAGGTGTTGAGTCCGAGATCGTTATAGGTATCCGCGCCGCGCGCGTAAGTGATGACGGTCGCCGGCGTCGTGACGGTATCCGTGGTCGGAATGCCGAGCAGCGCCGGCGCCGTGGCGGCATTCGAGAACGTGGTGCTGCTCGTTGAGAGCTGATAGGCGCTCGTGCTCTGGTACGGGTTGCTCGCGCTCGTCGTGCCGAGGCTCACCGGACTGGTCGGATTGGCGCCCACGTAAGTGAAGATCTGGCGCTGTTGCCACGAGGGCAGCAGGTCCGCCGCTCCACCCTTGGTGACGGTCGAGCCGTCGACCAGCCCGCTGCTGGTAGTCGCCCTGCCGTCGGCATCGGTGGTCGCCTGCCCCGAGAAGGTGCTGATTGCGTTCGGGGAGATGAAGCCGCTGGCCACGGCGAGTGCGCCAGTCGAATCGACGATTTGACCTGCGGTCGAGCCGCTGGTGCTGAGAGTGTAGTGCTTTACGTTGCCCGCCCAGTGATAGTCGGGACTCGGCAGGAACATGGACTCGTAGATGTCGTTGAGCGTCTGGGTGCGATTGAACGCGTTCACCGCAACGGTCGGCGAGGTAAAGCTCGAGGCGATCTCGAGGATATGAACTCCTATCTGATTGAGGACCGCGGTCAGCGTGGCCGCGTCCTGCACCAGGTAAGCGTTGCCGCCGCCCTTGACCGCCGCATTCTGCAGGTAATTGAAACCGGCCACGAGACAGGGATCGGAGCCGAAGGCGAGGAAGTAGCTCTGCACCGGAAACCTTGCGCGACTGTTCATGTATGAGGTGAGCGCGCTCAGGCAGGTGCCGCCGTTGATGGGGCTCCCGCCACCATTACCGAACCCGCCACCGCCGGTGGTGCAGGCGCTGCCGGGCAGCAGTGCCGCGTCCGTGCAGGCGTTCGCCCCGAGGTTGAGGGGCGCGCCCTTGATCAGCGAGTCGACGTAGCTCGGGGACTCATTCGGCATGCCGTCCGTGAGGAACACGACGAAGTTCTTCTGGCAGGAGGAATTGGCGGCCGTCACCGGGGTGATGTAGGTCGCGCCCGCGGAATTCACCGAGGCGGGCAGGACGCTCGCCGTCGCGCCGAAGTATTCGCCCAGGCCCTCGACGTACAGCATCGCCTCATAGAGGCTCCCCACCAGCGGCGTGGCGCCGGTCGGCTGCAGGCTGTTGACGGCGCTGACCAGCGTGTTGATGTTCGCCGTATTGCTGAGGGGCATGAACGGCACCAGGACACACCCGCCATAGCCGTTGAAATTGCCGCCGCCGCCGCCGCCGCCGCTGGGCGGGGGATAGCACTTGTTGTCGCCGCCGGTGGCCGGGCCGCCGCCGCCGCTCGAGCTCACGGCGCTCGAGTCATAGTTGTAGGTCATCAGCGCGACGTTCCAGTTCGACGGCAGTGTCGGCAGCAACGCCGTCAGGGCTGAATGAACCAGGGCCATCTTGGAGGAGTTGTTGTTGGTCGGTGTGGTGGTCGCCAGGTAATTGAGATAATTCCCGGAATATACCGTGTAGGCAGTGCCGGTATTGCTCGACCACCAGACCAGCGCCTGCTGAACGGCCAGCGCGATCGAGCCGTTGTACCACTCGAGCAGCGTCTTCGCCGGATAGCCATTGCCATTGCCGGGGGAGGTCACGGGGCTCCCCGGGTTGTAGTCACCCTTGCAGGCGACGTCCTGCGTCGCATAGGTCGTGCCGGAGTGGAAGGTCGCGCTCCAGCCGGAGGACTTCTTGGCGACGGTCCAGCGGGCGAAGCTGTCGGTGTAGTAGCCGATGGAAGCCATCGCCGCGAGTCCCAGCGTGCACTGGAAGGTCGTGGCCTGAATCTGACCGCTCGGGTTGCTGCAGACACTCGAGAGGCTGCCGCTGCTGCCGCCGCCACCGTTGCCATTGCCGTTCCCATTACCGTTGCCGTTGCCGCCGCTGCCGCTGCTGCTGATGAAGTAGTAAGTGTTGGCGTCGCAGCCGCTGCTGGCGTACGCGGTGGCGGCGTTGTAGGGCGCGGGGCCGCCGGTCGAGGTCGAGTTGCTGACCGTCTGGCTCATACTGCCCGAGTTATCAATGATGAAGATGACGTTCGGGCCGGTGCCGCTGCCACCGAGCGAGTAGTAGATCTCCGAGTCATCGGCCCACAGCGGCGCGGACATTACGCATGCCGTCATCGCCACGAGGGTCACCAACAACTGCCGGGGGAACATCGCTTGAGGTTTCATAGGGTTTCCCATAGAGGGGCGTTACAGGCCGCCCGCTCCTTGAACGTTGCTCGAGGACGGTGACAGCACCATCACTCCCTGGGTATGCACACTGGAGGCGGAACGCACCGAGGTACCAGTGCTGACGATTTGAAACGGATAGGCCACGAACATCGACCAGCTGTTGCCGGGCGCAGATTGCGGCAGGCCCTGGGCCTGCGTGGTGATAACGGCTGCATAGTTGTCGGTGGCGAGGGTGCCCGCGGGCAGGGCCACCGGCGCGAGGACGTTCGGATCGAAGTTGGCCGTGGCGATGGCCTGCGCGATGCCCGCCTCCGCGGCGTTGAAGGCGCGCTCCTGCACCTGCAGGTTGCTCACCATGAGAAAATCGAATTTCGAGCTGCGGATCGCGGAGATCGCCAGCAGCACGATGACGATCATCAGAATGAGCGTGGTCGGCAGCGCCGCGCCTTGCTGACTCTTGTGGGTTAGCGCGCTCATGCTCAGGTACCGGAGGCGTTGCGCAGCATGATGGTGCGCGACACCAGCAGGCGCAGGTAATGATCGTTGGGCGCATAGGCCTTGGCGGCGCTCGCGCCCGTCAGGGTGGTCACGGTCCCGTTGGCGATGCTGCGATTGGCGTACTGATAGGTATTCCTGTCGGTGAAGCCGCCGGTCGGCGTGAGTGAGCGCACCAGCAGCCAGACGCGAACCGCAACAATCTGTACCGTCGCGGTGCTCGAGCCGTTGTAGAGCTGCAGCGCGGTCTGCGCGTCGACGTACTGCGAAGCGGTGCCGCTCGCACCGGTCGGATCGATGCCGAACTGAACTTGCAGGTCCTCCACACCCGGCAGGATCGGGGTATTGACCATCGTCGGCGCGGCATTCGCGACATTCGTGAGAGTCTGGCGATACAGCGTCGGTACTCCGGCGGTGGCCGGCGAGTTCTGGTCGACGTAGTAGGTGTTGACGACCAGGTCGTAGATGCCGCCGTTGCTCGCCGCTCCGGTCGGCCCGATGATGGTCTCGATGATGCAGCCGCCGAGCGTGTTGACGAGCACCGCCGCCGAGAACGTCGAGCACACCCGCAGCGGGCCGTTGCCTGCCACTGTGCTCTGCGCCACCGATGCATGGCGCACCGTCAGCGTGTCTGCCGAGGGCATCGCCCCGGACTGAGCGGTGCATCCGGCGGCGGCTCCCCCGAGGTAGCCGTCGTTGGTTCCCTCGAGCGGTGTCTGGACGTCGACGCCGAAATTCAGGCCGCAGCTGCCGACCGCGGTCGTTGCGGCGCCCAGACCGGAGGCCGTGGTTCCGACCTGCTGGCTCGACCCGCCCGAGATGGCCGCGGCACTGCCGGTGAGACCCCAGTAGCCGGCGAGGCGGACGTCGGGCTCGAGCACCGAGAACACGTAACGCGAGGATTCCTCCAGCGTCGAGCTGGTCTGATGGGCAAGATAGTTCTTGCTGGTCGAGGCAAAGAGGCTGAGTGCGCCGACGGCGATGATCAGGCTGATGGTCATCGCGATCATGATCTCGATCAGACCGACACCGCGCATCGCGCGGCGAGCGGCGGTCGAGCCGAGGCCAGCAGGCAGGATGCGCGGGCTCATGCCTGCACCGTGAGCTGGTAAGTCATGGCCGCATTAGTCGCGCCCTCGACCCAATTGATCGTGATGAGGTAGGTGTTCGGTCCGGTGCCGGCGGGATTTGCCGTGTACACCACCGACCAGGTCGGCCCCGCACCCCAGCACGAGACGGCGGCGACTCCGCCCGGACCGACGCAGCGGACCTCCTGGTCCCAGAGATACAGGTCGTAGGCCGCCATCTGGGCGGGCGTGCACACCTGCGCGAGGCTCAATGCGCCACCAACGCAGACCGTGCCGGGAGCGGCGGCGACCGGGCTGTTGGCCTGATAGGCCGTGGTCGCGGTGCGGTTGGAGCGAATCCGGTCGGCGAGGTCGGCGGCGAGGCTCACGGCCGCGGTACCGGAGCTCGCGCTCGAGCTGCTCTGCAGGGCGACGATAAATAGCTTGGCGATGCCGAGCATGCCGATGGCCATCACCACCATCGCGATCATCACCTCGATCAGCGTGAAGCCGCCCGCTCGATGTTGGCAGCGGGCACTCATGGGCAGGTCTGTCCGGTGGCCGCGAGCGCCGCGGTGACAGCTGCGAACGTCGAGACGACGCTGCCATGGCCGGTGAGCGAAAGCTGCACGGCACGGCCCGTGGTCGGCGTCTGGTTGAGCAGGCCGCGGGAGTCGCAGAACACCACGTTGGCGAGGTGCGCGCCCACCGCCGGGAACCCGGTCGCAAGGAAGGTCACCGATTGCGTGCTGTCCGCGCGCAGCAGCACGCCGTTGGCGAGATTGGGGTGAAGCTCGAGGATCGCAGCCGCGCTGGCCGGCTGCCCGTTATTCGGTATGGAGGCGACGAATACCATCCAGGCACCGGCTGCGCCGGCGGTGCAGTTCGGCAGGGCGACCGTGGAGTCCGCTACCGCGCACAGCACTACGGAAGCGCTGCGCTTCACCGCCTCCGAGCGCGCGGTCTGCACCGAGCCGAGAAAATCGTCCGCCTGGGTGCTGAGTTGATAGTTTCGCAGCAGGGTGCGGAAGGCGGGAATGGCGATCGTCACGAGGATCGCACCCACCGCCAGAGCCACCAGCAGCTCGATGAGGGTAAAGCCAGCTGCAGCAGCGCGGCTCTTCGAGCGCGGTGCCGTGGGCTTCGTTCGGTGGCGTTTAAACATAATCTGCTGAGACCTTTATCCCAAAATCCCGCAGGGAGTCGGCGCAACGGCCCGCATCGATCGCGTGGCTCAGCGGCATGACCTGTTAGGTGTTGGCACCAATCCCTGCATGCCGGGGCGAATTTAATCGCGAAAGGGCAGGTGGACAGAAGAGCAATTGGTCACAGCCGTTCGGGTATCCGACGGACGGCCGCCTGCGGGTTACGGACGGTCGGGTAAGGCCGCGCCTGACGCCCGCGCGGGGGGATCTGGCTGACAGCCGTCGTACAATCGCGGCCGCATGAGGTGCCGTCACTCGAGCGCAGCGCACGGGTATCTCCTGGCTCTGCTCTGGAGCCCGGTGGCGCTCGCCGGGAATGCCCCGCTCGCGGGCGCCGTCGCTGCCATCGAAGCGACCATCAGCGCAAGCGGCGCCGATGTCGCCGTTGCCTTCGTCAGGCTCGATGGAGGCAGTAGCTGGTACACGCGGGCCGATGAGCCGTTTCATGCCGCCAGCACCATGAAGCTGCCGGTCCTGATCGAGCTCTACAACCAGGCGCATCAGGGGAAGCTCCGGCTGGACGACACTATGGTGATCGGAAACGAATTCCGCAGTCTCGCCGATGGCTCCCCCTATGCTCTCGACCCCGCCGACGACTCGGAAGGGGACCTGTACAGGGCGGTCGGGAGCACGCGCACCCTGGCCGAGCTCGCGGAGCTCATGGTCACGGTCAGCAGCAACCTGGCGACCAACCTGCTCATCGAGCGGCTCGGTGTCGACAATATCCAGCGCGGCGTTCAGGCGCTCGGGGCCGACGGGATGAAGGTGCTGCGCGGGGTCGAGGACTCCAAGGCCTTTCAGCAGGGACTCAACAATACGGCCACGGCGCGCGCCCTGGCGCAGCTCATGTCGGCGATCGCGCGCGGCGCGGCGGTGGATCCCGCGTCCTCGAGCGCGATGAGCGCGATCCTAGAGCGGCAGACGTTCAATGAGGGCATCCCCGCAGGCCTTCCCACCGGCACGCGCGTGGCGCACAAGACCGGCGAGATCACCCGGATTCAGCACGATGCGGCGATCGTATATGCGCCGCGGCCGTTCGTGCTGGTGATTCTCACGCGCGGAATAGAGGACCCGAAGCAGAGCTCGGCACTGATCGCGACGATCACGCGGCAGCTCTATCCCGCGACTCAATATTGACGAAGCGGTCGGCCCCGGTGCAGGCTGAGGGCCTTCAAGGGGGACAAAATGAGAAGAAGAACCTTCTGCGCAGCGGGCCTCGCTGCGCTCACCGCCGCATCCATTCCCTGCCGCCAGCTGCGCGCCGCAGCCTCTGCGGATGACACAGTCGCAGTGGGTCTGGACGGCCGCCCGCTGGCTCTCAAGGCGGCCGATATCGATGACCTGCGAGCGGGCCTGCGCGGCGCGCTGATCGGCGCCGGCCAACCGGAATACGAGACCGCGAGGCGCCTGTGGAACCCGGCGTTCGACAAGAAGCCCGCGCTCATCGTCCGCTGCCTCGGAGCGGCGGACGTCCGCCGTGCCGTCGATTTCGCGGCCGCCCACGGACTGTTGACGGCCGTGCGGGGCGGCGGCCACAGCGTCTCGGGCCAGTCCGGATGTGATGGCGGCATAGTGATCGACCTTTCACCCATGCGCGCCGTCGAGGTCGATCCTCTGGCCCGGCACGCGCGCGTGGCGGGTGGGGCGCTGCTCGGGCAACTGGACCGTGAAGCCCTGGCGTTCGGGCTCGCCACTCCGGTCGGCACCGTCGCCGATACCGGCGTGGCGGGGCTCACGCTCGGTGGCGGGGTAGGGCGCATCGCCCGCCGCTTCGGGCTGAGCTGCGACAATCTGACGGCCGCGGAAGTGGTCACGGCCGACGGGCGCTGGCTGCGGGCGAGCAGCTCCGAGAACGCGGATCTGCTCTGGGGACTGCGCGGCGGCGGCGGCAACTTCGGCGTCGTTACCACCTTCGGCTTCAAACTGCACGAGGTGGCGCCGCAGATGTACGGCGGCACGATAGTTTTCCCGATGGAGGGGGCTCGCGAGCTGCTGCGCCGCTTTGCGGATTTCAGCGCGGGCGCGCCCGACGAGCTCTACATCGACACGGTGCTCGGCACCGGCGAAACGGCAAACGCGAGGTTTGTCGCGTTCAACGTCTGTTACTCCGGAGCGGTCGGCGACGCCGATCGCACGGTCGGACAACCGATGCGCAAGCTCGGCAAGCCAATCAAGGATGGGCTGAAACCCTCGCTCTACACGGAGCTACAGGGTAGCGGCGACCTGCGCGGCGTCAGCCCGCTCGGCGGCTATGGAAAGGGCGGGCTCGTCGACGGCATCACGCCGACGCTCATCGACACCCTGGTCGGGTTCGCCGAGAGCGCCCCGTTCGACAACGTGCTGATGTGGCTGCAGCACCAGGGCGGCGCCATCAGTCGCGTACGGCCTCAGGACACGGCGTTCTTCAACCGCCGCGCGAGTCACAACGTGGGTGTATTCGAGGCGTGGACTATGCCGGCCCAGGACGTGGCGGGCCGGACCGAGTGGGTACGGAGCGCCTGGGCGAAGATCGAGCCACAGACCCACGGGCAGTACTCCAATCTGGCCGCCACCGACGATCGCGAGGCCCGCGTACACGCCGCATACGGCGACAACTACCCGCGGCTTGCCGCGCTCAAGAAGCGCTACGACCCGAATAACCTGTTCCGGCTGAACGCCAACATCAAGCCGGCTTGACGCCGAGGCGGCCCAGAATGAAGTCAACGCCCATCTGGGCGTGGAGGCGGGTGGTGTCGAATGCGGGGAATGCGACATCAGCCTGAGTGATGATCAGTGTAAATTCCGTGCAGCCGAGGATTACTCCCTGAGCGCCGTGTTGGTGGAGGTCTGCGATCTGACTGAGGACATAGCGCCTGGTGGCGGGCTTGAAGACACCCATGCCGAGCTCTCTCTGGATCATCCGCTGCAATTCATCGCGTACCGCCTGCGACGCCGGCGTCACGACCTCGATCCCGTAATGCTCCTTTAGCCAGGACGGTATGAAACCGTCCTCCATCGTGTACTTGGTGCCGAGGAGGCCGACCTTCACGAGGTGAGCGTGCTCGATCGCGGCTCCGGTGGCATCCGCGATGTGAAGGAGGGGAATGCCAATCCTCTGCGAGACCTGCGGATAGACCTTGTAAGGCGTGTTCGCCGCGAAGAGCACTGCCTGCGCGCCTGCCGCACGCAGCTTGATTCCGGCGTCAGAGTAAATGTCGGCGATCTGCTCCCAGTCTCCGCTGAGCTGCAGATCGTGGATCGCCCGTTGATTCAGGTTGTAAACGATCAGCGGCGGGTTCGTCTCACTGCCGTAGTAGTCATTGATCTTCTCGTTGATGTACCGGTAATACTCGACGGTCGAATGCCACGAAGTGCCGCCGATCAGGCCGAGCATCTTCATTTCGTCAGCCGGTATTCTTTGTTCGGCGGTGACGCCGCGAGGGCAGAACGCGCCCGCAAGAATCAGGCTCAGGAGATCCCGGCGTGTGAGAGGTCTTCCCATCAGCCCGTACGCCAAAACGTCGTGATCAACCCGCCGGCAACAACCAGCGCGCCGCCTAACAGGATCGGGGCGCCCGGAAACGCGCGAAACACAGCGAGGCTTACCAGCTGCCACACAAGAAACAGCGTTGCGATGTAAAGACCGACGACGCGCCCAAACTCTACCGGCGGGGTGTTCACGAAACACCCATAACCCAACAGGAGTGCCGCGCCGCTGACGAGGAGCGCACCGCGGGCCGGCCCGGCATGGTTATAGATGGCCAGGCGTACCGCCGCATCGCCGGTCGCCTCCAACACTGTCGCAATCAACAGCAACAGCCAGATAGGAAGGCTCTGCAGGGCTGTGAACATGATGGCTCCTTGGCTGAGGGGCGGCGCTTGCAACTTCGACCCCCGGGTCAGGCCGCATTACGCGACGGCTGAGGCTCCTTTGTCGACCGGTCCGCTCACCATGTAGTGCCACTGTGGCGACGGCTGCCCGGAGAGCGGTAATCTCCGTAGTCTGATCGCGGGGCGAGAACAAGTGGCCGCCCGGGGCATCCCCCGGGCCCCGGCCACATATAAAGAAACGTAGGAGCGAGTCATGTCCATCAGGAACAAGCTGGTCTGGGCGGCGATTGCGGTGCTCGGTGCAGTGGCCTTGGGCGTAGTCGCGCTGCGGCGCGACGAGCCGGTCAACGCGATGTGGCTGGTGATCGCCGCCTTGTGTATCTACACCATCGCCTATCGGTTCTACGGCCTGTGGATCGCCAACACCGTGCTCGGCGTAAATGGCGCGCGGCAAACGCCCGCCTATCGGCACAACGACGGTCTCGACTACGTACCGACCAATCCCTTTGTACTCTATGGTCATCATTTCGCCGCCATCGCCGGCGCGGGACCGCTCGTGGGCCCGGTGCTCGCGGCGCAGATGGGCTATCTGCCGGGCACGCTGTGGATTCTCGCGGGCGTGGTGTTCGCCGGCGCCGTGCAGGACATGATCGTGCTGTTCCTGTCGACGCGCCGCGACGCCCGCTCGCTCGGGGACATGATCCGCTCGGAGATGGGCGCCGTCGCGGGAACGGTGGCCGGCATTGGTGTGCTGCTCATCTGCGTCATCATCCTGGCCGTGCTGGCGCTGGTCGTGGTGAATGCGCTGAAGGCGAGCCCCTGGGGCACATTCACGGTCGCCTGCACCATACCGATCGCGATCATCATGGGGATCTACGGGCGCTTCGTGCGTCCGGGGCGCATCGGCGAGATGTCAGCGATCGGGCTGGTGCTGTTGATCGCGTCACTCCTCTATGGCCGCACGGTCGCCGAGACGCCGGCGCTGGCACATTACTTCACCTTCTCGGGGCCGGCGCTGGCGCTGCTCATCATGGGCTACGGCTTCACGGCCTCGGTGCTGCCGGTGTGGTTCCTGCTGGCGCCGCGCGACTACCTCTCGACGTTCCTAAAGGTGGGAACTGTCGCGCTGCTGGCGATCGGAGTCCTGATCGCGCATCCGCAACTGCAGATGCCGGCCATCACGAAATTCATCGACGGGACGGGCCCGGTATGGGCGGGGAGTGTCTTTCCATTCCTCTTTATCACCATCGCCTGCGGTGCGGTTTCCGGGTTCCACTCGCTCGTGTCATCGGGCACCACCCCGAAGATGATCGAGAGTGAGAAGCAGATCGCCGCCATCGGCTACGGCGGCATGCTGACCGAGTCCTTCGTTGCCATCATGGCGGTGATCGGCGCCACGGTCATTCACCCGGGCGTCTACTTCGCCATGAACAGCGGAGCAGGGCTGATCGGCACGACGGCTGCGCACGCCGCCGACGTGATCACTTCCTGGGGATTCACGGTGACGCCCGACATGCTCGATCAGGTCGCGCACGATGTCGGCGAGATGAGCATTCTGTCGCGCACCGGCGGAGCGCCGACGCTCGCGGTCGGCATGGCGACGATCTTCTCCAGCTTTCTCGGTGGGCGCACACTGATGGCCGTCTGGTATCACTTCGCCATCCTGTTCGAGGCCCTGTTCATCCTGACGACGGTGGATGCCGGCACACGCGTCTGCCGCTTCATGATCCAGGACCTGGTCGGCCACGGCATTCCTGGGTTCAAGGACACCCGCTCCTGGGGCAACA
>Ga0307476_10001250_pt1 | contig 15727 bp, 11 predicted proteins | sample atmos_gasesECM2C_2_FD_203314 | JGI IMG/M metagenome (GOLD analysis project Ga0307476, IMG submission 203314) | Hardwood forest soil microbial communities from Morgan-Monroe State Forest, Indiana, United States - atmos_gasesECM2C_05 | ecosystem: Environmental > Terrestrial > Soil > Temperate... | reverse complement strand
CCGCGCCCGCGGTCGCGACCGCATCGCGCGACGCGGTGATTGCCGCTTCGCCGCGCATCGCCATCTCGACGCCGACGCTGCGCGGCAGCATCGATCTCAAAGGCGGGCGCATCGACGATCTGGCGCTGGAGCGCTATCGCGAGACCATCGATCCCACTTCGCCGGCCATCGTGCTGTTCTCGCCGTCGGGCGCGCCGGAGGCGTTCTATGCCGAGTTCGGCTGGGTGGCCGCCGCCGGCACCACCGCGGCGATGCCAGGACCGGACACGGTATGGAAGCAGGACGGCTCCGGCGCGCTCGGCATCGACCATCCGGTGACACTGACTTATGACAATGGCGCGGGCCTGATTTTCCGCCGCACCATCGCGGTCGACGACCGCTATCTGTTCACCCTGAAAGACCAGGTGCAGAACAAAGGCAGCGATCCGGTCACGCTGTTCCCCTATGCGCTGGTGTCGCGCCACGGCACGCCGAAGGTGCAGGGCTATTACATCTTGCACGAGGGCCTGATCGGCGTGATCGGCGACCAGGGTTTGCAGGAAGAGACCTACAAGAAGATCGACGACAAGAAGAGCGAGAGCTGGGACGCCACCAATGTCTGGCTCGGCATCACCGACAAATACTGGGCGGCGACGCTGTTGCCCGACACCGACGCAAAGGTCCGCGCCCGCTATTCCGCGACCGAAACTGGCGGCGTGAACACCTACCAGACCGATTATCTGTCGGCGCCGCAGACCATCGCGCCCGGCGCGACCGGCGCGGCCGACGCGCGGCTGTTCGCCGGCGCCAAGGAAGTCTCCGTGGTCGGCATCAATTTCCCGGTCGGCGGCTCCGGCGGCTACAATCAGCAACTGCATCTCAACCATTTCGATCTGTTGATCGACTGGGGCTGGTTCTACTTCATCACCAAGCCGATGTTCCTGGCGATCGACTACTTCTCCCATCTGGTCGGCAATTTCGGCATCGCCATCCTGATCGTCACGGTGATCGTCAAGCTGCTGTTCTTCCCGCTCGCCAATAAATCTTACGCCTCGATGGCGAAGATGAAGGCAGTGCAGCCGCAGATGGCGATGATCAAGGAGCGTTACGCCGACGACAAGATGAAGCAGCAGCAGGCGATGATGGAGCTCTATAAGAAAGAGCAGATCAATCCGGTGGCCGGCTGCCTGCCGATCGCCATCCAGATTCCGGTATTCTTCTCGCTCTACAAGGTGCTGTTCATCACCATCGAGATGCGCCACGCGCCGTTCTACGGCTGGATCCACGATTTATCGGCGCAAGACCCGACCAACATTTTCACCCTTGGCGGCCTGATCCCGTTCGATCCGACCATCATCCCGCTGTTCGGCTCGTATCTGCATCTGGGCTTCTGGCCGGCGCTCATGGGCGTGACCATGTGGGTGCAGATGAAGCTCAACCCGGCGCCGCCCGATCCGACCCAGCAGATGATCTTCAACTGGATGCCGCTGATCTTCACCTTCATGCTGGCGAGTTTCCCCGCCGGCTTGGTGATCTACTGGGCCTGGAACAACTCGCTCTCGGTGCTGCAGCAAAGCGTGATCATGCACAAGAACGGGGCGAAGATTCAGCTCTGGGACAATCTCAAGGGCACGTTCGTGAAGCCCAAGCCGAAGACGCCGGCGGAGTAGTTTTTCGCGGGCGCTGGGCGCGTCGTAGGGTGGGGAGAGCGCAGCGAAAGCCACCGCTCCACGGCACAAAGATACAAAGATGATGGGTTTCGCTGCGCTCTACCCGTCCTGCGGGCTGCGTCATGTCGGCTACTCGTCTACCCACTTAGCTCTTTAGACACCATCATAGATGGCTATACGAACGGAAAAACAATAAATCATTGGTATTCCCGCCAACTTACCTGCAGCAGGTTTAGCTCGGATTGAGCCCGGCGAAATCCGGGCTACGGGCTGCAATCGCCAAGCGGCACCGCGAGCGATCCATAGGTCATCGAAACATCCGAAATTTCGGCAACGCGGTCTCTTGCCGCGCGCAGGATGTCCTGATCGGTTTTGGGCAGCGACGGCAAATCGCCGTCCTTGAAATAGCCGATGGCTCTCAGCATAAGACCTGGATCCTTGCCGTACATTTTTGCGAATGCACCCAACGCCCGTTCCAACGAAATGCCGGCTGACAGCATCGCGGAAATGTCCAGATAATCCTTGGCCTCCGCCCGGTCCAAAATCGCCTTGAGTTTGGTGGCCAACAGGCCCTCGGGTGAGGCGACGAACATCTTTGAATCACTTGTTCGGCGCGAATCCTCAAAACAGTCCGGCATCGAACAATCTCCGCGGCGGCGTCTGCGGTATCGGCGGGCCGACGGAGCGCAAGCGCCCGCGCCAGAATTCCCACGACCTGTCACTGATCCAGCCCGGTTCCGCGGCAAGCATGGCATCGGCCAAACGCCGGAGACCAAGCTTTGTTTCGAGGCGGCGCACGTCGGCGAACGAAGCCAAGTCCATCGCTTGGGCGAGAATCCTGTCGTCCGACCGCGGCTGCGCGCCCACCGCGTCCCACCAAAAATACTTCCGTTCCAAGTCGGACGCGAGCTCTGCTGGGAGGCGATCTAACGGAGACGTTTCCATACATCGCGACATAACATGAATTGGTGCTTTCAGCCAGCAGGGCTGAAGACCGTTTTGGAGACATTCTCTCGTATTTACATGGCTCTAGGCTCGTCTCGGCTTGATACTCGTCCCCTCTTTAAGTTACGAAGAAAAATCTCGCTGGTTGAGTCGCTTCTAGAGCGCGTGCGCCTGAAGCCGGGCAATGCCGGCTGGGTCGTCCTAATGCCTCTGCCGATCGACGAGCGCGCGGGCTCAGCTCTGCTACGCTATCGATCAAGATCAGCGTTGCATTCATTCCACGGTCTTCGCATCGATTTTGACCTAATGCGGCACGTCCGGAGAGTGACGGGTTTCGCTGCGCCCTAACCCATCCCATGGGCTATCCTAAATTTACGGTCGTGCGAATCACATCGTCTTTTCTGTAAGCTTCCAATGTCGGCGCGATACCGGCGTCCAGCTGGCTTGAGGAAACAGCCCGCCACCTGCCGCGCGCGCAGTATCGGGCAGTGGGCCTTCGATCGGAGCGGCGTGTGCAGAAGCAATGTCGTCACTTGCTGCTGGCGGGAGCCTTGCTTTTGGCGATGGCCGCGGGCGCCGCCAAGCCGGCGTTGGCGCAGATCAACTCCTTGAGCCTCAAGGGCTTCAACTACGTTTCCTATTACAACGGCGGTTACGTCAACGCCGATTCGCTTCCGGCGCTGGCCGGCACCGGAGCGAACGCCGTAGCGCTCGCTTTTGAATACGGCATCGACGTCCAAAACTCCGCGGTCTATGCCGATGCCACCTACACCGACAGCCAGTCCGTCATAGCCGCGACCATCGCCGAAGCGAACAGCCGAGGCTTTTCGGTCATGGTGCGGCCGCTGATCGATTTTCTCGATCCCGCCAAGATCGGATCGTACGGCGTGGGCGACTGGCGCTCCACCTATAACCCCAGCAACACCGCGGCGTTCTTCGCCAGCTATAAGACGATGATCGTCGCCATCGCCCAGATAGCGCAAGCCAACGGCGCTGCGAGCCTGAGCATCGGAGCGGAACTGGATCAACTCACCGGCCCGGCTTACCTGTCCTATTGGACCGACATCATCACGTCCGTGCGCGCGGTCTTTGCCGGGAAACTGACCTATTCGTCCGATTGGGACGACAACATTTCGCCGTGGCAGGGCCAGCATGGGCTTACGGCCGGAACCGGCAATCTGGCGACGCAGGTAAGCTTCTGGAGCCAGCTCGATTATCTGGGCATCGATTGCTATGCCCCGATCTCGGATGTTGCCAATCCGACGCTTGCGGCGCTGATTACCGGCTGGACGTCGACGCCGAGCGACCCGACCTCGCTTGCAGTCACGGGCAACCAATCGCTGATCAGCTACTTCGCCAGCGTGGCGGCGCGCACCGGCAAGCCGCTCATCTTCACCGAAATCGGCTACGAGAGCGCCAGCGATGCCGCGAAACAGCCGTCCGGCACTTCGACAAACGTCTACGACCCGGCGCTGCAGGCTGACCTCTATAGCGCTTTTTTCCAAGCCTGGCAGCAGAGCGGCAACACTTCCCTGTTCGGCGTCTATTTCTGGAACTGGGATCCGAATGTAGCGGAAGTGGGACCCGGCAATGGGCCCAATTTCAGCCCGCAGGGACAACCCGCGCAAACCGTTGTCACGGCCAACTTCAGCGCGCCGGCGTTACAGGTCATACCTGCGACCAATATAGCGTCGTCCGGCAGTCAGGGCGGGCCTTTCTCGCCTACGTCGTTCCAGTATCAGCTGAGTTCAACGAGCGGCAGCATCAATTACCAGATCACCGGGATTCCATCCTGGCTGAATGCCAATTTCACCTCGGGCAATGTGACCACATCACCGATCACCGTGACCTTATATTTGGTCAATGTCGCCAGCCTCACTCCTGGCACTTATTCCGGAACCATAACCTTCACCAACACAGACACCGGCATTGGCAACACGACCCGAACCGCAACGCTGACGATCAACGGGGCGCTGTACGCCAGTCCGGCCTTCGGCTCGGCGCCCCTTGCGGTCACGTTTACGACGTTCGTGGCGCAGGAAGACACAGCCACCTACACAGTCATTTTCGGCGATGGAACGGTGAGCGGCCCGATGATCGTGCGTCCGTCAGGGATCGCGTGCATCGTAAATCCTCCATGCTTTACCGGAATCGTATCGACCTCTCACACCTACACATCTCCCGGCACTTACAGTGCGGTGCTCCTCAATTCGTTCGATACGGGTATCGCAACGACGACCGTTACCGCAGTCGGCCCCGCGCCGCGGGTCTCACAGTCCGGCAGGGGTCAGGCGCTCCCGCCTCGTAGCATGCCTCTGATGCAATCAACTCGCCCTGCATTTGGCGGCATTGGCACGGTTGGACCGCCACCCGACAATAGCGACCGCTATCCTGACGATTTTGATGAGGTGAACAAATAACGGCGCCACATGTCCAACACCGTTGCGTTGGCAGCGCTCGGCGGGCGCCGGCCACTTATGCCAACAACCAGGTCACCGGCAACGTCACAAATGGCAACGGCTTCAGCGGTCGTGCTGCTTTGCACTAAACCGGCATGGCTGCCCTCTCCGGTTCGCGGTGGCGGATGGAGATCAGGCGGCGCGGACGCGGGTGAAGAAGGTCGACACCTTGGTTTCCAGATCGTGGGCGCGCGCCGACAGGCGGGCGGTCCAGGTGGTGATTTCGCCGACGGCGCCGGCGCCGCGGGTCACCGCCTCTGCGGCGGAACCGATCTCGCTCGAGGCTTGCGAGGTGTGGCCGGCGGCGTCCTGGATGCTTTCGGCAATGGCGCTCGTCGTCGCCGCCTGCTCCTGCACCGCAGACGCGATGCTGGTCGAAACGCCGGTCAGTTCGCCGATGGCGCGCGCGATCGAGGAGATTTCCTCCACCGAACGCTTGGTCGCATCCTGGATGGCAGCGACTTGGTGCGAGATATCGTCTGTGGCGCGCGAAGTCTGGTTGGCCAGCGTCTTCACTTCGGCAGCGACCACAGCAAAGCCTTTGCCGGCTTCGCCGGCGCGCGCCGCCTCGATGGTGGCGTTGAGCGCCAGCAGATTGGTTTGCGCCGCGATCGCCGAAATGGCGCCGACCACGGAGCCGATGCGCCCGGCAGCGTCGTCGAGCGAGCGGATGACGTCCTGGGTGCGCGCGGCGTCGGACGCCGCCGACTGCGCCATGCTCAAGCCGCGGGTCGATTGCTGGCCGATCTCGTCGATCGATTCCGACAGCGCTTCGGTGGCGGCGACGGTCGCCGCCATGCGCTGGGTGGTCTCGGCCGAGGCCGCCGACGCCGAGGCCATGCGGCCGCGGCTATCGTCGGCGACCTGGTTCAAGGTCGAGCAGGTCGTGGTCAGCGAGCCGGAGGCTTCCTTGATCGCCTCGACGACTTCGCCGATGGCGCCGGCAAATTCCGCAATCGCGTCGTCGATGGCACCGCGCCGCGCCGCGCTGGCCTGCTCGGCCGCCTGGCGATGCAACGTGATGGCGTTGGCGACATCGAAGCTGATGGCCTGCGATATGACGCGGCCGCGCTCGGCGACCTTGGCGGCCGAAAACCAATGCTTGCGCGCCAGCGCATCGAGCGCCGCCTTGAGCACGTAACTGCCGGAAATGCTGCGCACGCGCGGGTCGAGCCCCATCGCCGCCTCCTGCAGCACCGTGTGCCGGCACGACTCGGCGTAAGCGCCATCGAGCTTGCCGCAGAGCAGCGCGCGGAAATGCGCGGATTCGAGTTTTTTGTAAAGCTCCGCGTTCTTGGCGACGATGTCGCCGATGCGCGGCAGGACGCGGATCGCAACGATGATCTCGGTGATGGCCTCGTCCAGGCCCGGTTCGATCACCGGCCAAGTTTCGGCGAGAATGCGCCGCGCCCGGTCGTCGAGGCAGTAAAGCGCAAGACGAGCCTCGAAGGCCTGCACCAGATCGGTTTGCGGCATGGCGAAATGTTCTACCCCTAGACCCTGGTCGGCTTCAATGGAATCGGAGCAGGGTTTGGATTTCTGGTTTCAGTATGATCCTTGTCCGAAAGGCGGTTTCCACTTTTCGGGATCATGCTCTAGACACATGGTCTGTGAAAATCGTTGCTGTTGCGTTAACGAGTTGGTTACCAATCGCGCCAGCCCTTCTCCTGCGTGTCGGAGGCATGACCATGAATCAACTTGAAGCCGCGTCCAACGACATCCTTTTCGACCTGCGTGACGGCATCGGACGGGTGACGTTCAACCGCCCGCAGGCCCGCAACGCGTTCACGTTCGCGATGTACGAACGGCTGGCGCAGATTTGCGAGGAGGCCGATCGCGACCATGCGATCAAGGTGCTGGTGTTCCAGGGCGCCGGCGACAAGGCCTTCGCCGCCGGCACCGACATCAACCAATTCCGCGAATTCACCACGCCGCAGCACGCGCTCGACTACGAATCCCGCATCGACCGCGTCCTCGGCAAACTCGAGGCTTGCCGCGTGCCGACGATCGCCGCGATCACCGGTGCCTGCACCGGCGGCGGCGCCGGGATCGCGGCGTGCTGCGATATGCGCATCGGCACCAGGACGGCCAAATTCGGCTTTCCGATCGCACGTACCCTCGGCAATTGTCTTTCGATGTCGAATATCAGCCGGCTGACCGCCCTGATCGGACCGGCGCGGGTGAAGGATATCATTTTTACCGCACGGCTGGTCGGCGCCGACGAAGCGGCAAGCGTCGGCTTGCTCAACGAGGTGGTCGAGGACGTTGCGGCATTGCAGCAGCGCACCGGCGAGTTGGCCACGCTCATCGCCGGCAACGCGCCGCTCACGCTCAACGCGACCAAACAGGCGCTGTCGCGCCTGCAACGGCGGCTGTCCCGCGATGAGGGCCAGGATCTGATCCTGATGTGCTATATGAGCCGCGATTTTCGCGAAGGGTTGGACGCGTTCTTGAACAAGCGCCAGCCGCAGTGGAAAGGCGAATAGCCCGGCTGCGCGCCCGAAGGGATTCGAACCCGATTTCTGTCGCAACTACTCGGCCGGATGCGCCGGCACCATTTGGTAATGGCTTTCGCCGCCATGGCGAAGCCTGCCCACGAGATGCGCCAACCGATCGAGATAGATATAGACTACCGGCGTGGTGTAGAGCGTCAGCAGTTGCGACACCAGCAAGCCGCCGACGATCGTATAGCCGAGCGGCTGGCGAAGCTCGGAGCCGGCGCCAGTACCCAGCATCATCGGCACGCCGCCGAGCAGCGCTGCCATCGTGGTCATCAGGATCGGTCGAAAGCGCAGCACGCAGGCCTTGTAGATCGATGCCTCGGCCGTCAGACCCTCGTTTTGTTCGGTGTGCAAGGCGAAATCGACCAGCATGATGCCGTTCTTCTTGACGATACCGATGAGCAGGATGATGCCGACGATCGCGATCACGCTCAGGTCGTAGTGCACGGCCATGAGCAATAACAGCGCGCCGAGGCCGGCCGACGGCAGAGTCGAGATGATCGTGATCGGGTGGATCAGGCTCTCGTAGAGCACGCCGAGGATCAGATAGATGACGAACAGCGCCGCGGCGATCAGGATCGGCGTGCTCGACAGCGACGCGGTGAAGGCCTGCGCGTTGCCCTGAAAGCTCGTCTGCAGCGAGAGCGGCTTGCCAAGCTGCTTTTGGACCTGCTGGATAGCGGCGACCGCCTGACCGATTGCAGTGCCCGGCTTGAGATTGAATGAGATCGTCACCGAGGGGAATTGGCCCTGATGGTTGACGACCAGCGGCGACACCTTGGTCACGCTGTCGACCAGGGTGGCCAACGGCACCTGCTGTCCGCTCGATGACGAGACATAGATGCTGTTGAGCGCTTCGGGGCCGTATTGGAACTGCGGCTGGACCTCCAGCACGACGTGGTACTGATTGAGCGTGGTGAACATCGTCGACACGATGCGCTGGCCGAACGCGTCGTCGAGCGTGTTGTCGATGGCCGAGGGCTGGATGCCGAAGCTCGCGGCGACGTCGCGCTTGATGGTGATGTCGAGCATCGGCCCAGCATTGAGCTGATCGGTGGTGACGTCGACGATCCCCGGTATCGCCCTGATCTTGTCGAGGAACAGCGGCGCCCAATGATTGAGCTCGCCCGGGTCGGCGTCGTCCAGGGTATATTGATACTGGGTCTTGGATACCCGCCCGCCGATGGTGATGTCCTGCGCCGCCTGCATGTAGAGTGTGATGCCCTGGATCTTGGCAAGGTTGCTGCGCACCCGGGCGATCACTTGGTCGACCGGGGGCCGTTGGTTCTGCGGCTTGAGCGCGATGAACATGCGGCCGTTGTTGACCGTGGTGGTGCCACCGCCGGCGCCGATTTGCGATCCGACCGAGGCGACCGCGGGATCGCGCATGACGGCATCGATCAATGCCTGCTGGCGTTGCGTCATGGCCTGGTAGGAAATGTCCTGGGCCGCTTCGGACAGACCGATGATCATGCCGGTGTCCTGTTGCGGAAAGAATCCTTTGGGAATGACCATATAGAGATATCCGGTGAGCGCGATGGTGCCGAGCATCGTCATAAGCGTAATGAAGCGGTGCCGCAGCACGATTTTGAGGCCGGCTTCGTAGGCGCTGAGCAGGTTGTCGAAGCCGCGTTCGAAGAACCGGTACAGCCTGCCATGCTCCTTGCTCTCGGGTTTCAGCAGGCGCGCGCACATCATCGGCGTCAGTGTCAGCGAGATCAGCAGCGAGAGCACGAGCGAGACGCTCACCGTGACGGCGAACTCGCGGAACAACAGGCCGATATAACCACTCATCAGGAACAGCGGGATAAAGACGGCGATGAGCGAAAGTGTAATGGACACGATGGTGAAGCCGATCTCGCTCGCGCCCTTGAGCGCCGCCTCGAACGGTGAGGCGCCCGCCTCCATGTGCCGCACGATATTCTCGATGACGACAACGGCATCGTCGACCACGAAGCCGACCGCGATCGACAACGCCATGAGGGAAAGATTGTCGAGGCTGTAGCCCAGCTCATAGAGCACGGCAAAGGTGCCGATCAGCGACAACGGCACCGTGACGGCGGGAATGACGGTCGCCCAGAAATTGCGCAGGAACAAGAAGATCACCATGACGACCAGCGCCACGGTGAGAAGCAACGTGAATTGCACGTCGGCGACTGAAGCGCGGATGGTCTGGGTGCGGTCGGAAATGATCGAAACCTTCATTGCCGCCGGGATCGACGCTTCGAGCACTGGCAGCATGGCTTTGATCCGGGCGACTGTCTGGATCACATTCGCTCCTGGCTGACGCTGGATGCCGAGGATGATCGCCCGGTGCTGGTTGAACCAGCCGGCAACCAGATCGTTCTCCGGCGCGCTGATGGCATGGCCGACGTCGCGGATGCGCACCGGCGCGCCGTTGCGGTAGGCAATGATCAGATTGTCGTATTGTTCGGCCGTGAGCAGCTGATCGTTGGTGTTGAGCGTATAGGTCTGGCGCGGGCTGTTGAGCGTGCCCTTGGGCAGATCGACGTTGGCCTGGCCGAGCACCGCGCGCACGTCCTCGAGGTTGATGCCGCGCGCCGCCAGTGCCTGCGGGTCGACCTGCACACGGATCGCGGGCTTCTGCTGACCGCCGATGCCGACCAGGCCGACGCCGGAAATCTGCGAAATCTTTTGCAGCAGGATGTTCTCCGCATAAGCGTCGACTGTGGTCAGCGGCAAGCTGTCCGACGTCACCGCAAGCACCAGGATCGGCGTGTCCGCCGGATTGACCTTCCGGATCGTGGGCGGATACGGCATGTTCGGCGGCAATTGCGCGCTTGCCGCATTGATCGCCGACAGCGTGTCGCTGACGGCGCCATCGATGGCGCGGCTCAAATCGAATTGCAGGGTGATCTGGGTGAAGCCGAGCGCGCTCGCCGACGTCATCTGGGTGAGGCCCGGGATTTCGCCGAACTGCAACTCCAGCGGCGTCGCGACCGAGGACGCCATGGTCTGCGGATCGGCACCCGGCAACTGCGCCGTGACCTGCAGCGTCGGATAGTTGACCTCGGGCAGCGCCGCCACCGGCAAGAGCCGGTAGGTGACGAGGCCGGCCACCAACAAACCAACCATCACCAGAGCGGTGGCGATCGGCCGCTGGATGAATGGTGCGGATATGTTCATGGGATCGGCGCCTGCTGCGCGCTTTGGGCGGCCGCTTCCACGGCTGCCTGGCCGTGCAGGATCGTGACGCGCGTTCCGGGCTGCAGCTTGTACTGGCCATCGACCACGACCTGCTCGTTGGCCTCGAGGCCGGAATCCACGAGCGCCTGACCCTGCCAGATCTGCGCAACCTTGACGGGGCGGATAGCCACGGTGCCGTCGCCATTGATCACGTAAGCATAGGATCCCTGCGGCCCTTGCAGCACGACCGACGCCGGCACCGTCAGGCCGTCATGCCGCGTATCGAGCAGCAGCCGCATGCTGATGAGCTCGCCGGGCCACAGCCGATGCGCCGTGTTGGGAAACTCCGCCTTGAGCTGGATCGAGCCGGTGGTCTGCAGGATCTGGTTGTTGACTAGGGTAAGCTTACCCTGATCCAGCTGGATCTTGCCGTCCTGGCTGAAGGCGAGAACCGTGAGCGGAGTCTTGGTCTGCTGCTGTTGCTGCTGGATCTCCGGCAGATCGGTCTCCGGCAGTGTGAATATGACGGAGATCGGTTCGACCTGCGTCGCCACCACGAGCCCGTTGGCATCGGTCGGATGGATGACGTTGCCTATGTCGATCTGACGAATGCCGACGATGCCGTCGATAGGCGAGGTCAGCCGCGTGTAACTGAGTTGAACGTTGGCGGCATCGATCAGCGCCTGATCGGATTTGACAGCGTTCTGCAGTTGCGACACCTGCGCCTTCTGGGTGTCCAATAGCTGCGGCGTGGCATCGCCCGTCTTCGCCAGTGAGTTGTAGCGGTCGAGATTGGCCAGCGCATTCGTCAGCTGCGCCTGATCGCGATCGCGGTTCGCCGTCAACTGTTCGATCTGAGCCTGATAGGGACGCGGATCGATCTGCGCCAGCAGATCGCCGGCATGGACCGTCTGGCCTTCGGTGAAGTTGATGCTGACGAGCTGCCCCTGAATCTGGCTGCGCACGACAACCGTGTTGTAGGCGATAACGGTGCCGACGCCGGTCAGATAGATCGGCACGTCGTGTTGGGCGACTGTTCCGGCAACGATAGGCACTGGCGCTGGCGCCGCAGTGCTCTTCGATGCCGATCGCGGTAGAGACGCGAATGCGGCACCGCCGGCGAGGACGACCGTCAGCAAGACCGCCGCAATGAGGTGCTTTCGTCGCATTGGCTTATCCTCCTGTCAGCGCCTTCAGCAGGCGCCCTGGGCATTGATGCTGCCGTTGGTTGGCAAAGTGGGCCCGCTCAGGGCACAGGGCGTGGGGCTCACTCCCGCACCATTGAGCTCGGTCGAGCCCATCGGAATTATGCCGATACCAAGCAGCGCGCTCGAACTCGGCGGTGTGCTGCCCGACGACAAAGCGCTGGGGTTGCTTGAACTGGTCGCCTGATTACATGTGCTCGCCGAAGCGGTGTTCGTTGTGCTCATGGCCGTGCCCATCGTTGTCGGCGGCATGCCCGTCGTAGTGCCGATGCCGCCGCCATCGTATAGTCCGGTCGCACCAGTGGACGGTGCACCGACCACTGCGGAGCAGACCGTGAATCCCGATCCCAATGTGCTCGGCGGTGTCGGGCTCACTCCGGGCGTCGCCAGTTCGGTTGCGCCCAGGGGCACTCCGATGGGTCCGACTGCGCCGGCGGCGGAGCTCATGCCAAATGGCGAGGTCAGTCCCATTCCGGGCATCGGGCTTCCGACCCCGCCGACCTGGGCGAAGGCCGAGTTGCCGCCGAGCAGCGTTGCCAGAATCGCAGCGATCAGTTCGCGTCTCACCGTACTCTCCATTAGACATTGTCGATTTTGACCAGCATCAGCCAACAACACCCGACGAATGCTTGACTGCCGGATCCGACCAGCCCGCATTAGAACAGCGGCGATCCCCAGTACGCGGCGGTGGACTCGCCGATGTCACGTGCGACTGCGCCGCGAACATCGCGCGCGCGGATCCTTGCCAATACCCGCCCTTCGAAAGAGTTGACGTCCGAAGCTTGCTCGTGCGCGGTGGCCACATCGGCGGCGGCGGTCGTTGCGAACTTGGCAAAGGCCGACGCCACGATGATATTGGCGGCAAGAACGATCATCGTGAAAAGCTCGGTCATGATACATCTCTCGTTTGCGTTGATTTGCGCTTTGCGGTGCGCATCGCTTCGCTGCACGGAAGATATGCCGATGGCCTGCCCGCACCACTAAATTGCCGTTCAGAAAACTAAATTCGATTTTATCCACGCACTTTACCAGCCGTTGCAGCCGCAATGGCGCTCAAAGCCGAAGCGAAGGTCGGCGGATGACCCTTCCAGAATTGAGACGGCCTTACGGTCCGTGAAGCGTCTCATGGGATGGGAATACGATCTCCGTCGTGCAGCCCGGTCCCGCTGCAATCGTGAAGCGGAAGCCGTGCAGCTTGACGATCGCGGCCACCAAGCTCAGACCGAGGCCGAGTCCCTCCGTATTGCGGCTTTTGTCCGAGCGATAGAAGCGCTTGACCACCGCGTCTCGTTCCGCCTCGGGGATGCCGGGGCCGGTGTCTTTCACCTGAATGGCGTTCTCGCTGTCGCGGTGCACTAACCTCAGTGCGACACGTCCGCCTTCCGGGGTGAATTTCACGGCATTGTCCACCAAATTGGCGACGGCCTCGAAAAGCAGGTCACGATCGCCATGGACGACCGTCTCATCGGCAGCTTCGACTTGAAGGGTGACATGCTTGTCTTCGGCGATCGGCTCATAGAGGTCGCCCACCTCGCGCAGCAGAGGGGCGAGCTGGACTTCGCCAAATCCTTCGAGCCGGCGGTTATGCTCGATCTCGGCAATGCGCAACAGCGCGGTTACGACGGCCAGCGATTGGTCCAGGCCGGCGATCGACTGATCGACCACGGTCCGTAATTCGTCAAGCGTTACCGCGCGCGCACGTCCGCGCTCGAGGCGTGCCCGCACGCGGGTGAGCGGCGTCCGCACGTCATGGGCGATGTCGTTGCCGACGCCGGCAATCTCGTGGATGAGCGTTTCGATCTCGCCCAGCATCCGGTTGACGCCGACAGCAAGTTGATCGAATGGGTCATTGCTGTTGCGGATCGGCAGGCGCTCGCGCAAATCGCCGGTCACGATCCGTTGGATGCGCCGGTTGACCTCCGAGATGCGGCGGCGAGCCCGCAGGCTCAACACCAATCCGATCACAATTGCGAGACCGAATGCCGGTAACAGACCCAGTGTAAGAGCACGCCGGACAATGTTCGCAATCCCGGCGACCTCTTCGATATTGCGGCCAATCGCAAGAATCTCTCCATCCGGCAGTTGTTCGGTCGCCAGCCGCACTTTCACCGTCTCTCGTCCCTGGCTGTCAACCCGAACCACCACGGCACCAACCGGGACATCCGGCGTCAGGCCACCGGGCAGGGTCTCGAGATTGCCCGCGATGCGATGACCGTCGGCGCCGAACAAGCCCGCGATCCTGACGCGGCGGGGATCGTTGTCCAAACGCTCGTTGATGTGTGGAATCCACCTCTCCGGCGGCTCGGCCGCAAAGATGTGCAGCTCCCCGGTGATCAGAGCGTCGAACGAGGATGTAATGTAAGCGGCTGTCTGCCAATAGACGAAGCCGAACAACAACACCGTGCACAGGACAAATGCGCCGGCGATGGCGAGCGTCGAGCGAAACGTGGTGGTGCGCGCGAAATCAGGCAGGGGCACGGAGGATGAACCCGACGCCGCGGACATTGGTGATCATCGGCAGTTCGTGCGGCTCGTCCACCTTGTGCCGCAGCCGGCCCATGTGAACGTCGACCAGGTTGGTCTGCGGCACGAACTTGTAGTTCCAGACCTCTTCCAACAGCATGGCGCGCGTCAGCATCTGGTCTTTGCGGCGCATCATGTATTCCAACAGGCGAAATTCGCGCGGCAACAGATTGATCGTGCGTTCGCCGCGCTTGGCGGTGCGCTTGATGAGATCGAGCTCGAGCGGTCCGACCCGCAGCACCGTGTCCGGGCTTTCCGACGGCCGCCGCAGCAGCGCCTCGATCCGGGCGACGAGTTCGACCGTTGCGAACGGCTTGGTCAGATAGTCGTCGCCGCCGGAACGCAATCCGCGCACCCGCTCGTCCACGGCGCCGAGCGCACTCAAGACCAGGACTGGCGTTCGCACGCCCTCGCTCCGCAAGGTCTCGATGATGGTGAGGCCGTCCATTCGCGGCAGCAAGCGATCGATGACCATGACGTCTAATCCGCCAGAACGCGCCTTATCTAGTCCCTCAATGCCGTCCGCGGCCCAGCTCACGTCAAAGCCGTGATCGCCAAGTTCTGCCGTGATCTCGTCCGCCGTTTCCTTGTCATCCTCGATGAGGAGCAATCTGGGCATCGGTTCATTCTCGGGTGCTGGCGCAGCGGATTCGTTTCCGACAGCGTCCGACGCAGGCAATCGCCGGCCATCAGATTCGCCCTCGCTGCGCGAATTATCGTCCCATCTAGTGTGCACAGACAACATAGCATTTTCCATCATTCGGCCATAGCAAGAAGGCTGTTGCGCGGCTCGTCAGAAGCGGGCGAAGGCCTGACGCGCGTGATCCGCTGTGCGTCGCGCTCGTTGGAGTTAAGAGTAGCAGCCAGCCACGGCGCAGGCGCGGTGTTCGAATCCGGGTCCGGAATCTGCATGGCGGCGACCCGACGCCGAACGGCCTTCTGCACCTTCTCGAAGGCGCGCACCTCGATCTGCCGGACGCGCTCGCGCGACACGCCGAACTCGTCGGCGAGCTCTTCCAGCGTGATCGGATCGTCGGCCAAGCGGCGCGCCTCGAAAATGCGGCGTTCGCGATCGTTGAGGACCGTGAGCGCCTCGCCCAAAGCCTTGTGGCGGTTGTCCGACTGCTCGGATTCGGCAAGCCGGCTCTCCTGGCTGATGCTGTCGTCGACCAGCCAATCCATCCACTCGCCGGAATCGCCGTCCTCGCGGATCGGCGCGTTGAGCGAGGCATCGCCGCCGAGCCGGCGGTTCATGTCGATGACGTCCTGCTCGGTGACGCCAAGCCGCTTGGCGATCA
>Ga0307476_10001248_pt1 | contig 15733 bp, 12 predicted proteins | sample atmos_gasesECM2C_2_FD_203314 | JGI IMG/M metagenome (GOLD analysis project Ga0307476, IMG submission 203314) | Hardwood forest soil microbial communities from Morgan-Monroe State Forest, Indiana, United States - atmos_gasesECM2C_05 | ecosystem: Environmental > Terrestrial > Soil > Temperate... | reverse complement strand
TGCGCGGCTGGAGAGCGCGGTAGCGTCCGGGATCAGACCCTCGATGTTCGCGAAAGTCACCGGCCGATCCGGGTACATGAGGTTGCCGATCAGAAATCGTGCCCAGGTGTTTCCGGAGCGCGGATAGGAAACGATGAAAGTGTCATCCGGATACACCTTGAGATTGCGTCCGGCTATGTCGGTGCCCGACAGATACGCGACAACAAACTTTAAGCCGTAAAGCACCGGGCCTCCGAAGACATCAGGATTGACGGTTTTTCATAGCGTATCTCGCGCCGATCGTCAAAGCGCACCGAGCAATGACTCAAACCCGATGCCTTATCACCCGCAGGCATGCAGCCTATATCGACTGCGCGCCATCTGGCTGGTTGCGGGCGGGAAGCAGCGAGGCAGTGCCCGCCAACCAGGCCCGGAACTCGAGGTCGGACATTCCGGTGGTGTCGACCAAGCGAGGCAGAAGGAACGGATTGGTACGCGCGGCGCAAAGACCGGGAAGGCAGGTCGTCGCAGAGCGCATGCCGTAGTCGGCCAGATACCCGGGGTGTTCGGGCAGGAAGACTCCGCTCGGGTAGCAGAAGTGCTGCGGATGCGCCGAGTAACTTTCGAGGCGCGCACGGCTGTCATTGAGTTCTGCGAACATCAGCTCGCGACTTCGATAGACGCGATGACGGTGCGTGTGGTACTCGAGATCAACGCCACGTTTCGACAGCGCTCTCGCTTCCTCCGCCGTGACCAGATGCAACACGCGCTTTTGACAGAGATCCTCGTAATCAATCTCTAGCCGGGCAGCCAGACGCCCAAGCAGCAGATCCTTTTCCTGCCCGGATAATTTTCGCGCGGAGGCGAACGCTTTGATGAGATTGGTGGCGGCTTGCCTGCCGATAGCATCCAGTGCTACCGGCGTCGGCAACGCTTCAGGCCAGTGCAGACTCTGCCGCCCTCTGCCCTTCCATAGCAGGTATGAGCACATTATGTCGAATACCGGTCGGTTGTACTCCACGTAATAGGTCGTCAAATACAAGGTCACGGGAAAGCCGAATGACTCGAGAATGGGATAAGCCACCGAACAGAAGTCGTAGTAACCGTCATCGAACGTGATCGCCACCGCCCGAGATGGAAGAGTACCGCTTTGCAGTCGATTCACGGCTTCGGCCAGCGGCAGCACGTTGCAGCGCTCCTCGACGATCAGCCGCATGCGGTGGCGCAACCTCTCGGGAGTGATATACAGCGAGGCATCCCACTCGTGCTCGTCGTATCGGGAGATACCGTGATAACAGAGGATCAGCAGGCGTTGTTGGCGCCAGCTGCTGTCGGCGAGCAAACGCGACATGCCCGTCGCCGCCGCTAAGCCCAACACGGCCAATTTTGCCTGCTTTAACACTGAGCCAATCCCGTGACTCGCTGTGACTTGGATCGAACGGGTATCGCGGTCACCCGCAGCAAATCTAGCGCATTCGAGAGAGTTGCGCTGAAACCGGAGCGGAGCTCAGGTCAGCGCCCGGCGCCGATACAGCAGCCATTCACGTGATGTATCGATGAGGATGAAGTTCGACCTCAGATACCCTCCGTAGAGGCGCATGAGGGCATCGGCGGAATCGAAATTCCAGCCCCGGGAGCGATCGACGAGGCGCGGCACCATGATGAGAGAGGCATCGCCGAGAAACTCACGGGCCTTCGGCGCGTGGGATTCGTCGAACGAAAAGCCGAGGTCCCAGAATATATTGGCATCGCGCGCGGGCTGAAGTCCCAGCGCGAACGAGAACGGGTTGGCGAAGGCAATGGTGGTCACGCGGTCTCCCGACTGCAGGTTCATGCGCAGCAGATCGATGCCGTCGTTGATGTTGCCCGGGTGATCACTGGCCAGCCAGTAGGAAGTGACGTGAGACGCCGAGGCCGGAACGCGAAAGTCCCGAAGGCGCTCGGAATGCAGCAGGCGCGAAGGATCGAAATGCGGTGCCTCGCGGATGTTCCACAACGTCGCATAACCGAGAGAGGCAATGTCCGCTACTAGAATGCTGCCTGCGAAGAGCGGCAACATCACCAGCAGGGAGGTGGCATACAACAGCCGCGACGGGCTGCCCGCTGTCGCTACAGCAACCGGATCCCGCCGCCGGTAGAGCTCGACCAGCAGCAGCGCCGCCGTGACATACAGCGGGTCATCGCCGTGTTGTGCCGCATTGCCGGTCTGACAGACGAGCCCAGCCAAAATCACCCAGATCGCGACGCGCCACGGAGCGCTACGCGCGGCCGTCGGGCTGTGACCGCGCGCGCACCAGGCCCAAAGAGCGGCGAAAAGCAGCACGAGGTAACTCCAAAGGCTCTCGGCACGCAGGTCCGCGAGCAGCAGATGCACCCTCATCGCGGAAGACTGCACGTGCCCGGCTGCGGCAACGTCGGTGAGGTAGGCGAGCGTGCTGAGGCGGTAGAGGACAAAGAGGGCGAGGCCGACCGCCACGATGGAGGCGAGCTGCGCAACCATCCATGCCCAGCCGCGTCGATAGAGCAGCAACGCGAGTGGCACGGAGGCGGTCGCGACGACGAAGTACGTGACCTTGCAGTAGAGCATGAGGGCGAGCAGCAGGCCCGGCGACAGTCCGCGCAGGAACGCCGAGCCTGTCCGTGGGCCACGGCGCTCGAGGAAGATCTCGAGAAGGAACATCGAAAGCAACGCATAACCGTCGCGGTTATAGATCATCGCGTAGCTGGTCTCGCGAATTCCGTAGCCGAGGGGCCGGGGCGCGACCAGCAGCATTCCGATGAAGAGAGCGAACAGGAAGGCGAGCACGGCGGGAAGTCGCGGACGCGCGATCCACCACGCCCAGGGAACGAGAGCGGCGAGCAACAGCACGGTTCCATAGCAAATCGATGCAACCGACGGCGGGGCCACCTTCAAGCCGAAAGCGATCAGCAGATAGGTGAGCGGTCCGACGGGATTGTGAACGTCCGTGTACAGGATCTGTCCGCTCACCATCCGCCAGGCCCCGTCGAGCATGCACATCACATCCCACGGAGCGGCGATGGGAGCTGCGCCGAGGATGATCAGATCGCCACTGATGACGATGAAGATCGCCGCGACCAGGCAGCCGAACAGTCGGTAAGCTCGTGGTGACTCGCTCTCGAGCAAGCGTGCGAGCCGATCGAGGAATGCGCCCGATGGCGTCGTTAATGGGCGCCGCCACCACACGGCAAGGATAGCGTCCGCCATGCCCCTCCCAGGGCTTCAATCCCAGCCCTTAGGATACTGGATCTGCCTGTCGTATTTTCAACGACTTACCCCTCGCGCCCGCGAGTGCGGCCCGCATGTGCGTCGCCGGCGAATGTGTGGACCCGGCCACCGCCTGCGGTCCCGGTTTGGTGCATGATCGCGAGCATGACCACGGTCAGTTTCGACGTCCCGGGGAACGACGCCACTCGGCGCAGTCGTGTCTACGGTGGGGAGATCCTCGTGCATCGCCCGAGCGCGATCTCGGTCGAGCTGTGCGGTTTCGCCCGTGCGCTGCTCGATGAGGCTTTTGCACCGCTCGAGCCTCGAATGGCACAGCACTCACTGTCAGTACAGCAGTACGCGAGCGTGCTCGCCGACCTCAAACCACGATTCATTCACCATCCCGAGTCAAAACGCTTGATCCGGCAACTGCTCGGTGAGCTCGGCTGCGATCCCGATGAGACGTACTTCGATGTTCCGCGTCTGCGCAGCTCGACGAGCGACGGCTATCTGACGACAGGTATCGCGTACGCGTTCCATCCGCACCGCGATACCTGGTATTCGGCCCCAATGTGCCAGATCAACTGGTGGATGCCGGTATACGAGATCGAGGCCAACAACGCCATGGCTTTCCACCCGCGCTACTGGACCACCGGGGTGCCGAACAGCTCTGCAACCTACGACTATCAGCGCTGGAATGCCACGAGTCGGTTCAACGCCGCACAGCACGTCGGCACCGATTCACGCGAGCAGCCCAAGGCGCTCATCCCCATCGAGGCCGAGCCTGACCTCCGTGTCCTGCCGCCGGTAGGCGGCCTGCTGATGTTTTCGGCCGCGCAACTGCACTCCTCGGTGCCCAACACCAGCGGACGAACGCGCTTCAGCGTCGACTTCCGCACGATCAACCTCACCGACGCGCGTGCGCTGCAAGGTGCGCCGAACCGCGACTCGTACTGCAGTGGCACGGCCATGCCCGATTACCTGAGGATGAGCGATCTCAGTCACGTGCCGGCTGACGTTCAGGCACGCTACATGCCGGGCCATCCTCAGGCACCCGAGTTGTCGGCCGCCCCGAGCGCGCCGGTCGTCGGCAAGCTGGCCGTCAGTCAAAGGCCCTGAATACCGGCTTCACCGGCCGGCCGTCCAGATACTTCTCCACGCCCTCGGTCAGCGCCTTGCGATAGACCCCGAGCGCTTCGCCGATGATCTCGATCGTCTGGTCGATGTCGCGGTCAGTGTGCGCGTAGCTCACCACCAGCGAAGGCGCGATCACGCCGCGACGAATAGTCTCCTGAAGAAACAGGGTGCGCATCGCATCGCTCGGGCGGCGCTCGGCGTCGCAGGCTCCGTAGAGCAGGCAGCAATCACGGCCGATGCAGAAGAAATGACCCTGGAGATCGAGCGCGGCGATGCTGCGCTCGATGCCCCGGCGAAGTCGCTCACCCTGGCGGTGCAGGAAGCCGGTGACATCTTCGCGTGCGTACACGCCCATGGTGGCGATCCCCGCCGCGAGTGCGTGCGTCTCGGCGCCGTGCGTGGTCGAAAGCAGAAACACACGTTCGCGATCGTGGTCGAGTCCGCCGAGCTCCATCAGCTCCCGCCGCCCGGCGATCGCCGAGAGCGCGAAGCCATTGGCGATGGCCTTGCCGAATGTCGACAGATCGGGCGTGACGCCATACACGTGCTGGGCGCCCGCGCGATGCCAGCGAAAGCCGGTGATCATCTCGTCGAACACCAGCAGCGTGCCGTGCTGGTGGCAGAGGTCTTTCAGCGCCTGAAGATATCCGGGCGCCGGCTCCTCGGTGCGCGCCGCCTCGAGTACGACGCAGGCAATCTGCTGTGGATGCGCCTCGAAGAGCGCCTGCAACGAGGTCAAGTCGTTGTAGCGGAACTTGACGGTCGCGTTGCGCACCCACTGTGGGATACCGCGCGGCATGCGGGTGCTGCCGATGAACCAGTCGCTGGTCGAGAAGAACGGCTGATCTGCGCAGATCGCGATCATGTCGCGTTCGGTATGAGCGCGGGCAAGGCGCACCGCTCCGTCGACGGCAGTGGAGCCGTCTTTGCAGAACTTGACCATCTCGGCCGTGGTCACCACGCCGAGGAACGCCTCGGCACATTCCACCTCGAGAGGTGCGGGCCGGGTGAAATTGCTGCCAAGCGGGAGCTGCTCGGCGACGGCCCGGATAACGGGCTCGAAGGCGTGCCCGAGCGTCACGGCGCGCAGACCCATGCCGTACTCGATGTATTCGTTGCCGTCGAGGTCCCAGACGTGGCAGCCCTTGCCGCGCGCCAGGAACGCCGGAGCAAGCACCGGATACTGATCGTCGCCCTTGGCGTAGGTATGCGTGCCGCCCGGTATCACCTCCCGTGCACGGCGCGCGAGCGACTTGCCGCGCTCGAAGCGGCTTGCCCCGAGAGGGCCCGGAGTCTCACGCAGCGGCGAGGCGGATTTTTCGCCCATAGAACCCCTCGGCATAACCGCTCGGCGAGCGGCATTCGATTCCGCGCAGTCGCAGCAGGCCCATGAAGGTCTGCGCGTCGAACCAGTCGCGCCGCGCCTGCGAGCGGTGCGACTCGAGCAGTGCCTTGACCTTCCTGCGGGCCTGCGCCGCAGTCACGGGGACGTAGACGTTGGGTTGACCGAGCCCACCGTCCCATTTCGGCACTTCGTACTCGAGAATGGTGTGATCCCTGAAGGTACTCCAGACGTGCTCGTTCACTGCGCGATGGTCCTGGTGGCGGTCGTCGCGCTCGTGGCAGAGGATCAGGTCGGGTCGTGGCAGCCGCTTGAGCGACTCGAAGAACTCCTTGATCTTGTCGTAGTGCCCCGGGAAGCGACCGTCCGGAAAATCCCCGAAGTGCAACTGACCTCGCGCTGCGGGGCGCACCAGTGCACGCAATGCCGCAGCGGTTTCGGCACGGCGCTGCGAGCTGCCGCTGAGTACCACCCAGTCGATGTGCACCGCGGCTCCCGCCTGCATGACCAGCAGCGCTGCGCCGCAGCCGATCTCGATGTCGTCGCAATGCGCACCGAAGCAGAGGATCCGCCGCAACCGCCGACCGCCCTTGAGGATGAATTCCCGCATATGCAGCGCCGTCACTCAGCGGCCCCGGCTGGCGGGGTGCCCTCCCCAGGTCATCCACGGGCACTCGCCGCGGGCTTCCATGCGATCGAAGTTGATCTTGTCCTTGAAGGTATCCATCGACTGCCAGAAGCCGTCCCAGCGGAAGGTCGCGAGCTTGTGCGCGGCGATCAACCGTGCGAAGGGCTGCTCCACCAGCTCTTCGCCCTCGTTGATATAGCTGAAGATGTCGTGCCGCAGAGCGAAGAAACCGCCGTTGATCCACAGTGGCTGGTCCGGCATGGCCCCGATGTGAGTCACCATCCCGTCAGGCGCCGCGTGCACCGCATGGAAGCTCTGGGAGCTGCGCACCGAGGCGAAGTTGGCGACCACGTCGCGGCTGGTGAAGTCCGCAATGAGCCGGTCCAGCGGTACATCCGAAAGGCCGTCGGCATAGTTGGCGAGGAAGGCGTGCTCGCCCTCGAGGTGCCTGCGCACCCGCATCAGGCGCTGGCCGATATTGCTGTGCAGCCCGGTGTCGACGAAGGTGAGGCGCCAGCCGTCGGCATCACGTGCGTGTATCTCGATCTGCCTGTTGCCGGTTCCGAGACCGCTGAGCGTGAAGTCGTTGGTCATGCACTCGTTGTAGTTTAGGAAATACTCGCGGATCAGGTCACCCCGATAGCCGAGACAGAGAATGAAATCACGGTGGCCGTAGTGGGCGTAATAGCGCATCAGGTGCCAAAGAATCGGCCGGGCACCGATGGTGACCAGGGGCTTGGGAATGGTGTCGGAATGCTCACGCAGGCGTGTGCCGAGACCGCCGCAAAACAGCACGACCTTCATTTCCGTCCCCCGTGTCTGGCGTGCCAGGTGCGCGCACGGCGGATTGTGCCGCCACTCGGGCGGGCGCGTGTAGTACGCGGCTTACGCTTGCGCGCCGTCGCGTCCGCAGCGCGCAGCAGGCCGGCGCGCTCGAGCGTCGTTGCGGCCTGGTGGATTGCCGCGAACTCCATGCCGGATCGGCGCGTCACGTCGAGCAGCGAGCGCGTGCCGTCCGATTGATTGAGTACCCACAGCAGCGCCTGCTCTCGTGTCGCCGCTCCTGAGCCGCCCAGCGGGTCGTAGAGGCCGCGCTTGCCGAGTCGCGGCTCACCGCGCGGACTGAGATTCACATAGCGGCGATTGGCCTCGAGAACGGCCACGATGCTCTGGCAGGCCTCATAGCTTTGCCGCAGGAATTCCGGGCGAATCAATGCGAGATCGTCGCCGGAGCTGTGGTACTCGGGATAACCGCCGTTCACCGAGCGAGTGAGCCTGCCGACCGGCAGGTCAAAGCCCGGCGAGCAAAGCTGCCGCTCATCGTAGCCGTACGGAGAAAAGCCGATCACGCGGGCGTTCGGATCGATTTGTGGCAGCACCTGGCCGGCCACGGCATCGATCTCACACCCCTCGCGCCGGCTCATCTTGTAAGTGAGCGGTGCAGGGTCGCCGAGCAGGGCCAGGACCAGCCCATGGCGCACCCGTCCGAGCCGGTGTTCGTTGCGCTTCAGCCAGCACAATGAGCCGATCGTGCCCGGGGCAAACACGAACCGGTAGCTGTAACGTCGTTTCTCCGAGGCAATCCATTGCGCGAGCGCAGTAGCGACCGCAATCCCACTGGTGTTGTCGTTCGCAAGCGAGGGATGACAGACGTGCGCGAAAAAGAGGACTTCTTCACGGGTTCTGCCGCGTATGAGCGCTTCGCCGTAGGTCAGCGAACCGCGGGTCAGCGCAGAATCGATCTCGACCCGATATCTCCCCGGTCGCAGCCGTTCGCGCTCGCTGTGGCGCAGGCAGAATCCCCAGTTGCGGCGATAGTAACTGGTGCGATAGGGAATCCAGTCGGGCCGGTCGGGCATCGAGTGCAGATGCGGTGCGAGCTCATCGAGCGTCAGCTCGGCGGATCGTGGCTCGGAATAGCCGACAACGTGGAGATTGTGACGGCTGAAATCCGCGACCCGTCGGCCGTCCGGGTCGATGAGCATCGCCTGCTCGATGTTCCACTCTGGCGGCACTTCCCAGTCGAACACGCGGGTGCCGCTCGGCACCTCGTGGTTCTCAATCGGCAGCCGTTCACGGATGAGACGCAGCGTCTGGCGCACACCGTTTCCCGTGATGCTGCGGCAGATGGGATAGAGCCGCGTCGTGAAACGGTGCAGCTCCTCGCCGGTGGACATGCTCATGCGTTGAAGCTCTTGCGGCCGGCGTGTCGAACGAGCTCCGATTCGAAGACAGCGCGCTCGAAGTCGGCACACGCAGCGTCGCGCTCGCTGATGATGCTGAGCGGAAGCGGCCAGGGGATGCCGAATGCGGGATCGTTCCACCGTACGCCGGCGCCGAGATCGCCGGCGAAGTAATCCGTCATCTGATAGAGCACCTCGGTTTGGTTCGCCAGAACCTGGAAGCCGTGGGCGACCCCGTGCGGAATGAAGACCGCATCGCGAATCTCCTCATTCAGCACCACGACGCAATGGCGCAGATACGCCGCGGAGTCGGGCCGCAGGTCGAGCAGCACATCGAAGATCTCACCTCGGATGCAGCGCACGAGCTTGTCCTCGCGCGATGGCGGCCACTGAAAGTGCAAGCCGCGTACCGTACCGCGACGCTCGTTGTAGGAGACGCTCGTCTGGGCGACCGCGCCCGGCAAGCCGGCGGCCGCAAACTCGTGCGCGCAGAAAGTGCGTGCAAAGAAACCACGCTCGTCGATCTTGCGCTCGAGGCGAACTAGCGCGGCACCCGGAATCTCGAGCTTCTCGAACAGCATCTCAGCGCCAGCGGAATTCCGCGTCGATCTGCCCCGTGTGCTGCAGATACTTCAGCTGCTTCAGACGGGTGAAAGCGCGAAACGCATAGGTGTCCGGGCTCATCTGAATGCGCTCGAACAGGCCATGCAGCTCGCGCGCGCCGCTACGCGCACTGTGGCGGCAGCGAAAACCGGGCAGCTCGCGGTGGATGCGGTCGAAATTCACTCGATAACTGCGATTGTCGCCGCTGCTCGAGCCGACGCTCAGCTCGCAGCCGGGGAACTCCTCTGCCACGATCGCCGCCAGCTCGCGAACACGGTAGTTCTCCGAATTCTCGCCGACATTGAAGATCTTGCCGCGCACCGCTTCCGCCGGCGCGATCAGTGATAGGTAGATTGCCTCACAGATATCGCGAATGTGCACGACCGGCCGCCAGGGGCTGCCGTCGCTGGTCATGGCGATCCGACGTGTGGTATGCGCCATTGCCGACAGATCGTTGAGCACGATGTCAAATCGCATCCGAGGCGAAGCTCCATACGCCGTGGCGTTGCGCAGAAACACCGGGCAGAAGTCTGCAGCGGCGAGCTCGCCAACGTCGCGCTCGACCAGCACCTTGCACTCGGCGTACGCCGTCTGCGGATTGGGGGTGGCGCTCTCGTCGAGAAAATCGCCCGTTCCCGCCCCATAAACGCTGCAGGACGAGGTGTAGACGAAGCGGCCTATGCCCGCGCGTTGGGCGAGCCGCGCGAGTGTCAGCGAGCCCTGGTGGTTGATCTCGTGTGTCACGCGCGGGTTGTTCTGCCCCAAAGGATCGTTGGAGAGCTCCGCGAGATGGGCCACCGCGTCGCAGCCCTCGAGGTCCTCGAGCGTGACGTCGCGCAGGTCCTTGTTGAGGGCGTAGGGCTGCACGCGCATCATGCTGTTGTCGCTGAACAGCCAGCCGTCGCGGTAATAGCCGACGTCGAGCCCAACGACGGTCATGCCGCGCTCGATGAGGTAGGGAGCCAGCACGGCGCCGATATAGCCGTGGACCCCGGTGACAAACACCTTCACTCGTCCTCCTGCCCGGAACGCCCCGCCCGCGACCTGCACGCCGGGGACCACCGGTCATCTTAGCGGAAGGGCCCGGGGGCAGATCCGGACTCAGGCCTCAATTGTCGCGGGCCGCAAGGCCCGACCGGCTCACTCGAGCACCTGCACGGTCGGGATCGGAACCACGAACCGGCCGCCCCAGGCTCGAATGCCGGCGAAGCTCTGCGTGATTTCGTCCTTGAGGTTCCACGGCAGAATCAACACGTAATCCGGCCGAGCCTCCATCAACCGCTCGGGAGGCAGAATGGGGATATGCGTGCCCGGCGTGTACTTGCCCTGCTTGTAAGGGTTGCGATCGACCGTGAAATCGAGGAAGTCGGTGCGGATGCCGCAGTAGTTCAGCAGAGTGTTGCCCTTGCCCGGCGCGCCGTAGCCGACGATACGCTTGCCCCGCTGCTTGGCATCGAGCAGGAACGCGAGCAACGCGCGCTTGGTTGCGCGCACCCGTTGGTCGAAAGTGGCGTAAGTCTCGACGCGCCCGTAGCCCTTGCCCGACTCGGTGGCAAGCAGCTCGGCCACGCGCCGACCGACCGGCTTGCCGCTGTCCGCCTCGTGGCGCGCGTAGATGCGCAGCGAGCCGCCATGGGTTGGCAGCTCCTCCACGTCGAACAGAGTCAGCCCGTGGGTCGCGAAGATCCGCACCACCGTTGTAAACGACAGGTAACTGAAATGCTCGTGGTAGATCGTGTCGAATTGATTCAACTCGATGAGCCGCATCAGATGCGGAAACTCCATGGTGATCACGCCGTCGGATTTCAGCAGCAGCTGCATTCCGGCGACGAAGTCGTTGATATCGGGAACGTGCGCCAGCACGTTGTTGCCGAGCAGCAGATCCGGCGACCCGAATTGCGCCTTGATGCGCTCCGCAGACTCGCGGCCGAAGAAGCAGCTGATTGTACGCACCCCCTTTTCGATCGCGGCTCGCGCCACGTTCTCTGCCGGCTCGATGCCGAGGACCGGAACACCCGCGGCGACGAAGTGCTGCAGCAGGTAGCCGTCGTTGCTGGCGATTTCCATGACCTGGCGGCTGCCATCCAGGAGGAAGCGCTCGCGCATCTGTTCGGTGTAGCGGCGGGCATGTTCGACCCAGCTATCGGAGAACGAGGAGAAGTAGGCGTACTCGCTGAAGATGTCGGCCGGCGCGACGAACTCTTCGAGCTGCACCAGCAAGCACGCGTCGCAGACATATACGCGCAGCGGATAGAACCGCTCCATGGCGTTCAGCTGCTCGGGGGAGATATGCGTCTGACACAGCGGCGACATGCCCAGGTCGACGAACACCTGGTTCAGCCGGTGCCCGCAAAAACGACATTGCGGCGGCTTGGCGGGATCCGAAGCCGGGGACGGGGAATGCTTCGTCATGTGGCGTAGACGCTGTGTTACCTGGATAGAATTATGCCGCGTCCCGGAGGTCCGGGAACCCACGGCCAGCAGTATCGGGAAGCAGCACACATTGCGCGCGGCAGCCCCTAAAGGCAGGTATGTCAGGAAATCCTGGGCTTCTGCGGCAAGGATGGTCGCGCTGCCGCTGTTCGCGACGGTGCTCGCGGCCTGCAGCGGACGCGGGCACGCGACCGTGGAGATCCGGGCGGAGCCTGCGATCATCGCTCCGGGTGAGACGGTCAGGCTCAGCTGGCGCTCGGCGCAGGTCACAGGCTGCCAGGCGAGCGGCTCATGGAGCGGCCCGCATGCGAGCTCGGGATGGGAGACAGTTATTCCCCCCAGTTCCGGCGGCCTTTATCGCCTGGATTGTGTTGCCCCAGCCGGCTCAGTCGCTGCGCAGATCCGGGTAACGGTCCTCGAAAACCCAGCCGTAGTCTTCCCCCTGCGCGCAGTCCCCGGACAGCATTACCTGAGCGACGCCACGGGACGCCCCCTGCTGGTGCAGGGCGATGCCGGGTGGTCGCTGATCGCGGCAACCCGGCGCGATGAAGCGGAACGCTACCTCGATGATCGTCACGCGCGCGGCTTTAACGCGCTCATCGTCAGCCTGGTGGAGCATAAGTTCGCCATCGAGCCACCTAAGAATGCATACGGAGTCGCGCCCTTCAAGACCGCGGGAGACTTCTCGACTCCAAATGATGAGTACTTCGACTACGCGAACTGGGTACTCGACGCTGCGGAGCAGCGGCACATGGCGGTTTTCCTCGCACCCGCTTACCTCGGCTACCTTGGTGCAGATGAGGGGTGGTATCACGAGTTGACGGCCAACTCGAGCGCGCAACTGCGAGCCTATGGTCGTTATGTCGGCGAGCGGTTACGCGCTCACCGCAATATCGTCTGGCTCTTCGGTGGTGACTACAACCCGCCCATCAGACGTGTGGTCAGCGAGATTGCCGCCGGTGTCGCCGAGAGCGGCGCGACGCAGCTGGCAACCGTACACTGCGCCACTGAGAGCGGCGCCTCACAGGTCTGGGGCGATGAGCCCTGGCTTACGCTGAATACCGCGTACACCTATCGCTCCGTCAGCGCCATGATGAACTCCCTGCTGAGAAGCAGCCCTCTCCCGCTCGTGCTGATCGAGACGAGATATGAGGGAGAGCCAGGAATCACTGCGTGGCGGGCACGGCTGCAGGCCTACCAGGCAGTACTCGCCGGCGCGGGCGGTCAGTTCTTCGGCAATCGGGACGTGTGGCACTTCGCGGGGCCGGGGAATTTCCCAACGTTGCTCCACTGGCAACAGGCGCTCCCCAGCGAGGGGGCGAGCTCGATGATGGAGCTCGGACGCCTCATGCGCTCGCAACGCTGGTGGCTGCTGCACGCGGATGGCGAGCATCAGCTCTTACAACGGGGAACCGGCATGGGATTGGAACGCGCAGCTGCCGCCGTCGCCCGTGATGGATCATTCGCCCTGCTGTATCTGCCGACCCCTCGGCGTGTTCGCCTGCGACTCGACGAACTGGCCGGACCGACGGTGGAGGCACACTGGTTCGACCCGGTCAGCGGTGCGATGTCGAGTCGCCTGGCATTTGCGCGATCACGAGACTCGACGGTCGATGTTCCGCTGCAGCCTCGCAACGGCGGCGGCGCCGGGGACTGGGTGCTGGTACTCACGTCGCGCTGACCTCGACCGCGACGAGATGATATTGCTGCCCGAGCCGATCGCGGTTGACGAGCACTTGGGCGGCGATCGCGGCCCGCAGGGAGTCAGCGTTCTTCTCCAGTCTGACGAACTGGTCGGTCAGCTGCTCGAGGTCGAGTCCATCGAGGGTCTGGCAGTACTCGCTCAGCCGCATCTGCTGCATCAGCGCCTCGTTCTTCGGCTCGTAGGACAACGAAATCGCCGGCTTTCCGAGCAGCAGCGCGAGCACCAGATTGTGAAAACGCGAAGCGATCACGAAGTCGACAGGCTCGAGCTGGCCCAGCAGTTCCTGCCATGACGTTGCCGGGGCGTCGGCAAAAGCGTCGACAGACAGGCTTGCGTCGCGCCGCTGCAAGAGTGCGCGCAAGTCGCTCCGCACGGCAGCGTCGTAGGCAAGATCGCCGATGATCACCCGGACTGTGCAACCACGTGCCTGTAGCCACCCGATCAATCCGCAGATTTTCTCGAGGTATCCCTCGTAAGCCGCCCGCGCGTCGGCGTCTCCCGGGCCGGGCACACTGTAGTTGAACAGGCCAACTGCCACGATCGGCGCGTTGCGGGCGCCCCGCCCAGCCTGCGGGGGCAGTGCCGCAAGTGCAAGGCTGAACGCGAGATCCGGGAATATCGGGTCGCCCTCGGTACGCATCCCGTTACGACGCAGCACTGCCACGGAATGCGCATCGCGATAGCTGCGGTAGTCGGCCATGCGCAGCGCGTTCCTCAGGAACAATCGCGACAGCGGCTGGCTGATGGACTCCGCGCCAACGCTGAGGTACAGCACTTTCCCGCCACGGAGCCGACTCGCAGCGCACCACTTGAACAGCTGGTACGGGAAGCCGAGCGTGCCTTCGCCGTGATCGGTAAGTATCCCCGTGCCGGTGACCAGCAGCGCAGACACACCTCGCATGGCGCGCCAAGCGCGCATCCAGTCGGCGAGCTCTGCCCACAGGCGCCGAAGCAGGCGCAGCGGCTTCGAGCCGCGGAGGCTCTCGCCGTTCGCCCCGGATGCGATCGGTATCGCCGCGATGCCATGCCGCGTTGCGACGTCGCCCGGACGCGAGCACACGCAAATCAGCGTTACATGCGGTAGCTGCGCGCGGAGATTGGCGATCGCGGCGGCCAAGGTGCATTCGTTGCCGAGATTCAGGGCACCGAAATTGCCCCAAAGCGCAATTTGGACCGACGCGGCCGGCTCGCCGCCCGGCCCCTCCCCTCGCCGGCGGACGTTCACCGTCGCAGGTACGGCGCTGTGACGTGACTCACAGTCTCCGACATTAGCAGCATTCTTATTGCCACGTGCAACCCCACCTGAATATCATCACTGGCTTGAAGTCTGATTGCACCGCGCTTGCGCTCGCGTCAATGTCGCCTCAGGCGCGGCCGAAGAGCTTCGGAACGGGCGGCCCCCGCGAGCCGGGCAGCAGCCTTACCACTGGTCAAGCGTAGATGGCAGGCACGCAGCTCGTACCCGGCGGCGGCGGCCGAGTGCTGCTTCTGTCGATGCGGCGGGTGTCCAAACTGGTCGCCTACTGCATCGACTACGAGTTCGAGGACGTCTTCCGCGAGCTGACCAACGCCGACCGTATCGACGTCGACGACCACGAGGCGCTCGAGTGGTCGCGGCGGTTCTACAGGTACACGCGGCATGTCACCGGCGCGCGGCGCAGGCCGGGCTCCTTTGCGGGATACCACACCGAGGTAAAACTCGAGCGCGATTACGAGCTGTTCTTTCCCGTCTTCAACCATCCACACGAGCTCTTTGCGCTGGCCGTGGTCCCCGACTGGCGCAAGCGCTGCCGCATTGCGGCTTGCTTCATCAGCGAGGCATGGCTGCAGCAGCTGCCGCACTACCTCCTCGAGATGCTGGCGCCGTTCGACCACGTGTTTGTCGCCGTCGGCCACCCTACGGAAGAGCTCGCGCGAGTCGTCGAGCGACCGTGCACTTATCTGCCACTCGCGGTAGACGTACCCCGATTTGCCCCCCCGCCCGGGGCGCCGGAGCGGCCCATCGATGTCTGCAACATCGGCAGGCGCTCGCAGACCACGCACGCGGCGCTGCTGAGACTTGCGGCCGCCGAGCAGCGCTTCTTCTACTACTACGACACCGTCGAGGCCAGCGGCCTCGATATGAAGCAGCGCACCTTCCGGGTACAGGATGCGAGCGAGCATCGGCTGCTGCTCGCGAGCCTGCTCCAGCGCAGCCGCTACTGCTTTGCGCACCGGGGTTTCGTCAATGACCCGAGGGTTACCCAGGGTCGCGACGAGATTTCCTCGCGCGTGTACGAGGGTGCCGCTGCCGGCGTCGTCATGCTCGGCGAGCCGCCGCGAAATGAGGCCTTCCGGCAGCAGTTCGACTGGGCCGAGCCGGTCATCCCAGTGCCGTTTGACTGCCCCGACATCGGGCGGGTGATCGCCGAGCTCGACGCCGACCCGCTGCGCCTCGCGGAAATTCGTCGCGAGAATGTGCGCCATAGCGCACTGCGCCACGACTGGCTCTATCGAA
>Ga0307476_10001247_pt1 | contig 15741 bp, 11 predicted proteins | sample atmos_gasesECM2C_2_FD_203314 | JGI IMG/M metagenome (GOLD analysis project Ga0307476, IMG submission 203314) | Hardwood forest soil microbial communities from Morgan-Monroe State Forest, Indiana, United States - atmos_gasesECM2C_05 | ecosystem: Environmental > Terrestrial > Soil > Temperate... | reverse complement strand
TAGGTGGACCAGCGAACGGCGCAGGGGGTTAGCGGTGGCAGTCAGCAGCACGGTCGGCGAGCTCACGCGGGACATGCCGAATCTCCAGCACCTGGTGCGAATCACCTTGCGGCTGTTATGTGCGCTGATCACCGGCACGGCCATCGGACTGCAACGCGAGCTCACACACAAGCCCGCCGGCCTGCGAACTCATATGCTCGTGAGCCTGGGCACAGCCCTCTTCATCGTCGCCGCAGCCGAGGCGGGCATGGAATCGGACTCGCTGGCGAAGATCATCCAGGGGCTCGCCGCGGGCATCGGCTTCCTGGGAGGGGGTGCCATTCTCAAACTCACCACCGAACGCGAGATCCACGGCCTGACCACCGCGGCCGGAATCTGGATGACGGCCGCAGCGGGCGCTGCGGCGGGAATCGGACAGGTCGCGGTCGCCCTGATCGGCACGCTGCTGGGGTTGATCGTGCTCGTCGTCTTCCACAAGGTCGAGAGGATACTCGGCCACCGCGCCCGCAAGGACACCGAGGTCCACCCCGGCTCCAATCCCAATCCGACGGATCTGGTTTAAATGAGCGCGGCGTCCGTCTGCACGACGCTTTCAGCACCACTCTTCACGACACGCGCCAGGGCCAGAGCGTTGGGCAACACCTGTTCACCATAGAAACGCGCGGTGTGAAGTTTTGACTCGTAGAACGCCTTGTCCGCGCCGGTGAGCTTGCCGGCCGCAATGGCGGCAGCCTTCGCTGTCAGCCAACCGCCGATCACGTACCCACATAGCATCAGATAGGGCACAGACACGGCCATCGCTGTGTCAGGTCGCGAAGCGATAGCCTGCGACAAGGCGGCCGTGGACTCCTTCAACAAGCCGACAGCCTCGAGTGCGGCATTGCGGACCTCCGCAGCGGACGCGTTGCTCGTGTCAAGACCCTGGAGCTCACGCGACATATCGGCGATGAGAGAGCTGATCGCGGCACCGCCGTCCCTCCCGATCTTCCTGCCGATGAGATCGTTCGACTGAATACCGGTCGTGCCCTCGTAGATCGTGGTGATGCGGGCATCCCGGAGATACTGCGCGGCCCCGGTCTCCTCGATGAAGCCCATGCCACCGTGGACCTGGATCCCGATGGTGGCCACCTCGTTACCGGTCTCGGTGCACCAACCTTTGACGATCGGAATGAGGAGATCGGCGCGTGCCTGGGCCGCTGCCCGCTGCTTCTCGTCCGGATGATAGTTCGCAATGTCCAACTGGGACGAGGCGTACAACGAAACTGCCCGGCCGGCCTCGGTGGTAGACTTCATCGTCAGCAGCATGCGCTTGATGTCAGGGTGATGGATGATCGGAACGGGGCCCTCAGCCTGCGCAACCGGCGGCTTGCCCTGAACGCGGTTTCGCGCCCATTCAGCGGCGTGCTGGTAGGCACGTTCCCCGATCGCGTAACCTTCGAGCCCGACCGACAGGCGCGCGGTGTTCATCATGATGAACATGTATTCCAGGCCACGGTTGGGCTCGCCGACCAGGTAGGCGACCGCGCCGTCCCGATCGCCATAGGCCAGCACACAAGTGGGGCTGGCATGGATCCCCAGCTTGTGCTCGATAGACACGCAACGCACCTCGTTGCGCTGGCCCAGGGTGCCATCGGCATTCACGAGCACCTTGGGGACGATGAACAGCGAGATGCCCCGCACCCCGGACGGCGCACCTTCGATGCGTGCCAACACCATGTGAATGATGTTGGAAGCGCAGTCGTGATCGCCCCAGGTGATGAAGATCTTCTGGCCGAACAGCCGATGGTGATCGCCCTCGGGCACGGCGCGGGTGCGGATCTGCGCGAGGTCCGAGCCAGCCTGCGGCTCGGTCAGATTCATCGTGCCGGTCCACTCCCCGCTCACCATCTTCGGCAGGAATAGACTTTTCTGCTGCTCCGAGCCGCACAGCTCGAGGGCGTGCACGGCTCCATGAGTGAGCATGGGACAGAGCTTGAAGGCGAGATTGGCGGACGCCCAGATCTCCCCCGCGGAGGTCACCACGACCTGTGGCGCGACCTGACCGCCGTATTCGACGCCGGTTCCGAGCCCCGTCCAGCCGCCCTCGGCAAACTGGCGAAAGGCGTCGCGAAATCCTGGCGCCGCCACGACACCCTCGGGCGTCCAGCGCGCGCCGTGCTCGTCACCCGGCCTGTTGAGAGGGTCGAGCACGGTCTCGGCGAATCGCGCGGCCTCGCTCAGAATCGAGTCGGCGACTTCGATCGAATAATCCGCAAGTCCCGGATACTTCGCGAACGCCTCGGTCTGCAGCAGATCCTCGAGCACGAAACGCAGGTCCCTGAGCGGAGCACGATACATGGCGGTCCCCTTGGTTCATGGGAAAAATGGCCTGCGGCCATTTTTCGGACATCGGCTCTGTTTCCGCAGCTACCCTGTCGCAAGCCCGATGCGCTGCTATTCTAACGTTGGTGGCGCGCACAGACCACGGGAACCCTACCGGCCGGTAACCTCGGTCGGTTCAGCCAGGAACGCCCGCCGCCAGAGCGAGGGCCGGCACGATGTTCGCCGCCAGGAAGTCAACGAAGCGCTGCACACGCAGGTCGGCCTCGAGCGCTGCAGGATAGACCGCATACAATTCCGCCGCGGCGGGCACGGTCCACTCCGGTAACACCGCTTTCAGACGGCCGGTGGCCAGCCCCTGGCGGCAGAGGAATTCAGGGAGCAGCCCGATGCCGAGGCCCGCTGCCGTCGCGGCGTGCAGGACGGCGGGATCGTTCACGGCGAGCTTGGGTGAAATCGGAACTTCCGCACGCTGGGCCCCGTGCTCCAGACGCAGTCGGAACTGCGGCAAATCGGTGGCTTCGGGGGTCAGCAGATCGTGGGTACGCAGATCCTCGGGTCGCTCGGGAGTACCGCGCTGCTGCAGATAGCCGGGTGTAGCACAGAGCAAAGCCGGTGGCGCGCCAAGGAGCCGGAAGGCTACCGCGGCGTCCGCCGAGGAGCGAGTCCGAATCGCTACATCCCAACCTGCCGTCCCATCGGCGGGGTCCATGGAGACCTCCAGTGGAACATCCGGGAAGCTCTCCAGAAAGCGCGGCACCAGCGGCGTAAGCAATACCCTGCCGTATGTTGGATCGGCAACGACGCGCAACGGACCGCTCACCGGAGCATTCAACCTGGCAATGACGCCGCGTGCCGCATCCGATTCGTCGACAACCCGCTTCGCGTGCGGATAAATCAACTTACCGGCGTGCGTGAGCGCAATGCGCCGGGTCGTGCGTTCGAGCAGCCGCACGCCGAGTGACTTTTCCAGATCCGCGACGGCGCGGCTGACCGCCGCTTTCGGCACTCCCAGGGCGCGCGCGGCAGCCGAGAATCCATTCAGATCCACTACTTTGGCCAGCACAGCGAGCTGGGCGGGGGTCCAGAGGAGGCTCAAGAGCGTTTCAATCCTTCTTGCGTATAGCCCTATTGTTTCATTCAAGACGCGTAGCGGCCAAGCCGTCGAGAGGTAAAATGCGCGTCCGCCGCTATTTGTACCGCTAACGGAGGTTCCATGAAGGTCTCGATCCACGCTTTGTCTATAGACATATTCACGCACGCGCTCGGCAATCTGTCGGCGATCCTGGAGAAAGGGGCTGCACACGCGGCGACGAAGAAGTTCGACTCCACTGTTCTGGTCAACTCGCGGCTCGCGCCGGACATGCTGCCGCTCTCGCGGCAGGTGCAGATTGCCTGCGATCTGGCGAAGAACTCGGCCGCGCGCCTGGCGGGAATCGAGCCGCCGCGCTTCGAGGACAGCGAGAAAACCATCGAGGAGCTGCGCGCGCGCATCGCGCGGACCCTGGATTATCTCAAAGGAATATCGGCGAGCGCGCTCGAAGGTTCCGAAGATCGCGCCATCAAGGTGCCCGCCGGCGAGCGCACGCTGGAATTCAACGGACTCGCGTTCCTGCAGCGCTGGGCGCTACCTAACGTGTTCTTCCATGTCACCACCGCATATAACATCTTGCGACATAACGGCGTGGAGATCGGCAAGCGGGATTTTCTCGGTTCAACGCAGGGCTAGTGGACTTGCGGTGACGCACGCGCAGGTACGACTTAACGCAATACTGCGCGGCGTCACGTCCAATATGACAAACCACGGACCCTCGCCCGGGAAAGTTGTCGCCAAGCGTAGACAGAACGCGAGCGAATTCACGGCAGCGCACAGCCAGTCCTGAGACCCTAGCGGCGAGCGCTGTTTGATCTCCTCCAGCGCTGTGCGCTTCGGATGGGGAAGTCCTTGCAGCCAGTGAATGCCATCGCCGTGCGTCAGCCCGCCAACACTCCACCTGCGGCACCGTCCGCTGCTCCGACGCCGGCTCCGGCCGAGCCGGTAACCGCTGAATCTCTGGGCTGGCAACTGCGCGCGGCGCTCCCGCCGATGCGGCTGCACTCCGTCTCGCTGTACGACGACGAAGCAAATGTCCTCTGGCTGAGCGAGGGCGCGCTCGGACCCGACGAGCACAATGTCGTCATCGAGGCAATCGATGCGCTCGGCAACGACACGACGCTGAACTGTTATGAGAGCGGCCTCGAGGACGGGCGCGCCGCGATATTTCTGCCGGTGCGATCGCCGCAGGGAGCGCTCGTCGGTCTGGCGATGATCCTGGCCGACATGAAGTCGGTCAACGACGGCGTCATCGAGAAGCTGGTGACGCCGCAGATGCGCACCATCATGCAAAAGGTGGCTGTGCTTCTGAAGAAGGCGCCGGTCAGCGCGACTCAGGGTGAGCTGCCCGTGCCGATTCTGGAGCTCGCCGAGACCAGCGTGACGCCTGCCTTGCGCATTGCGCCCGAACCCACACCGGCACCATCGTCGGCGCCATCACTTTCCCTGGCGCCATCGCCTGCGCGCACCGCAGCCGCGGCCTCGGAAGCGGCGAAACCCGCGAGCTCGTCGCCGGGAGTGGCACCGCCCGCGAAACCGGGACCGGTGCTGTCGCCGAAGGCGGTGGATGACATTCTGGAGTTCGAGCTGACTCCCGAAGTACCGCGAGTACAAGCACAGCGACCCGCCAAACCTTCCCCGGCGAACGACTCGGATCTGCGTCTGGGACTGACATCGGACACGTCCACGAGCGCCCCGGCCGTGCCGGTATTGAGCGGAATCGAAGCGACCGCTGCCGCTTCCAAACCCGCCGCTGCAGCACCGACTGTGTTCGCCGCAAATGTGGCGCCTTTCCCGGCAGGCGGCTCAGCCTCAACACACGGTGCCAAGGGGAAGGCTGCACCCGCCGCTCCCGTGGACGCGGCACCTGCGGTTGTTGACGAGCTTGCACCGCCGATTTCGACGCTCGCCGCAGCGCCGATCGTCGTGGCAAGCACGCCTGCGCCAGCTCCCGGTTCGATCAGTCGTGCGGCCCACTCGACCGCGCTGAACGGCTCGCATCCTCCTGTTGCTCTTGACGGCTCGCATGCGGCTCCGGCCCCGAGCGGGTCTGTCAGTGCCGCGAAAGTCAATGGCTCCGCCGCCGGCGCCGCCAATCCAACACCTGCCGGACCCGCCGCAACCAGCACATCGAGAACTCTGGGCGGAACGACCGGCAGCGCCAAGGCCCTCAATCCGGGTGCGACCAGTACATCCCGCGTGTTGACACTGCCTGAGGGTGTCACGATCACCCTCGAGATCCAGCCATTCAGCAAGCTTCGCGCGGGCGGCAGAACCCGACGCTACGAAGTGCTCGCCCGTGCGTCGCATCCCAACCGCGTTCCCGCCGGATTCGACAAGATCGCCTTGCAGCAGCTACTCACGTGGATGGGCGGTAATCGCGCGGCCTGGAACGCGGAGCCGACGAGCTTCACGCTCAATCTTTCGATCGCGACGCTCGAGGACGAGCGCTTCCCCCAGTTCGTGGCGTCCAACCTCAAGACTCACGGCATCGCGCCGGACAACGTCGGATTCGAGATCGCGGAGCCTCTGTGTCTGCAACGCCGGGCGCAGGTCGAGCGCTTCATCACGCTGTGCGACAACCTGGGCTGCTTCGTCGTGATCGACGACTTCTCGCTCGACTCGTCCCTGGTCAGCCTGCTTCGCTCGAAGGCGCTGCGGCTGGTGAAGATCGATCCGAAGCTCACCTCGGTCGCCCTCAAAGACAAGCTGGCTCAGGCGATGGTGGTGGCTATCGCCCAGGCGGTGAAGGTGCTCGGCATCCATTGCGCGGCGAAGCGGGTCGACTCGCAGGCGGCCTTGCAGTGGCTCACGGCGATCGGCTGCGATTTTGCGCAGGGCACCGTTGTGTCCGAGACCCAGCCGCTGGAGTCTCTCTGCAGCCCGCCCGGCTGAGCAACCGGCGCCTTTTGCCGGCGGAAACGCAGCCGATGTCCAAAAAACGGCCGCAGAAGCCACCCCGTGAAATCTCGCATGACACCCCGAAAGCTTGCCACGACCACAAGACGCGAGATTTCCCGGGGACCCCGGGCCGTTTTTCCGGTCAAGCAGAATCAAGAGCGCTAGCCCAGCCGTGCGGAAACATCCCGGCGGCAGCCCGCCGTGCGACGAGGCGAGTGCGCCACGCGCCTCCTTGAATGCGGCGTCCCCACGGATGCCCTAAGCTTCCTGGACCGGAGGACCGCAGCCGAAGTCTACATGCTGACGCTCGCCAATCTGCGCACCAACCGCAACGTGCTCTTCTGGACCCTGCATGCAGCGGGATGGAGCGCTTATGCGGTGACGCAGTACTTCGGCGCCCTGGTTTACGAGAAGCCCTCGAGCTACGGACAGGTCATTCTGATCGCGGCCGCCGCGGGTTTCGTGCTGTCGGTGCCGATGCGCTCGATCTACCGGCGCCTTTGGGGCCGCCAGCCACGGGTGTTCCTCCTCGGCGTTGCCGTGACCTGTTACGTTACGGCGCTTGCGCTGCGCCTGGTCATCAACCTGGCGTACCGGCAGATCATCGAGCCCGACTATCAGTTCAAGACGTTGTTCGAGCTGTTCGGCGGTGCCTTGTCCAGCACCTACCTGCTGCTCTGCTGGAGCGCACTCTATTTCAGTATCAAGCACTACGAGGGGTTACAGCTGCAACAGGCCGCAGCGCTGAAGGCCGCCGCACTCGCTCAGGAGGCCCAGCTCAAAATGCTGCGTTATCAGCTCAACCCCCACTTTCTTTTCAACACGCTGAACGCCATTTCGACTCTGATCCTCGACAACCAGAATCGTACGGCCAACAATGCGGTCACGCGCCTGTCGGAATTCCTGCGCTACACGCTCGACCAGGACCCGGTGAAGAAAGTCACCTTGCGCCAGGAGATCGAAGCGCTGGACCTGTACCTGGGGACGGAGCGGCTGCGCTTCGGTGAACGGCTGCGGATCGAATACGCCATCGACGGACCGGCGCTCGAAGCACTGGTCCCGAGTCTTCTGCTGCAACCTCTGCTGGAAAACTCGCTGAAGTACGCGGTATCGGCGCGCGAGCAGGGTGGTTCGATCCGCATCGAGGGCCGCATCCGCGGCGCGATGCTCGAGGTGAGCATCATCGATGACGGTCCGGGCCTGCGCGATGGCGCGCAAACGAACGAAAGGCGCGGTGTGGGCTTGCGCAATACTCGCGAGAGATTGGCGGTGCTCTATGGTGAGCATCACCGTTTCGCGGTGCTCAACAGCCATCCGGGCCTGCGTGTCGATATGGCGCTGCCGCTCGAAACGATCTCGGAGGTTGGCCTGCCTCCTTCAGATCCGCGACTGGCGGTCTCCCAGGTCGCGCGCGCGTGAAGATCACTACCCTCATCGTCGATGACGAAGCGCTCTCCAGGCGAGGGATCGAGATCAGGCTGCTGGCAGCCGAGGACTTCGAGCTTGTCGGGCAGTGTGCCAACGGTCGTGAGGCGCTTACGGCGATCACGAAGCAGAAGCCCGACGTCGTCTTCCTCGACATCCAGATGCCCGGGATGTCGGGTTTCGATGTCCTTGCACATCTGCCCCAGGAATGTCTGCCGGTCATCGTCTTCGTGACGGCCTACGACCAATATGCGATCCGCGCTTTCGAAGCGCGTGCGGTGGACTATCTGCTGAAGCCTGTGGACGACACTCGCTTCAGCGCCGCCCTCGAGCGCGTTCGGGGGCACGTGCTGTCGCGAAATGCGACCAGTCAGCGCGACCGGCTGGTCGAGATCATTGCCGAGATGACCGGCTCGGGAGAGCTGGCCCTCGACGAGCTGCTCACGCATGGACCCAAGGCAGCCGAGCCGCGCCACGCCGAGATCCTGCCCATACGCCAGGGCCGCGAGACCTTGCGGGTGACCGTCGCTTCCATCGAATGGATCGATGCCGCAGGGGACTACATGTGCATCCATGCGGCCGGCAATACTCACATCCTGCGCGGCACGATGAAGGAGCTCGAGGAGATCCTCGATCCGAAACTGTTCCAGCGCGTCCATCGCTCGACGATTGTGAATCTCAGCCTCGTCAAGAGTCTGCGCGCGCACATGAACGGCGAATACTTCCTGACTCTCGAAGGTGGGCACGAGCTGAAGCTGTCGCGCACGTATCGCGACAAGGTGGAGTATTTCCTGAAGGGCGCGCGGCACTGAGGCGGCGCACCTTCCGGGGGCTGCCGGTCAGGCTGTTCTTCTGAAGCCGCCGCTCGAGAACTGGGCCTCGTCGCCGTCGACGATCTGCACGCAATTTCGTCCGGAGCGTTTGGCGCTGTAGAGCGCTTCGTCCGCCACTTGCACGGCGCCATCGGGGCTACGACCCATTCTGGGCCCGACGATGGCCACACCGATGCTCGCGGTGACGAATAGCGCTGTCGCCGAGTCTTCATGCGTGATGTTCAGCGCGTGCACGGACTTCCGCAGCTGCTCCGCCATCTCTCGCCCGCTGCTGGCATCAAGGTCGAACAGGGCGAGCACGAATTCCTCGCCACCGTATCGCGCGGCAATATCGAGCGGCCGGCGGGCGAAGCCCTGCACGACCTGGGCGACCTGCCGCAGCGCCTGATCGCCGGCCTGGTGGCCGTAACGATCGTTGTAGGCCTTGAAGTGATCCACGTCGATCAGCAGCAGCGCCAGAGAGCGACGATCCCTCAAAGCCTGCTGCCATAGGCGCGGGAAATAGTCATCAAAAGCACCACGGTTCTTCAGCCCCGTGAGACCGTCACGCGCGGCCATCTCACCCATCAGGCCGCGCTCCAGGAACGACGTACGCAACTGCCGCTCGACACCGCGATAGACGAATGCACCGACGGCAGCCGTAATCGTCAGGACAGCTACGTAATACGCGATCGCCTCTGGAGGCTCCCCGACATACATGAGCGTCGCACCATGAACGATGACCATCGCGGCAGTGGCGAGCAGAGCCTCGCGGAAGAGCTGCCCACCAAGGAAAAACAAAGCGATGCTGTAAGTCGTCAGGAAGTAGAACGGATCGGGATGCCCTTCAACAGCTCGGTTGGCAACGCCGATCGCGGACGCAATGGCGAGAACAGGAACCGCTACTCGTGCAACAGGCAGATAGATGCGCTCGTAGTAGTAGCTCCAGGAGGCCCACACCAGAAACAGACACGCGGGAACGACCACTCCGAGCCAGCCGAAAAGGACCTCGCGCGCGGAAAGTCCGTCCAAGGCGATGAGGTGCACTGCCGCCGCAACTGCGAGCGCACAGATCGCCAGCTGGAAGAAGCGCGCTCGCAAGCGCACACGCGCGAGATGGAATGTCTGAAAGTCCTGCTCGAGATCGGCACCGAAGCGCAGGCCAGGGAATTTCCGCCGCAGCTCTCGGGCGTAAGGTGAGTCTGGAAAATGTTCCAGATCCAAGGCTGCGTACATCTGCATCGCGGCGGCAATCTATCTCACCGGGAGCGGATAAAATGTGACGCAGTTCCGAGGTACGCACGGCCATACCAACATCACTTACCAGGTGTAGCGCACCCGGTAGCGGACCGAAGTCTCACCGTTGGCGGGAACCTCCACGGGAAAGGTGATCGTGCGGGCATCTTCTTTCACGAATTCATGTGTCTTGGTGAGAATCTTCCAGTTGCTCCAGCGATAGAGATTTTCCTTCACCAGCACCTGCACGGGTTGATCCTTGTGGTTGCGCAGTCTGACTTCGATTTCTTCCTCGAGCCACTGCCCCTTGGTGTCCACCGAGAAGTCAACCTGCTTGCGCTCGCCGACGACATCGAAGGCGGATCCGAGCTTTACGCGCACTTCTTCGTCCTTCGGTGTATGGTCGATGCGATCCTCACCGATGAACTCCAGGCTTCCGTCCGCGGGATCCAGCTTGGATACGCGGATGCGCCCCGCGGGTAACGGCACGCCCAGGCCGTACTGCTTGTCGTTGCGGAACTCCAGATAGACGTCGACTTTCTTGTTCGACTGCACTCCGAAGTTACGATCGGTCAGGGGAGTCGGGTAGAAGTAGGGACTCGCGGCACCGTTATAGAGGAGAACTTTCCTGGCCGGAATTTGTCGCGCCTGATCAAAGAGCTCGATCTGTTTCGTCGAGTTGTTTGGTAATGTCGTGCGACGCTCCAGCGTGTACAGATGGAATTCGAAGAAGGGTTGCTCCGTGAAGCCACCCGGAGCGGGTACCGCCTCCGCCGCGGCGAAGGCGCGCTTCGCCACGACCGGCTGTGCCTCCGGAGTCAGGCGATGGACGTCCCCCGCGATGAGCTTCAGGCGCGCGTCCTGGTAGGAGGCGCCGGATTGATTGATGATGCTGACCCACGCCGACAGATCGAGAACACCGCTGTTCGCATCCTTGCCCTCGTTGAAGATGAGGTTGTAGTCCGCCCACCAGGTCACACCACCGGTCTGATACGTGACTCGACTGCGCTGTTCACCTGCTCGGGGCGAGGTAACGTCCCAAACGAGAGTCGGGCGGGTGTCCAGTCCACCCGGCAGCTCGGGGAAGTGGATCGATGAGTAGTCGTGGACGGCCTGCAGGGTACCGTCGCTCAGCCGAAGCAACAGACCGTCCACGGAGGACAGCAGCGTGCCGTTGATCGTCTCGTTGTGCTCGCCGTTGCGACGATCTACGGCGATTGGTCGGTCAATGTACCTTGTGAGCAGCTTCGCCGTGCTGACCAGGTCGAACTGATAGCTCTGTTCGAGAACTCGCGTGCGGGGCTCGGTCAGTGAGGTGAAAGTCACCGTAGTTGGATCGATAAGGGCAGCAACGTCGGTGAACTTGAGGCGGGAGCGTCCGCCTTCCAGCTTGACGTCGCGTTCCTGTCGAACCATCGCGTAGCCGGGGACCGTGGTCGCGCTTGGAACTTCCTCCCCTGGTAAGGGACGATAGAGGTCGGGCGATATGGCCCCGGGTGCTGCCGAGCTATAGATCGTGATCGCGGTGTCATCGGCGGCCGTGGCGGCCGCAGAGGCCGCAGTGGCGAGCATTAGGCTCATTGCGATAGGGGAGATCAAGCGGCCGAAATGCGGTCGATCGTTCGACATAAAGTGACCTTTGAAGGGAGTACCCAAGACTGAAACGTAGGGGGCCCACCGGTCGGGGCTACCGGTCATCCTCACTCCGACCGCACCTCAGTTTCGATCCTGGAGCCGATCGCATGGCAGAATGCGCGATTGTCCGTCACTTTTTTGGAGAGAGGGTGTGGCCCACCAGGCTCTTCCCTTGTGACGTCCGTCACGATCCCCGGGCAGGGGTACCGATCTGTGAGCCATCGCCTAGGTACCACCGGCCCGGCGTTGCAGGATACGCGCAGGATGGATTGCCATCGAATTCGGTTCGAATCCTATGGAAGCAGCTTCGCGACCCGTCTTTGAGCCATTGGCCGACCTTCCGGTCGAAGAGCCATATGGCGCAAATGGGCCTGGCTCTCAGGCTGCGGGGACCCAGGCAGCGGTTCCGGCAGGATCCGCGCCCGCCGCTTCGGGCGCTTCCCAGCCCGCTAGCCTTGAAGAGGACCTGCTCGAGCACGGGGCTCTGCTCGAGCCCGAAGCCGCGACCGTTCCGAACGCGGCGGAACCGGTCCCTGCCCCCGGGGATCCACCCGCGCCTGAGGATTCTTCCCTCATTCCCACTCTCCTGGCTTCCGCGGTGCTTGTGGACCCGGAGACGCTTTTGAGTGCTTCCGAGCCCCCGGCTCCGGGCCGGCCCAGTAGCCCCTCCTCGAGGGGGGCCATCGGCATGAGCCCCAATAAGCAGAGTGCTTCTGCTTCCGCCGGGGCTCCTGGTTCTGCGGCGGCTTCCAGGGCCGCAGCGGAGGCAGCCCCGGCTGCCGCACCGGGCTATCGGGTGACGAGCAGTTCTGCAGCCTCACCGACCAACGGGCCGCCGACGGCCGGTACGGCGAATACGGAGAGCAAGCGGACCCCGGCGAACGTTGGCGAGCGCACGGACACCCCAACCGGCGGTTCCGCGACCGGGATGAGGCGATCTGTCAAATCTGTCGGGAGCCCGACCACCGCGCAACCCACCCCGGCAAAGACTGCAGGCACGACGGGCCCGCAGCGCGTCATTCCCACTCCGGCTAGATCCGACACCACGTCCGCACCGATGGAGCGCGCGTCTACGGGGACCGGATCGGCAACAACGTCTTTCAAGTCGTCATCTACGTCCGGTGTTCGGCATCTCCCCGCCGCGTCGCCTGGTGCCGGCGCCTCAGCTCGAACCTCATCGACTGCGGCGCGAGCACCTGCAACAGCTGCACGCGCTGCGGCCGAACCCGCGAAACCTGCTTCGCCTCCCGCGATTGCCGCGCCGATGGCGAGCACACCGACGATGGCTGGGTCTGAGGAGCCTTTGCCGGACCTGCCTCTCGAGCTGGTGGAACAGGCTCCGTCCGTTCCTGTTGCTGGGACGACTCCGGCTCCCGCAACCACGGCTGCCGCGAGAACGACGGGTGAACGTTCTCCAGTGCCCCTGAGCACCGCTGGGCCCGACAGGTCGGGGCCGGTAGCGGTGCCGCCACCTGACGCCGATTCGGCTTTGGTTGATGATTTGCTGGCTGCGTATGCCCCGGCAGTTCCGCAAGCCGCGATGGCGACCCCGGCGCCCACGACAGGCGCCGCACAGCCCGCGCCCGGCGCCCCAAGCATCCCGCCGGCTGCGGCAACAACTGCGGCCGCGCCATCAATCAGTACGGGAGCCACCGCGACGTCGGCTCCGGCCGCTGCGTCGGCTGCCGCTCCGGCCGTTGCCACGGCTCCAGCCGCTGCGTCGGCTGCCGCTGCTGCCGTCGCAACACCGGCGATGGACCGCGACTTCATCGCCCGGAACCAGATCGTCGAGCGTTATCTCTCCGGACGCCTACCGCTCAAGGGTGCGACCGATTTCGAACGCTTCTGCCGTGACAATCCGCAGCTGCTCGATGAGCTGGGTCTGGCGGAGCGGGTGAACGCGGGCTTGCGCCTGCTCGAGGCGAGCGGCAAGCCGGAACCGTGGCAAGAGACGCCGCGAGCCATCTGGGCAAAGCCTCAGCTGGTGATCGGTCTGGCCGTGGCGGTCGTGGCCCTGGGAATCGGGCTCTCGGTGGTCGCCAGCCAAAGCGCGACCAAGAGCCAGAGGATCGAAAAGCTGCAGAAGCAGGTCAGCGAGCGCCCGCTCGATGCGGCCACCAACACGCAGAGCATCCGTCTGGTGCCGAGCCATGAGGCGGCATCCAACACGCCGGCCATTGTGATCAGCGGCGGCACGGCACAGCTGCTGGACCTGAAGATCGACGAATCGCACTCCGCCTACAAGGCTTTCCGCGTGACGATCGACCGGATCGACCAGGGCCGCGTCGCCGTGCTGAACAACATGCTCAAGGACTCGAACGGCCATCTGCGCATGGCGCTCAACAGCTCGGCCCTGGGGCCCGGCAACTACCAGCTGACCATCGAGGGTCTGTCCTGGCGCGGTGATCCGGAGCCCGACTCGTGGGTCACGATCGGCATCCAACGCTAGTTGGCGCGACAGCACCGTGGTGGTCCTGACTGTGACGGGCGTCGCGGTTTGGTAGCGCCCGAAGGCGGTTAATTCGCCAGTGGTCCGCAACAATGGCGGACCCTGACACGGTTCCGCGGGGAACGCTGCCGTAGAGTCTCCGCTCGAACCGCAGCCGCTCCTGCGGTCCTCGAGGTTACATGGCAAATGGAGAAGAGCGCCGGCGCGGGGCGAACACGCCAGAGCCGGCTGCATCAGCCCTGCAGACAGACGTCTTCGTCGCTCGTCAGCCTATTTACGACGGCTCGATGGCGGTCATGGCATTTGAGCTGCTCTATCGGCACTCACCCTCAGCGACGAAAGCGCGGATCACGGATCCGCGCCAGGCGACCCTGGAAGTCATCTCGAGTGCGGCACTGGAAATCGGGCTGGACCGGCTGTCGGGCGGTCAACCCGTGCACATCAACTTTCCCATGGAGCTTCTGACCGACGTCCCCGATCTGCCGCTGCCGCCGGCCCTCGTCGTCATCGAGGTATTGGAGGATGTCCGCGCCGAGCCGCAGGTCATCGAAGGCATCCGCAAATTGCGCGCGCGCGGGCACCGCATCGCGCTCGATGATTACTCACCCACTGTCAGTGACCCGCGCCTGCTTGAGTTCGCCGACATCGTGAAGCTTGAAATCACCCATCCGGCCGCAGCGCAGCTGGCGGCGGTGGTCAAGCAGCTCGAGCCTCGCGGCGTGCAGTTGATTGCGGAGAACGTGGAAACCCTGGAGGACTTCGAAAGGTGCCTCGAGCTCGGCTTCACCGGCTTTCAGGGGTATTTCCTGCAGCATCCGCAGACCTTCCGCGCCAAGCGGGTCCCCTCCAGCCGCCTCAGCACGTTGCGCCTGGTGGCCTCCCTTTCCAACGAGCATTACTCGGTGGATGAAGTCGAGCTGCTGATCAGCCAGAACGTCTCGATGTCGTATCACGTTCTACGCTGCATCAACTCCAGCTACTACAGCCTGCCGCGCAAAGTTGACTCCATTCGCCAGGCGATCGTGATTCTCGGAGTCGACCAGCTGCGCCAGCTGTGCTCACTGCTGTGCCTGCAGGGCTTTGACGATCGTCCTCCGAGCCTGTTCGTGAACGCGATGACGCGAGCGCGCATGTGCGAGCAGCTCGGGCGGCTCGCGGGTACCCAGGACACGGGGCCCTTTTTCATCACGGGCTTGTTTTCGCTCCTCAACGCACTGGTTGGAATGCCGACCCAGCAGATCGTCGAAGAGCTGCCACTGACGCCGGCGATTGCCCGCGCATTGGTCGCGGGCGAGGGGGATCTTGGCAAGGCGCTGCAATGCACGCGTGCCTATGAGCGCGGAGCCTGGACTCACGTGGCGTACGGCGAGCTTTCCCCCGGTCTGATCCGGGCCGCCTATGTCGATGCGCTGTTCTGGGCAGAGCAGGCGCGCACGCTGCTCGGGAAGTAGTTCCCGCGGAGGCCGGACCTAGCCGGCCCGCAGTGTCCGCAAGGGAGGTTGGTTCACGACCGAGCGTGTCGCCAGCCAGCCGGTCGTTGCGACCAGCAGCGCTCCGCCGAGCAGGCCTTCCAGAAAGATCCACCAGTCGAAGCTGTAGTGTAGCTGCAGTACGCGCGTATCCATGAAATACCCAGCGACCGAGGCACCCACCGCCGCGAGCAATCCCGACAACAGGCCCAGAGTTGCGAACTCCGACAGCACGCCCTGCAGAACGGTCGCGCGCCTGGCACCCAGCGTTCGCAGCATCGCGCTTTCGTAGCGCCGCTCGTCACGGCTGGATTGCACTGCCGCCAGCAGCACCGTCAGTCCGGCGAACAGCGTGAAGACGAACACGCTTTGCACCGCGAGCACCGCCTTGTCGAGCACAGA
>Ga0307476_10001246_pt1 | contig 15746 bp, 14 predicted proteins | sample atmos_gasesECM2C_2_FD_203314 | JGI IMG/M metagenome (GOLD analysis project Ga0307476, IMG submission 203314) | Hardwood forest soil microbial communities from Morgan-Monroe State Forest, Indiana, United States - atmos_gasesECM2C_05 | ecosystem: Environmental > Terrestrial > Soil > Temperate... | reverse complement strand
CGCCCCCTATGCCCGCCACGCTGGCCGCGCCGACTGCACCAGCCGCGGTGGCAGCGCCGCCACGCCGTGGCTCTCGTGTCGCGCTGCTCGCATCGCTCGCGGTCGTCGTGGCGCTGCTGGGGGCCGGGGTCTATTTCCTGCGCGGTGCGCACGGCCCGAATGGAGCCGGAGCGGCGACGGACAAATCGATCGCGGTTCTGCCGTTCGCCGACATGAGCCAGGCACATGACCAGGAGTTCTTCGCCGATGGCATGGCCGAGCAGATCCTCGACATGCTCGCCAAGATCCCCTCGCTCAAGGTCATCGCCCGCACCTCCTCATTCCAGTTCAAGGGCAAGTCCGAGGACGCGCGCGTGGTGGGCGAGAAGCTCGGTGTCACGACGCTCCTCGAAGGCAGCGTTCGCAAGGCCGGTGAGCGACTGCGCATCACCGCGCAGCTGATCCGCACCGCGGACGGCTCGCAGCTCTGGTCCGAGGTCTACGACCGCGAGGTGCGCGATGTTTTCCGCACCCAGGACGAGATCGCCGATGCCGTCGTGGGCGCCCTGAAAGTGTCACTGCTCGGAGCGCCGGAGCAGCACGCCGTGCCTACTGCCAACACCGCCGCCTACACCTTGTACCTGCAGGCGCTCGCGAGCGCCCGCGGCTTCAGTCGTGCGGACCAGGATGCCGCGCTGGCGCAGGTGCAGCAGGCGCTCGCGCTCGATCCGAACTTCGCGCCGTCCTGGGCACTGCTCGCCAACGTCTACGGCGCCACGATGGTGTTCGGCACTACCGAGCCATTTCAGAAAGTCGCCGAAAAAATGACCAACGCCGCGCAGCGCGCACTCGCGCTCGATCCGAAGCTGGCCGGCCCGCACGTGATACTCGCCAACGCCTTCTTCGTCGATTACGACTATGCCACCAGCCAGCGAGAATTCCGCCAAGCGCTCGAGCTCGAGCCGCACAATCCCGATGCACTCGGTCTGTCGGCCTATCTGTCGATTGCCGCCTGCCACCTGGACGACGCGGAGCGCTATTCGCGGCAGCTCATAGAGCGCGATCCGCTCTCGGTCGATCCATACCGCGCGTTAGCTACGGCGCTCTGGTTCCACGGTCGCCTCGGCGAGGCCGAAGCGATGTACCGGCGAGCAATCGCACTGTCACCCGGTGCCGAGAGCATGCATTGGCGTCTGACTCTCGTGCTACTGAGCGCGGACCGGCCGCAGGAGGCATTCGAGGTTGCGAACGCCGAGACCAGTCACTACTGGCGACTCATGGCCAGGGTCGCGACGCTGGATGCGCTAGCTCGGCCCGCGGAAGCGGACCAGGCGCTCGCTGAGCTCGAGGCGGATCCCGTGATCCGTGTCAGCGGTCAGTACCAGCTGGCCCAGATTTACGCCCATCGCGGCGACCGCGAGCGCGCTTTCGCGTACCTCGAGCGGGCGCGACAGGCACGTGATCCGGGATTCGCCAACTACCTCAAGTGCGACCCCACGCTCGCTCAGCTGCGCAGCGATCCGCGCTACAAGGCGCTGCTCGCGCAGCTCAACCTGCCGCCTTAGGCGCCTCGCGACTAGCCGATTCCTCCATGTCCAAGGAGGGTAAGAATGCCGAGCACGATGAAGGCCACGGCCGCGATGCGGTTGAGCAACTTGATGGGAATTCGCGTCGCCGCAGCCCCGCCTACCAACACGACCGGAACGTTGGCGAGCAGCATGCCGACCGTGGTGCCGCACACCACTGGCAGCAGGTTGCGGTAGTTTGCCGCCAGTGCGACGGTCGCGATCTGCGTCTTGTCGCCGATCTCCGCCAGGAAAAACGAGATCACGGTCGTCCCGAAGGCGCCGAAGCGGGAGACCTCGTTGTCACCCTCCGGCTTGCTGTCCGGAATGAACGTCCAGATCGCCGTGCCAAAGAACGACAGCGCGACCGCCCAGCGCATGACAGCCGGACTTATGTAAGCGGCGAGCGCGGTACCGATCGCTCCGGCGGCCAGATGGTTGGCCAGCGTCGCGGTCAGGATGCCGGCGATCACCGCCAGGGGGGCACGGAAGCGCGCCGCCAGCACCAGGGCAAGTAGTTGCGTTTTGTCGCCCAACTCGGCAAGGGCGACCACGCCGACCGAGACCCAGAAAGCCTCCACTGACACTCCGCGGTTTGCTTACCGGTTAGGCCGGGAGTAGCATGCCACGTGCGTTCGTATCCGTCGTGGATGAGTGCGCCTTGTCTGATTGGTCTCATTCCCTCCCCGCGTCTCTCATCCATGCGCGAACGCAGGTGCAGGCCGCCGGCCCAAGCGCTGCGCATTGACTGAAACACTGCCGATCGTGTGCCTTGAAGCCTTGACCTGTTCGACTGTCCACGCGGTTCATGCGACCGACGCGTGCGGCTCGCCGCTGTCCGCTTTTGCAAGAGAGACTTACCTGTGACGACGATTTACGTAGGGAACCTCCCCTTCAATGCGACCGAGCAGGACGTCAAAGCCCTGTTCGAGCGTCACGGCAAGGTGGAATCTGTAAAACTCATCAACGACCGGGAAACCGGCAAACCGCGGGGATTCGGATTCGTCGATATGCCCCAAGGTGAGGCGCAGACCGCGATCCAGGCACTGAACGGCTTTCAGATGAACGGCCGCCCGTTGCGCGTCAACGAGGCGCAGGAGCGTCCCCAGCGCCCACGTCAGGGCGGTGGTCCGTTCCGCCGCTGAGCGCGGGGCTTGCCGCAAGAAAACCCCGCGCTCCCGCGGGGTTTTTTTACAGAGCGGCGACGACGCGGACGTGCGTACTGGCCGCGGGCGCGCTGCTTGTCTGCGCGGGCGTTCTGCTCTTCGCCGCGTGCGCCGCACGCAGCTCGCGCCAGAGCACCGCCGAGGCGCTGACCACCATACTCGCCGCTGATCAGCGCTCGGGCGAGAACCGCGCCCGGGACGTCTATCGTCATCCCAAGGAGACACTGCTGTTCTTCGGCATCCGGCCGGAGATGAGCGTGCTCGAAGTCTGGCCGGAGCCTGGCTGGTATACGGAAGTGATTGCGCCGCTGCTGCGCGAGAAGGGCAAGTACTACGCGGGACTCATCGCGCCCGACCCCTCCAGCAAGTACATCGGGCAGCGTCTCGCGGACTACCGCGCGAAGCTCGCCTCGCGCCCCGATCTCTACGACCGTGTCGTGATCGTGACATTTCAGAGCGACGGCAGCGATGCGGTGGCGCCAGGATCGCTCGACATGGTGGTGACCTTTCGCAACCTCCACAACTGGATGGCCCGCGGCACCGCCGCCGAGGCGCTCGCCACCATGTACCGCGCGCTGAAACCCGGGGGGGTGCTCGGGGTCGTCGAGCATCGCGGCAATCCCGCCGTGGCGCAGGATCCGCAAGCCAAGAGCGGCTATGTCAACGAGGACTACGCCGTCAAGATGATCGAGGCGCAGGGATTTCGGCTGGTCGCCAAGAGCGAAGTGAACGCCAATCCCAAGGACACCAAGGACTACGAGCAGGGTGTGTGGACACTGCCACCCAGCTATCGCCTCGGCGCGAAGGATCACGACAAGTACGCCGCGATCGGCGAGAGCGATCGCTTCACACTGCGCTTCGTGAAGCCGCGCTAATACGTCCGACTGGCGTCGAATCCGCGGCGCACGGCGGTCGCTGCCGCTGCCGCCGCCACGCGGCGATTCACCACATCTCGCGCAGGCGGGCGGTCAGATCGACGTTCACGGCTTCAGCGCTGCCCTGCAGCCGCTCGCCGGTGCCGGTGGTCGGGCTATGCCAGGCCACGGCATCGAGCGTCTTCATGACCTTCTCGGTCATGAAGCGGCTGCGGCCGCCGTATACGTGGGCATCGCCCTGGCGCGACTGCTGTGTGAGGTGAAACCGCAGCGGCACGACGAGCAGCAGCTCGTTCTGCGCGCGCGTCATCGCGACGTACAGTAACCGCCGCTCCTCCTCGACCAACTCGGCTTTGCCGGTGGCGAATTCTGAGGGGAAGCTGCCGTCCACGACGTTCAGCACGTAGACGGTATCCCACTCCATGCCCTTGGCCGAGTGAATGGTCGAGAGCACCAGGTAGTCCTCATCGAGGCTCGGCCGCCCGGCGAGATCGCTGGTGGCGTGCGGCGGATCGAGCGTGAGCTCGGTGATGAAGCGCTCGCGGCTGGGATACTGGCCCGAGAGCAACTCGAGCTGCTCGAGATCCGCGAGCCGGGACTGGCTCTGCTCGTACAGCCGGGCGAGGTGGGGCTGATACCACTCGCGCACCTGGTGCAGCTGTCCCGCCCACGGCAACTCGGGTCCGGCGAGCGCGAGCAGCAGCTCGATGAGGCGCTGCCAGTCGATCTCCGGAGTCTGCGGCGCGCTGAAGCTGCGCAGCGCCTCGAACGAGTACTGGGCCTCCTGATGCTGCTCGATCGCCGCGCGCGCATGAACCGGCCCCATTCCGGGCAGGAGCTGCAGTGCGCGAAACGCCGCCAGGCTGTTGCGAGGATTGTCGGCCCAGCGCAGCACCGCGAGCACGTCCTTGATATGGGCGGCCTCGAGGAACTTCAGGCCGCCGTACTTCACGAACGGCACTTTGCGCTTGGCGAGCTCGACCTCGAGCAGATCGCTGTGACTTGAGCTCCTGAAGAGCACCGCCTGCCGCCTGAGCGGCACACCGGTCTCGCGCCGCTTCAGCACTTCGGTGCAGACGAACTCCGCCTGTGTTTGCAGCTCATCCACCGTGACCGTCCGCGGCCGCGTTCCCTCGCCGCGGACCGAAAGCAGGTACTTACGGTGTTGGCGCGGCGCCTCCGCCATGACGGCGTTGGCAACATCCAGCACCGGCTGGGTCGAGCGATAGTTCTGCGCCAGGGTCACGACCTCGGCCGGCGGCTGGAAGCGCTCGGGAAAGCCGAGGATGTTCTCCACCGCCGCAGCGCGGAAGGAATAGATCGCCTGTGCATCGTCGCCGACCACTGCAACGCCCGCGCCGTCGGGCTTGAGCGTATGGAGGATCTCCGCCTGCAGGCGGTTGGTGTCCTGGTATTCATCGACCAGCACGTGATCGAAGTGAGCGCCGACGTGCTGCGCGAGCCGCGGCTCGCTCATCATGCCATGCCAGTAGAGCAGCAGATCGTCGTAGTCGAGGAGACTGGCGTGCTGCTTCTGCTCGACATAGACGCGGTAGAGCCGTGTGAGGTCATCCTCCCACTGCAGGCACCAGGGATAGTTCTGCTCGAGCGTCTGGCGCAGCGAGCAGCTCGTATTGACCCGGTTGGAGTAGATCTGCAGGCAGGTCTCCTTGCGCGGGAACCGTTGCGGCGTCTGCGCCAGACCGAGCTCCTGGCGAACGCTGTCCATGAGGTCTGCAGCGTCGGCGCGATCGATGACGCTGAACTGCGGATCGAGCCCGATATGCGAGGCGTAGTGGCGCAGCAGACGGTTGCCGATCGCGTGGAAGGTGCCCGCCCAGGTCAGGCGCTGGGCGATGCTCGCAGTCGCTCCGCCGAGACTGTCGTTGAGCGCCTTGCGGGTGATCTCGTGCGCGCGGCGCCGCATTTCCGCCGCCGCACGCCGTGTGAAAGTCAGCATCAGGACGCGCGCCGGATCCACCCCGTTCAGCACCAGGTGGGCGACGCGGTGCGCCAGCGTGTCGGTCTTGCCGGTGCCGGCGCCGGCTACGATCAGCAGCGGGCCGGCACGATAGCCTTTCTCCGCAAGCGGCTCGCCGTGAGTGACGGCCTTGCGCTGCGGAGCGTTGAGTCGCTCGAGATGCGCTGTGGTGGTCATGGCCTGGCGGTGCGACTATACCCGTCGGCTCGAATCGGTGGTGAACCAACCGCACACACAGCGAATGAAACCTGACAAACAGACCCTGCATTTCACCGGCCGCGTCATTCGCGTGACGACCGACGAAGTCGTGCTGCCCAACGGACATCGCGCACTTCTCGAGGTCGTGCACCACCCCGGCGGCGCGGCGGCCGTGGCGATCGACGACGAGGAGCGCGTGTGCCTGTTGCGCCAGTACCGCTATGTCGCCGACGGATGGCTGTGGGAGCTGCCCGCCGGCAAGCTCGAGCCCTCTGAGCCGCCGCAGGAGACGGCGCGGCGCGAGCTGGCGGAAGAGGCAGGCGTGAGCGCGCAGCACTGGCAACAGCTCGGTGTGGTTCTCAGCTCACCGGGAGTCTTCAGCGAGCGGCTGCACCTGTTTGTCGCTACCGGGCTTGATTCCGTCAAAAGCGCGCACGAGCCCTCCGAGCTCATCGAAGTCCACTGGATCGGCTTCGATACCGCCTGCCAGTGGGCGCTCGACGGCACGATTGCAGACTGTAAAACCGCGCTCGGCCTGCTGCGTGCCCGGCAGGCGCGCGCCCGCTAATCTGGCCGACGAACGGCGGCCAGCCGCAGAGATTCCGTGACCGACATCGCGGATCGCGGTCGGCCCCATAGTTAGTCTGCATCACGGGGAATCAGCTTCAGACAGCACGAATCTGTTGGAACATAATCCGTGAACAACCTAACCAGGAAAAAGCCGGGACAACCGGAGCCGGACCAGGATGCGGAACGCCGCAGGATCGGCCGGGTCGTGCACGACGATCGCGGCAACGCATCGGTCGACTGGCGCGATGCCCCCGCCCACTTCGAGCGCCCGGTGCTGGAGGTGCTCGGCGACCCGGGGCTCAGCATCAAGTCCGAGAAGACCTACGATCCGTACGCACATCGCCCAGTGCGGGGCGCCGGCGATGACCCGATCGGTGACACCCACGGCGGCAACCGCGCCGGGGCCAACCGCGGCAACGGGACGCGCACAGACCTGCGCAAGCTCTCGGACTGGATAAAGATGATGCGTGAGCTCGAGGAGCGCAAACGAGAGAACGGCGGAAGCGGCGGGAACGGAGAGTCGGGGGCTGAGTCGTAGCGCTCAGGCCAGTGCATCGATGAGCGCGCGCTTGCGCGAGTGCGTCAGCCGATAGAAGCGCCGCAGCTCCGCCAATACTTCCCCATCGCCACCGTTGCGGCCGCGGCGCAATCGGCGCTGCGAAAGCCGGTGTGACAGCTTGCGCTCGATGCGCCTGCAGAACTTCTCCGCGTAACGACTCGCCTCGCGATAGACCGCCGCGCGCTCCGCCGGCAGCGTGGGATCGACGTGACTGCGTGCAAAGAGCACACGGCTCAGCTCCGCCGGGAAGTGGCCGGGCGACTGACGCCGCAACAGCCAGTAGCTGGCGACATACTTGTCGACCTCAGCCTGCATTTCGAGCTCGAGGAGCGACACCGGTTTGTCGTGGCCGGCGTTCCAGGCGAGGTAGAGAAAGTGGCTCACTCCCTCGAGGGCAGTGCACCAGTCGGCCACGTTACCGGCGTGCAGCCGCACGAGAGGATTCTCCCGGGCGAGGCGTTCGAGAAGCGCGGCGTCGAGATAGAGGGAGACGCCGACCTCCCCACGATCGTCACCGCCCTGGGCCACGATGAGCTCCTCTTCCGAGGAGCCGGAGCGTGCGGCGGCCGGCAGCCGCTGCCGGTCCGTAACGAGGAAATCGTAAATGTCGTGAGCGATGCTCACGTCGTAGATGCCACCGATCAGCCGCTGCACTCGCGACAGCAGCATGGTCGTCAGTGTTCGAAAGACGTGCCGCCAGCGCGGGTCGGGTCGACGCCGAGGCGCTTGAGCTGCGCGTAGCAGCGGGCACTGCCGGTTTTCAGCCAGATCTCATAGAGACGCAGGATGTCCTGGTCGGAAGGCGCGCCGGCGCCCTCGCTCACCTCGTTGAGCGCATCGACCAGCGGCTGAAATTTCTCAGAGAGCTCGCCGAACACCGCCGCCAGCACCCGGCCTCTGCCGTGTCCCGTAGTGCGGGCGAGAGTGCCGTAGGCACAACCACCCATGGCGATGTGATAATCGATGTCGATCAGCTTGGTGGCGAAACTGCGCGCGAAGAACCCGGCGACGAAGAGCGACACGTCGCCGAGGCGCTGCAGCGTACGGTTGCGCTCGCTGGTACCCGGCGCCGCCTCGAGGGCCTCGCACAACATCGCCACCAGGGGCCTCAGACGCAGCCCGTCCGGCGTCTTTTCGTAGAGCGCTTCCGAGCGCGCATAAAGGGTCAGCAGGTTGACGACGTAGTGCTCGGTCTGGCCGTCCACCGACACATGTTGGTGTTGCAGCGCCTGCTGCAGTGTCTCGCGGAAGAACTCGCGCAGATTCGCCACTGGCAAAACCTGCGTGCCTAGCTCGCCCATCGCCTCGCCTCCTTCCCTCATTTATATTGAATGGCACTCACGGCAAAAGGTTCACGCCAAGCTGTCGCAATTTCCGTGATGCGCTACTCTGATCGCGGGGTTCAGCCTGGATTCATTTCTGGCAGCGAGCCGGTGACAGTGCTGACAAGCCTCGCGTGGGGGAAAGTTTGGATCCGCGGGTGCCGCATATGCCGACTGCGTCACGCTCGCAACTCCTCGGACTCTCGCCCTATCACTGGCTGGTGATCGCCGCGGGGTGGGTCGGCTGGGGATTCGACGTATTCGATGCGGTGCTGTTCAACTTCGTTGCACCGAGTTGTATTCCGACATTGCTGCACCTCACGGCAGGCTCCGCCGCCGCACACCAGGCGGCGGTATTCTGGAGCGGCGCCATCACCGCGCTACTGCTGGTGAGCTGGGCGGCCGGCGGAGTGCTCTTCGGCTGGATCGCCGATCGCATCGGGCGCAGGCAGACCTTGTTCGCGACGATTGCGCTTTACGCCGTGGGGACCGGCCTGTGCGCGCTTTCGACGAGTCTGTGGCAGCTGATCCTCTTTCGCACGATTGCCGGGCTCGGCATCGGCGGCGAGTGGGGAATCGGCGCGACGCTGGTGGCGGAAGCCGTTCCCGACGACCGCCGCGTGCAGGCCGGGGTGATCCTGCAGACTTCCTCGCCGCTCGGAGTGTTGTTGGCCGCCGCAGTCAACTATCAGGTGGCCGGTGTCTGGTTCGCCGATCAGCCGCAGAGCGCCTGGCGCTACGTGTTTCTCGCCGGTCTTCTCCCCGTCCTGGCGGCCCTCGGCGTACGACTGTTCCTGCGCGAGAGCGCGCTGTGGCAGACGAGCCGTGCGCGCACCGCGCCCTCGACTCCCGCGGAGCTGTTCTCTGCGCAGATGCGTGCGGCGACCCTGAGCGGTTTCTTCGTCGCGGCGGTCGCCATTCTCACCTGGTGGGGTTGCAACGCATTTCTGCCGCTCCTCGGAAGCACGCTCGCGCACGAGCATGCACGACAGACGGGTCTCGGCCCCACCGAGGCGCAGCAGCTCGCCGCAGCCTGGCAAGCGCACGCTTCCAACGCCTTCAGTCTCGGAGGACTGGTCGGCGCGCTCTTTGCGATCCCTCTCGGTTGGCGTCTCGCGCGCCGCTCGATGTTCGCGCTTTACTTCCTTTTCTCGGCGCTCGCGCTGTTCGTCGCCTTCGGCGCGCCGCTTGCGCCGGCAGCACGGATCGCGATGTTGTTTGCAGTGGGGGCGGGCGTTTACGGTGTCTTCGGCGCATTCACTTTCTACCTGCCGGAGCTTTTTCCGGCCCGCTTGCGCGCGACCGGAGCCGGCTTCTGCTACAACAGCGGCAGGGTGTTGGCAGCCGGTGGCCCGTTCCTGGTAGGAGCACTCTCTGCGGCCGCAGGTGGCTCGAGCGCGGCGATCGTGCGGATGCTATTTTGGCTGGGAGTCGTGCCGCTGCTTGCGGCTTTCATCGCCAGGTTGAGCCTCGTCGAGACTCGCGGGCGAACGCTGGCGGGTTGAGGCTGCCTCAGGCTCCGAGCGCCAGCGCGAGCTGCGCACAGTCTGCGATCACGAGGTCCGCGGGCACTAACTCGCGAGGCCACGTTTGCGCACGGCGGTTCATCCACGCGGTCACGCAGCCGGCGGCTCGCGCGGCGGCGACGTCGAGCACCGGATCGTCGCCGACGTACAGGATCTGGCCGGCATCGAGCCCGAGATCCTGGGCGAGGCGCTCGAAGCAGCGCGGCTGCGGCTTGGCGGCGCCGACCTGGCGCGCATTCAGCGATACGGAGAAGAGGGACTGCAGGCCGATTCGCGCGAGATCGGCATTGCCGTTGCTGAGCGAGGCGAGCGCATAGCGCGCGCGCAGCCGCTCGAGCGCCGGCGCGACGTCGGCGAACAGCTCCACCTCGTTGCGGGCCGCGAGGAATACGGCGAACGCCTCCGCTGCTAAGCCCGTGTCGTACCCGTGCTCGCGCGCATGCGCCTCGAGACAGGCGAGACGCAGATAAGTGACGTCATGGGCGTTGTGGGGCTCGCGCTGCGCGAGCTCCTCGCGCGCGCGACGCATATCCTCGCGCGACAGGCGCTGCGCAATGCGCGGGCAGTTCTGATCGAGCCATGCGCCGAGGCGCGTTTCGGCGCGCGCCAGCACCGGCTCGACATCCCAGAGTGTATTATCGAGATCGAAGGCGATGGCGCGCACGTCGCTCAGCATCGTCGGCTAGGTTACCACCCCATGGCGGCGCTCACTCTCGTCATCGGCAATCGCAACTACTCCTCCTGGTCGCTGCGCGCCTGGCTGCTGCTCAAACACCTGAGCCTCGATTTCGAGGAGATCGTGATTGCACTCGACCACCCCGATACGCGCGATCAGGTCGAGAATTTCTCCCCGAGCGGCCGCGTGCCGCTGCTGCGTCACGGGGAGCTGAGCATCTGGGATTCCCTCGCCATCTGCGAATATGCGACTGAGCTCGCCGGCAGCGGCTGGCCGAGGTCGCGCGAGGCGCGTGCCGTGGCCCGCTCGGTTAGCGCGGAGATGCACTCGGGCTTCGCGACACTGCGATCGCTGTGGCCGATGAATGCGCGTGCGCGCAATCGACACACGGTGATTACCGCGGCACTCGAAGCGGACATCGAGCGCATCGACGAGATCTGGAACGACTGTCGCAGCCGCTTCGGCACGGGCGGCCCGTGGCTGTTCGGTGAGTATTCAGTGGCCGATGCGATGTACGCGCCGGTCGTATTGCGGTTCAATACCTATGGCGCGCGCATCTCGCAAACCGCGCGCTGGTACATGGCAGCCGTGCTTGAGGACGCACCCATGCAGGACTGGCTGCAGGGCGCCAAGCATGAGCCCTGGATCATCGCCGCAGAAGAAGTCGGCTGACGACGGCGAGCCTTTTGATCACGACCGCGAGCCTTTTGATAAGGTGCCGAACCTCGTGACGGGCGCGGCAGCGTCCGCACGACAACAATTGAGGGGAGCCTGCATGCTGCTCGAGAACCGCCTGCCGTCACTGCTGTCCGTATGCCTGCTGCTTTTCGGGAACGCGGCTGCCGGCATCGCAAGCGCCGCCTCGAGCGCGCCGAGCGGTCCGGCGCCGGCATCGCCCGCTGCCCCGGCAGCGCCGCAAGCGCCGGCCGCTACCGCCGCGGGCACCGGCGCACCCTTCAGAGTCGAGGATCTCCTGGCGCTCAGGCGCATCAGCGACCCGCAGGTCTCACCCGACGGACGCCTTCTCGCCTTCGTGCAGCGCGAGACCGACATGGACGGTAACAAGGGGCGCACCAGCATCTGGATGATGCGGCTCGATAGAGCGCACGGCGAGCCCTACCGGCTGATGGATGCCGCCGGCGGCGACTCGAGTCCGCGCTGGGCGCCCGATGGCCGAACGCTCTACTTCCTCTCGACGCGCTCGGGAACCTCGCAGGTGTGGCGAATAGTGCTGTCCGCGGGGCAGGCACAGCGCGTCAGTGACTTCCCGCTCGATGTAGGCTCGCTCAAGGTATCCCCGCGCGGCGACCGGCTGGCGCTGTCGATGGAAATCTTCCCCGACTGCGCGACGCCTGGCTGCACACGTGAGCGTCTCGATGCGCAGGCCAAATCGAAGGCGACCGGGCGCATCTATGAGCGCATCTTCGTGCGCCACTGGGACACCTGGAGCGACGGTACGCACGCGCACCTCTTCACCGCGCTGGTGCTGCACGGCGGGAAGCTCGAGGCGCCGGTGGATGTTTCGCGCGGCATGGATGCCGACATTCCCTCCAAGCCTTTTGGCTCCGACGAGGACTTCGACTTCAGCCCCGACGGGCGGTCACTGGTTTTCTCGGCGCGCATCGCCGGCCGTACCGAGCCGCTGTCCACGAACTTCGACCTCTACGAAGTCCCCGTGGACGGCAGCGCCCCACCCGTCAATCTCACCACTGCGAACCCCGCCTGGGATGCGCAACCGGTTTTCCTCGCCAACGGCGATCTCGCCTGGCGGGCGCAGGATCGTCCCGGCTTCGAGTCCGATCGCTTCCATATCATGCTGCGCAGCGCGCGCAACGGCGGAGCGCGCTCGCTCACCGGCGGGTGGGACCGTTCGGTCGACCACCTCGGGGCAACACCGGACGGCAAAGCGCTGTTGGCGGCGGTCGACGAGCGCGGCCAGCGCGTGCTGTACCGGATAGATCCGAAGAGTGGGGAGCCGACGCGGCTGACCGACAGTGGCGCGGTGGAGGCGTTCACCGCCAGCCGTGACCGTGTGCTGTTCTCGCGCGCAGACCTCGGCGCGCCGGCGGACCTCTACTCGCTGCCGCTGCGCGGCGGCACGCCCGAGCGACTCACCGCGGTGAACAGCGAGCTGCTCGGTGCGCGGCGCATGAGCGAGTTCGAGCAGTTCAGCTTTCCCGGTTGGAACGACGAAACCGTCTACGGCTACGTGATGCGGCCTTACGGCTTCGAGAGCGGCAAGCACTCTCCGGTGGCCTTCCTGGTGCACGGCGGTCCGCAGGTCAGCATGCAAAACCTCTGGACCTATCGCTGGAACGCGCAAGTCTTCGCCGGCGCCGGCTATGCCGTGGTGATGATCGACTTCCATGGCTCACCGGGGTACGGTCAGGCGTTCACCGATTCCATCAGCCGCGACTGGGGTGGCAAGCCGCTCGTCGATCTGCAGAAAGGGCTCGCCGCCGCGCTGGCAAAGTACCCCTGGCTCGACGGCGAGCGCGTGTGCGCGCTCGGCGCGTCCTACGGCGGCTTCATGATGAACTGGATCGCCGGTAACTGGCCCGATCGCTTTCGCTGCATCGTCAATCACGACGGCGTGTTCGATCAGCGGATGATGTACTACGCGACCGAGGAGCTGTGGTTCCCGGAATGGGAATTCGGCGCTCCCTACTACGAGAATCCGCAGGGCTACGAGAAGTTCAACCCTGCCGACTTCGTCGCCAACTGGCGTACGCCGATGCTCGTGATCCACGGCGAGCGGGACTTCCGTATCCCCTACTCACAGGGCCTCGGCGCGTTCACTGCATTACAGCGCCGTGGCATCGAGAGCCGGCTGCTGCTCTTCCCCGATGAGAATCACTGGGTGCTGAAGCCGGCCAACAGTGTGTTGTGGTATCACACCGTAACCGGGTGGCTCGACGCGCATCTGCAGGGCCCGGCTCACTAGCCGAGCACTTCGTAGGGGACCGGAGCGCAGGGGCTCGACGCGCATCTGCAGGGCTCAGCTCACTAGCGGAGTTAGTGCGCCTTGCGGAACTTGTAGTCGCCGATGGTGAGCATGCTGCCGTTGAATTCGATTTGCGGCGTAGTGCCGCCGCCGGCGTCCGGACAGGCCTTCTGGTCGTGTCTGGCTTCGAAGCCGCTGTCTTTCTTCTTCCAGAAGAGCTGACAGCCCTCGGCCTGTACGTCAGTGGTCATCATGCTGTTGAAGAGATCCTTGTTGAGCTGGCCGTCGCGCCAGCGGAGTGGCTCGACCAGCTCGTAGACCGTCTCGATGATGCCGCGCTTGTCGTCGAACTTGAAGCTGTACATCTTCTGACTGAGAACGCGTCGCGGATCGTCGGCGGCCGTCTCCTGCGCATAGTAGACGTAGTGACCGAGACGCGGCGCCGTCACGTGGGTGAGAGTCAATGCGACTGCGTCATGGGGGTCGCGCGCACCGCTGCGCGCATCAGCTTCCGCCTGGGCGGCGTTGTCATAGGTGCCGGGCAGCACGACGAGGAGTGCCGTGAGGTCGACCTCTTTCGCCTTGTCGCCGTGCCCGTCCTTACCGCCCCCACCCATGCAGGCGCCGAGCACCGCCGCGGCGACCGCAAGGCCGGCAACGGCACGAGCGGTCGTGGCCGCAGGAGTCGCGACACGGCGGCGCGCGTTGCGCCGCTCGCGCCCCGGCACGGCGTCGTCGCAGGAGCCCTCAACCATACGAGGCGCGCCACTGGGCACGATATTTCAGTCCCAGATCCATCAGCCGCTCGAGCAGCTGCGCGTAGGGTGTCCCTGCGGCGCGCGCCGATTCGGCGAAGTCCTCGGCAGTCTCGAGATTCGGGTTGGCGTTGGCTTCGAGCACGTACACCTGGCCCTGTGGGGTTACCCGGAAGTCCATGCGAGCATAACCGGACATGCCGAGCGCGCGGTAGATGCGCCGCGACAGCCGATCGAGCGCGGTGAGCACTGCCGGCGGCAGGTCCGCCGCGGCGTGCGTGATGATGCCGTACTTGGCCTGATAGCGCTTATCCCACTTCACCTTGCGCGTGGCGATCGCCGCCAGCGAGTCAGGCATCGAGCCGAAGGCCATCTCCCACACCGGCAGGCGCGTGAGGCGCTCGTTACCCATGATGCCGACATAGAGCTCTCGTCCCTCGATGTACTCCTCCACCAGGGCATCCGACTTCACCTGCTCGTGTACGAACTCGATGCGCTCCTTGAGCCGCGTGGCATCTTCCACCACCGATGCCTGCGCGATGCCGAGAGAGGCGTCCTCGACGGTCGATTTGACGAACAGGGGAAAACGGAGCTTGCGCGGCACGTGAAAGCGTGCGCCGCGCGGGAAGACGGCGAACTGGGGAGTCGCGATGCGGTGGAACGCAAGCAACTGCTTGCTGAGCGATTTGTCGCGCGACAGGAGCAGGCCCCGCGGATTGCAGCCGGTGTAAGGCTGGCGCATCAGCTCGAGGAAGGCGACCACGTGCTGGTCGTACGTGACGATGCCGTCGAACTCCTCGAGCAGATTGAAAACGATATCCGGCTGCCAGTCGGCGATCGCGCTACGCAGCTCGGTGAGACTGTCGAGCACCCCGATGCAGCGCACGTCATGGCCGCGCTTGCGCAAGGTAGTGGTGACGTCGAACTCCGTCCGCCACTCTTCGATTTCCTTTTCGCTGTGACCTTCGAGGCTCTCCGGGGGCACCAGGCTCGCGTGCATCACGACGAGCGTGCGCAATCGCCTCATAAAGGAAGGTGCGGAGTCTCGCCCTGGGCATACAGCCCCGTGAGTCGCTCGAGCATCCAGCGCGAGTAGCTGAGCGCGTCGCGACGGTTGCCGCGCACGTGAAGCCCGAGCCGCTCGGCGCGCTCGATCAGCATGCGCAGCACCTGCTCGACGCTGTAGCGCTCGATGCCGAGCGCACGAGCTACGGTGGTGCTCAGTCGTCGCGCATCGGCGCGCAGCAGAGTCGCCGCGCGCAGCGACCGCTTGCGCAGCCGCTCGGAACTGAAGGCGCGCTGCAGCAGCTCATCGGCCAGCCCGCGGCGAATCTGCCGGTTGCGCGCGAGCTTGCGCCGGTAGTGCTGCGCGAGCGTGCGCGTGTTGTGCTCGAGCGGCTCGATTCGAATGCGGTTGCGCACCGGCGCGCGCCGCCCGCGCACGCTGTCGATGAGCTCATCGACCGCCTGCAGCTTGTGAAGCGCAGGCCAGTCGGCGTAGCTTTTTCGCCATCCTGACTTCGGCGTCAGCCACACCGCGAACGTCTCCGCGAAGTCCTCGGTCGGATGAGCCTGGGCATACCACTCGCCGAGGTGATGCACGTAGCGCCGGCTGCCGGCGCGCGCCCGA
>Ga0307476_10001245_pt1 | contig 15767 bp, 10 predicted proteins | sample atmos_gasesECM2C_2_FD_203314 | JGI IMG/M metagenome (GOLD analysis project Ga0307476, IMG submission 203314) | Hardwood forest soil microbial communities from Morgan-Monroe State Forest, Indiana, United States - atmos_gasesECM2C_05 | ecosystem: Environmental > Terrestrial > Soil > Temperate... | reverse complement strand
GAAGAGTGCCGCATTTACCAGTACTGGCTGCGGAACAGGATTCTGAGAATATGATTCGGAGAATCGCTTTTCTGCAACCCCTGCGTTGGCCAGCGGCCCAGCCTGCTCAAGGAGCAAGCTGTAGAGGAGGCCGCAATGCCCGGGCAACCGGTATGCGCTCACGCGCGTTTCCAATTTCCCCCAGCAATTCACCCTCGAGAATTGCCAGCTGCCACCGGCGTCACCGCAAATCATCATCCGGTAAGCTTTGAGAATTCCACGTTTTCGCTGCACCCACTCTCAGCCAAAATATTGCGACCCGCAACCGGAAAAACATTTCCCCTTGTGCAGAAGCTGTGGACGATAAGACTTCCCTGTGGAAGCCTGAGGAAAACTGGGCGGAGTTTTTTTGTGACTTTGGACGCAGCCCAGTCAGCACTTGCGGACTTGCCCCGTCTGCTGTTTCACTTGGACTATTCCAGCAGGCGAGGTTGAGTTGGCGAGGTCAATTTAAGATGGGCAGCAATGTGATCACAGGCGTGGCATTCCTGCTGTTCGTGGTGGGAGTTGTGGTCTACGTCGTCATCCTTTTCAACGAACTGGTGCGCCTGCGCAATGACAACGACCGCGCGTGGGCGAACATCGATGTGCTGCTGAAACAGCGCCACGACGAGATTCCCAACCTGGTCGAAACCGTCAAGGGATACATGCAGCACGAGCAGCAGACCCTGGTGGCGGTGACGCAGGCGCGGGCCGCGTCGATGAACGCCGCCAGCATTGGGCAGAAAGCGCAGGCCGACTTGACGATGACAGTCGCGTTGCGCGGACTGTTCGCCGTGGCCGAGAATTATCCGCAGCTCAAGGCCAACGAAAACTTTCTCAAACTCCAGACACGTATCAGCGAACTGGAAGAGCGTATCGCCGACCGGCGCGAGTTCTTCAACGACGACGTCAACACCTACAACACCCGCATCGGACAGATCCCAGAAGTATTTGTGGCCAGCTTCATGGAATTGAAACCACGCTCCATGTTCAAGGTGTCCGATGAGGACCGCAAGCTGGTGGAGGTAAAGTTCCAGGGCGCGGCGGGGGCGTAGACGCGAGCGTCGGGGTGTGCGATTTCGCACAGACACGCGTGGCGGACTTGGAACACCCTTTTCCACAGAGGCTGTGAAAAAGCTCCTCGCAAACGTCTTGAAACCCATAGGCGCTGTGCTGTTAACCTGTTTGCACATGAATGGAGTCAGGAACAACGAAGCTGTTCAAATACGTACGGTGTCCGCGGGCCTAAGTAGCAAAACGTTACTACTCGTGAAGTACGACGTCGAGGAGGGAACTGTGAACTTCCAGCCCGCCGTTGTAGTCGATGAGGCCGAGTTCTCTGAAGCGATTCATAAAAAAGTTAACCCGGGCTCGAGTGGTACCGACCATCTCCGCCAATGTTTCCTGACTTATCTTGGGAATCACGTTCTCCGATCGCCCTTCCTTTCCAAAACGAGCCAGCAGAAGGAGAGTCCGAGCTAACCGCTTCTCCGCCGAGTTGAAGAGCTGATCGACCAAGTCGGCCTGAGTTTGGTTGTAGCGTCCGACGAGATAAGCAACAAACAGGTCTGAGAAGGCGTGCTCGCGGTGAAGTACGTCGAGCATTGCGGGCTTTTCAATTCTCATCACACGGCAATCGCTGATCGTGGTAGCAGAGGCAACGCGCCGAGGCTGGTCGGAGGTAATGCAAGCTTCACCGACGAAGTCTCCTTCTCCCAGCAGGGCGATGGTTGCTTCTTTGCCCCGTGAGGACAAAACTGTGAGTCTTGTTCGGCCGGCTTGGATATAGAAAACCGCATCACATGGATCTCCCTGCGCGAAGATCACTTTGTTCTTTGGATATTGCAGAATCGTTCTTCCCAACCCGATTTGGGCAAGGAAAACCTTGGGATCAAATGTGCGTGATCTGCGGGACGACATAAAACCCTCCTGGCGGAGGAACTCCCTGTGGGGCAATGATGCGCCGCGGGTAGAGCGATGATAACAAAATAGCGAGTTAGTTACGAAATCCGAACAGTTCGAGACAGCGATTCCGTTAATGGTTTTCACCCCTAAAGCGTGTGCAATTTTGAACAGACAGAGCTCACGAACCTTTGATAACGTTCTGGTAAACATACGTGGAGGAGGAAGGAAGTCTTACCGATGCCCAGAGTTTTGCTCGCCGAGGACGATGACGCGGTCCGCGAAATGTTGCAGACATCGCTGGAACGTGACGGCTTCGAGGTAATTGCAGTAGCGAACGTATGCGAAGCGTTAAGCCGCATCGCTGCAGAGAGCTTCGACGTATTGCTCTCCGACCTGCACATGCCGCTCGCCGGCGACGGGTTCACCGTGGTCAGCGCCATGCGCCACACTCACCCCAATGCTGTGACGCTGGTGCTAAGCGGCTACCCCGAGCTGGACGAAGCCCTGTCCGCCATCCGCTTGCAGGCTGACGAAGTGCTTGTGAAGCCCATCGAAATCGCCTCGCTCCGGGAAATTATCCACGAGAAACTCAGGAACCCGGTGCCCCATACGCGGCTTCCCACGAAGAGCGTTGCCTCCATACTCGAGCATGACCTCGACGCTACGATTCGGGCTTGGTTGGTGCTGGTGGAAGACGACGAGGAGCTGACCTGTGTCTCCTTAAGCTTCGACGAGCGTACGGGCCATCTTCCCAACCTGCTCTCTGACCTGATTTATCGTTTACGCCTGCCTCCAGCCGCGAAGGCCAGCTTCTCCTTCGCCGCACGCCAGCACGGGAGTCTGCGACGCCGACAAGGGTACACCGCAGCCATGCTCGTCGAGGAATCGCGAATCCTGCAGGTGAGCATCTTTAACACGTTACAAAAGAATCTTTCCAGCGTGGATTTTAGCCAGGTTTTGATCGACATTATGGCGATCGCAGACGAAGTGGACTCGCAATTGAAGCAGGCCATGTTCGGCTTCATCGAGCCCGAACCTGGGTCCGCCCAGTCGGCGGCCTAGGGCCAGGATTTCGGTGGCGCTCTAATGCAGGGTCGATGGGAAGGCGTGCTGGACGTGTGATCTGTTTTGAGCAGTTTCTTGAAATCGCCGCACAATCAGGGGAGTAGCATGACAAAGTTGAGGACTTCGAGTGTTGCGGACATATTGGAGCGGGAACTCGAGCCTACGATCAAAGAATGGTTGAGGCGGGTGAATCTGGTTCCAGAACTGACCGACGTTCCACTAAGCGATGCGGAGCGCACGGGGCACCTGCCCAAGCTATACTTCGACCTGATTTCCCGGCTGCGCCTTGCTAAGGACGCCCACCCACCCATCTCCGTCACCGCTGCTGCACACGGACACACACGGCGTGGGCAGGGCTACTCTGCCTCCATGCTAATTGAGGAATCGCGGGTGTTCCAGGTCGCCACGTTCAGCACGTTACATCTCCATCAGAGCGAACTTGATCATAACCAAATGCTCTTAGACGTAATCATAATCGCGGACGAAGTGGATGCCCAACTCATGGAAACTGTGCGGAGCTTGCTAGGACCGAAGCCGGTTGAAGCCGCAGCCTAGCAGCCTCTTCGATCTAGAAGCTAGCCCGCGCGTCTCCGAAGAGTACGCGCAGGCTGGACGAAGACTAGGAGAACTCCTCGGGTTAGTTCTGCCGCAAGGCTGGCATGGGAATGGGAATGTTGAAAGCGGTGGCAGCTCCTCCCATTCCGTTCTGGCATGTGTCCGGCGGGAAGGTACAACCCGTGCCGTTGCCTTGGCAACCAGCTGCCCAGAACATGTAGCCCAGCAGACCTGTGGTCGTTCCTGCCCCGTCTGGTGCAAGGTCTTCTACGAAACTGGCAGCCGTGTCTTGATCGGAATTGCTGAAGTTGTCGCAATTCGGTTGGCTACCAACAAGCCACAGGCTTGCGGTCAACTTGGCCGGTGCCTGCGGCGGCACCGATCCCGATACTCCGTCCACGTGCTGCTGCCAGCCAGTTTCCAGCGCCGATACGCTGGTCTTTTGCGAGGACACCATCGCGTTGGCGTAATCGAGCACCGGCGCGCCGGTCTGCAGCCAATTGGTGACCGCATAGCTGGCTAGTTTCGTTAGATACAGGTCGTCATTCCCCAGATCAATGGTCAAGCGGGCTGGATAGCTCGAACCCGAGGCGTTATATGCAATCTGCGAGCGGTAGGCGCTCACGAAGCTTTGCAGTCCGGTCAAATTCGGACTGCTGCTGTTTTCGTAGTCAATCTCCATTCCGACATTGAATTGCTTGGCGGCATTGGCGGCGTTGATGCCCAGTTGCGTCGGATTGCTGGAAAGGGCCTTGTCCCAGTTTTTTCTATAACTGGCTCCTCCGATGGACATCATCACGCGCACACCTCGACTCTGGAAATAGTTGATCACCGCCGTATTCATTCCAATGGGGATACCATTGGTGTCGCCCGAATCGGTGGTCAGGTTCATCAGCTTGACGGGATCGACAAAGCTCAGAATCACCAGGTTCACCGACGGCTGATAGGTGCCGTTCATGTCGCGATCGATCAGCCATCGGTTATCGGTATCAAACGTTGTCATGTTGGGAACCGAAGCCCAGCTGCAACCGTCCGTATAACAATGCCAGGCACCATAGATCTGCAACTGAGTTTGCGCGTTCGCATAAGGCACTATCCCAAGCAGGCCTGACAGGAACAAGCCCGCCACGCCGCTATGCAGCAGCACTGCGATCTTTCGAATCATTTTGCCTCCTTAAGTTATTTCACCCGCGATTCTCTACTCTTCAGGTTCAATCAACGATGCGAGGGTAGGTTTACGGAGTTCCGGACGGTGCTCCGGCAACGTTCCACGAGAATGCAAGGAACGAAGACGAAGTCAAGTCAATAGCCGGCTCGACCGTCGAGTAGGACTGAACGTTATCCTTGTAGACGGCGCCGTTTCCGTTGAATGCGGCGAACTGATCTACGCCATTGGGGGGGCACGCCACCATCCCCGTCAGTAGCCCTTTGGAGGCAGCCGAATTCGGACCTTCCACGGCTGCACCGAGAAGGAATGGAGGACCGTTGGGCGGCATTGGGACCAGATTGGTGACCTGGTGCTGCATGCATAGGGGGAAGGTATCGCCGTCGCCCACAATCAGCGACGTGCCCCAGGCATTGGCGCCCAGCACATTCGCCTGCCAGCGGCTGGCGTACGCGGCGTAGGTGGTTGAGCTGGTCAGGTTGTCATACTCGTTCGCCATAATTACCAGGCCGCCGCCGTGCGAAGTTGTGTCGTAGGTGTTCCAGGGGAAGCCGAAACCAAAGGGGTCCTTGCCGGCTTGTGTCACGGCCTTGTTAAGTTGCTTTTGCAGGTCAGCGAGAAGGGCTGCCTGGGAGGTGGCGAGCCCGGATGGATTTCCAGCAAGCGCAATGGCACGGTACAACTCAAAGTGCGCCAGGCCGCTGACGTCGTAGAGATTTAAAGTATCGGCGGCGTCGTTCGGACCGGTGATATAGGCATTCGCCCAGGTCGCCGCCTGCTGCAGGTAGTAGCTCGGATTAGTTTGGGGCAAACCCGCGGGCAGATTAGTCGCCCCCTGCAAAGCGAAGTACAATTCGGTGGCTCCGAGTTCCAGATCGTCTCGCCACTCAATTTCCGGATAGAAATCATATGGACCAGCGGTCAGAAGATTTCCGGTGGGAGCGGTGTTCGCTAGAGCGAAGACATGCTCCGCTGACAGCAGGCATTGATTGGCATAGGAAGAGTTGCTCGCGGCGAAAACCTTGTAGCACAGCGCGAAATCGGCGGCAAGACGTCCCGCCAGATTAGGACTGATTGAAGCGCCTGCTCCTCCCGCGGAATTCTGAAACACCGGCCGGTGACAGATGTATTCGTAGGGGGACACGCACGACTCGTAGGTGTCGTCGACCTGGGGTAGTCGCCAGATGTCGTGATCGCCGACGTAGGCGTGTCCGCCCGAAGCCACCGCGACCTGGTAGTACAAAGTCTGGCTGCTGTCGGCCCACATCTTCTGCAGCCAATCCAATCCGAACTGAGCTTCAGCGGTGAAGTTTGAAGTGCTCGAACCGGAACCCATTTGTCCCGGAAAGTCGCGCACTCCAACCAGCATCATGGCGACGGTGTAGCTGTGGGTCTCGACGAACTTCATGTAGTCGCCGGCGTCCCACCAGCCGCCCGAGGCGTCGATCACAGCACCGGTAGCGGTCAGCGCGCCGGCGTTGTCTTTCTTGTCGAAGGTGGGAGTGAGATAGACAGTCGCGCTCTCGTCGTTCAAGTGGCCGGGCGCAGTGCGCAAGGCATTCTGAATGTAATTCGGCCCGTCGCGTTCGGATTCGTAATAGTAGAGCGCGTTCGCCAGGGGCGTGGAGTAGAGATTCGCGGCTGTGTCGATTTTGAACGCCGGCGAAGTTGCGGCAATGGGCGAAGCCACCGAGATTGTGTAGGTTCCCGCGGTCGACACGGAATCGAAATCGAGCGCGTACACGCTGCTAAAGGTTCCCCAGGCTCCGAGGCTCGTTCCGACGGACGCCGAATAAACCGTCGTGCCGCTGGAATTCTTGACGGCGAACGTGGCCGCGGTTTCGGCGCCACTAGCCATAAGGTATGCGCGCTTCGGTGCACCTGCGCCATAGCCAACTTGATTGATGCGGATGTATGCGCTGGCAGCGTGGGCCAGGTCGGCTCCCACGAAAAATGTAAGCGCTACAAGGAATAGGTGGGACAGAATGCGAGCGGAAACGGAATGCCTGGTTCGATCGACCATGGGACACCCCTATTGAATGGTTTTAATAAAACGCATGAATGGTGATACCGTCCGACAATTCTGTCAATAGGGGAATCCCCGTAGGCGGGACTTTCGGTCTTAGCCAAAATCGGGAATGCTCTCAAAACTCTGGCGACTCGAGGCCGATCTTGGCGGTTCGAGAGTATACTGGCTCGCGTTTTTGAAAAACAGGAACCTCCCGACGACGATGTTGGTGTCCAATCCAAGATGTTGACGTTTGCGAGGAAACGATGTTGAAAATTCCACGAAGTGCGTTTGCTCTGCTGTTTCTTCTGTCAACTTTTCCAATCTTCGCTCAAACCGGAATCACGTCCTACCGTCTGGGTGACAATACCGGCGAGGACTGGGAGCCTGCGATTTTGGCCGACGGAAATTATGTCTATGCGTTTTGGCCACACTATCTGGCGACAACCTATAAAGACTCCTCAGGAGCTACCTGCATGCCCTTCAAAGGCGCGGGCAAGAAAACTACGAGCTCTTACATGTACTTTCAGTCCTCGAGCGACGGAGGAGCGACCTGGAGCGCGGTCTCAATTCCGCGTTGTCCGGTCCAGGGAAACGACGTGGATGCTCAACTGGCACTGGGGGCAAATCACCGCATCTACGCTAGCTACATGGATGGAAACACGCAGTACACGCCGATTGAGGCGATCTACTCCGACGATCATGGCGTCAGCTGGAGCACTCCAGTGGATGTGACCAACGCCGGCCGGGGCGACAAAGACATGTTGCTCGTGGACAAGAACAACAATGTAATGGTGGCATTCGAAAACGGCGGCAAGCAGCACGTCAGCGTGAGTACAAACGGAGGTGCAACTTTTGCGTCGCAGCAAGTGAATGTGGCGCCCAGCGGAGTATGTCTGGCGACGGGTGCCGTTCTCGACACTCAAGGCAACGCCTATTTTGCCTGGGCCGGGACCACGAATAACGGCACTGGCCCGACTACGTTTTATGTGCAGCGCTCCAACAATCTCTTTTCTACCTATTCCGTCACCACCGTAGATGAAAGTGAAGGAGGTCCTCAGGTCACGGGCGCCGGATGGGACTACTGGGGTGGATCGATCCAGATCGGCATCCAACCTAAGGCCCCGCCCGCCAACGATCGCTTGATCGCGATCTACAACGCGGGGGCAGGATCGTCGGGAGCGCCGCAGCGGATCTATACAAAGTATTCCGACACGCTGGCCGCGAACTGGGATGTTCCCTTCAACTCGTCGTCCTGGCCGAACGGAGCGCAACTATCGCTCGCGCCGAGCGGCGTGTGGCATGGCTTTCCATCGGTTGCGGGAACGTCTTCGATCGTGAAAGTGATCTGGATGGATAACCGGGCTTCAACAGGCGGCAACTACACCTGCAAAAGCTCGAGCTCGACGGGTGAGTGCGGCATTTGGAATGTTTACCAACGCACTAGCCCCGACGGAGCCACAAACTGGAGCACTGAAACCAGCATGATTCAAGCCACGCCCTATCGGGACTATCAGACAGCCGCCGGTTTCGATCACCCCTACGGAGATTACACCGAGACTGTCACGGATGGAGCAGGAAATTTCTATGGCATATGGGCTGAAGCTGAGTCTAAGGCCGGAACCGGAGACGTCTACTACGCGAAGTTTTAGAGCGAGTCCACACGGCTCCTAGGCCAGCAGCTTGGCGGCATCTTTCGCGTAGTACGTGAGAATGATGCTGGCGCCAGCACGGCGGATGCTTTGCAGTGACTCCATCATCACGCGGTCGCGCTCGATCCAGTTATTGCGAGCGGCGGCTTCGATCATGGCATATTCGCCAGAGACTTGATAGGCGGCCAGCGGGACGTCGAAACGCAGGCGGGCAGCAGCGATTACGTCTAGGTATGGCAGGGCCGGCTTGACCATGATCATGTCAGCGCCTTCTTCGATGTCCAGTTCGATTTCGCGCATGGCTTCGCGGAGGTTGGCCCCGTCCATTTGGTAAGAGCGGCGGTCGCCGAATTTGGGGGCGGAGTCGGCGGCTTCGCGGAATGGCCCGTAGAATCCGGAGGCGAACTTGGCGGCGTAAGAAAGAATCGGCGTATTCTCAAAGCTGGCTTGGTCGAGCGCGCGGCGGATGGCGGCTACGCGGCCATCCATCATGTCGGACGGGGCGATGACTTCGATGCCGGCGCGGGCGAGCGAGACCGAAGTGCGGGCCAGGAGTTCGAGGCTGGCGTCGTTGTCGATTTCGAACTTGGACTCAACAGCTTGCGCCACCATCGACGCCAGTTCGTCGATGACCTTTTCTTTCTCCCCGCGGTTCTTCACAGCCTTCACCGCGATCCCCCGCCGCGTGGCATGATGCAAAGCGTCTCGGGCGGCAGCGCCGAGGGATTGGGGCGCAGATGCTGACTTTACGATGCCGCAGTGTCCGTGAGACATGTATTCGCACAAGCAAACATCCCCCATCAGGATCAGATCGGGAACTTCGCGCTTCATTGCGCGGGCAGCTTGCTGCACAATGCCGTCGTCGGCCCAGGCTCCGGTGGCGACGTCATCCTTCTTATCGGGAAGGCCGAAGAGAATCACGGCGAGCACGCCCAGGGAATGAACTTCCTGCGCCTCTTTCACTGCTTCGTCCACCGAGAGGTTAAACACGCCCGGCATAGAGCGAATTTCCTTACGGATACCTTCCCCAGGGCAAACGAACATGGGATAAACGAAGGCGTCGGGAGTGAGACGGGTCTCGCGCACCAAGTCACGCAGCTGAGAGGTGCGGCGAAGGCGACGAAGACGGGTGACCGGAAAGGCCATGAAAACCACCTGGAAAAGATTAAGCGCTTTTCAAACCCTGATTCTAGCAGGAGTGATGATCCGAAAGGACTTAGTTGACAAGTAAGGTGCGCGGTTAGGCAGAACAGGTGACTATAGTAACCCGTGGAGCGGGAAGCGAGCTGAGAATGCCAGCTCTTATCCATAAGATTGAATAGAAATACATAACAACGAAACCTATGGTTCGGTTCAAACGATATCGCTGGTTTGCGCTAGCGGGCGGACTTACGCTGGCATTCGCCGTGGTGTCGGTGACGGTGCCACGAGGTCCGGTGCTGACCGCGATTTCCGATCTAGGCTATCTTCTCTTGTTGCTCATACTGGGCGCAGCCGTGTTGACCAATGCATGGTCCTCACGGGGAACCGACCGGCACTTCTGGGCGCTGATGGGATCGGGGATCATTCTCTGGGTGTTCCATCAGAGTGGGTGGGTTTATTGCGAAGTTGTGCGTCACCTCCCCGTGCCAGATCCCTGGATCATGGATGTGGTTCTGTTCCTTCACCTGGTTCCGATGATCGCGGTGGTTGGATTGCGTCCGCATCGGGCAGAAGTCGAGCACAAATTCGGCGTGGGTACGCTCGACTTTATGCTGCTGTTGGTTTGGTGGGTTTTCCTGTATGCGTTTCTTGTGTTTCCTTCGCAATACGTCTCGGTGAATGTGGCGGAATACGATAGGAACTACAATTCACTCTACTTGATCGAGTGCGTCGCGCTGGTGTTGGTGCTGGGGATTGCCGCGCGGGGCGCGCTGGCGGGATGGAAAATGCTCTATCTGAATCTGATGGCCGCCAGCGCGTTGTACGCGGTGGACTCGGGTGCAGTGAACCTGTCAGTGAATAGCGGAGGATACTATACGGGCAGTCTCTACGACGTTCCGCTGATGGGAGCAGTGAGTTGGATGGCGGCAACAGCGCTCACCGCACGCGAGTGGCAGCCGGAAGCCGCAGCGCCGAAGACGGGCGACAAGTGGGGTGCGATGGCGTTACGGCTGGCGATGCTGGCGATTCTTTCCCTGCCGGCGCTGGGACTGTGGGCCTACCGATGGGACACCTCGCCAGCTCCGGCACGCAGGTTTCGCCTGTTTACCGTACTCGCGGCGATGCTGGTGCTGGGCTTATTCGTGTTTGTGCGCCAGTATCTGCAGGACCAGGTATTGATCCATCTGCTGGAGGATTCGCGGCGCAGTTTCGAGAACGAGCAACGTCTGCAAAGTCACCTGGTGCAAAGAGAGAAATTGGCTTCCCTCGGCCAGTTGGTTGCGGGCGCTGCCCACGAGATCGACCATCCTCTTACGGCAATCATGGAATATTCGGAGAAGCTGTGGTCGAACGAGCGCTTAACCAGCGAGCAAGACACGCTAGTGCGCAAGATTGTGAACCAGTCCCAACGGACCCGCGAGTTGATCGCGAACCTTCTGAGTTTCGCGCAGCAGAGCGCCGGAGAGAAGACGATGGTGGATTTGGGTATGCTTCTGCAACGCAGCCTGCAAATGCGGGAACTGCAGCGGCACGATCAGAAAATCCGCATCGAAGCCTCGATCGAGCCGAACTTGCCGCGCGTTTGGGGGGACGGCCACCAGTTGTTCCAGACGTTCGTCCAGATCGTGGAAAACGCTTTGGATGCGCTGGAAGAAGCGGGCGGAGGATCGCTTCAGGTGAACGCCCATCATCGCGGGGAAGAAGTAGTAGTCCAGTTTTCCGATAACGGGCCCGGTATAAAAGAGCCGCATCGGGTGTTCGATCCTTTTTATACAACCAAGCCGATCGGCAAAGGCACTGGCCTGGGACTGAGCGCGGTGTATGGCGTGGTGCAAGACCATCGCGGGCAGATCACCTGCCAGAACAAGCCGGAGGGAGGCGCGCTTTTCGTGCTGCGCGTGCCGGTGGCGCGGCAGAGCGATGTCCAGGCGCTGGCCGCGGTGCAGTCGTAGCCCTGGTTTGCAAAGCCTGGTTTTCCGTAGCTGGTTTGCGCTTCGACTCTCGATCCTGTCATTCCGATTCCATTCCTGTAACATAAATTCCGATGTCTCAACCGCTCATCCACAACTCCGCGCGCGTGCTGGAGTTCGATGCTCTGCGCGACTTGCTCCGCGGATATTCATCTTCGCCGCTGGGCCAGGCGAGGATTGGATCGCTTGCGCCTTCGACCGATCCCGCCTGGATTCGGGAGCAACAGGAACTGGCCGCGGAAGTACGAGAGTTCCGGCGCGTCGGTGGGAGCTTCGATTTCTCTGGCTTGCTCGACGTTACGAGGCTGATTGAGAAGTCTCGTATCGCGGGAGCTGCACTCGAAACCACAGAAATCCGCGACGTCCTGCTGATGGTGGACCGCGCCGCGGAGTGGCGCGAGATCGCGCTTCATCCTCCGGCAAACATGAGGAGCGAATGGCGGCGAGTACGGTCGCTTTCGGAAGGCGTCCCCGACTTCACGGAGTTTCTGCGCTCGTTTCGAAGCAAGATTCTGCCCGATGGGACGCTGGAAGACCGCGCCTCGCCGGAACTGGCGCGGATTCGCCGCGAGATTGAAAAGCAGAGGCGGGTCATTCAGGAATCGTTGCGCGGCTATTTGCGGCGTCTGGCTGACGACGGCGCGGTGCAGGAGGAGTTGGTGACCATCCGCGGGGAGCGCTTTGTCATCCCCATAAAGATTGAGCAGAAACGGCGTGTGCAAGGTGTGGTGCATGGAGCGAGTTCAAGCGGGCAGACCGTATTCGTGGAGCCGCTGGAAACGATCGAGCAAAATAACGAACTGGTGCGTCTGCTTGACGAAGAGCAGACGGAGATTCATCGCATTCTGCTCGAGATGACGCGGCGCATCGGCGAGCAGGCGGCAGCAATTCTGGCGTCAGCCGAGGTCCTCGGCGAGCTTGAGCTGCAATTCGCTAAGGCACGCTTCTCCGAAGAGTACAACTGCGTAGAAGTGCGGTTAAGCGGGGACCGGCACGAACCAAGTGGGGACAGCCGCCTCGGAGAGCCTGCCCTGAGCGGAGTCGCGAAGGGGCCAGCGCGCGGAGCGAGCCTGCTTCTGCATAATGCCCGCCATCCGCTGCTGGAGCGAAACTTAAAGCTGAAGGGCATGGCCGTGGTTCCGGTCAGCGTCGAGCTCGAAGGCGACCGGCGGCAGTTGGTGATCACCGGTCCTAACACCGGAGGGAAGACTGTAACGCTCAAGACCGTCGGCCTTCTGGCGTTGATGGCGCAGTCGGGAATTCCAGTTCCTGCCGACCGGGCGGAAATGCCCGTCTTTGACGCGGTCCTGGCCGATATTGGCGACTATCAATCAATTGAGCAGAATCTCTCGACTTTTTCGGCGCACGTCACCAACATCGACTTCATTTCGCGGACGGCGACCTCTGAATCGCTGGTGCTGCTGGATGAACTGGGATCGGCCACCGATCCAGAGGAAGGTGCTGCGCTCGCCGTGGCCATTGCCGGATATTTCGGCCGCATCGGCTGCATGACGGTGATTTCGACCCATCACACGTCTTTGAAGGTTTACGGGGCGAATACCTCGGGCGTGATCAACGCATCGGTAGGCTTCAACGAGGCTACGCTGCAACCTACTTATGAATTGAAGATGGGGGTGCCCGGGGCGTCGGCGGGAATCAACATCGCGCAGCGGTTGGGGTTGAATCCGGCAATCATTGAGGCGGCGCGGGCCCGACTGGGCACACAAGCTCGCGATGTCGGCGAATTTCTAGACAAACTTCATGCCGGATTGCGCGACGCGGAAAGCGAGCGGCTGCGGCTGAAGACGCGCGAGCAGGAACTGGAGCGCGAGAAGGCCCGCCTGGCAGCCGAGGGAAAGAAAGAGCAGCAGGCGAAGATTCGGGAGATGGAGAAGAAGCTGGAGAGCGTGCTGCGTGACTTCGAATACCATGCCCGCGAGGCGGTGAATGCGATCCAGGATCGCGCGGCAGCACAGAAGCTCTCGAAAGACGCCGAGCGTCGCATTGCTAAGTTGCGGCGGGAATTCCGCGAGCAGTTCGATTCCACGGTTGTGGCGCATGCCAGCGGAGCCGACCAGGGAGATCCTCATGCCGAGCCGCAGTTAGTGAAGCATGTGTCCGAGGGCGACAGCGTCAAACTCAAATCGACCGGCCGCGCGGCAACCGTCTTACGAAGGTTGGATGATTCTCACTTTGAAGTGGGGATGGGCGCTATGAAGATGAAGATCGCGCGCGACGATATTGCCGAAGTGCTGAGTAGCGGCTTGAGTGGCGCGCGGGTGGCGGATTCTCCGGTGAAGGCGGCGCGCTCGCGAGGGATTTCCGTCTCTCTTGAGGACGAAGGTCAGAGCGCGGCGTCCGAAATCAATGTCATCGGCTACAACGTGGATGACGCTACGCGGGCCGTCGAGAAGTTTGTCGATCATGCCTTCCTTGCTGGCCTGCCCCGGGTGCGGGTAGTGCACGGAAGCGGCATGGGAATCCTGCGCAAAGCGTTACGGCAGGCCCTGCAGCAGCATCCCCACGTGGAGTCAGTGGCCGAGCCTCCGCAGAATGAGGGAGGGGGCGGGGCCACCGTGGTCGAGTTGAGGGTGTAAGTTTGACAGAAGACAAAAGCTCCAATAGAGGCTACTTTTCCTAGGGCTTCAACGCGACAACGGCTTATTCCACAGGTTCTCCACAACAACACGGCTCAGGTATATTCCCATCAGCGGCGGTCTGGCGCACAATCCCAAGGGGAGAACTGTTAGGCTTTGCGGCCCAGCAACTTGACTATCCATGCCTGTTGAAGATTTCAAGGAGACGGTGAAGCAGCAGGCGGATATCGTCCGCATCATCGGCGACTACATCAAGCTGAAGAAAGCGGGTGCGCAGAACTATTCCGGCCTGTGTCCGTTTCATGGAGAGAAGACGCCGTCGTTTTCGGTGCATGCCACGCGGCAGTTTTATCACTGCTTTGGCTGTGGCGTCTCTGGAGACGTGTTCAGCTTCGTGCAGAAGATCGAGAACATCACCTTTCCTGAAAGTGTACGGCTGGTGGCTCAGAAGCTCGGGATTCCGCTGCCCAAGACAACGTACTCAAGCCCGACGGAAGCCAAAGAAGCCAAGCTGCGGGCGCAGTTGCTCGACGTTCAAGAGCGTGCTGCCGCATTTTTCCAGGAATGCTTGAAGCGTCCCGAGGGAGCGCGGGCGCGAGAGTATCTGACGGGGCGCGGGTTAGATGCGGAGACGATCGCGCGCTTTCGCATCGGCTACGCCCCGGATTCCGGCTTCCTGCTGCGCGACCGCTTGGCGGGCGAGTTCGGCGAAGAGGTGTTGCGGGAGAGCGGCCTGTTCTCATGGAAGCAGGAAGACAGCCGTCAGACCTCGAACCTCGGACCTCAGCTATCTGAAGCCGAAGCCCGAGAGCCTGCCCTGAGCTTGTCGAAGGGTCCGAGGTCCGACGCCCGAACTATCTACTCCAAGTTCCGCAACCGCGTCATGTTCCCCATCGCCAACGACTCGGGAAGGATCATTGCATTCACCGGGCGAACATTGGCTACCGACGAGAAAGCTGGTCCGAAGTATTTGAACTCACCGGAGACCGGGATCTATTCCAAGGGCCGGGTTCTGTTCAACCTGGACAAAGCCAAAGAAGCGATCCGCAAGCTGGATTACTCCATCCTGGTCGAAGGTCAGATGGATTGCATTTCCGTCTATGCCGCAGGGTTTCACAACGTGATTGCCAGCTCGGGCACGGCCTTTACTGAGATCCAAGCGAAGCTGCTCGGGCGGTTCAGCAAGAACGCCGTGGTCAACTTTGATCCGGACACGGCCGGAGCCAAGGCCACGGAGCGCACCCTTGGCTTGCTGGTGGAAGAAGAGTTTCAGATCAAGGTGCTAACTCTGGAGCAGGGATTCGACCCCGATCTCTTCATCCGGCGCAAGGGCAAGGACGCATACGGCGAAGCCCTGAAGCATTCACAAAGATATTTCGATTATCTGATCGACCGGGCACGAAATCATTTTCCAGGACGCAGCGGCGAGAGCAAACAGAAGGCGGTGAACTATCTCCTGCCGCACATTCAGCGCGTCCCGAGCCGCATAGTGCGCGACGAGCTAAGCCAGGAAATCGCACAGAAGCTGGGCATCGACTCCGCGCTTTTACGGCAAGAGCTGCGGCATGTGGCATCGGAGCGGTCGGCCACGTCGGTGAAGGCTCCGGCTGAGGCGCAGGCCACCGACGCCGAGCGCATCCTCATTCGCGCGCTTGCTTCCGCGCGGCAAATGCAGCCCGGAGCGGA
>Ga0307476_10001244_pt1 | contig 15776 bp, 10 predicted proteins | sample atmos_gasesECM2C_2_FD_203314 | JGI IMG/M metagenome (GOLD analysis project Ga0307476, IMG submission 203314) | Hardwood forest soil microbial communities from Morgan-Monroe State Forest, Indiana, United States - atmos_gasesECM2C_05 | ecosystem: Environmental > Terrestrial > Soil > Temperate... | reverse complement strand
TAGACTTTCTCTAGCCGATTCAGATTCTTCACGGGCTCAAGGCCGGCGTCGCTTACAGGGACGGATTCCAGGCTGAGCAGCTCCAAGTTTGCCTGGTCCCTGAGATTCACCATTCCCGCGTCGGTGATCATCGCATTCTTGACATAAAGCCGCGTCAGATGTGGAAACGCCTTCAGCTCCCCGAGTTGTTCGTCGGTGCATTGCGGACCCGTGAGATCCGCTTCGACGACCGGCTTGTCAGCGAGCACGTCGTCGCGAACGACAGCGCCGCCTCGCTTCTCGATGTCGGCTGCGGCCTTGTCCTCATCTGACGCAGCGCCGGCCAGCAGCGCTGTCGCCGTCAGTGAAACGAGCGCGAGCGATCTCATGGCGTTCCTCGCGGCTTATTTGGCGATTTCCAGAACGAGTTGCCTCGCGAATTTGTAGGCATTGCGGAGGGTCTGCGTGCGAATTTCCATCTGCCCTTCGTTGTAGTACTTGCCATGTTCGGACTCCGGCAACCCGGCAATGGCCGCGGTCAGAGGCAGCAACTTCATGAATTCATTGATCTTTTGCTGCTGACGGTCGATGGCTTCGTTACTCATGACGCACACCCGGGTGGAAAGGGGCCGACAAGGTCGCTGCGACGCCGTTCAGAATACTGGCGCCGGCCGGCGTCCTCAAGCCCCCACCTGCTGAGATTTACAGGACCCCTTTCGTTGAAGGCACACCCGGCGAGCGCGGGTCCAGCTCCGCCGCTTCGCGCAGGGAGCGGGCCGTCGCCTTGAAAATCGCCTCGATGATGTGATGCGTATTGCGGCCGTAGTGGACGACGACGTGCAGCGCCAGAGCCGCGCTGGATGAGACGGCCCGCCAAAACTCCTCGGTCAGCGTCGAGCTGAACGTCCCCAATGTTTCGAGCGGCACTTCGGCTTTCCAAACGAGGAACGGCCGGCCGCAGAGGTCCACCGCCGCCGTCGCTAATGTCTCGTCCATCGGCACAGTCGCGTCGCCGTAGCGGCGGATGCCGGCCTTGCTTCCAAGGGCCTCCGCCAGCGCCTTGCCAAAACAGATGCCGACGTCTTCCACCGTGTGATGGGCGTCCACGTGCAGGTCGCCGGTCGCCTGGACGGTTAGGTCGATGAGGCCGTGCCGCGACAGCAGCGTCAGCATATGGTCGAAGAAGCCGACGCCGGTGGCGATCGTGGACTTGCCGGAGCCGTCCAGGTCCAGACGCAGCTCAATCTTCGTTTCGCCGGTCTGGCGGTTGATTACAGCCGTCCGCCCCATTGATGCTATATCCCATCCGTTTAGAGGATTTTCTGAATCTCATCCACCAGCCGGTCAATCTCCGCGTCTGTGCCGACCGAAATCCGCAGGCCGTCGCCAGTTCCTTCATAATTCATGTATCGCACAAGGATACCGCGCCGTTTCAGCTCCTCATAGATCGGCTTCACCGGCCGGTCGCTCCTGCAACACCAGACGAAATTCGCCCGGCTCGGCGGCACGGCGAAGCCCAGCCGCGTAAGCGCCTCCGTCATCCGGCCCCGCGTCGCCAGAACCTTGGCGCGAATCGCCCGGAAATACTCCTGGTCCTCCAGCGCCGCGGCCGCCGCCGTCAGACTCAGTGCATCGCAATTGTACGAATCCTTCACCTTCAGTAACTCGCGCACTACGGCCGGGTCGGCGACGAGAAAGCCGAAGCGGACGCCCGCCAGAGCATACGATTTGCTGAATGACCGCGTGGCGATCACGCGGCCAGACCGCGTCAGGTCCATTGCGTTGTCGTCTGCAAAATCGGCGTAGGCCTCATCGACGATCAGCGGACCGTCGAGTTCGGCCGCCAGTCGTTCCAGCCGCGGCCGGCCGATCGTGGTTCCCGATGGGGAATTCGGATTGGCGATGAACGTGAGGTGCGCCTTCGCGATGGGCCATTTATCCGGCAGGTCCCAGTCGGCGGTGAACGGCGCGGTCTGGATACGTGCGCCCTGAATCTCGGCGAGCGTGCGGTAGAGCAGATAGCTCGGCGTAGGCGAGGCGATGAGGCCGCCTTCGGGGACAAAGGCGCGGGTGAGGATGGTCAGCACGTCGTCGGAGCCGTTGCCGATTAGGATCGCTTCGGGATCGACGCCGAGGACGCGGCCGGCCGTCTGGCGGAAATGCACGCCGGTCGGGTCGGGGTAGCGGCGCAGCCGGTCGCCGGTGAGCGCCTCGCGCAGCGCCTCGAAGACGCACGGAGATGGCGGATACGGATTCTCGTTAGTGTTGAGCTTGATGCAGGCGCCGTCGCGCGGCTGTTCGCCCGGCTTGTAGCCGGTCATGGCGCGGACGCCCGGTCGCAGGTGTTGGATCATCGAGATTGCTCGCGGCGGGGGAATCGTACATCGATGCTGGCGGCGTGCGCAGTCAATCCCTCAACATGGGCCAATTGCAGCACGTCGGGGGCCATTTTCGCCAGGCCGTCGCGCGTGAAGGACAGGACGCTGGAACGGCGCAGGAAATCGTTGGCCGTCAGGCCGCTCGACCAGCGGGCGGCGCCGCCGGTCGGCAGGACGTGCGACGGCCCCGCCGCGTAGTCGCCGACGGCCACTGGCGAATACGGCCCCAGGAAAACAGCGCCGGCGTTGGCGATTGCGGCGCACAAATCCTCCGCGCCGGCCGCGATGATTTCCAGATGTTCCGGGGCGATTTGATCGGTTATCTCCGCCGCTTCTCCCGCGTCGCGCGCCAGCACCAGGGCGCCGAACTGCTCCAGGCTCTCGCGCGTCAGGTCGGCCCGCGACAGGCCGGCCAGCTGCCCCTCCAGCGCCGAGGCGACGGCGTCCAGCAGCGGGGCGTGCCACGTCACCAGGATGCTGGCGCCGGGCGAGTGCTCCGCCTGGGCCAGCATGTCGGCGGCGACGAAGGCCGGCGGGGCGGTTTCGTCGGCCATGACGACGACTTCGCTCGGCCCGGCGATGCAGTCGATGGCGACCTGGCCGAAGACGTGCCGCTTGGCCAGCGCCACGAACAGGTTGCCCGGCCCGACGATCATGTCCACGGCCGGCAGCCCTTCGACGCCGTAAGCCAGCGCCGCCACCGCCTGGGCGCCGCCGACACGGTAGACCTCCGTGACGCCGAGTTCATGGCAGACGGCCAGCAGGTCGCGGTTGTAGGCGCCGGCCGGCGTCGGCGGCATGACGACGGCCAGCTCCGGCACGCCGGCCGCCCGGGCCGGGCAGACGGTCATGAGCAGCGTGGACGGGTACGCCGCCGCCCCGCCGGGGATCATGACGCCGACGCGCCGCAACGGCCGGTAGCGGACGCGCAGCTCGTGCAGCCCCGCCACGCTCATCACGGCGTCGCGGTGCAACAGGCCAGACTGAAACGACAGCACATTGGTTCGCACGCGGCGCACCGTCTCCAGGAATCCCGGATTGGCGGCAGCGTGTGCCAGCGACATTTCCGCCCGCGTAACGCGCAGAGTCGTGGCGTTGAGGCGGACGCGGTCGAACTGTTCGGTGTAGTGGAAAAGCGCGTCGGCGCCGCGCTTGCGCACCTCCTCGCAGACGCGCTCGACGACGCGCACCGGCGGCAGCGGTTCGCCAAAAACTCTTTGGGTTAGCTCCCGACCGCGGGCCGAGACGACGTTGCCCTGGGCGCCGAGCTGAGCGCGGAGCACGGCGAGCTGGGCGGCCGCGTCGCCGGCGGCGCAGTCGATTCGCCGGATTTTCAGAGGGGGCATGGCAGTCCTCGGCGGGGCGACGTGGGGGCGTCGGACTGTTGATTTATAGAAGGGGGCGGGGGGCGGCGCAAAAAAGCGGCGCTTCCCACGATTGCCGGATGCGAGCGCCGATCATTGCGGTTTCGAGGCTTCGCACAATAAGTCGCCTTGACACGGTTGCGCCTGTGTCGTACCTACCCTCCCAGATTTACACGAACACAATCTCCTTTGGGAGCAACGGTCATGCGGTGGTTCTTTCTTCTCTGCGCGCTGGCTTGCCTCGGGGTCGCCGGTTGTTCACAGCGAGTATATGACGTCGAAAACAACGGCGGGCCATCCATCAACCTATTGCCCAGAAATCATGAGGAGGGTGGTTGGTAGGCGAGGGCCGCCCGGTCAGGCCGACCTTGAGCAATCTCCCTCGAATAACCCCAGCGCCCCCAGCACCACATCCCGCACCGCCGTCATCGCCAATTCCCCTTCCGCCGGCCCCTTCCCCTCGCCGATCAGCAGCGGCCGGTCCCGCATGTCCGTCGCCGGCAGGCCGTGACTGCCGCGCACCAATCCCGCGTCCAGCGGCACGACGTCGAACAGCGTCCGGAAACCCAGCTTCTTCTGCAACAGCCGCCACGCCGCCCGCCCCTTCGGCCACAGCAATTTCGGATCGAAAAACAGCTCGCACGGGTCGTAGCCCGGCTTGCGGTGAATGTCGATGGTCCGCGCGTAGTCCGGCGCCAGGCGGTCGTCTCGCCAGAAGGGGTACGCGAACCAGGCGTCCCGTTCCGACAGCAGCACGAACTCACCGGATCGCTCGTGACGTAATTGCACGTCGCCGCGCTCGTCGCCTTCGAGGACGCGGGCCACTCCCTTCAGCCCGGCCAGGATTTCGCGCACCCGCGGCCGGTCGGCGGCGTCGGCGACATACACGTGTGCCAGCTGGTGGTCGCAGACGGCGAAAGCCCGGCTGTAGAACGTCTCCAGCGTTTCGCCGAATGGGCCGTCGCGCACCGTCAGCAGCCCCGCCTCCCGCAGCGCCCGATTGAGATAAACCGGACGGCTTACATCGACGTGACCGTATTCGCTCACCACCCACGCCCGCGCCCCGGTCGCCTTAACCATATCCAGCAGTGGGGCGCAGGCGTCGTCCAACTCGCGCACAAATCGCGGCATGTCGCAGCCGGCGGGGCCGAAGCGCTGTGGGTCGTAATCCAGGTGCGGCAGGTAGACCAGGGTCAGGTCGGGCCGGTCCTCGCGCAGCAGTTCGGCCGCGCAACGGGCGATCCACTGCGTACACGGCAAGCCGCTCATCGGGCCCCAGAACGTGGCGAACGGGAAGCGGCCCAGCTCGCGCTCCAGGCGTTCCGACAGCCCTTCCGGCCAGCTGTGGACGCCAAACACCTTGTTCCCGTCCGCACCGTACCACGGCTTCGGCGTCATGCACCAATCGACCGCCGCCCCCTGGTTGAACCACCAGAACAGCTTGGCGCAGCGGAACGATCGGCCGCGCTCCGCCGCCCTTCGCCGGGCTGTGACGTAGACCGGCTCGGCCTGGATCAGTCGGTTCGACTGCTGCCAGAAGCGGATTTCGCCGGTGTCACGGAAGAGCCAGCCGTTGCCGACGACGCCGTGCTCCTCCGGCGTGCGGCCGGTCAGGATCGTGGCCTGGGCGGTGCAGGTGACGGCGGGGACGACCTCGCGAAGCGGCCGCATCCAGCCGGCCTGAGCCAGCGCATGGAGCCGAGGGGCGTGCGGCAAAAGCCGCGGCGTCAGACCGACCGCGTTGATCAGCACCAACGGAGACATGAGAATTCGCCGACGGAGTTCCAATTGCCAGCCTTGCCCCCGTTATCCTATAATCCCCCAAACACAACCGACGCGGCGTGGATTCCTTTTCCCCTACCCTCAAGGAAGGGTTTTATCCGTGAGCGACGATCGATACCTCTTCACCAGCGAATCCGTCTCCATGGGCCATCCCGATAAGGTGGCCGATCAAATCAGCGACGCCATCCTCGATCACTGCCTCCAAGCCGACGAGAAAAGCCGCGTCGCCTGTGAAACTCTCGTCACCACGGACCTGGCGGTCGTGGCCGGCGAGATCACCACGCGGGCCAATCTCAGCCGGGCCGTTATCGACGGTCTCGTGCGCGATGTCGTCCGCGAGATCGGCTACGTCGATCCGACCATCGGATTCGCGGCCGACACCTGCCAGGTCATTTGCAAGATTCATTCGCAATCGCCCAACATCGCGGCTGGCGTGGACGTTGGGGGGGCCGGCGACCAGGGCATGATGTTCGGCTTCGCGTGCAAGGAAACCCATACGCTCATGCCTCTGCCCATTTACCTGGCTCACCGCCTGGTCGAGAACCATGCGACGAAGCGGAGCCGCGGCGATCTGCCCTTCCTCCGCCCCGACGCCAAGAGCCAGGTGACGATCGAATACAACGCCGACGGCGCCCCGCACCGCATCCACACCATCGTCCTCTCGACGCAGCACGATGAAAGTGTGATGTGCCAGAAGGACGGCAAGGGCTACTTTTCCGATAAGGCGCGTCAGCGACTCGTCGACGACCTCATCCTGCCGACGCTGCGCGAGGAGTTGAAGCGAGAGCACCATTACGATTTGCTGGAGGGCAAGGACAAAGTCGCCCTGGTGATCCCCGGCGAGAAGCCGCCGCGAGCAGACGACCGTACGATCCTCTGCCACATCAACCCGACCGGCTGCTTCCTCGAAGGCGGTCCGCACGGCGACTGCGGCCTGACCGGCCGCAAGATCATCGTGGATACCTACGGCGGCCGAGGCCGGCACGGCGGGGGCGCCTTCAGCGGCAAGGACCCAACCAAGGTGGACCGCTCCGCCGCGTACATGTGCCGCTACATCGCCAAGAACGTGGTGGCCGCCGACCTGGCCGACCAGTGCGAGGTGCAGCTTTCCTACGCCATCGGCTATCCCGAACCGATCAATATCTGGGCTTCCACCTTCGGCACGGCCAAGCGCGGCCTGACCGACGATCGCATCGCCCGGCTGGTCCGCGAGCATTTCCAGCTGACGCCGCGCGGCATCATCGACACGCTGAAGCTGCGTCGGCCGATCTACCGCGAGACGGCCCGCCACGGCCATTTCGGCCGCGAGCGGGACGACTTTACGTGGGAGAAGACCGACAAGGCCGAGGCGCTGCGCCGGGCGGTGGGTTTGGCGGCGGCCTAGGTTGGCCGAAATCACAGCGCTGTGCGCTCGAGCGCGGCCTCCACAGCCTCCGCGCCCTCCAGCGGCGACTGACACGCGAAGTCTCGACAAATGTACAAGGTCGCGGGCCCTCGTCGCGCTTTTTCGGCCAGCAGCGGCAACAAATCGTCGCGCACTTCTCCGGTCGCCGGCCTCTGTGCGACGACGCGATGCGGATCGAACCGCCGCCGGATCGCTCGCAGAATCCCCCGCGTGTCCTCGGCTGAGGCATCGCCGACGACGGCATATTCGTCCACCGGCCCCAGGTCGAAATCCAGGGCGATTAGCATTTGGCCCGTCGCCGATGGATGCTCCTTCATCAGCCCAGCGTAAAGCCGCAGCGTCGCCTCCGCCTTGTCGCGCAGTTCCGCCCGCCCGGTCAGCTTCGACAGCCGCAGGAGCGCCGTCGCGGCTGTGGCGGCGCCGGACGGCGTCGCATTGTCCTGCGGTTCCTTGCCGCGCGTGATCAGGGCCTCGTGGTCGCGGCCGGTATAGAAGAAGCCGCCGCCGTCGGCGTCCCAGAACTGGTCGATCAGCACGCCGCTCAAGTCGAGCGCTCCCTCAATCCACCGCGGCTCGAACGTCGCCTCGTACAGAGAAATCAACCCCTCCAGCAGATACGCATAATCTTCGACATAGGCGTTCAGCTTGGGCGGCGAGCCGGCGCTCCACGTGCGGTAGAGCCGGCCTTCCGGCGAGCGCATCCGATCCAGGATGAAGCCCGCGGCGCGGCTCGCCGATTCGGCGTAGTCGGACCGGTCCAGCGCCGCGGCAGCCTGGGCCAGCGCGCCGATCATGAGACCGTTCCACGCCGTCAGCACCTTCTCGTCGCGCCCGGGCCGAATGCGCCCTTCGCGGAGCGCGAAGAGCTTCTTGCGGCATTCAGCGAGCAGACTTTTCAGGTCCGCTTCGGCGACATGAGTCAGGCGGGCAAACTGGTCGAACGTTTTGGCGCGGAAAAGGATGTTGCGCCCGTGCTCCCAGGCGCCTTCCGGTTCGACGCCGTAGACGGCGTTGAACGTCGCCGCCTGGGGGCCGAGCGCCTTGTTAATTTCATCGGCGCTCCAAACGTAGAACTTGCCCTCTTCGCCTTCGCTATCGGCGTCGAGCGTGCTGTAAAACGGCCCCTCTGGGCTGGTCATCTCGCGCTTCACCCAGGCAAGCGTCTCCTCGACGATTTCCCGATAAAACGGCTCCGCGGTAACCTGGAACGCCTCGACATAGCATGGAACGAGCAGGGCGTTGTCGTACAGCATCTTCTCGAAGTGCGGGGCGAACCAGCGGGCGTCAGTGCTGTAGCGGGCGAAGCCGCCGCCGAGGTGGTCGTAGATGCCGCCCATCGCCATGTGGTCGAGCGTGTGGCGGACCATGTGCAGGGCGTGGTCGTCGCCGAAGCGCCGGTGGATTCGCAGCAGCAGGCGCAGGTCCATCGGGTGAGGGAATTTTGGCGCCTGGCCGAAGCCGCCGTAGATGGCGTCGAACGCCCGGCCGAGCGCGTCCGCCGCGCCGCGGAGCAGCTTGTCGTCGAGTCCGCCCGGCTCAGGCCGCGTGGAGGCGACGGCCTGGAGGAACTCGGTCAGTTCGCCGGCCGCCTGGTCGATCTCGGACCGCCGCGTCCGCCAGGCGTCGGCCAGCATTAGCAGCACCTTGCGGAAGCCGCGTCGGCCGTATTTGTCTTCCGGCGGGAAGTACGTGCCGCCGGTGAACGGCCGCAGGTCGGGCGTGAGGAAGACAGTGAGCGGCCAACCGCCCTGGCCGGTCATGCGCTGCACGGCAGTCATGTAGATCTGGTCGAGGTCGGGCCGCTCCTCGCGATCCACCTTGATGGAGACGAAATGTTCGTTAAGGATTTTGGCGATTTCTGCGTTCTCGAAGCTCTCATGCTCCATGACGTGGCACCAGTGACAGGCCGAGTAGCCGATGCTGAGAAAGATGGGTCGCTCAAGCTGGCGGGCTCGCTGCAGCCCGTCCGGCCCCCAGGCGTACCAATCGACGGGATTGTGGGCGTGCTGCCGAAGGTAGGCGCTGGTTTCATTTGCAAGGCGGTTGGTGAACGGCGTCGATGGGGTCATGGGAAATGCTCGGTGGGATGAGGAGGCGAAGGCTGGTGCGAGGACCGCGCCGTCCGCTGCTGTCAGAATATGGATCGGCACACAGTCGGCGCAGGGCCGGCGGCGGCACTTATCCCTCGATCCGCAGCAGCAGGTCGCCCGCTTCCACCTGCGTCCCCGGCTGCACCAACACCTCCGCCACGCGCCCAGCTGTCTCGGCGTACAGCGTCGTCTCCATCTTCATCGCCTCTAGTGTAAACAACTTCTGTCCCGCCGCGACCTCCTCGCCGGCCGCCGCCAGCACGCGCACCACCAACCCCGGCATCGGCGCCCCCACGTCCAGCGGATTGCCCGGCCGGGCCTTCTGTCTTCCAACCGCGCGGCCGGTCAGCGAACGGTCCATCACGATCGTCTCGCGCGGCTGACCGTTTAGCTCGAAGAACACCGTCCGGCTGCCGTCCGCGTGCGGATCGCCGGCCGTCAGGTACTTCAGGATCAGCGTCTTGCCGCGCTCGATGTCGATGCTTACCTCCTCGCCTGGCGCCATGCCGTAAAAGAACACCGGCGTCGGCAGCACACTCAGATCCGAATACTTCGCTTCCTGTTCGGCGTATTCGGGGAACACGCGTGGGTAGAGCAGCTGCGCCACGACTTCCCGGTCGTTGACCGGTCGGCCGATCAGCTCTTGCAGGTCTGATTTGGCGGCGCTGAAATCGGCCGGCGGCAGCGCGGCGCCCGGTCGGCCGCGGATCGGCTGCCGTCCGCGCAGCACGCGCTTCTGCAGCTTCTCCGGGAAGCCGCCTGGCGGTTCTCCCAATCGCCCCTCGAAAAACTCCACCACCGACTCCGGGAACGCCAGCTCGCGCGGTCCGTCGATTACGTCGGTCGGCGTCAGGTTGTTGGCGACCATGAAAAGAGCCATGTCGCCGACCACCTTCGACGTCGGCGTCACCTTTACGATGTCGCCGAACATGCGGTTGACCTCCGCGTACATCCGGCAGACCTCGCGCCAGCGCTCCCCGAGTCCCAGCGACGCGGCCTGGGCGTAGAGATTCGTATATTGCCCGCCGGGCATCTCGTTCTGGTACACGTCGCCGCCTGGCGCCAGTTGACCGGTCTCAAAAGGCGAATAGAGGCCGCGCACCGCCTGCCAGTAGGCGTCGGCCTCCTGCATTGCTTCGCGATCCAGCCACGTGTCGCGCGGCTGGAAGCGCAGGGCCTCGACCAGTGCATACATGCTCGGCTGGCTGGTCATGCCAGCCATCGACGGCATGGCGCAATCGACGCTAGAAACGCCCTCCTCGGCCGCCTTGATGTACGAGGCGATCTGACCGCCGGCGCAGTCGTGCGTGTGGAAGTGAACGGGCACGCCAACCTCCTGTTTGAGCGCCCGAACCAGCAGCCGCGCGGCATAAGGCTTGCACAGCCCGGCCATATCTTTGATTGCCAGCAGATTGGCGCCGCGCTTCTCCAGCTCTTTCGCCAGCGTGAGGTAGTATTTCAGGTCGTATTTGGGGCGATTCTTGTCGAAAACATCGCCTGTGTAACAGACGGCGGCCTCGCAGATCATTCCCGATTCGCGGACGGCGTCGATCGCCAATTCCAGGTTGGGCAGGCCGTTGAGGGCGTCGAAGACGCGGAACAGGTCAATGCCGGCTTGGGCCGACTCCTTGACGAAGGCGCGGACGACATTATCCGGATAATTGGTATAGCCGACGGCGCTGGCGGAGCGCAGCAGCATTTGAAAGAGAATGTTCGGCACGCTCTCGCGCAAATTGGCGAGACGATCCCACGGCGACTCGCGCAGGAACCGCATTGCCACGTCGAACGTGGCGCCGCCCCACATTTCCAGCGAGAAGAGGCCCGACAGCCGGGCCGCATAGAACGGCGCGATCTGCAGCATATCGTAGGTGCGCATACGCGTCGCCAGCAGCGATTGGTGGGCGTCGCGGAAGGTGGTGTCGGTGACGAAGAGCCGTTGCTGCGCCAGCACCCAGGCGGCGAATTTTTCGGGACCGAGTTCGTGGAGCTTGTCCCGCGTTCCGGGAGGGGCGGGCGTCTTGGCCCCTGGCGTCGCTTTCACAACCGGAACAGGAACGGGTTGGCGATGCACGCCGGCCGGCTTTATCGGAATGAGCGGATGGCCGTTGACGATGATTTCGGCGATGTAATGCAGCAATTTGCTGGCGCGATCCTGGCGCGTCGGCAGCCGAAACAGTTCCGGCTTCTCGTCGATGAAGCGCGTGGTGCAGCCGCCGGCCAGAAAGTCCGGATGGGTGATGAGATTAAGGAGAAAAGGGATGTTCGTCTTGACGCCGCGGACGCGGAACTCCTGCAAGCTGCGCTCCATACGGCGAGCCGCGTCTAAAAACCGCAGCCCGTGAGCAGTCACTTTTACCAGCAGCGAATCGTAAAAGGGCGTGATAACGGCGCCGGTGAAAGCGCTGCCGGCGTCGAGGCGGATGCCCATGCCGCTGGCCGAGCGGTAGTTGCTGAGCCGGCCGTAATCGGGCAGGAAATTGTTGGCCGGGTTCTCGGTGGTGACGCGGCACTGCAGCGCGTAGCCGTGCGTAACCACGGCGGCCTGGTCGCCGAGTCCGATTTCGGGGTCCGTGAGGGGCCGGCCCTGCGCCGCCAGCACTTGGCACTTCACGATGTCGTAGCCCGTTACCTGTTCCGTGACGGTGTGCTCGACCTGGATGCGCGGATTGACCTCAATGAAGTAGAAATCATTTCGCTCCGCATCCACGAGGAATTCGACGGTGGCGGCGTTGTCGAGATCGACGGCCCGGCCGACGACCAGCGCCGCGTCGAGAATGCGCTGGCGCAGAGCCGGATTGAGACTGGGCGCCGGGGCGATCTCGACGACCTTCTGGTGGCGCCGCTGGATGGAGCAGTCGCGCTCGAAAAGGTGGACAAGGCCGCCGCGGCGATCGCCGAGAAGCTGCACCTCGATATGGCGGGCGCGGCGGACGAACCTTTCGAGAAAAACGTCCGGCACGCCAAAGGCGGTCCCAGCCTCGCGGCGTGCTTGGTCGAGGGCGTCGTCGAGCTTGTCGGCCGTCAGGGCGACGCGCATCCCGCGTCCGCCGCCGCCCATCGCCGCCTTGACGATAATGGGATAGCCGAGCTGCTGGGCCACGGCGCGGGCTTCCTCATTGGTGCGGACGGCGGCGTCGCTGCCGGCCAGCACGGCCACCCCCGTCTTTTGGGCGATGTGCCGGGCCGTGACCTTATCGCCAAGCTGTTCGAGGATGTCGGTGCGCGGGCCAATGAATATCAGGCCGGCGTCGCGGACAGCCCTGGCGAATTGCGCGTTTTCGGAGAGGAAACCATAACCCGGGTGGATCGCGTCGATGTCATGCTCGCGGGCGAGGGCGACGATGCCGGGAATGTCGAGATAGGCGCGGATCGGCTCGCCGGGCTTGCCGACGCGGTAGGCCTCGTCGGCCTTGAAGCGGTGCAGGGCGAAGCGATCCTCATGGGAATACAGCGCGACGGTGCGAATGCCCAGCTCATGAGCGGTGCGGAAGACGCGGATGGCGATCTCGCTGCGGTTGGCAACCAGCAGCTTGCGGATCGGCGTGACGGGTGCGGGGGACGTATCCTCCGGCATGACGGCGCGTTCCTTTGGAGGCCGGCGACTGGGGGCGCATCCCGGCTATCCTAGAGAAGGAGCAGGCGGGTTCCCATGCCTTCCCCAGCACGATCAATTAGGCCCGACCCCTGTCGCATGACCGGCGCACGCCGCCGTATACCGGTCCGCCAGTTCCGTTTCCACCGTGACGCACATTCCCGTGTCGCGCAGCCGGCCGTCGTGCAGGCCGTAGATCCACCCATGCACAGCCAGCGTCTGGCCGCGAGCCCAGGCGTCCCGTACCACGGTCGTTTGGCTGACGTTGACCACTTGTTCGATCACATTCAGCTCGCAGAGCCGGTCGTGCCCTTGTTTCTCCGTCGGCAGCGCGTCCAGCGCAGTGCGATGCTTGGCTCGCACGTCCTGGATGTGCCGCAGCCAGTTGTCGGTCAGTCCGACGCGGGCGTCGCGCAGGGCGGCCAGCACGCCGCCGCATCCATAATGTCCGCAAACGATGACATGCTCCACGCGCAGCACTTCGACCGCGTAGTGGATCGTGGAAAGGCAATTCAGGTCGGTGTGGACCACGATGTTGCCGACGTTGCGGTGGACGAACATCTCGCCCGGCAGCAAGCCGACGATCTGATTGGCGGGAACGCGGCTGTCGGAACAGCCGATCCAGAGATAATGCGGCGCCTGCTGGTGGGACAGCCGCTCGAAGAAGCCGGGGTCTTGCCGCACCATTTCGGCGGCCCAGGCCTGGTTCCTCGCAAGGAGATCGCGCAGATCTTGCATTGTTACCCCGAATGGTCGGCCGCCTGTCAGCCCATTTGCTTCTTCGCCGCCCCTTCCAGCTCCAGCAAATACTGCTCCGTGTCGCGGTCGCCGCGCTGCCGCGCCGCCGCCAGGCCCTCCTCGGCGAACTTGAGCGCCCGCGCCGGCTGCTTAAGCGACAGCATCGCATCCGCTGCGCTGCCGCGGTACTTCAGCTCGTCGGGCGCCCGCTCGATTAGCCGCTGAAAGACATCAGCCGCCGCGTCCACCTCGCCGCGCTTGACGTGAACCTGGCCGCGACGCAGCTCGTAATCGTTCCGCCGCCGGCCCTCGTTCTGCTCGCAGTCCACGCGCTCGCCCTCGTTGACAGTATCCAGCGCGGCATCCAGCTGGCCGCTCTTCAAAGCGTGCTGCGTCAGGAACGCGTACCACAAATACTTGTCCGTCCGTTCGGGCCGCGGCGGGCGGGCCGTCAGGTCGCGGGCGAACGACGCCGCCAGGTCCGGGGCGTCCAGTTTTTGGGCTGCCTGGAACGCCTGTTCCAGCTGCTCGTCGGTCAGCGATTCCGTCTTTAGCCCGGCCAACTCGGCGGCGCTCATCGCGTTCACGTCGGCCGGGCTTCCCTCGCTTGCGCTTTGGGTTGGCGCAGCAACCGCCTCCAACAAGCCGAGTTTGCGATGCAGGCGATCGAAATCGTAGCCGGCCATGAGACTGCCGGCCGCACATTGTTGGATGAATTGCAGCACGCCGCGCAGCTTCTTCCGCAGGTTCGTGTGGCCGGCCGCGTCGATCGGCGTATTGCCGGCCAGCGAGCGGCGCGGCTGGTGGATCCATGCGTCCTCGTAATAGCGCTGAGCGTGCTCCACCACCTTGGCCGGCGCGTTGGCCTCGCGCAGGTTCGTAGGAAAAACAATCGCCTCGGTGATGACATCGTGGAACTGGATGGGCTGCGTGAGGACCTCCGCCTCGCCGATGGCCAGGTTCAGACGAGTCCGCACCTCCTCGCGCATCCGGACGACCGATTCCTTGTTCGGTCCCCACATGCGGAAGAGCGGCCCGGCCGCCAGCAGATAGGCGGCCAGCCGCCCGACGTCGGACGCCGGCCGGCCGACCGTGAGCAGGCCGGCCGCGCCCATGTCCAGCACCATGGCGAACAAGACACCTTCCTGCTGCGATTGCGGCATCAGCATCCGGCCGGCTCGCTGCCATTCCTGCACCAGGTTGACCACCGCCTGGGCGTCGCGGACCTGGAAGGCGAAGGCGAACTCGTGGTAATCACAGGACTCTTCCATGCCGTGGCCGCAACGCAGCACCTCGGTCAGCGTCGCGGCCGGCGTCGCTTTAATTCCGTCCGGCTCCAGTTCGATGTAGCGGTTGAGGCCGTCTAGCGCGGCCGCATTGTCGCCGAGCCAGGCGTGACCCAGGCCGAGGTTGAACCACGCGGCCGCATCGTTTTCGTCCTGTTTCGTCAGCTCGGCGAAGGCGCGGACCAGCTCGCCGAGCCGTGGCGTCTGTCCGCTCAGCAGCGCCCGGTCCCAGGCGGTCCGGCGAGCGGCGGCGCTTGTTCCAGCGGGTGCGGGCGCAGGACGCATCAATGTATATTCATGACGAGCGGACGCCGGCAGGCGCGATTTTTCGCCGAACGTCTGCTCGAAGGCCTGGCGCAGCTCCTCGGCGGCCGGCTGCAGGTGCAGCACAATCTTGAGGGCGGCCCGCGCCGCCACCGGCCGATTGAGCTTCATTTCGCATTCGTAAATGAGCGAATACGCCTCGGCCAGGTAGTCGCGCGCTTCGGGATCGTAAGCCTCGGCCGCACGCCGCGCCAGCAGCAGGGCGCCGGGCAGCTCGCCCTCCTGAAAGCGAAAAACGGCCTTGAGCAGCAGGCCGTAGGGATAATTGCGGTTGACGGCGAAGGCTTTCTCGAGCGCCTCCTCGGCCTGCTCGACCTTGCCGTGGCTGTAAAGGAGCTTGGCCTTCTGACCCCACGCTTCAGGATTGCCGCCGTGTTCCGTCGTGACCGCCTCCATGATGCGAAGCGCGGCGTCGTGCTGTCCCTGGGCGTCCTGCTCAAAGGCGCGATTGATGTTGGCATAGATCGGCTGACAGCACCACTTGAACTTCTTGCCGCTGCCGCAGGGACAGGATGCGTAGGGGTCAATGGTCATGAAGCAGTCTCGTGGATGGTGGGCGGACGGCGCCGCGGCCGATGGATACACGATAGCAGTTGGGGTGGGAATCGGGAAGGATGGGGTGGCGGGCCGCGGCTCTTGTGGTATAGTGAAACGGCTTCGTCGCTCCCTGCCGTATTCGCCGTCGACGACGCAGACGACGACGAATTGCCCCACCCGCCGTGCGACCTTGTCAGCGGTTCGATCGCCGCTGTATCCCTGCAGTGAGGGCGTCCAATGCCGCCGCTCCCCCCTTTGCGGATCCTGCTGGTCGAAGATAACCTCATCAACCAGAAAGTCG
>Ga0307476_10001241_pt1 | contig 15816 bp, 11 predicted proteins | sample atmos_gasesECM2C_2_FD_203314 | JGI IMG/M metagenome (GOLD analysis project Ga0307476, IMG submission 203314) | Hardwood forest soil microbial communities from Morgan-Monroe State Forest, Indiana, United States - atmos_gasesECM2C_05 | ecosystem: Environmental > Terrestrial > Soil > Temperate... | reverse complement strand
TTGGACCGGGAATTAGTCGGTCTGGAGAAGAATCCCGATGATCGGGACTCTCTGGCGAGTGTGTTTCGCACTATTCACACCATCAAGGGCACCTGCGGCTTCCTGGGTTTCAATAAGCTGGAGACGGTGGCTCATGTGGGAGAGAACTTGCTGACCCGCCTGCGCGACCGGCAGCTAACCTTAAACCCGGAAATCACGACGGCGCTGCTGAGCATGGTGGATGCGGTCCGGCAGATGCTCGGCCAGATCGAGGCCTCAGGGCAGGAAGGCGGGCGTGATGATTCTGTTCTTATCGCAACTCTGACCGGCCTGCTGCAACCGGCAGTGCCCGCGCAGAGTGAGGTTGTTGCGGCGCCGGCCAGCACGTTCGAAGCAGCCGACGTACCTCTGAATGAAGTGCCCCTGAATATTGGCGACATCCTGATGCAACGGGCTGGCGTCACACCGGCTGAGCTTCTGCTCGCGGCGGAGAAGCAGAAAGAGGGCGACCCACGCCGCATCGGCGAGATTCTGGTGGAGCAGGGTGCGGCGCGGGCGGCTGATGTGGTGGACGCGCTGCGCATCCAGCAGTCCTCCCGCGGGACGGCAATCTCCGACAGCACCATCCGCGTGGATGTTGGACTGCTGGACAAGGTGATGAATCTGGTGGGGGAACTGGTTCTGGCGCGCAATCAGGTCCTGCAGTTCGCCAACCGGATGAAGGACACTAGCTTTCTCGCCGCTTCCCAGCGTTTGAACCTTATCACCACCGAACTGCAGGAGGGAATCGTGAAAACCCGCATGCAGCCGATTGGGAACATCTGGAGCCAGTTCCCGCGAACGGTGCGCGATGTCGCGCTGGGTTGCGGCAAGGAAGTGGTCATCGAGATGGAAGGCAAAGAGACGGAGCTGGACAAAACCATCCTCGAAGCGATTAAGGATCCACTCACCCATCTGGTGCGTAATTCCGTCGACCATGGCATCGAACTTCCCGAAGACCGCTCGAAGGCCGGAAAGAATCGAACCGGACGCCTGACTCTCCGCGCCTTTCATGAAGGTGGACAGGTCAACATTGAGATCAGTGACGATGGCGCGGGCCTGAATGCGGATCGCATCCGCAAGAAAGCAGTAGAACGCGCCCTGATCACCGGCGAACAGGGAAGCCGCATGGCCGAGCCGGAAATCTTCAATCTGATTTTCCAGCCGGGATTCTCCACGGCGGAAAAAGTGACCAACGTGTCGGGCCGCGGCGTCGGTATGGATGTAGTGAAGACGAATGTCGAAAAAATCGGCGGCACCGTGGATGTTCAGTCCGCTTGGGGCCTTGGTACCACGGTTCGGGTAAGGATTCCTCTGACTCTGGCCATTATTCCTGCGCTGGTGGTGACCTGCGGCGGGGACCGTTACGCCATTCCGCAGGTGAACTTGCTGGAACTGGTGCGGCTAACCGGGAACCAGATTCGCTCCGGCATTGAAATGGTGCACGGCGCTCCCGTACACCGGCTGCGCGGCCGCCTGCTGCCGCTGGTGTATCTGAGCCGGGAGCTGAAACTCGCCGCCGATGTCGCTCCAGCAACCGCAACAGCAAAGGACGGCACGGTCAACATCGTGGTTCTGCATGCTGACGAGCGCCAGTTCGGACTGGTGGTCGAGCAGATTCACGACACGGAAGAGATCGTGGTGAAGCCGCTGCGCAAGCAACTGAAGACGGTGAAAATCTTTGCGGGCTCGACCATCATGGGTGACGGCAGAGTGGCGCTGATTCTCGACATATTGGGCCTGGCGCAGCTCGCCGGGGTGGTTACAGAAAACAGAAACCGCGTCCTGCCTGAAAAAACCATGGAAGCAAGGGAAGCGTCCGGCGCGACGGCCGGCAAACAAGCTTTTCTACTGTTCGCGGGTCCGGGCAATTCCCGTATGGCCGTACCGGTCGGCACGCTGGCGCGGCTGGAGGAGTTCCCCGCAGCACAGGTGGAAATGTCGGGCAACCAATGGGTGACGCAGTATCGCGGCCAGATCCTGCCCCTGATTCGTCTCAATGCTGTGCTGGAAGAGCGCCGTGGCAGGCTGCGCGCAGCGGGGCAAGCGTTGCCCGCGCTCGATTCTGGACCGATTCAGGTGCTGGTGCTGCATCACGAGGGGCGGTTGTTTGGACTGGTCGTGGAGCGAATACTGGACATTGTGGAAGACCAGGCGGACGTGAGATCGGCAGCGACCCGGCCTTTCATTCTATGTTCCGTCGTAATCGGCGACCGGGTCACAGACTTGCTCGATGTTCCGGCCATTCTGCGAGGCGGGGATTGGAGTGCCGTAGGGCTCACCCCGGCGATGAAGGCCGCGGAGGTTGCGAACTAGCTGCGAACCAGCTGCGAACTTGCGAACTAGGTTGCGAACCAGGCCATGGCTCAGACTTCACAATTTTGCACCTTCTACCTGGATAAGCTGCTCTTCGGCGTGGAATTGAAAGCCGTCCAGGAGGTCATCCGGTCGCTGGACATGACCAAGGTCCCCCTGGCGCCAGCAGTGGTCAGCGGCCTGATCAATCTGCGCGGCCAAATCGTGACGGCAGTCGATCTGCGGAGGCGTCTGGAACTGGAGCCCGCGCCGCCGGGCCTGCTTGCAATGAACGTTGTGGTGCGTTCCGACGACGGAGCGGTGAGCCTTCTCGTGGACGAAATCGGCGACGTGCTCGAGGTCGACGAGAGCACCTTTGAACTGCCCCCGGAAACCTTGCGCGGCAGCGTGCGGAGCATGATCTTGGTCGTCCACAAGTTGAATGATCGGCTCATGCTCGTGCTGGACACCGAAAAAGCGTGTCACATGGCGGAAGTGGCCGAGATCAATGCGGCTGGCTAAGGTTAAGAGCGACCTACATACGGCAACATGCGACCCCCGGCTTGCCGAACGAAAACCTCTCCCATTAAAGTCTGCGTTCTCCGTGCCGATGGAGAGCTTGTCCAGGCGACTGCGTTCGCGATTTGCTGGCGACCTGAGAAAAGTAGCTCCCAGTCGATCTCACTGAGTTATCGGCGGAGAGAGGGAAGAGGCGATGAAGGTTACGCTTGGAAAGAAACTGGGATTGAGCTTTGGCGTGATCCTCGCCCTGATGGTTCTGAGCGCGGTGCTCACCTATCAGGAAGAGACATCGATCAAAGAAACACAGGATCGGGCCATGAACTCGATCTTCCCTTCGGTCCGCGCCGCGACCGAATTGCAGAGGGACCTGAATCAGACGCAGAGCAAGGGTCGCGAGATCATTCTGGATGGAAATCAATCCTCTCAGTGGGCTGCCGCCAAGACGAGTTTCGATGCGGACTGGGAGGCCGTCAGGAACGACGTCGCGAAATTGGACGAATTATCGCCAGTGTGGAGTCTGCAGGCCAATCGCGATCGGCTGACCGAAACCAAGCAGGAGCTTCCCAGCCTGCGGGAGTTCCAGGAAGCGGCCATGAAACACGCCGCAAGCAGCGAACACGACGCAATCGCCAAAGCAGGAAAAGAATTCGCCAACACAGCGATGCCAGTCACCGAAGCAATCAAGAAGCCCCTCGGCGACATGGCGGATTCCTTAGCCACGCTACTGACTCAAAGTAGCGCGGATATGGATGCGCAGAGACGGTCCATGAACCTGAGCGTCTTGTCCAGCACTTTGATTGCGGTGGGCGCCGGAGTTTTTGTGGCACTTTTTCTTAGCCGTAGAGTCACTCTCGCAATCCAGTCAGTTCTAAGGCAGGCGGAAGCCATCGCGGCGGGGGATTTGACTGGCGAAGATCTGAAGGTCCGCAGCCGGGACGAATTGGGCGACTTGACCACGGTGATCAACCAGATGAGTGGCAGCCTGAGACGGATGATCCTGGCCATCACGGAAAATGCGATGCAGGTGGCCAGCGCAAGCGAGGAACTCAATAGCACCAGCCAGCAGATCACCGCCAACTCCGAGGAAACCTCGGCCCAGGCCGTTGTGGTGTCCAGAGCCGCCGAACAGGTCAGCCAGAATCTGCAGACCATCGCGACCGGTGCTGAAGAAATGGGCGTCAGCATCAAGGAGATCGCCAAGAACGCCACCGAAGCCGCCAAGGTCGCAACCTCGGCCGTCCGAGTGGCCGAAACCACCACCACCACGGTGACCAAGCTGGGGGAGTCGTCTACCGAGATTGGCCAGGTCATTAAAGTCATCACTTCTATCGCGCAGCAGACCAACCTGCTGGCCTTGAACGCAACCATTGAAGCGGCGCGCGCGGGCGAGGCCGGGAAAGGCTTTGCCGTGGTGGCGAACGAAGTGAAGGAACTGGCGAAAGAGACGGCCAAAGCTACCGAAGATATCAGCCGCAGGATCGAAGCTATTCAGACCGATACCAAAGCGGCCGTGGAAGCCATTGCATCGATCAGCGGGGTCATCAACCAGATCAACGACATTTCCAGCACGATCGCCACGGCGGTGGAGGAACAGAACGCCACCACCAACGAGATGTCGCGTAACGTGAGCGAAGCGGCGCTCGGCAGCAGCGAGATCACCAGCAACATCGCGGGCGTGGCGGAGGCGGCGCAGGGAACGACGCGCGGAGCCGGCGATACCCAGAAGGCGTCGCAACAACTGGTGGAAACCTCTGCCCAACTTCGCCGCCTGGTCGAGCAATTCAAGATCAATGCCAGCGCCGGCCAGACCGCTGCTGGAAGCCAGCCCGGCGCGAGCATGGCGGCCCATGCGGGCTACTAAGCTCCTGGCGCAGGCTCGGCGATTGTCTGGGTTCGACATTTTGCGTCCCCGTTCAACCGGCCTCAGCGCGAGAGTCGCTCTCCCCGACGATCAAATCCGCAGGCACGGCTTGCTATGACCCCGATTCGCATCCTGGTAGTGGACGATTCGATCGTTGTTCGCAAGCTGCTGTCGGAGACTTTGTCGGGAGACCCGGCGCTCGAGGTGGTGGCCACCGCCAGCGATGGGCGAATTGCCCTGGCGAAGATCCCGATGCTCAAACCCGACCTGATTACGCTCGACATCGAGATGCCGGTGATGCATGGGTTAGCGACCTTGGTGGAGTTGCGCAAGTTATATCCCAGGCTGCCTGTAATCATGTTCAGCACGCTCACTGAGCGCGGGGCGGCGGCTACCCTCGATGCGCTCTCGCTGGGAGCGTCGGACTATGCCACAAAGCCGAGCAATAGCGGCAGTCCCGCAGCTGCGATCGAACGCATACGGAGCGAGTTGATTCCTAAGATCAAGGCGTTGTGCGGCCTCATCGTCCCCTTGAAACCTCTCCCTTTACCCGGCTGTTGTCCGACAGTGAAGGCTCGGGTGCGGACCAATCCACAGATCAAGATCGTGGCCATCGGAACTTCGACCGGGGGGCCGAACGCTCTCGCGGAAGTCTTACCCCGGATCCCGAATGGCTTTCCGGTTCCGATTGTCGTGGTGCAGCACATGCCGCCAATCTTTACCCGCTTGCTAGCCGAGCGGCTGGCCAGCCGCTCGGCCATTCCTGTGGAAGAGGGCCGTGCAGGTGTGGTTCTCTCACCCGGGCACGCCTGGATCGCACCGGGGAACTTCCATATGCAGGTGATCAGCGCGGGTGCGGTCTTGCGCCTGGACGTGAACCAGGGGCCTTCGGAGAATTCCTGCCGGCCGGCGGTCGATGTGTTGTTTCGCTCCGTAGCGGCGGCTTACGGAGCGAACGTTCTCGGAGTTGTGATGACCGGAATGGGCGCTGACGGTGTGCTGGGAGCACAGGACATTCGAAATGCCGGTGGAGACGTGATCATTCAAGACGAGGCTTCCTCGGTGGTGTGGGGCATGCCCGGTCTGGTGCAGGCCTCAGGACTGGCCGATGCCGCCTATCCAGTCGATCAGTTGGGAGCGGAGATCACGCGCCGCGTGCTGCAGAGCCGTGTTCCTCGCGGGCAATCTGACTTGAAGAGCCATGCTACCCCCGCACTTCCCGCAAAGTGACGATCGCCCCCCAGAGCCTTTCTGCACCGCCTGCTCCCACTAAGGGCGGCGCAGTGGTCGATCCCGTTTTACGGCAAATCCGCGACCTCGTGTACAAGGTCTCGGGTATCTACAAAGCCGAAGACAAGCTTTATCTTCTGGCGGATGGATGCGGCCGGCGGATGAAGCAGCTGCATGTGCGGACTGCGGGTGAGTATTGGAACCATCTGACGTCGCAACCGAGCCGCGACGGGGAGCTTCGGCAATTGCTGAACGAAATTACCATTGGAGAGACTTGCCTGTTTCGCAGCCAGCCCCAGCTCGACGCGCTGCGAAGAGTAATTCTCCCGGAAATTGTGGCCGAGACAAGTAAGCAGATCACCAGGCGGTTGCGCATATGGAGCGCGGGCTGCTCCACCGGCGAAGAGTCTTACACGCTGGCGATGAGCCTTCTCGAGGAAAGTGAGCGCCTATTGAAAGGCTGGACGGTAGAGATTCTTGCCACCGATCTGAATGACCGTTCCCTGGAGGCCGCTAAGGCCGGGGTTTACGGCGACTACGCGCTGCGCTCCACCACGGACTACTTCAAGCGCAAGTATTTCTCGGCTGTCGATGAGAAGAAATTGCAAGTGCGCTCCGAGGTGAAGAAGCTGATCACGTTCAGCCGGCTAAATTTGCAGGACGATTCCAGGATGCTTTTCATGAAGGGCGTGGACTTGATCTTCTGCTGCAACGTGCTGATCTATTTCGACCGGGCCTCGAAATCGAAAGTGATCCACCATTTCTTCAGCAACCTTAATGTTGGCGGTTATTTGTTTCTCGGCACCTCGGAATCACTGATGAAGTTGAATGACCAGTTTCACCTCGTCCATTTTCCTGGAACGATCGGGTATTGGAAGCCATCCGTCAGAAAGGAAGGCTTCCCAGCAAACTCAACACCAACGCGATTCTAGTCTCCCGACGGCTGCAACATCTCTTCCTGAGGCATATCTGGAAATGGCTCCGGCGCAACTGCTGTGGGCTTGTTACGCACCCTCGCAGTTGGAGTCCCGCCCGCCGAAAACTGTTCGGCTTCCGTGGATTCAGCCAGCGCCACGGTCGACGCCAGGCCGCCGCTGATCACCTGCTGCACTCGGTCGAAGTATCCGGTGCCGACGAAGCGCTGATGCTTCGCCGCCAGATATCCATGCTCGCGTTCGCTGGCGAATTCCTTTTCCTGCAAGGCTGAGTATGCGGTCATTCCCGTTTGTTTATATTGCCGCGCCAGCTCAAACATACTCAGGTTCAAGGCGTGGAATCCGGCCAGGGTTACGAACTGAAACTTGTATCCCATGCGGGCCAGTTCCGGCTGGAAGTGTGCGATGGTTTCCTCATCGATTTTCTTGCGCCAATTGAAACTGGGAGAGCAGTTGTAGGCCAGCATCTTCTCCGGATACTTCGCGTGAATCGCCTCAGCGAACTGGCGTGCCTCTTCGAGATCGGGATGCGAAGTCTCGCACCAGATCAAGTCGGCGAAGGGCGCGTAGGCGAGGCCGCGTGCGATGGCTGATTCGATCCCGCCTCGAATGCGGAAAAAGCCCTCGCTGGTGCGTTCTCCGGTGCAAAAAGCCCTATCGCGGGGGTCGATGTCGCTGGTGAGCAGTTGGGCGCTGTCGGCATCGGTTCGTGCCATCACCAGCGTTGGCACGCTCATGACATCGGCGGCCAGCCGTGCGGCCACCAGTTTTTGCACCGCTTCGGTGGTCGGAACCAGCACCTTGCCGCCCAGGTGTCCGCACTTTTTCGCCGATGAAAGCTGATCCTCGAAGTGCACGCAGGCTGCACCTGCCTCGATCATCCCCTTCATCAGCTCGAAAGCATTCAGCGTACCTCCGAACCCGGCTTCCGCGTCGGCTATCAGAGGAGCAAACCAGGTTTGTGCAGGAGCAACTTTTCCCTCAGAGTGATGGACCTGATCCGCTCGTTGCAGGGCGCTGTTGATGCGGCGGCAAAGGTTCGGAACGCTGTCCGCTGGATACAAGCTCTGGTCAGGATACATCTGCCCTGCGTTATTGGCGTCGGCCGCCACCTGCCAGCCACTGACGTAAATCGCCTTCAATCCCGCCTGCACTTGCTGTACCGCCTGGTTGCCTGTGACCGCACCCAGCGCGTTGACGTATGGTTCAGTCTGCAGCAGCTCCCAGAGCCGTTCCGCTCCCAGACGAGCCAGCGTGTGCTCGATGTGAACCGAACCCCGCAGACGCAGCACATCCTCCGCAGAGTACGGACGCTCGATTCCTCTCCATCGCGGGTTATTCGCCCATTCGTAGTTCATGCAATCCTGCGCCAGCGCGTACTGCGCAGTTTTCTCTTCTGAGCTCATTGACGGGGAGGGAATGGATGGCTGGGTCGAATTCTTCGTTCGGTTGTTGGCGGGCATTCGTTTCTCCTCTTAACTTGACTATTCTGCAGTGTTCAATATAATGAACACTAATTCTGAATACTGGCGAAGCGTAAGTCAGCTTGCCGGCGTGGTCAAGCTCAATGTTCAATATACTGAACATACATTCATTTAATTGGCCATCTACAGGTTTGCAACCATAACCCTCAATATGGCTAAATCGTCATCCGATTCTCCCTCTGCCGCCGTTGAACGAGCTCTTGCTATGCTGGAAGCAGTTGCTCAGGTATCCGATGGCTTAAGCAACGCCGAAATCAGCCGCAACCTCAACATTCCAAAGAGTTCAGCGAGCTACATCCTCCGTACGCTGGAGGCTCAGGGCTATTTGACCCGCGATGCCGAGTCGGGAAAGTACCGCGTGGGCCTGAAGATCCTCAGCTTGAGCCGCGGAGCTCTGGGCGGGCTGGATGTTCGCGGAGTGGCCCTACCCGTCATGCGCCACCTGACGCATCAGACCGGCCTCACCTGTCACCTGGCGGTTCTGGACGGGCCTGAAGCGGTCTACATCGAGAAGGTTGAGCCGGAGGGTTTTATCCGCATGGACACCTGGGTTGGCCGGCGCATGCGCGTGCACGCCACCAGCGTCGGCAAAGCGATCGTCGCGTATATTCCGCAAGAGCGACTAGAGGAGATTCTGCGCAGAAGCGGGATGGAGAAACGTACGCCCAAGACCCTCACCACCTTGCCGCGACTACTCAAGGAGCTGGAGAAAGTTCGCGCACAGGGCTACGCCGTTGACGATGAAGAGAACAACCTCGGTGCCCGCTGTCTCGGTGCCCCGATTTTCGACGAGCGCGGCTCCATCGAAGCCAGCCTGGGTTTAAGCGGCACCACACAGCAGGTCAGTCCGCAGACCATGCCACGCATTCTCGAAGCGCTCAAAGACGCGGCGCGGCATATCTCTATGGGCATGGGGTACCGGAGCCCGCATCGCCGCGCCAGCGGCGCCTAGCCTATTCTGGGAATCTAGCCGTCGCTCTACGCCATTTCTCTATATTCCTCTGCCACTGCTATGCTCGCGCCGACCGGCGCCCGGGACAGCGGCATCAAGACGATCCCCTGCTTGCGGTCGTGCACCAACGTCCAAACCGCAGCACACTCGTCACATAGCCAGTACCGTTCCACTCTCCGGGCCTGGAGCCGCACACGAGCAGAGGACGGGGGCCTCAGCTCTCTCGATTTGGCCACAAGTTCGCTCTCCACCAAGAACAGCTTACCCTGGCGTAGCCGGAGAAACGGCCTCGAACATCGTGAGTTCGCACAGTGGCTGAGCATCATGCCCTCCGCCGAACTACCCGTTTCAAGCTCAGAGTTGATCTCTGAAACTCCCACACCAGTCGGCCTCGAAGCAGTTGCATGTGAGATGCCAGACCGTTTTGCAAGGTGCGGAGGCGATTCTTTGCATTCTATCCCCTGTCTCGACCCGTATCCCCGGCAACCTGTGCCGATTCGTCGGCACCGTGACGAACTTTCGTCTGCCGTTGCTTGCCTGAGTTATGTTATCTCGTTACCATTCAGCTAATGGAAAAGCGCGTCCTGCTGTGTCCTCCGGCCTATTTTGACGTAGTCGATCAGAAAAATCCCTACATGTCGGAGAAGGTTCCAGTGGACCGCCAGAAGGCCCAAGCGCAATGGCAGGCCCTGTGTTCCGCCCTCGAACAAGCCGGATGCCAGGTCGAAACCATCACACCCGCCCCCGGTCTCGAAGACATGGTATTCGCCGCCAACCCGGTCTTTGTGGGTTTTCGCGAAGGAGTCGGCAAGTTCATCGTGCCCAGCCGCATGGTCCATGGTTCACGGCAGCGCGAGGTGCCCTTTTATGTGGACTGGTTTCGCCAACGCGGGTTCAAGATCGTTGAGGTCGATCTCGGCGCTGACTACCTGGAAGGCCATGGCGACCTACTTTGGCACCCGTACTGGTCCCGCGTCTACGCCGGCTATGGCTTTCGCTCGACCCAGTGCGGTGTCGAAAAGTTTCGTGACGCGATGACCGAATTGGGAATCCCGGTCGTCCCACTCCATCTGGTCGACCCCTACTGCTATCACCTCGATACCTGCTTCTGCCCGCTGAACCACGAAGCCGTGCTTGTATATCCCGGAGCCTACGCTCCCGAATCGCTAGCGACCCTGCGTGGGTTCTGGAAACGAGTTCACGAACTTACTGCAGAAGAAGCCCACAGGTTCATGGGCAACGGCATCGTGGCCGACGGAAGCTACCTGACTCCCTACGTCACAGCGCACTTGGAAGGGATCCTGCGTCAAGAAGGTCTTGAGATCGTCATCGTCGACACTTCGGAGTTCGAAAAGTCGGGCGGCAGCCTATTCTGCATGAAGGCTTTTCTGCCTTAAGGCTTTTAGAAAACTGCGGAGCGCTCAGTGCACTATCAAACCCATCACCGCGACCACCACTCCCACCACGCTCAGGACAATTCCCAAACGCCAGAAGATGCGCCGCCCGGAAAGCAGAGTGATCGAGGTCACCACCAGGCCAATCTCCAGGAACACTTCCGCCAGATCGAACAGATCCGCGCGGTTTCTCTCCTTCGCGACCTCCTGCTCCAACTTGCGCGCCTCCTCTTGAATCCCCTCCTTGTCGTGTTTGTAGCGTTCGGCTTCCTGCTCAGCCTTTTCGCGGAACTTGGTCATTGCACCGGCGTCGTTACTGGCCACCACCGCAGCCAGATCGCTGAATAGTTGGTCTTCGTGCTCGCGAATATTCTTGGCCTGGTAATACGCCCACTGATCGGAGGATTTGGCCTGCAGCACTACTTCCTCCGTGTGCGCCCGATGCCCCAACAAGGACACCACCGCCACGAACACTGCCAGCACCGCCATCGTCAGCGACACGGCCGCCAGGGACTTGTCCTCTCTGGCTTTTTCTGCATGTTCTCGTAACTCTTCAGCTTCGTCCGCCATGTTTGTCCGATCTTAATTCAGAGTGATGGTACAGATTCAGGAGAGATACTACGCAAGCGCAGCGCTTTCGCCGAAATCAAAACACGATAGAGAAATGCGTGACCCAACCTGGTTAGAACACAGGCTCTCCATTCATCAGCATTTTCTTCAAGCTAAACTCCTGAAGTATTCGCTGCTGCCGGATGCGTTCGATGTTAGGGTGGACAAATTCCACGCCGACCTTGTCATCCGGACCAAGTTGTTTCGGACGGGGAAAAGTGAACTGAAACGTATCGTCCTTGAAGCTGTAGTTCGCCAGGCTCAATCTCTCTTTGCCGGCATTCAGAAACACTGTCATACTGAGCGTCGCCAAGCTCTGGCGCGTCCAGTAGTTACGCAGCAAACTCACATAGTCTTGTATGTTGGAGTGGTAGGTCACAGAAACTACAACGCGGTCGGAAAACGTGGCCGCCAGAAACTTGCCCGCGCTGACGTCGAAGGCCGTTTTCTGCTCTGCACTCATCGCGTCGTATTTCGAGTTCAACTGAGAAGTGCGCACCTGGGCCTCTCGGATGGGTTGCGCCGAACGGAATTGCAGATTGTAGGAAATGGAGGGGTCCGTCTCCATCTCGCCCCGGTATCCCCTATTATTCGGCGAATCACCACTGGTTATGCCGGTTTGAACACCGCCCAGCGTGAGTGTCGTGGCCCAGGGCGATTCTTCGAGGATGCGGCGCGTTTCGTCCGCAGACCAATTTTGGTACGGCTTTTTGGCCCAGAAATCTGCGGCCCACGCAACTGACGCGGCCAACCAAACCACCAATATCAGAATAATCTGGCGATAGAGTCCCTGTCTCGCCGTTAACATAGGGAATCTCCAATTCGATCTCAGAAGCGGTCCCCAGTATAAAGCTATGGCCCACAAATGTAGAGTCGAAAAGCGTCGTGCGCGAAGGGCTCGATCAAGGCCTACCGCATCGTTTCTTCAATCTCAGAAATCCAGTTGGGACGCTTCAACACCTCGCGCGGCTTCGGACCATCCGCTGCGCCCACAATTCCATCCTGCTCCATGAGATCGATCAGATGCGCGGCGCGTCCGTAGCCAATACGCAACCGGCGTTGCAGCAGGGAAGTGGACGCTTTCCCGAACTCCACCACCAGCCTGACCGCATCCTGATACAGCGGATCGTCCTCGCCGCCGCTTTCTGGCGCTTCGACGCCGTCGCTGCCGACAGCCTCTTGTTCGTCCCTTGGGGGCTCGAGGAATTGCTGCTGGTATTCCGCCGAGCCTTGCTGCTTCCAGAATTCAACCACCGCCGCGATCTCTTTCTCCGTGACCAGCGGCGCATGCAGCCGGTGCACCCGCGCCGATCCAGAGGGCAGATACAGCATGTCGCCTCTGCCCAGCAGCGCCTCTGCTCCGTTAGCGTCAAGAATTGTTCTCGAATCCACCTTGGTCGCAACACGAAACGAAATGCGCGCCGGGAAGTTTGCTTTGATCAGCCCCGTAATTACATCGACCGACGGACGCTGCGTCGCCAGCACCAGGTGAATGCCCACCGCGCGCGCCATCTGCGCCAGTCGCGTGATCGACTCTTCGACGTTCGAGGAATCGAGCATCATCAGGTCGGCCAATTCATCGATGATGATCACGATGTAAGGAATCGGTTTATCGTCGGAATCCTCTTCAAACAGGCTGGGCGTGCCACTGTCAAACAGCCGGTTGTACTGGTCGATATTGCGTACACCCTTGGCGGCAAGCAGCTTCAACCGACGTTCCATCTCACGCACGGCGTTGCGCAGCGCGTTTGCCGCCAGCTTCGGTTCGGTGATGATCGGCGTATACAAGTGCGGCACGCCTTCGTAGTTGCCCAGTTCCAGCCGCTTCGGATCCACCAGGATCAGCCGCACCTGGTCCGGCGTCGCCTTGTACAAGATCGACATGATGAAGGCATTAATGGCCACGCTCTTACCTGAACCGGTAGACCCGGCAATCAGCAGGTGCGGCATGCCATTCAGGTCGGCCGTGACGATGCGCCCATTGATGTCCTTGCCCAGAGCCATGGTCAGCTTCGACTTCGAACCCATGAATTCCTGCGACTCGATGTTCTCTCGCAGCCAGATGATCTCGCGCTCGCGGTTCGGCACCTGAATGCCCACGGTCGATTTCCCGGCCATGCGCTCGATCAGAATGCTCTCGGCCTTCAGCGCCAAACAAAGATCATCGGTGAGGTTAGTGATGCGGCTGTACTTGATTCCGGCATCAGGCTTGAACTCAAACGTGGTGACCACGGGGCCAGGATTGATTTGCGTAATCTGCCCGTGAACGTCGAACTCGGCATACTTTTCCGTCAGCACCTGAGCCAGCAGTTTCAATTCATCAGCGTCCACGGCATGCTGCTCGTCAGGACGCTGCAACAGGCTGCTCGATGGCAGTTTGTAGCCGCCCGCGATGCGCGGCATCGTCGTCTTTGCCTTGTGCTCGCTGTCGGCGCGCTGTGTCACTTCCGGGTCGAGCCCCGCTTCAGTTCCTGTCAAGGACTCAGCTAGAATCCCGCCCGTCGTTGCCGGAGCGCTTTCCGCAACCTCAGGCCCCAGCATGCGCTCGATGCCGGTACGTCGAGGTTCCGCGGAAGATCTCGACGGTTCGATCGATTCAGCGGTTTGCCGTGATGGGATCAACTGCGTCTTCACCACCGGCTTCGAAATCCGGCGTTTATCCAGTTCTTTCTGTTGGCGCCGCTTGGTTCGCTCCTGCTGCCAATCGCGATAGCGGTTCCACAGCGCGGTCACGAACGCAAACCGTGTCGGAGCCCACACTTGGATCGACGAAAACGAGAACGCTGTCGAGAGATAGAGTGCGACTGCCAGCACGCTGGCGCAAACAATGTAGGCGCCAGCCAGATTCAAATAGTGGATTAAGACATCGCCGACGACCCTTCCCAGCAGACCCTCGATCGGCACCACGTGCAGCCACCGCAAATGGCCCGGCAGAAGCGCCAGCAGCGCTGGGATGAACACTGCCAGCCAGATTCCGCCCAGGGTCTTCGCCACCGGAGATTGAATCTTCCGCGAAGCAAACCAGCGAATCCCTAGCATTGCGGAAAAGACCGGCAGGAGAAATGCTCCGATCCCGAAGAATTGCAGCGTAAGGTCCGAGATGAGCGCTCCGACCACTCCGATCCAGTTGCGGGCAACGTGGGTTCCGGTCAATACCGAGGCGCTATTCAGCGAAGGATCCAGTGGCGAATACGAAGCGAGGGCGAGGACGAGGAGGAGCGCAGAGACGCACAGCAGGAAACCGATCAGCTCATTCAGCCGCCGGTTGCCCGTGGGGATAAATATGCTTGTCAAGAAACGCATGTAAGCCGTTCTTCACACGGGCACAAATATCCCGTGGCGCAAATCGGCCAGAGCCTCATTATTATGCCAAGAAGCGTCTGTCGCGGCAATGCCGGAATTCGCCGGGAGTGTACAGTTGGCTTCCTGCGGGAGAGAACTCGGCCGCGTCATCAAAGCTTGGCGGTGACAGCAGCATCGCTGCCGATTCGCGACCACTCCTCAAACGGCGCCGTGGATGGCCGCAACCGTCCCGGATTCATGATGTTATCTGGGTCGAGTCCTCCCTTAATCGCGGCTACCGCCATCACGCCCACTGGCGAAATGTCATCAGTGAGCCACGGCAGGTGTTCGGTGCCAACTGCGTGGTGGTGGGACAACGTGGCGCCGTGATCGATGAACGACTGTTGCACAACTCGTTTGGCGTGCAGATACTGTTGCATTTCGTGCCCGTCCTGCTGCCTGCAGGCGAAGGTCAAATAGAGGCTTGCCCCGCACTGATAGGAGTGGCTGATATGACATCCCACCCAGGGTTTCACGCCGCTCTCAAGGATCGCGGCCCGCAGGGCTGTCGTCGTAGCCCGATATAAAGGAACGAGATTTCTCCAGACGGTCGAGGTCTCGCTGACATCGGAGGTGATGGCGCGATCCAATAGAAAGTCTCGGATGTGTGGAAAATCGTATTTAGTCGACTCGAAGGACTTACCCGAGCTGGGGCCCAGGTCTACCGCTCCGAAGCGCCGGTAGATTTCGTTCACTTGACTGTGCTGGCGCACGGCACCGGCTTTACTGCCCTCGAAAGTGGTGAGCATCAGACAGGCTCGCGAATCGAAGCCTTTTGCCCTGAGGTAGCCCTTCATGATTTTAGTTGCTGCCTGCGAGAGCCGCGACGATGGCGGCCTGAAGGCCAGCGACAGCGCTGTCTTGTCCGGGTCGCTGAGGCGCAACATCGAAGGTACGCACTCTTTTCGCACACATTCGTGCATAGCTTCGATGCCGCCCTCGAATTCGGGAAACAGGTAGCCGTGAGTGCGGCGCGACTCGGGTCGGGGATGAACTCGCATGGTGGCTTCAGTAATCACTCCCAGCGTTCCCTCACTGCCGATGCACAGATGATTGACATCAATGCCGTTCGAGGACTTGGGTACGGTTCGCGTTGCCAGCACACCCACCGGAGTGACCATGCGCAGCGCAATCACCATATCCTCGATCTTGCCGTACTTGTCGCTCTGCATTC
>Ga0307476_10001240_pt1 | contig 15830 bp, 13 predicted proteins | sample atmos_gasesECM2C_2_FD_203314 | JGI IMG/M metagenome (GOLD analysis project Ga0307476, IMG submission 203314) | Hardwood forest soil microbial communities from Morgan-Monroe State Forest, Indiana, United States - atmos_gasesECM2C_05 | ecosystem: Environmental > Terrestrial > Soil > Temperate... | reverse complement strand
TCGATTCATTCCCAATCGACCATTGGCTCATTCTGCTCGCCTTGTGTTAGCTTTTCTGCCGTGGACTCGCAACCACCTTCCAGGAAGCGCATCGCCGTCATCCCCGGAGACGGGATTGGCCAGGAAGTGATCCTGCAAGCTCTCAAAGTCATCCGGGCATCGGGAGCCGATGTCGAACTGACCGAATTCGACTGGGGCGCCGACCGCTATCTTCGCGATGAAATGACCGTTCCTCCTGATGGCTTCGCCATGCTCGAACGTGATTTCGACGCCATCTTAGCCGGGGCCTTCGGCGATCCCCGCGTCCCTACGAACATCCATGCCAAGGAGATCCTCCTCGGCATGCGCTTCAAGATGGACCTCTACGCCAACGTGCGGCCGGTGCGGTTACTCGACGCGGCGTTGTGTCCGCTCAAGGGGATGGAGCCCAAGGATGTGGACTTTGTCGTGATCAGGGAGAACACCGAAGGCGTCTACACCGATGCCGGCGGAGTTTTCAAGCAGGGCACCGCGGATGAGGTCGCGATCCAGGAAGACATCAATACACGCAAGGGCGTGGAGCGCATCATCCGCTACGCCTTCGAGTATTGCGAACGCCACACGAAGCTTGACGGCTCGCCCAGGCGCCGCGTGCTCATGTGCGACAAGTCGAATGCAATGACCCATGCCGGCGGCTTGTGGCAGCGCGTGTTCAAAGAAGTGAGTGGCGAGCATCCGCAGATTGCGGCGCAGCACATGTACGTGGACGCCCTCTGCATGCAGATGGTACGCGATCCACGCGCATTCGATGTGATCGTGACCAATAACATGTTCGGCGACATTATCACCGACCTCGCTGCCGGTCTGCAGGGCGGGCTGGGCATGGCGGCCAGCGGTAACATTCATCCCGGGAAGACATCGATGTTCGAGCCGGTGCATGGCTCCGCGCCGCCGATTGCGGGGAAGAACCTGGCGAATCCATTCGGCGCGATTCTGACCGCGGCCATGATGCTGGGGCATTTGGGATTTACGAAGGAAGCCGAGAAGATTGAGGCGGCAGTGCTGGAAGCTCTGCGCCAGAAGAAGACTTCCTCAGATATTGGAGGAACCCTTGGGACGCGGGAAGTGGGAGAGTGGGTGGCGAACTTCCTGGGGCGAGGATAAGGCGCTGTCAACCAGAGCCATTTTACAGCTTGCACCGCCCCCACCAGGCACCGCTCCTGTCGCCCCAGTGACAATCCAGACGAGGTCATGTTTGTCCTTGAAGAGAGTATAGGCAAACAAGGTAGACTCGTTCTTAATGGATATCCTTAGGCTACCTTGCTGCAGGTTGCGTAAGCCGCTTTCTGCCGTTTTCTTACTTCTAGTGATCGGCGCGGTCTTTGCGAATGCGCAGGATCAGGCTGGGCAAGCCGCCCAGCAGTCGCAGGACGAGAGTCAAAAGCAGAATCAAGATCAAACTCAAAAGCTGGCGGACAAGGACAAGAGTGTCCCCTCACAAGCATCTCCCACCCAGGTGCCTGAAGAAAAAGAAGTCAAGATCACGCCACACGAGGCGGAGGAACTGTTTCACTCCGTCGATGAGATTCTGGCCTTCGACAGCAAGCAGACGGGACTGCCGATCAAGAAGCAGGTCAAACGCCGGCTGACCAGCCGCGACGAGGTCGTGGCCTATCTGACCAAACACATGAAGGACGAAGACGTGAAACGGCTGCAACGCTCCGAGCTGGTGCTGAAGAAGTTCGGTCTGCTGCCGCGCGAGTTTGACATGGAAAAACTGCTGGTCGATCTGCTGCGCGAAGAAGTGGCGGGCTATTACGATCCCAAAACGAAAACGGTCAACCTGCTGGATTGGGTTCCACTGGAAGAGCAGGAACCGGTGCTGGCGCATGAACTGACGCATGCACTTCAAGATCAGACGATCGGCCTCGACAGGTGGATGAAGAAAGGCGACAAGGATCTGGGTGAGATCAAGAAAGACCCGACACCTGAGGACATCGAGAACGACGAGATGGACGACGCCCGCGAGGCCGTGATCGAAGGCCAGGCCCAAGCCATGATGTTTCAATATGCCCTGGCTCCGGTAGGACGCTCGATTGCCGATTCTCCGGACCTGGTGGAAGGGATGGAGCAGGAAACATTGACTGGAACACCGAACACCAAGGTGTTCAACGATGCTCCCATTTTCATGAAGGAGTCGCTGACCTTTCCCTACAGTTACGGGATGGATTTTATCGTGAAACTGATGGCAAATGGCGGCAAGGAGAAGGCCTTTGCCGCAGTACTTGCGAATCCGCCGCATACGACGCGGCAGATTATGCAGCCTGAGACTTACGTGTCGGGCGAAAAAATCGAGCCCATGCGCTTGCCGGAGTTCAAGCGCGACTTCAAGGATTACATTAAGTTTGATATCGGAGCGATGGGAGAGTTTGATGTCTCAGTGCTGATTGAGCAGTACGCGGGGAAGGAATTGTCAAAGCGGCTGTATCCGGACTGGCGGGGTGGCTACTACTATGCCGCACGGCCGAAAAACGAGGCAGCGGCGCCCCTCGGGCTGCTCTATGTGTCGCGGTGGTCGAGCGCAGAGAGAGCCGCAGAGTTTGCCGGGATTTATGCACGCTCGCTCGGGCAGCGGTATAAGAAGGCGGAGGAGGTAAGGGATTCGTCTCACGCATCGCCCGATCGAACTCAGGAACGCAAAGTCGAGTTGTTGCAAGGGCGGCACGCATGGACCACAGAAGAAGGCGTCGTCGTGATTGAGGAGCAGGGCGACACCGTGCTGGTGAGCGAGAGTCTGGATTCGGTCACTACGGAGACGCTGGAAAAGGAAGTGTTCGGGAAGTAAGCTTGAAAAACAGCCATCTCACTTCTTCTTGGGAGACTTCTTAGGTTGCTTTTCCTGCTGCACATCACCCAAGAAATGTTGCACCTTGGCGACGACCGTGAATTTCTGGCCGGCGCGCTCAACGGTGAGCACACGTTCCTGGCCGGGCGAGCCTCCGAGCATGGACCAGACCTGCCCAAGGGTGGAGCCGGGGACGGGGATGCCGCCGACGGCGACGAGATGGTCGCCCGGCTGAACTCCATCACTGCCTTGGGGTACCGAAGGTTTGCCGTCGTAATCGGCGACCCCAAGAATAGTGAAGCCTCCGTTGTCTTCGGGACGCAAAATCAGGCCGACGACGTCGAAGTCAGGGAAATTGAACAAGCGGCCGATGTCGAAATAGACCGTTGAGTGAGCGTAGTCGATGCCGATACGATAGTTGAGGAGCGCCTCTGCACCCAGGAGTCCGGAGGTAGGAACACCGGCCCGCTTTTCAAAGAGCGCGAACCGATCTGGGGGGAAATCAGCCACGGCAACATCTGAGAGGAAGAGCGGGCCATACCCCATGCGATCCACGCGCATCAGCTTCCACTTTGGCTCATCATCCAGTCCCCACATATTGGCGGGGCCGACAGCTCCCGTCATATGCGGCCAGTCCGCGTGAGTCCCGGCGAGCTTGCCGAAGAGGTCGTCCGACAAAAAGCTGATCGACGACCCCAGATCCAGTGCGAGATTATATTTCTCGTTTCCGATTTTGCCGGGGATCTGAACCAGGCCGTTCTGTGAGTTAACGATCGCTTTCGCCTGCACACCGTTGAACCTCAGCTGGCCGGGCCGGGCGATGGTGAATTGGCGGTCGGGGAAGTTGACGAGTACGGCATAGCTTCTTAGGACAGTGGCTGGAATGTTGATTTCGGAGGGCATGCCGGGGTCCATCACGACAGCCGCACTGGGCGGTTTGAGCGGAATGATAGCTTCTTTGATCTCCTTCAAAGAGATTTTCATGCCGCCAATTGCGATCTCCTGGGGCGGGGCAGCGGAGCAAGACCTATCGTCGCAGGCGACCGAAAGTCCCACCAGCGTGGCCACACGGCGAGACAAGCAGAGGTCGGGATTTCCGTTGTCGACCCAGCCGCGAACCTGCCTGGTCGAGCCATCGGGGAGCGTGAGGCCTACGTCGATGAGAACGCGGTTGTGGTCGAGAGTGACAGGGACAGTGACGGATGTAGGCTCAGGTTGCGACGGGAGTCGCGGAGCGCTTTGCGTGAAGGCGGCAGTGTAGAGCACGAGGACTGGAAGAGCCGCCGTGAATCGCATAGAAAGATTGTAGCCGGTGGGGAAAAATCAAACTACGGAGAGCGGTCTTCGACTTGGCTCAGGGCAGGCTCCGTCGGACAGTGTGTCTTGTATAATCACCGGTTTGGCTACACACGAAGAAGACTTCTGTGGGCGCGAACTTCGGAGGGTGGGTGGCACAGGCGGAGATTGGGATCATTGGCGGCAGCGGGCTTTACTCCATGCCTGGGCTGAGCAAGCTGAAGGAAGTGCGCGTGAAGACGCCATTTGGCGCTCCTTCCGACTCGTACGTTTGCGGCACACTCGAGGGTCGCAAAGTGGCTTTTCTGGCGCGGCATGGGCGCGGCCACCGCATTTTGCCGAGCGAATTGAATTTTCGCGCCAATATCCACGGGTTCAAGCAAATTGGAGTTGAGAGAATTGTTTCAGTTTCGGCAGTGGGGTCATTGAAGGAGGAACACAAGCCACTCGACTTTGTGATCCCGGACCAGTTCTTTGATCGCACGCGGCATCGCGTGGACACCTTCTTCGGCGCTGGCGTTGTAGCGCACATTGCTTTTGCCGACCCGGTATGCGGCGAACTAGCGGGCGCGGTAGAGGGCGCATGCAAGAAAATCGGCGTGACCGGCAAACGCGGCGGGACTTACCTATGTATGGAAGGTCCGCAGTTTTCGACCAAGGCGGAGTCGCACGTATATCGCGGACTGGGGATGGATGTGATCGGCATGACCAATCTGCAGGAAGCGAAGCTGGCGCGCGAGGCGGAGCTTTGCTACGTCACAGTGGCCATGGTGACGGATTATGACTGCTGGCATCCGCATCACGATTCGGTCACAGTGGACCAGATTGTGGCGGTGCTGCTGAAGAATGCGGAGAATGCGACCAAAGTAATCCGCGAAACCGTGGCGGCGATGCCGCAGGGCCGGTCGTGCAAGTGCGGGTCGGCGCTGGCGCACGCCATTTTGACGGATCCCAAGAAGATTCCGGCGGCGACGAAGAAGAAACTGAAGCTGATCATTGGAAAGTATGTGAAAGCAAGCGGTCGCTGATTACTTTAAGAGAGGAAGCACGCGTTCACGATGAGCATTGTCGTTGTGGGTTCGGTTGCATTTGATGACATCACGTCGCCTTCGGGAAGCGTGAAGGGCATTCTGGGCGGAGCGGCGACTTACTTTTCGCTGGCCGCCAGCTACTTCACTCCGGTTCGCATGGTCGCTGTGGTGGGGGAGGATTTTGGTGCGGAGCATGAAAATGTTCTCAAGAAGCGCGGGGTAGATACGCGCGGCATCGAGCGCGCCTCGGGCAAGACATTTCGCTGGGGCGGGACGTATAGCGAGAATCTGAACGAGGCCAAGACAACCTTCACCGATCTGAATGTGTTTGAGACTTTTCATCCGCAGATTCCGAAGGAGTACGAAGATACGGAGTTCCTGTTTCTGGCCAACATTCAGCCGACCCTGCAGGCCAATGTGCGTCGAAAGATGAACCGCGTCCGGATGACCGGATGCGACACCATGAATTACTGGATCCAGGGTGCGCGCAAAGAGCTGGCCGAAACCCTGAAGCTGGTAGACGTGCTGCTGATCAACGATACCGAGACCAAGATGCTGGCGGAGGAGAAGAATCTGCCACGAGCAGCCCAGAAAGTACTCGCCATGGGGCCGAAGGCGTTGGTCATAAAGCACGGGGAATATGGCGCGACAATTTTCTTTCGCGAAGGGGCGTTCGGGATTGGGCGTCATCCGTTTCGCGCTCCGACCTTGCCGCTCGACGAAGTGAAGGATCCGACGGGCGCCGGCGACTCGTTTGCCGGGGGATTCATGGGCTATGTGGCGTCGCAGGAAGAGTTGAACCGCGAAGTTTTGAAGCGGGCACTGTTTTACGGCGGAGTGATGGGATCGTTCGCCGTCGAAAGCTTTGGCACGGAGCGCTTGCAGTCGCTGACCCGAGAAGAGATCGACGAACGCTTTCAGATTTTTCGTGAGCTTACTCACCTCGAATGAAGCCGCAACCTCCTCCGCTGAGAACACATTCCGAAGTCGAGATCGTGCGGCTGGTATGGCTGGCGATCTTCGTCTCGGTATTTTCCTTCCTCTTTTACTATCGGCACGGAGATGTGCTGCTTTATGGCGATGCCGTGGCGCACATCAACATCGCACGCCGCGTCTTTGATTCGAAAACTCCCGGTCTGCTGCAGTTGGGAACGGTATGGCTGCCGCTGCCGCACCTCCTGATCATGCCGTTCATCGTGTCGAAGCAAATGTGGCAAACCGGCGCTGGCGGCTCGATTCCGTCGATGGCGGGGTACGTACTCGGCGTGTTGGGAATGTTTCGGCTGGTCCGCGCGGCGTTTAGCCGTGATGGGCAAGTGGAGAGAGAGGCGACGATTGGGGCGTGGGTTGCGGCGATCGTTTATGGCGCGAATCCGAACCTCATTTATATGCAGGCGACGGCGATGGGCGAGTCGCTGTATCTGGCGTTTTTCATCTGGGCAGTGATGTACTTCGTTGAGTTTGCACGGGGCAATGCGAAAGCACTGACAAAGTGCGGGTTGTGTGTGGCGGCAGCTTGTTTGACGCGATACGACGGATGGTTTCTGGCGGCGGTGTTGATGCTTGGAGCTGTGGTTGTCAACTCCTACGCGCGAAAAGTGCTTGAGGGCGGGACAATTCGATCCTTGGTTTCACCTTCCCTGACGGTGCTTTTGAAATTTGTTTTACTCGCGGTGGCTGCTCCACTGCTTTGGATGGCGTATAACGCCGTCGTCTACCGGAATCCACTGGAGTTTGCGAACGGTCCTTACTCCGCGAAAGCGATCGAGCAAAAGACCGCGACAGTGAATCCAGCGAAGGGAAACCTGTTGGCTGCGGGCTCGTATTTTCTGAAAGCGGCCGAACTGAATGTGGGCGAGGGGAACTGGCAGGGAAGGTTGTGGCTGGCCTTGACGCTGCTGGGGAGCTTGGTGGCTTGGTTCAGTCGGCGTGGGCGGGTTGCGTTGTTGCTCTGGACGCCGCTGCCGTTCTACGCCCTTTCCATCGCGTATGGCAGCGTGCCGCTTTTCGTCCCTACGTGGTGGCCGTTTTCACAATACAACGTTCGCTATGGATTGCAGCTGCTGCCGGCGTTTACAGTGTTTGTGCCGTTAGGGATTTCTTTTCTCTGGCAATCTGTGGGAAAGATTCCGCGCTTTCAAGCTGCCTGGAGTCGCTGGACAGACGCTGCAACATTTTTGAGCGTTGCAGCGCTGGCGGTCACGACCTATGGCGGGATCTGGCGCTCGGACCCGATTTGTTATCGCGAAGCCGCGATCAACATGCGCGGGCGCGTTGCCCTCGATGCACAACTGGCGAGCTGGATTAAATCACTGCCGGCGGATTCCACGCTGCTGATGTATTTCGGTCAGCATGTGGGCGCGCTCGAGCAGGCGGGGATTCCCCTGCGACGCGTGATCAACGAAGGCAATCATCGGGTGTGGAAGCGACCGGTCGATCCGGAAGGTTTGTGGGAACGTGCGTTGTCGGATCCGTCGGGGTACGCAAATTATTTAGTCGCATTCGAGGGTGACCCCGTGTGGACCGTGGCGCAGAACCAACGTTTGACGGCGTTGGTCGAGATCCACACCACGGGGCAGCCCCGCGCGGCAATCTTTCAAGGGCGACCGTTGGGGCAAACGCCTGGACGGGCGCAGGAGCCCAAATGAGAACCGATGCGGTAATCAGGCAGGTTAACGCGGAAGGCCGCAAAAGACGGTATGTTCCGGTGGTAGAATCCGGCCATCCGAAATCCATTTGGCCCGGATTGAGCCGATGAACTGGCAACACATCGCCGATTTGCTGCACGGGGAGATGGCGAGCGGCATCGTCACAAGCTCCCTGGTCCGCCTGGTGTTGGCGGCGATCCTCGGAGGGCTCATCGGACTGGAGCGGGAACTGAGGCATCGGCCGGCGGGGCTGCGCACGAACATGTTTATCTGTTTCGGCGCGGCGATGTTCACGATTCTGTCGGATGCCCTCGCCGTGAGGTACCTGGGAGATCACACTCGTATTTCGGCGCAGATCATCCCTGGGATTGGTTTCATCGGCGCGGGATCGATTCTGCACACGCGTGGACTGACGACCGGCTTGACCACAGCCTCGACGCTCTTCGTTGTGGCGTCCATAGGCATGGCCACGGGTGGAGGCCTTTACCTGACAGCAATTTTTGCAACGGGCGTCGTTCTGATCGCGCTGTTTACACTGGGCCACCTGGAACTAACCTTCAACCTGAAGAAGCTTCTGATCTGCTACGAAGTAACGGGCAAGAGCGTCGAAGAGATCACGCTGGAGGTCAACCGCATCCTTGAACACAAACACCGCATGATGCAAAACATCGTAAGCGGCGGCACCAGTCAGCACGTCCGACTGCAGTTTGAGGTGGCCGGACCCAACCGTGAACAGAAGGAGTTGTTGGGGGAATTGAAAACATCAGCGGTGCTGGGCAGTGTGACTTGTTTGGGGCCGGTGGAACTGGAGTGAGCCCACCAGTCGTAGTGATTCCCTTTGTGAAAGCAAGTGCGTGCGGAAACGATTTTCTTCTGATCGATTCTATGAACATTGAAGATTCCGCCGCCCCCGCGGACATGGCAGTCCTGACGCGGCGCCTGTGCAACCGGCACGAGGGTGTAGGAGCGGACGGAGTGGAGTGGATGTATCCGCATCCCTCGGCAGATCTGGAGGTTCGACTGGTGAACGCGGATGGCTCCGAAGCGGAAATTTCTGGCAACGGCACGCGCTGCGTGGCGGCATATGTTTGCGCGGAGCAGGGAAAGGAAACGATCACGATTCAGACCGGGGCTGGACTGAAGACTTGCGTGCTGACCAGCCGGAGCGAATCCGAGTATGAGTTTGAAGTCGAGATGGGCGAAGCTGTGGTGGGAGCGGAATTGACCTTGAGGATGGGCACTCGCGAGGTGCGCGGGATTCCGGTTTCGATGGGAAATCCTCATTACGTGGTTTTTGTGCGAGAGTTTTCCGGGAATTGGCAGGGCGAGGCAGCCCAGATTCAGCGCAGTTCTGAATTCAAGCACGGCATCAACGTTGAATTAGTTGCAGTCGACGGGAAGCACGATGTGAAGGCTCGTTTCTTCGAGCGTGGCGCGGGAGAAACGCAATCGTCGGGGACGGGTTCCTGTGCGTCGGCGGTGGCGGCGATGGTGACGGGCAGGGCAGAATCGCCGGTTCGGGTGCATGCTCCTGGCGGAATCCAGACCGTGCGCAAGGAAGGGAATACAGTGTTCTTGCGGGGGGCGGCGCGGTTGGTGTGCCGGGGAGAATTTTACTTGAGTTAGGCGGCGTAGCTTGCTGGACGCTTAGTGATTCGAAATCTCATCCGCACGGGGTTGCATTTCTTTTTCATAACAGGCTTCTGGAAAACATGTCTTCTTCAACCAGTTCTCGTATCAAGCCGCCTGCCCTTCGGCCGGGCGACGTCGTGGGAATTGTGGCGCCGGCCAGCAATGTCAAGCGTGCCGATTTGGAGGCTGGGTGCGAAGGGCTGCGGCGCGCGGGATACCAGCCGATTTATTCTGATTCCATCCTCGATCGGGATCTCTTCTTCGCGGGCTCTGTGGAGCGCAGGGCGCGCGAGCTGGAAGAAATGTTTGTGCGCGACGACGTGCGGGCGATTATTTGCGCGCGCGGCGGGTACGGCGCGAACTACCTGCTCGAAGCGCTGAACTGGGAGAAGATCAAGGCATACCCCAAAATTTTCGTCGGCTATAGCGATGTAACAACGCTGCTCACCCATTTTGCCGACGCGGTTGGCTTGGTCAGCTTCCATGGACCGATGGTTGCGAAAGACTGGCTGCACGAAGATGGCGTCGATCTGGACTCCTGGCACGCGGCGTTGGCAGAGACGAAGCCTTGGGAACCTGATCTGGGCGCCGGTTCTGGAGCGAGCGGACTGGTGGACGGTTCGGCCGAGGGAACTCTCTACGGAGGTTGCCTTTCGATTCTGGTCGCCTCCATCGGTACTCCGTACGAGATCAAGACAGCGGGTACGATTCTATTTCTTGAAGACCTGGCGGCGAAACCGTTTCAAATCGATCGCATGCTGATGCAGTTGAAGCTGGGCGGCAAGCTGGATGGGGTGCGGGGAATCATGTTTGGCGAGATGCGAGAGTGCATGCAAACTGCAAATCAGTCATACACATTGGAAGAAGTTGTGTCTCGGATTGTGGGCGAGTTGGGAGTCCCGGTGGCGTATGGAGTGCGGTCCGGACACGTGGCGGCAAGCAATATCACGCTGCCGATTGGCGTGCGGGCGGGGTTGACCGTAAGCGGTGGGAGGGTAAGTTTGAAAATTCTGGAAGCGGCGGTCACAGTCTCGGGGCAGAGCTAGCTTCGACGTTATGGACCAGGGAAAGCACATTCATTTAATCGGAATCTGCGGCACCGCGATGGCGTCGCTGGCGGGGATGCTGAAGCAGCGTGGGTTTCGCGTGACTGGCTCGGACGCGGCAGCTTATCCTCCGATGTCGGATTTTCTGGCGGAGCTGGGGATTCCCGTGGCCCAGCCCTTCGATGCGCGAAATCTGGAACCTCGTCCCGATCTGGTGGTTGTGGGCAATGCAATTTCGCGTGGAAATCCCGAACTGGAGCAAATACTCGACCACCGCAGTCCCTTTTGCTCGCTGCCCCAATTGCTGCATGATGAATTTCTCCGGGGCAGGGAAGTGCTGGTGGTGGCGGGGACGCACGGAAAGACGACGACGACCTCAATGCTGGCGTGGATTTTTCACACCGCAGGGATGCAGCCTTCGTTTCTGATCGGTGGGATTGCGGAAAACTTCGGTTCCAGCTTCCATCTGGGTCAGGGAAAGCATTTCATTCTTGAAGGCGACGAGTACGACACGGCATTTTTCGACAAAGGCCCGAAGTTTCTGCATTATTTTCCCGATGCCGTGATTCTTACCTCGGTGGAGTTTGATCATGCCGATATCTACAAAGACCTGGACGCGGTGGAGACGGCGTTCAAGCGTCTGGTGAATCTGATTCCACGCCGCGGGCGGATTATTGCGTTCGACGGAATGACGGGAGAAGCGACGGAGAGCGCGAGCCTCGAACGCAGCCTGAGCAAGTCCTTTTGCCCGGTAGAGCGCTACGGTGCGGGACCGCGCGCCGGCTGGCGAATCACAAATCTGAAATTCGAGGCTGGGCGAACTTCATGGTCGGTGCTCAGGGACGGGCGCGCCTGGGCTGATCTGGAGTTCCCACTAGCGGGCGAATACAACGTTTGGAACGCAACCGCGGCTGCTGCGATGGCTGCTGCCTATGGCATTTCGAAGGAGGAGATCGTTTCTGCACTGAAAACATTCAAGAGCGTCAAGCGGCGCCTGGAAGTGAAGGCTGAGGTCAATGGCATCACCATCATTGACGACTTCGCGCATCATCCCACTGCGATTGCGGGCACCCTGAAGGCGTTGCGGGCGCGGTATGCGGGGGCACGATTGTGGGCGATTCTGGAGCCGCGCTCGAATACGCTGCGGCGGAGCGTGCTGCAGGCTGACCTGACGCGGAGTCTGGCGCTGGCCGACGAAGTGATTGTGGCGAGCGTGTTCCGTTCGGAGTCTCTCTCCGAGAGTGAGCGGCTGAATTTGCCGGACCTGGCGAGGGATATTCAGAAAAACGGCGGCCGCGCGCGGTTGATGGGTGATGCGGACGAAATCGTGCAGGCGGTCGCTCCGGAGATGCGCATCGGCGACGTGGTGGCGATTCTTTCCAACGGCGGATTCGGCGGCATTTACGAGAAGCTGCCTGCGAAGTTACGAATGCTAGTGGGCGAGAGTGGGACCATCAATTCCGCGAATGCGGCGGAGAAACAATGAGGTATTCGGCGGTGACACGAGTCCGGGCGCGACGCAGTCTTTTCCTTTGGCTGCTGGTGTCGCTAGCCGTCGCGCGGTGCAACGCGGTAACCAGCTACACAATTTCTCTGGCGAATCCCGAGCAGCATCTGGTTGAGGTACAGATACTGCTGCCGGAAGGAACGGCACAACGGGAGTTGCAGCTTCCGGTTTGGAACGCGCTGTATCAGGTGCGCGACTTCGCGCAATACGTGAACTGGGTGCGTGCGAAAGACCGTGCCGGTCACGCACTCGCGGTGCGCGAATTGGATAAGAGCCGCTGGCAGATCACAGGCGCTGCGGGCGGTGCCGTTGTTGAGTATCAGATCTTTGCAGATTCGCCCGGGCCGTTCGGAGCGCAGTTCAACTCGCATCACGCCTTTTTCAATCTGGCCCAGGTTCTCATGTATCCGGTAGACGCCCGGAACGGGCCGATGGTCGTGCGTTTCAGCCGAGTTCCCGACACTTGGCATGTCGCCACGCCGCTTACCGCATTGCCGGAGGACAACTTCAGCGCGGAAAGTTATGACCGGCTCGTCGATTCTCCCGTTGAGATCGGAGACTTTAAGGAATCTGATTTTGAGGAAGGTGGCGGACACTATCGCATAATTGTTGATGCTGAGTCTGGCGACTACGACATGGAAGCAATTCCGGCCATGCTTCGCAAGATCGCGGTGGCCGCGACCAGTTGGATGGACGATCGACCTTTCGACCGCTACATGTTTATCTATCACTTTCCACGAGGGCCGGCGGGCGGAGGCATGGAACATTCCTACTCAACGGCGATTGCGGTCAGCGCCGAGGTGCTGTCGCGGGCTCCCGAGGTTTTGACTTCGGTGACTGCGCACGAGTTTTTTCATCTGTGGAATGTAAAGCGCATCCGTCCCCAGGCGCTTGAACCGGTGGATTACACGCGAGAGAATTACACACGAGCGCTTTGGTTCAGCGAGGGATGCACGAGCACGGCAGCCGACATCATCCAGTTGCGCGGAGGGCTGCTCGACGAGCGCCACTTCGAACAGCAGCTGGCATCGGGAATCGGCGAACTCGAGCGGCGTCCCGCACACCTGACGCAGTCTGCGGAAGAGTCGAGCGTGGATGCATGGCTGGAGGGTGACGCGTACTACCGGCGGCCGGAGCGCAGCATTTCTTATTACAACAAGGGCGAGTTGTTGGGAATCATGCTGGACTTGGCGGTGCGCGAGGCGAGTCAGGGACAGGCATCGTTGCGCGAGGTCTTTCAATGGATGAATCAGAATTATGCGAAGAAGGGACGATTCTTTCCTGATTCGGATGGCGTGCGCGAGTCTGCCGAAGCTGTAAGCCATGCGGATCTGGGATGGTTCTTCGCGAAGTACGTTGCCGGAACCGAGGAAATTCCGTGGAACGATTTCCTTAGAGGAGTCGGGTTGCGACTGGCGAAGGGAAAAAACACTAGAGCCGATGCGGGCTTTGTGGCCTCGCGAAACTTTGACGGTCCGATGGCGGTGGCGGCGGTGACTGCTGGCAGCGAGGCGGAGCGAGCCGGCCTGCAAACGGGCGATACGATTTTGGAAATCAATGGCAAGGCTGCGGGACAGGATTCGTCTGAGGAAATGGCTCGACTGACGGCGGGCGACACGATCACGGTGAAGGTCCGCGGACGGCGCGGTGCGGAGCGCGAGTTGAAGTGGAAGGTGGGAAGCCGCGAAGAAGTTTCTTACGTAATAAAAGACATGGAAAACATTACGCCCGAACAGCATGCCCGCCGGGCAGCGTGGCTGAAGGGCGAGGCGCAGATTCTGCAAGAGGAACATCCTCACTAGTGGCACTGGCGCTTCAGGGGCGCTCTGATATGATCCGCACCATCGCGATGCTGGTTTTCTGGGCGGTGGCCGCGCCTGTGGCGGCGCTGATCGGCTTTCCCTGGACGTTTATTTCAGGCAACGTCAGCCTGCTGTATCGCATGTTCATGTTTGGCGCGTGGAATGGTGTGCGGCTGACCGGCGTGCGAGTACAAACGGTGGGGCTCGACAGGCTCGACCCGGCGCGTACCTATATATTCATGTCGAACCACGTGTCGAACCTGGATCCCCCGATTACGATTCCTTTGATCCCGCGGCGCACTTCGGTGATGGTGAAGAAGGAACTCTTCAAAGTTCCGATTCTTGGGCGGGCGATGAAGATTGGATCGCTGGTACCGGTGGATCGCGGCAATCGCGATGCTGGAATTGAATCGGTACGGGCCGCCAAGCAAGTCGTGCAGCAAGGGATCAACATGAGCATCTATGTGGAAGGCCATCGCTCGTTTGATGGCAAGTTGCTGCCTTTTAAGAAGGGACCCTTCTATCTGGCGATAGAGTGCGGAGTGCCAGTGGTTCCGGTGACGATCGCAGGCACGCATTACCTCATGCCGAAGGGAAGATTCGCAATCAAGCCGGGAGTGGCAACGGTGATTTTTCATTCTCCGATTGAACCCAAAGATTTCGGCAATCGGGAATGTTTGATGGAGAAGGTGCGGGCGGTGATTGACAGCGGTCTGCCGGAAGAGTTCCGACAGACCCCTGCAAGCAGAGAGGCCACCGGAACGCACAGAGGGCGTGCGGAGAACTGAAACCGCGCGAGCGAATTTGGGCCTCACTTGTTCGCGACCTTCGAGCGCACAGCGCGCGCGATCTCCGGCAATTTCGGCAGGATTGCTGAATACTTCAGCCACAGTTTGTGATCGACCGCGGGCGCTCCGCTGACTAAAGCGCCGGCGGGAATGTCGTGGGCAACTCCGCTTTGCGGAGTAACGATGGCGGCTTCGCCGACCTTGCAGTGGCCGACTACTCCGACCTGGCCGGTCAAAATCACTCGTTTGCCGATTTCCGTGGAGCCCGCGAGACCGACCTGCGAACAGAGCAAGGCATCTTCACCCACCTGGGATCCGTGGCCGACCTGCACCAAATTGTCGATCTTGACCCCGCGCCCGATGCGAGTTTCGCCAACGCTGGCGCGGTCGATACATGAGTTTGCTTGAACCTCGACGTCGTCTTCGAGGACGACCGGGGCAGGCTGTGGAATCTTGTGCCAATGTCCGTCGTGAGTCTTGGCGAAACCGAAGCCGTCGGAGCCGACGACGACGCCGTTCTGCAGCAGCACGTCGTTGCCGAGGCGGCAGTTCTCGCGGACCACGGCATGCGCGTGAGCGAAGAAGTTGTCGCCAATCTTAACGCCGCGATAGATGACGACATGGGCCAACAACACGGCGTGGTCGCCGATCTCGACGTCTTCATCGACGACGACATACGGGCCAACGTGCGCGCCGCTTCCAATCTTCGCCGTGGGGTGGACGACGGCCGTGGGATGCACTCCCGGAGCATAGAGCAGCGGCTGGTGGAAGAGTTCGAGAGCGTGCGCGAAGCTCAGATAGGGATCCTCGACGCGCAGCGTGGCTGCGGGGATGGCGGGAAAGTTCTCGGCAACAATCACTCCTGCGGCCTTGGTTAGCCTGGCCGCGGCGGCATACTTGGGGTTGGCGACGAAAGTGAGTTCTCCGGGCCCGGCTTGCTCGATGCCGTTGAGGCCGGTGATGTCGGTGTCGGGGGAACCGTTTTCGAGGCGCGCGTTGAGGGCGGAGGCGATGGCAGAGAGTTTCATGGTGGATGTCTGGTGAGGCGCGAGTAAATCGTACACCAGTTCCAGTGCTGATCATCCGCCGCTGTTTACCTTTTTATAACAGGGTACCCCCATCCCCCCAAATCTTTGGAATCATCGAGTTAGGCATGTTTTGGCCTGCAAAATCCTTCAAACAAGCGACTTAGAGGTCATAATCTAGACAACAAAGGAGTTGCGAGCCGGTCGCGGCTGCTGATCGATACTGCCTCT
>Ga0307476_10001239_pt1 | contig 15851 bp, 10 predicted proteins | sample atmos_gasesECM2C_2_FD_203314 | JGI IMG/M metagenome (GOLD analysis project Ga0307476, IMG submission 203314) | Hardwood forest soil microbial communities from Morgan-Monroe State Forest, Indiana, United States - atmos_gasesECM2C_05 | ecosystem: Environmental > Terrestrial > Soil > Temperate... | reverse complement strand
TCTTCGACCAGGCGTTCGCGACGCTGATCCGCGACCTGGAGCGGACCGGCCTGCTCGACTCGACGCTGGTGATGGTGTCGTCGGAGTTCGGCCGGACGCCGAAGGTCAACGCGACGGCCGGCCGCGACCACTGGCCGAAGGTCTTCAGCGTGGTGCTGGCCGGCGGCGGGATCAAGAAGGGCTTCGTCTACGGCAAGTCCGACGCGACGGCGACGGAGCCGGACGAGGATCCGCTGTCGGTCGAGGACCTGGCGATGACGGTCTACAAACAGATCGGCGTCAACGGCGAGAAGAAGCTGATGGCGCCGGGCGACCGACCGATCGACATCGTCCGCGGCGGGCAGGTCCGCAAGGAACTGATTGCGTAAAGAGGATTCACCACAGAGTCACAGAGAGCACAGAGAAGACAAAAACAGGTGGTTCCATGACGGTGCACGGCCCCCGAAACACGGTTTTGCTTTTCTTCTCTCTGTGTTCTCTGTGTCTCTGTGGTGAAATCTCTTTCGGCTCGTCGCCGTCGCTCGGCGCGATTCAGCCGCGCGGCGCCCAGCGCGGGACCGATGCCGTATTGCTCTTCAACGGGGCGCGGCTGACGGACGCCCAGGAGTTACTCTTCTACTCGCCCGGCTTCAGCGTCGTGAAGCTGGAAGTCGTCAACGACGGCCAGGTCAAGGCGACGGTCAAGATCGCCCCTGACTGCCGGCTCGGCGAACACGCCGTTCGCGTCCGCGCCGCCAGCGGAATCTCGGAGTTGCGGACCTTTTATGTCGGCGCCCTGCCGGTCGTGGACGAGAAGGAGCCGAACAGCGATTTCGCCGCTCCGCAAAAGATTCCGCTCAACGTCACGGTGCAGGGCGTCATCGACAACGAGGACGTCGATTATTTCGCCGTCGATTGCAAGAAGGGCCAGCGCCTCTCGGCCGAGGTCGAGGGGATGCGCCTCGGCGGTACTTTCTTCGATCCGTATGTCGCCATTCTGGACAGTAAACGGTTTGAACTGGCCGCCTGCGACGATACGCCGATGCTCGGCCAGGACTGCGCCGCGTCGGTGATCGTGCCGGAGGACGGGACGTATGTGATCCAGGTGCGCGAGAGCGCCTACGGCGGCAACGGCGGCTGCCAGTACCGGCTGCACGTCGGCACGTTCCCGCGGCCCACGGCGGTCATTCCGGCTGGCGGCAAACTTGGCGAGGAGGTCGAGGTCACTTTCCTCGGCGACCCGGCGGGGCCGTTCACGCAGAAGATCAAGCTGCCGGCGACGGCGGACCCGAAATTCGGCCTGTTCCCCCAGGACGCCGGCGGAATCTGCCCGTCGCCCGTGCCGTTCCGCCTGTCGGAGTTCGGCAACGTCGTCGAAACCGACGGCAACAGCTCGCCGCAGACGGGGACGCCGGTCCCGACGCTTCCGGCCGCGCTGAACGGCGTCATCGCCAAGCCGGGCGAGGTCGATTACTACCGTTTCCCTGCGAAAAAGGGGCAGACGTTCGACGTGCATTGCTTCGCCCGCCGGCTCGGCTCACCGCTCGATTCGGTCATGACGGTCGGCGTGGTCGGCGGCGGTGCGATCGCCTCCAACGACGATGCGGTCGGCCCCGACAGCTACTTCCGCTTCACGGCGCCGGAAGACAAGGAATACTACCTCAGCGTCACCGATCATCTTCATAACGGAGGGCCGACGTACTTCTACCGCGTCGAGTTCCTGCCGATCGAGGCGAAGGCCGTGGTGAGCATCCCCAAGGTCGCGCTGTATTCGCAGGAACGGCAGACCATCGCCGTACCGAAGGGCAACCGCATGGCGACGCTGGTGAGCGTGGCCCGCGCCGACTTCGGCGGCGACCTGGTTATCGGCGCCGACAGCCTTCCGGCCGGCGTCACGCTGAGCGCCGAGAACATGCCGGCCAACCTGGATACGATTCCGGTGGTGTTCGAGGCGGCGCCGACGGCGGCCGTCGGCGGCAAGCTGGCCGCGCTCACCGCCGCCCACGCCGATCCTGCCCAGAAGATCAAGAGCCGCTTCAGCGGCGTCGCCGAGCTGATTTCCGGCCCGCCGGGCCAGTCGGTTTACTGGCGCTACGAAGCGGAACAAACCGCCGTCGCCGTCGTGGATGAAGTCCCATTCAAGCTCGCCATTGTCGAGCCGAAGGCGCCGCTGGTGCAAAGCGGCTCGATGAACCTGAAGATCACGGCCGAGCGCAAGCCCGGCTTCACGGCGCCGATCACGATCCTGCCGCTGTTCAACCCGCCGGGCGTCGGCTCGGCGTCGTCGGTGGTCATCCCCGAAAATCAAAACGAAGTGCTCCTGCCGATCAACGCGGCCGGCAACGCCCAGGTGCGCAAGTGGAAGACGGCCGTCCTCGGCACGGCGACGGTCGGCAACGGCCCCGCATGGGCGTCGTCGCAGCTGGCGACGATCGATGTGCAGGCGCCGTTCGTGGCGTTCACGATGGAACGGGCCGCCGCCGAGCAGGGCAAGCAGACGGACATTTACTGCAAGATCCAAACGAACACGCCGTTTGAAGGTCCGGCGATGGTGAAATTGCTCGGCCTGCCGCCGAAGGCGACGGCGCCCGACCTGCAAATCACAAAGGACTCGAAAGAGCTGTCGTTCAAGGTGGACGTGGACAAGACCACGCCGGCGGGGCAGCACAAGAACATTTTCTGCCAGGTCGTCGCGATGAAGGACGGCGAGCCGGTGGTCCACAACGTCGGCGGTACGGAGCTGCGCGTCGATGTGCCGCTGCCGCCCAAGCCGGACGCGCCGCCGCCCCCGCCGATGCCGATGGCGACGAAACCGCCCGACCCAGCCAAGCCGCCGGAGAAGCGGCTGACGCGGCTGGAACAGCTGCGCAAGGAGCAGGAGGAACGCGAGAAGGCGCAGCAGACGCCCGCGGCGCCGCCTGCCCCACCGCCCGCGCCGCCGAAGCCGTGATGTTACAGATCAACTAACAGCTATTAGCTATCAGCTATTAGCTAATAGTGAAACCAATAGGCGACACCCATGCGACAGAACCTGATCATGCGCCTGGCTGCCGCGGGCCTCGGCCTGTGCGTTTCGACCGCCGTTCTCGCCGACGGCCCGGCGCCGAATCCCGCCCCGCCGGCTCCCGCACCGACCCCTCCACCCACACCGCCGCCCGCCCCGGCGCCGATGCCCGCGCCCATGCCGCCTCCCACGGCCGCACCGACCCTGGCGAATCTCGAAGTCTCCCCGCCCGACGTGCAGCTCGCCACGAACCGGAGCAAGCAGCTCTTCATCGTCCAGGCGACCTTCGCCGACGGCCTCACGCGCGACGTGACCGCCGAGGCCAAGGCCACGCTCGCCAACCCCGCCCTGGCTAAGCTCGACAAGAATCTCGTCACGCCGCTGGCCGACGGCGCCACGACGCTTGCCGTCGAGTACGGCGGCAAGACGGTCAGCGTCCCGGTCACCGTCAAGGACGCCGCCAAGGACCGGCCGATCAGCTTCAAGCTCGACGTCATGCCGGTCTTCATGCGGAACGGCTGCAACCAGGGGAACTGCCACGGCGCGGCCCGCGGCAAGGATGGCTTCCGGCTGGCGCTGTTCGGCTTCGACCCCGACGGCGACCACTACCGCCTCACCCACGAGATGAACGGCCGGCGCGTCAACCTCGCCCTGCCGAATGAGAGTTTGCTGATCGAAAAAGCGCAGGGCAAGGTCGCCCACACCGGCGGCCAGCGCATCAAGGACGGCGACGAGTACAGCCAGACGCTCCTCCGCTGGCTCGACGCCGGCGCCCCGCAAGACCCGCCCGACCAGCCGACGCCGGTCGGCGTCGATATCTATCCGAAAACGGCGGTTCTCGACGGCAAGGGCGCCACCCAGCAGATGCTTGTGCGGGCCAAGTATTCCGACGGCTCGGTGCGCGACGTGACCTCCCTGGCGCTCTTTCTCAGCAGCAACGACACGTCGGCCAAGATATCGCCCGACGGCCTGGCCACGGCCGGCGATCGCGGCGAAGCGTTCGTCATGGCCCGCTTCGCCACGTTCACCGTCGGCGCCCAGGTCATCGCGCTGCCCAAGGGGCTGCAATTCGCCTTCCCGCAGGCCCCCGAAAACAACTACATCGACGCTCTGGTTGACGCCAAATTGAAGAAGCTGCGCGTCGCTCCCGCGCCGATTTGCTCCGACGAGGTCTTTCTCCGCCGCGTCTATCTCGACGTGATCGGCGTGCTGCCGACGCCGGAGGAGTATCAGAAGTTCATGACCAACCCGGCGCCGAACAAGCGCGAGCAGCTGGTCGATGAATTGCTCGGCCGGAAGGAATTCGCCGAGTTGTGGGTGCTGAAATGGGCGGAGCTGCTGCAAATCCACTCCTCGAACCAGGTCAGCTACAAGGCGACCTTGCTCTATTACAACTGGCTGCAGGACAAGATCGCCCGCAACGTGCCGGTGGACCAGTGGGTGCAGGAATTGCTGGCGGCCAACGGCGGCACGTTTAAGAACCCCGCCACCAACTATTACCAGAACGAAACAGACATCCTCAAACTCTCCGAAAACACCGCCCAGGTGTTCCTCGGCATGCGCATCCAGTGCGCCCAGTGCCACAACCACCCGTTCGACCGCTGGACGATGGACGATTACTACAGTTTCGCCGCGTTCTTCTCGCAGATCGGTCGGAAGGGCACGGATGACCCGCGCGAGACGGTGATCTTCAACAGCGGCGGCGGCGAGGTGACGCATCCGATCCGCGGCCAGCCGATGAAGCCGAAGTTCCTTGGCGGCGATACGCCCGACGTGAACGGCAAGGACCGGCGGGCCGTGCTGGCGGCGTGGCTGGCGTCGCCGAGCAATCCGTATTTCGCCGACAATTTGGCCAACCGCGTCTGGGAGCATTTCTTCGGCGTCGGCATCGTCAACCCGGTGGACGACGTGCGCATCAGCAACCCGGCGTCGAACCCCGAATTGCTGCACGAACTGGGCAAGCACTTTACCGACTACAAATACGATTTCAAAAAGATGGTGCGCGACATCTGCCTGTCGCGCACCTATCAGTCGGCGACGGAGACGAACGACAGCAACGCCGGCGATACGCGCAACTTCTCGCACAGCTACTTGCGGCGGATCAAGGCCGAGACGTTTTTGGACTGCATCAGCGAGGCGACGAACACGAAGAACAAGTTCCCCGGCCTGCCGCTGGGCGCCCGCGCGGTGCAGATCGCCGACGGCAACGTCAGCACCTACTTCCTGACGACGTTCGGCAGGGCGTCGCGCGAAACGGTCTGCTCCTGCGAGGTGAAGCTCGACCCAACGCTTTCGCAATCACTGCACCTCTTGAACGGCGACACGACGACGCAGAAAATCGCGGCCGGCAACCTGGTCGGCCAGCGGCTGGCGGAGGGCAAGACGCCGCCGCAAATCATCGAGGAATTGTATCTGCGTTGTCTGAGCCACAAGCCGACCGACAAGGAAATGGCCCGGCTGAACGAGCTGATCGCGCCGGAGCCGGACAAGAACAAGGCGCTGAGCGACGCTTTCTGGGCGCTGCTCAACTCGCGCGAATTCATGTTCAACCATTGAAGAGGGCGTTTCACCGCAGAGGACGCAGAGAGCGCAGAGAAAAGAAAAGAGAAGGTTTGAATTCATGTTGCGCTACGGAAGCTTGATGTTTTTGTCTTCTCTCTGCGCTCTCTGCGTCCTCTGCGGTGAATCTCTTGCCGCCAAGGTCACCTTCGACGACAACGTCCTGCCGATCCTCAAGGACAAGTGCGTCGCCTGCCACAACCCCGACAAGAAGCGCGGCGGCGTCGTCCTCAACAACTACGCCAAGATCATGGAAGGCGGCAGCGCCGGCGCCCTCGTCAAGCCCGGCGATCCGGACAACAGCCTGATGTTTCAGCTGCTGTCGCACCAGCGCGAGCCGGCCATGCCGCCGAATTCGCCCATGATCCCCAACGACCTGGTGGCGACTGTGCGCCAGTGGATCACCGACGGGGCGCTGGAGAATTCCGGCGGCAAGGCCGTGGCGGCCGGGCCGAAGATCGACGTCGGCCTGCCCGGCGTCGTCCGCGGCAAGCCGGACGGGCCGCCGCCGATGCCGGAGAAGGCGTTCGGCCTGGACCCGGTCGTCCGCACGGCGCGGGCGCAGGCCGTCACAGCGATCGCTTGCAGCCCGTGGGCGCCGCTGGCCGCCGTCGGCGGGCAGAAGCAAATCCTCCTTTACAACACCGATACGTTGGAATTGGTCGGCGTCTTGCCTTTCCCGGAGGGCGAGGCGCACGTCCTCCGATTCAGCCGCAACGGCGGCCTGCTCCTGGCCGGCGGCGGCCACGCCGGCAAATCGGGCAAGGTCGTCCTGTGGAGCATCAAAACCGGTGAGCGCGTCATCGAGGTCGGCGACGAGACGGATGAGGTCCTCGCCGCGGACATCAGCCCCGACCAGACGCAGGTGGCGCTCGGCGGCCCCAGCAAGGTGGTGCGCACCTATTCCACTAAGGACGGTAAGCTAATTCATGAAATCCGCAAACACACCGACTGGATCACGGCGCTGGAGTACAGCCCCGACGGGGTGCTGCTGGCGACCGGCGACCGCGTCGGCGGCCTGTTCGTTTGGGAAGCGTTCACGGCCCGCGAATACTTCACGCTCCGCGGCCACACGGCGGCGATCACGGAAATCAGCTGGCGTTCCGACGGCAACGTCTGCGCCTCGGCCAGCGAGGACACGACGGTCAAGCTGTGGGAGATGGAGAACGGCGCCGCGATCAAGTCGTGGGGCGCTCACGGCGGCGGCGTGGAGTCGGTGCGCTACGCCCGCAACGGCGCCATCGCCACGGCCGGCCGCGACAAGCTGGTGAAGCTGTGGGACGGCGCCGGCAATCCCGTTCGCAACTTCGACGCGATGCCCGACGTGGCTCTGCGTACGGCGTTCACCTGGGACGACGCTCGCGTGATCGCCGGCGACTGGACGGGGCAAATCACGGTGTGGACCGCGTCCGACGGCAAGCCGGTCGGTCCGATGACGCCGAACCCGCCGACGCTGGCGGAGCGGCTTGACGCGGCCCAGAAGGACTTGGCGGCGAAGCAAGCAGCGCGCGATCAGACGGCGGCGGCCGCGGCGGCGTCGCAGGCGGCGTCGCAAAAGGCGGCGGCCGACCTGGCGGCGATGCAGAAGGCGGCGGCGGACACAGCGGCCAACGCCAAGACGACGGCCGACGCAGCCGCGGCGGCGAAGGCCGCGTCGGACAAGGCGAATGCGGCCTCGGCGGCCGCTCAGGCCGATGTGCGAGCGAAAATGGTGCTGGTGCAAGCGTTGGCCGAGGCGTCGGTGAAGGTGAAGGAAGCCGCCGACAAGGCGCCGGGCGACGCAGCCTTCGCCGCGGCGGCGGCCAAGGCGCGCGACCTGGCCGGCGCGGCCGTCACCGAGCAGGCCCAGGCGCAGAAGACGGCGGCCGACGCAGCAATGGCGGCGACGAACGCGGCCAATGCGCTGGCCCCGGCCCAGCAAGCGGCGACGAACGCGGCCAATGCGGCGGCCGCCGCGGCCGCCCCCGTGCCGGCGGCGACTGCGGCGGCGAAGGTTGTATCCGACAAGGCGGCGGCGGATCAGGCTGCGGCGGCCGCGGCGACGCAGGCGTTCACGCAGGCGAGCGCTCTGGCCGAGAAATGGAAGGCGGCGCTGGCGGCCAAGCCGGCGGCGCAGGCGAGCAAGTGACGACAGGAAAGTGTTCCCCCCGTCCGTCTGGTCTTTCCTTTTTTCTCTTTCGCGGTCTCTCATCTCTCGTTCCCGAACGGGAGTTCGGAAACGAGGGTAAGCGACGGAGGAAGAAACGATGACCGCCAAGCCGCGTAAGCCCATCGCACAGGCGCCGGAACAGCGCGCCCAGCACAAGGCCCTCCGGTACGCCTTCCGGGAATGGCATCCCGACACCGAAGAGCTGATCGCCGGCGGCGCGGCTCGGCCTCGACGTCATCCACAGTCCTGCGCAGGAGCTGCTGGGGCAGCTAAAGGCGTCGCGGGAAGCCGCCGGGTTGACCTTGGCGGACGTATCGGCCCGCTGCGGCATCGACCAACCGGCGCTGTCGCGCCTGGAAAATGGTCGCACGCAGAATCCGACGGTGGACACGCCGCGGCGCTCGGGAAGCGGCTAGTGCAGAGCGCCGAAGACATTCATGCGGCGGAGACGGCGCCGTCGAAGGCCCGGCCGGCGCCGCCGACAAAGCCCACTGCGAAGAAGAAGAGGACGGCGTGAGTTCCTGGATGCAGCGGCGGGGCGGGGCGGCCGCCGGCAGGGAAAGCGATTATCTGGCGTCGGGCCGCACTCTCTTGAATCCACGAGCGGCCGGCCGAACTCTCATAACTCAACAAAGGCGGGGACGGCGCAGATTCTCAACAAGTCCATCTCCAATGTCCCCTTCCCGTCTCATTGGCTCGGCTGCATGAGGAGAGAGGAAATGAGCAGCATTCCGACGGGGACTGAGCGGATTCGTCCGTTCCTGCCCTCAAGAGACTTCGAGGTCTCCAAGCGTTTTTACGAGGCGCTCGGATTCGAGAAGGAACTCGACGGCGAGGTTGCTATATTCAACGCCGGTTCCGGAGGTTTCATTGTGCAGCGATACTTCCACCAGGGGTGGGCCGAGAACTGCATGATGCAGTTGATGGTCGACGACCTCGACGCGTGGTGGGCTCATATCGAATCGCTGGAGCTGACCAGCAAGTTTGGCGTACCGGCGCCGCGAGCGCCTGCCATGCAGCCTTGGGGGCTTCGTGTCGCCTATGTCGTGGATCCGTCGGGAGTCCTTTGGCACGTGGCGCAGCAACGAGTGGGCGCCAGGCTAGATTGATGGACACGCACTCGCTGCCGCCCGTCAGGACCGCCGACGGCGCAGGACTTGCGTACAGGATAGCCGTCGCCCCGGAACGCCTGTCGAGGGAGGCCGTCATGCCACGCGGGAGCAAAGCCAAGTACAGCGACAAGCAGAAACGCAAAGCGGAACACATCGAGGACAGCTACGAGAGCCGGGGCGTGTCGCACTCGGAAGCGGAGCGGCGCGCCTGGGCCACGGTCAACAAGGAGTCGGGCGGCGGCAAGAAGTCGGGGAGCGGCCGCGGCAAGACGGAGTCGCACACTTCAAGCCGCAAGGGCGGCCAGAAGGGCGGAGCGGCCTCGGCCAGTCGCACGGCGGCCCAGCGATCGGCGTCGGCGAAGAAGGCCGCCGCTACCCGCAAGCGGAACGCCGCGGCTCGTTCACGCTGACGGCGGCCCGGTCCGTTCGGGGACGGCCGGGAAGCCGGCTCATGACTTGCCCGCCGGCAGTTCCTCGCCTGCGCCGGTGTAAGCAGGGGGAACGTAGACGTTCAGCGTCTGTAGCGGGCCGTCCCCGGTGTTCTTGATCTCATGTCTATCGCCGCGGGCGATCAGCAGCAGCGTTCCCTCGCGCAGCTCCACGCGCTCGCCGTTCACCACGGCGACGCACGAGCCGGAAACGACGTAAAGCCACTGGTCCGCGCCGCCATGGCGATTGTCAGGGCCGCCCTCGGTTTCGCCGGGGCCGAGCGTCATCTGGGCGGCCTGGCTGTGCGCGTCGCCCAGCACGACGCGGAAGCCTTGGCCGAATTGCAAATGCTTGTGCTGCATGCGCGTCTTCCTCCCTTGGCCGGCGGACTGCAAGAGTGCAAAGGCCGCGCCCCGGCGCGGAATGTGCAGATCCCTTGTTTGTGGAATCGCCCATAAGCGAGGAGCATCATGGCGCACAAGAAGCATCACGGCGGCCCCGTGCCGCCCGGCAACAAGCCGCGCGGAGGGCCTGGCGCGAAAACAACCGAGCAGGGCGGAAAGCAGGGCAGCGGCAACGAAGTAAGTTCCGACCAGGAGCAAGACCCGAAACGGCGGCTCGGCGATTTCGACGGCAAGGGCGAGCACGCGATGCAGGAGCCGGGCGGCAAGAACGACGCCAACCACTGAGACGACCACGGGCCGGGCGAACATTCGGAACGCTTGCCGGAGTTTTCTCTTGCGTCGGCGTCCGGACGGCTTACCATCGAACCAGGAAGACGGCGTGGCGCCGCCGGCCTATCTGGGGAGACCTGCGCATGAGATTGTTTGCCTTGCTGACAGGCGCCGTCGCCTTCTTCAGCGTCGGCGCCGTCGCGCCGTCGCAGGCAGCCCGAGACGACGGCCAGAACGACAAGCCCCGTTACGTCTACGAGCAGACCACCGGCAACCTGTACCTCGTCGCCGGCGCCGACCGCACCCTGCTCGGGACCGGCTACTCGGGAACCGGCGATGGGCGCAACAACCCCGATCTGCAAGGGACCAGAAACGTCGGCCCGATTCCGCAGGGCCTATGGCGGATCGGCGACGCGCACGATTCCCAGAAGACGGGGAAGCTGGTGATGGACCTCACGCCGGTGGGACACGACGCGCTGGGCCGCTCCGACTTTCAGATGCACGGCGACAACGCCAAGACGCACGACGCCTCGCACGGCTGTATCGTCATGGACAGGAGCGTCCGCGAGAAGATCGCTTCCGGCGAGGTGCGCGAGCTGGAGGTCGTCCACGGTCCCGACGCCAAGAAGGAGGGCGACCGATAGGGCTGGAAAGGCGCGAAGAATCCCTTCGCGCCTTCGCACCTTTACATGCGATTTCCTCTCACGGCCGGCCCGTGATCTCGTCCGCCAGCTTGTCCGCGTCGTATACCTTCCGCAGCGCCTCCACGATGCCCTGCGAGCAGACCGAAACGGCCCGCGCCTGCTCCTCGCTGTAAGCGAAATCCAGCGCCAGCGACTGGATGTTGCCGTCGAAGATGATTCCCACCAGCTCCGCGTCGCGGTTGACCACGGGGCTGCCGGAATTGCCGCCGATGATGTCCGCGGTGCAAATGAAATTCAGCGGTGTTCTCAGGTCCAGTTTGCTCTTGTTATCCACCCAACGCTTCGGCAAATCAAACGGCGGTTTGTCGTTGTTCTGCGCCGACCGCTGGTACAAGCCCTCGAACGTCGTCTCGAAGGGGACGTGCTTGCCGTTTTCCTCGTAGCCCTTGACCACGCCGAACGACAGCCGCAGCGTGAATGTGGCGTCGGGATAGGTGTTGGTTCCCTCGACGGCGAACTTGGCCTTCGCGATTTCGGCGTAGGCCGTGCGCCGCGGCTCGTCCACCTCCGTCTCCATGCGCTTCCGCACCTCGCGGGCCGCCGGGTCCACGACGGCGGCCAGGGCGATCATCGGGTCTTTCGCCTCTTGCAGCGCCTGTTCGCCGCCGTCGTAGAGCTTTTTGCGGAAGTCCACGTTCCGCAACTGCGTGCCGCTGATCGCCTCATAAGCCCGGTCGTGCGGCGTCTTGCCGTCCAGCACCTTTTGCACCAGCGGGTCGTCGTAGCCCAGCGTCTCGACCAGGAACGTCAGGCCGTCGGTGAGTTTGACGATCTCATAATCGTCGGACAACTTGGCGTCGGAGAAGAGCTGCAGCTTGAGCTCGTCCAGGGCGCTGTCGCGGAACTCGCGCAACCGATCCGGACTCTTTTTAGGCAGCTCCTGCGCCGCCCGCACCAAGAAGCGCGCGATGCTGAAATAGGGCGTCGGGAAGGCCGCAATGGAACGGCCGGTGGTGTAGCGCGGGTTTTCGAGCAGCGTATAGCGGCGGATAAGGGCGGCCCGCGTTTTCTCAATCTGGGCGATGCGGTCCCAGGCGTCGGCCGCGCTTTTCAGCTTGTCGCCCTTGGCCGCGGCGGAGCGGAGCGCCTGTTCCGCGCCCTTCTTGCGTCCCATCAGGGCCGGGTCCAGCAACGCGGCCATGCGGCCGATGTAGGCCTTGCGGCTGTTCTGGATGCTGAAGAAATCTTCGCGAGCCACCCGCGCGTTCTCCGCGCTGCGGCCGGCGAACGTCCCCAGTGTGACCTCGGTGCGGAACAGGCGCTGCAGCGTGAACGGCGTCTCGACGTCACGCAGCTCGTCCAGGGACGCGACGGTGTTCATCCGCTCGGTGCCGCCGGGGTGACCGGACACGAACACCAACTCGCCGTCCTTCACGCCGTTTTTGCTCCATTTCAGGTAGTTTTCCGGGTGAACCGGTTTGCCATCCTCGTAGGCGCGGAAGAAGCAGATGTCCATGTCAAAGCGCGGATACTCGAAATTGTCGGGATCGCCGCCGAAGAAGGCGGCCTGCTCCTCCGGCGCGAAGACGAGGCGGACGTCCGTGTACTTTTTGTAGAGGTAAAGGTTGTAGACGCCGCCCTGGTAGAGCGTCACCACGTCGCTGCGCAGGCCGGTCGCGTTGAGCGATTCTTGCTCAATCTCGGCCATGACGGCCCGGCGGGCGCCGGCCGCCTCGGCCGGCTTCATGTCCGATTTGACCGCGGCGTTGACGCGCTCGGTCACGTCCTTGATGTCCATCAGGACGTTGAGTTCCAGGTCGAGGGTCTTGATCTCCTCCTGGGGCGTGCGGGCGCAGAACCCGTCGCGCATGTAGTGGGTTTCCTTGCCGGCGGCCTTGTTGTCGTCGTCGATCTTCTGGATGGCGTCGGCGCCGATGTGGTGGTTGGTCATTACCAGACCGTCCGGCGAAACGAAGGAGCCGGAGCCGCCGTTGTTGAAGCGCACCGACGACTTCTGGACGTGGTCGAGCCATTGCTTCGCGGCGTCGAAGCCGTACTGCTTTTTGAGATATTCCGTGGGCGGTTTGTTGAACAGCCACATGCCTTCGTCGGCGAAGACGGCCGGGGCCAGCGCCAGGAAGGCGAGGCAGGCGGCGACGAACAGCGCCGCGCGGCAGCCGGGGTACATGGGGAATCTCCTTGTGTGCAACGGGGCGAGGAATGTCAACCGCCGTTGGATCGGGGCGTCTCGCCGGGCGCCGCAGCCGGCGTGGGCGGCTGCCGAAACAGCCAGCCGAGGCCGACCACGACCAGGAACAGCGTCAGCAGGCCGAACAGGGCCATCGCCGGCCAGGTCTGCTGGGGGACTTTCAGCACCGCCCCCGCCGGCAGCGTCACTGCCGGCGCCAGGGCGTCCTTGTTCTCCCGATACAGCGTCTGCGCCTTGTCCGGGCTGCCCAGCGCATCTCGCGCGGCGTCGCTCAGCGTCTCGTCCTTCGGGACGATATAGGTGGCGTCGGTGCGCGGGACAATCACGGAGGCCGCCAGCAACGGCCCCAGCCCCTGCGGCGAGCTGAGCAACGCCGCCGTGCCCGCCGCCAACGGCGGATAGACGGCTTTGTTCTCCGGCAAAGTCAGTTTATCGTCCTTGGACACTTTGATGAGCTGGTCGAGGTTGAGGCTGAACAGCAGCTCCGCCTTGCCGACCGTGCCGAGTTGCTCCTTGGCCAGGTCGCCGAGATAGGCGTCCTTCGGCACGTCGTAGGTTTGGTCCTTCGGCAGCCGTAGGTGGAACCCCGCCGGCACGCGGATATAGCGCGTTTTCAGGTCTTGATTCAGATCTGCGACCCCCGTGTCGGAGGCGTTGACCAGATCGTCCACCTCATCCTTCTGCTCATCCGTCAGCTTGTCCCCTGTCAGGCCCAGCTCCTGCATGGCCACCGCCTTCTCGGCGTCCTTCAGCGATTCCTCCTTTTGCGTGGTGTAGGTGCGGTATTGCCACGTCTGGAGGACGCGCGGGATCACGTCGCTGAAGGAGAGGAAGGCGACCAGCACGCCGGCGATGGCGCCGCCCGCGATGTAGCCGGTGGAGAGCAGCGAGCCGGGGCTGGTTTCGGATTCGGTGTCGGTGCGCGGCTTGCTCGGATCGCCCTGACGGCGGCCCCACTTGTCGGCGACGTAGCGCGCCAGGCCGCCGACCAGGATCGGCGTCGAGGACGACAGCGGCAGATAGACGCCGACGGCGAACGCCAGCGAAGGCACGTTGCACAGCTCCAGGACGATGGAGATGAACACGCCGATCAGGACCAGCGGCCAGGGCAGCTTGCCGCGGAGAATGCCGTCGGTGATGAACGCCATCAGCGTGGCCTTGGGCGCCTTGAAGCGCTGGACCTCGGAGCCGTCGTCCCTATGGTTCCGCTTGCCGTTGATGGCGGGGTCCATCAGGTAGCGGATCTGTCCCTTGTCATCGACCAGGTAGGCGCCCGGATCGACGCCCTGCTCGTTGCCCTCCGGCGCCCGCCAGACGTGGTAGACGGCGTCACTGCCCGGCGCCTGGGCGGTCTCGGTCAGCTTGCTCACGTCGAGCGGGCGGTCGAGCTGCGGCAGGTCCTTTTCCGTGTAAATCGTATAAGCGTTGTTGAGCAGGATGAGAATGGCGCCGATCACCAGGGCCGACGACAGCGCCCCGACGCCGATGGCCCATTGCTGCCACTTGGGCGTGCCGCCGACCAGGTAGCCGGTCTTGAGGTCCTGCGACGTGGTGCCGCCGTTGGAGGCCGCGATGCAGACCACGGCCGCCACGGACAGCGCCGTCAGGCGGTCGCCTTCGTTCGTCCAGCCCAGCAGCACGAACAGGAGGCACGTCAGCAGCAGCGTCGCTACGGTCATGCCTGAAATCGGGTTGGACGACGAGCCGATCTCGCCTGTCAACCGCGACGACACCGTGACGAAGAGAAACCCAAACACCACGATCAGGATCGCCCCGAGCCAGTGCATGTGCAGGTCGGGAATCCAGGGCAGGACGGCGTGCAGCGGCGTCGTGGCCCAGATGGCGACGACGAGGCCGATGGAGCCGAAGCCGACCACGCGCAGCGGCAAGTCGCGGTCGGTCCGGCTCAGCGACGCCGCTCCGCCGATGGAGCTGCGAATGTCCTTGATGCCCGCCTTGATGGAACCGACGATGAGCGGCAGCGCCTTGAAGACGCTGATGATGCCGCCGGCGGCGACGGCCCCGGCCCCGATATAGAGGATGTAGGCGTGCCAGATGTCGTCCTCGCTCATGTTCTTGATGAGTTCCTTGGCCGGGTAGAGCGGCGTGGTCTGGCTTTCGCCGAAGAGCCGAATGGCCGGGATCAGCACGAACGAGGCGAGGAACCCGCCGGCCGCCATGATACACGCGATCTGCGTGCCGATGATGTAGCCGACGCCGAGCAGGGCCGGGTTGATCTCCAGCGCGGCGGTGGCGCCCTTGTACCACTTGAACGACTTCTGCGGGATCTCCTGGAAGAGCTTCATCCCCTCGCGCAGGAACTCGTAGACGAAGGCGACGCCGAAGCCGACGAAGACCGTCTTGGCCGTCGTGCCGCCCTTTTCGCCGGCGATCAGCACGTCGGCGCAGGCGGTGCCTTCGGGGTATTTCAGCTTGCCGTGCTGCTTGACGATGAAGGCCCGACGCAGCGGGATCATCATGAGGATGCCGAGCAGGCCGCCCAGCACGGCCACGACCATGACCCGGCCGATGTTCATCTCGAAGCCGAGCAGCATCAGGGCCGGCATGGTGACGCCGACGCCGAAGGCGATCGACTCCCCGGCCGACCCGGCCGTCTGAACGATGTTGTTTTCGAGGATGGAGGCCCGCTTGATGCGAAAGACCTTCGTCAGGACGCGGAAGAGCGTGATCGACAGCACGGCCACCGGAATGGACGCCGAGACGGTGAGGCCGACCTTGAGAACGAGGTAGAGCGACGACGCCCCGAAAACGATGCCCAGCACGGCGCCGATGATGACGGCGCGCCAGGTGAACTCCGGCACGATCACGTCCGGGGCGACATACGGCTTGTGTTCCGAGCTTTCGGCGGGCGGCTGCTTCTCCAGAACAGTGGCGACGTCGGTGGAAGGAGGAACGCTGGAGGGCGTTTCGGAAATACCAGTCGGCTCGGCCATCGCGGCGTCCTCTCGGGCGGCGGTCGAATTGCATCCAGGCGATTGAGGCTTAGATTGGCGAGTGGGAAGGGGAAATGCAAGTCCCCCGGCGCGTCTTCCTGACAAAAAGCCGCCCACGCCGCTCAATCGTGAGAAAGG
>Ga0307476_10001238_pt1 | contig 15878 bp, 24 predicted proteins | sample atmos_gasesECM2C_2_FD_203314 | JGI IMG/M metagenome (GOLD analysis project Ga0307476, IMG submission 203314) | Hardwood forest soil microbial communities from Morgan-Monroe State Forest, Indiana, United States - atmos_gasesECM2C_05 | ecosystem: Environmental > Terrestrial > Soil > Temperate... | reverse complement strand
CCAGGGGGTGAGGACCCGCGGCCCGTCCGGAGTCACCGCAACGGTGAACTCGAAGTGGGCGGCCAGCGAGCCGTCCTCGGAGTAGACGGACCAGCCGTCGTCGCCCATCCGCACCAGGGGGCCGCCGGCGTTGACCATCGGCTCGATCGCCAAAACCATCCCCTCCTCCAGCTCCGGCCCGCGGCCGGGCTCACCGAAGTTCGGCACCTGCGGCTCCTCATGCATGTCGCGGCCGACGCCGTGGCCGACCAGGGTGCGGATGATCGAGAGTCCCTCAGCCTCGACCGACTGCTGGATCGCCGAGGAAACATCGCCGAGGTGACTTCCGGGCTGCATCTGCTCAACCCCGGCGAACAATGCCGCCTTCGTCACCTCGAGCAGCTGCTTGGCGCCGGTGTCGATCGGGCCGACGGGGAAGGTGACCGCGGCGTCGGCGACCCAGCCGTCCTTGGTGACGCCGACGTCGATCGAGATCACGTCGCCGCGTTTCAGCTCGTAGGGGCCCGGGATTCCGTGGACGACCATCGAGTTGGGCGAGGCGCAAATCGAGCCGGGAAAGCCGCGGTAGCCCTTGAACGAGGGCAGCGCTCCCTGCGAGCGGATGAACTTCTCCGCCGCGGCGTCGAGTTCCTCGGTCGTGATCCCGGCGCGCACCTTGGAGCCGAGCATCTTCATGCAGCGGACCAGGATGTCGCCGGCCGCCGCCATCTGGTCGACCTGATCGGGCGTCTTGCGAATGATCATCCGGTACAAGGCTAGACCGCCTCGTCGCTCTCCAGGCGCATCGTCGCCAGCGTCCGCCGCAGCTCCTCGGTGACCTCGTCGGGCGGCGCCTCGCCGGCGATCCGGCGCAGGACGCTGCGATGGTCGTAGTAGTCGACCAGCGGCTCGGTCTTCTCGTGGTAGGTCTCGAGGCGCTTACGGATCACGTCCGGCTTGTCGTCGTCGCGCACGATCAGCTCGGAGCCGTCGATGTCACAGACCCCCTCCTGCTGCGGCGGGTTGAAATCGACGTGAAAGACGTGGCCGTTGGCGGCGCAGGTGCGGCGACCGCCGAGCCGGCGCACGACCTCGTCGTCGGAGACGTCGATCAGCAGCACCGCGGTGACCTGGCGGCCGAGCTGCTCGAGCTTGGCGTCGAGCGCCTCCGCCTGCGGCGTCGTCCGCGGGAAACCGTCGAGGATGAAGCCGTCGCGGGCCTCGGCCGAGTCAAGCGCCTCGGCGATGACGCCGACGATCACCTCATCGGGGACGAGGTCCCCGGCGTCCATGTAGCCCTTCGCCGTCCGCCCCAGCTCGGTTTCGTCGCGAACCGCGGCGCGGAGGATGTCCCCGGTCGCGTAGTAGGGGAGGTGCAGGTCTTCGTTGAGGCGCTCGCCCTGGGTTCCCTTGCCGGATCCCGGAGGGCCGAGCAGCACTAGGTTCAGCTCTGGCATCGGCGCAGCCTATTTCAAGCCGCGCATTCCGCGACGGCTATTTGAGGAAGCCCTCGTAGTTCCTCATCATCAGCTGCGCCTCGAGCTGCTTCACGGTGTCGAGGGCGACGCCGATGATGATCAGGATCGAGGTGCCGCCGAAGTAGAAGTTGGCCGAGGTCTGGCTGATCAGGATCGTCGGCAGTGCCGCGACCGCGCCCAGGTAGAGGGCGCCGGGGAAGGTCAGCCGCGAGAGGATCCGGTCGAGGTACTCGGCGGTCGGCCGCCCGGGACGCACGCCGGGAATGAAGCCGCCGTATTTTTTGAGGTTGTCCGCCTGGTCGACCGGGTTGAAGGTGACGGCGGTATAGAAGTAGGTGAAGACGATGATGAAGAAGATCTCGCCGATCACGTAAGGCCAGCTGTTGGGGCTGAAGAAGTTGGCGAAGTCGAGCGCCGCCGGGGTGTTGAGGAGCTGCCCGATCGTCGGCGGGAAGGCCATGATCGAGGCGGCGAAGATGACCGGGATGACGCCGGCCATGTTGACCCGCAGCGGCAGGTAGGTCGAGCCGCCCGAGGTCATTTTGCGCCCGACCACGCGTTTCGCGTACTGGACCGGGATCCGGCGCTGGCCCTCCTGGACGAAGACGATCGCGACGATCACGGCGAGGGCGATGAAGGGCATCATCACGACGAAGACCTGATCGGGGTTGTCCCACCACTTGGTCAGCCCGCTCGGGATCGAGGAGGCGATCGAGGCGAAGATCATCAGCGAGATCCCGTTGCCGATTCCGCGCTGGGTGATGAGCTCGCCCAGCCACATCAGCAGGGTGCAGCCGGCGGTCAGACAGATCACGATCAGCATCACCTTCGGGAAGGTGAGGTTGCCGAGGACGCTGGTCCCGACTTCGTTGCCGAAGGACCGGAAGAGGAAGACGTAGCCGAGCGACTGCACGAAGGCGAGGCCGACGGTCAGGTAGCGCGTGTACTGGGTGATTTTCTGCTGCCCGACTTCGCCCTCTTTCTGCAGACGCTCGAGCGAGGGCACGACCACGGTCAGCAGCTGGAGGATGATCGAGGCCGTGATGTAGGGCATGATCCCCAGCGCGAAGAGACTCAATCGCGAGAGGCTGCCTCCCGAGAAGAGGTTGAGGAAGCCGAGGATGTTGGAGCCGCCGAAGTTGTTCGAGATTTCCTTGACGGCGTCAACGTCGACGCCCGGCGCCGGGATGTAGGCACCGAGGCGGTACAGCGCCAACATCGCTGCCGTGAACGCAAGCTTCTTGCGAATGTCGGCAACGCTGAACGCGTTGAGAATAGTCCTGAGCATTACGGCTCCAGAGTGTGACAGGAACCGCCGGCCGCCTCGATCTTCTCTTTGGCGGCCGCGCTGAAGGCGTGCGCGTGGACCTTGAGTTTCTTCGAGATCTCGCCGCGGGCGAGGACCTTGACCGGGTCCTTGCCCTTGGCCAGTCCCTTCTCCTTGAGCGTCTCCAGGTTCACCTCGGCGCCGGCATCGAAGCGGGAGTCGAGGTCGGCAAGATTGACCGGTTGCGTCCTGGTGCGGAAGTTCTCGAAGGGCATCGACTGCTTTTTGTGGGGACCGCGAAGCTTTCGCATCCGCATATGAATCGGGTTCTGGCCACCTTCGTAGTTGGCCTTCTGCTTGGCGCCCGACCGTGAGCCCGCGCCCTTGTGACCGCGACCGGAGGTCTTGCCGAGACCGCTGCCCTCACCGCGGCCGATCCGCTTGCGCGGCCGTTTCGAGCCGGGCTTCGGCTTCAGGTTGTGGAGACCGATCTCCTCGGAGCGGGGCGTGTCAGCCATCAGGAGACCTCCACCAAGTGAGAGACGACCTTGATCTGCCCCTGCAACTGCGGCGAGTCCTTCCGCTCCACAGACTTCCCGATCCGCCCCAGCCCCAACGCCGCCAGCGTCGCTTTCTGGTTCGGATTGGTCCCGTTCGGAGACTTGATCTGCGCGATCTTCACCGTGCTCACGACGAAGCCTCCTCCGCCGGAGCCTCCTCGGCGGCCGGCGCCTCAGCCTCAGGGGCCGGAGCCCCGTCGCCTGACTCAGCCGACTCTGATGCGGGGGGGGCCGTAGGGGGGACCTCCCCCGAGGAAGCTTTAGCTACCGGAGGGGGAGGTGGGTCCCCTGCGGCGACAGGACCCGCATCCGACTCGCCTGCGTCAGCCGAGAGATGCTCCCCGTCAGTTGCTGAAGTTCCGTTCGAAAGACCAAGCACCTGGCTGACGGTCAGCCCCCGCAGCTCGGCAACCTCCTCCGGCCGCCGCAGACGGACGAGCCCGTCCATGGTCGCCTTGACGAGGTTGATCGGGTTCTGCGTCCCGATGCTCTTGGTCAGCACGTCGCGGACGCCACCCAGCTCGAGCACGGCGCGGACGCCGCCGCCGGCGATGACGCCGGTACCGGGGCTGGCCGGGCGCAGGACAACGTGGCCGGCGCCGAAGCGACCGATGATGCGGTGGGTGATCGTCTGCCCGTATTTGGGCACGCGAATCAAGTTCTTGCGGGCGTCCTCGACGCCCTTCTGGATCGCCAGCGGCACCTCGCGGGCCTTGCCGTAACCGATCCCGACTACGCCCTCCTCGTCGCCGACGGCGACCAGCGCGGTGAACGAGAACCGGCGGCCACCCTTGACCACCTTGGCGACGCGGTTGATCTCGATCACCCGCTCCTGCAGGTCGAGCCCACGCGGGCTGACCGTCTCGACGTTCTTGGTATCCATTCCCTTCATAGCAGCGGCCAACCGTAGCGAAACGGCTTAGAAGGCCAACCCCCCCTCGCGCGCACCCTCGGCCAGCGCCTTGACGCGACCGTGGTACTGGTAGCCCCCGCGGTCGAAGACGCAGGTCTCGACGCCGGCGGCCTTGCCGCGCTCGGCGAGCAGTTCACCGGCCTTTTTTGCCTGCTCAGAAGCGGTGAGCTTGCGCAGGTCGGGCTCGATCCAGTTGACGGCAGCCACGGTGTGACCCTTGGTGTCGTCGATGAGCTGGGCGAAGATGCCGCGGTTGGAACGGTAGACGGAGAGACGCGGACGCTCGGTCGTGCCGCTGACGCGGGAACGAACCCGGCGGCGCCGTTTGAGCCGTGCCTGACGCTTGCTGATGACCGTCATGCGCGCTTACCAACCTTGCGCAGAACCTGCTCGCCTTTGTAGCGGATGCCCTTGCCCTTGTAGGGCTCCGGCGGGCGCCGCTTGCGGATATCGGCGGCGACCTGGCCGACCAGCTGCTTGTCGATGCCGCGGACGATCACCTCGGTCGGCTGCGGGACCTCGAACTCGATCCCCTCCGGTGCCTCGATCGGCACCGGGTGCGAGTAGCCCAGGGCCAGCTCCAGGTTCTTGCCTTTGAGCGCGGCGCGGTAGCCGACGCCCTGGATTTCAAGTCGCTTCTCGAAGCCGTCGGTGACGCCCTCGACCATGTTCGCGATCAGGCTGCGGGTCAGCCCATGCAGAGCGCGGTGCTCGCCGCGGTCGGTTGGGCGGACGACGGTGACGACGCCGTCGGTGAGCTCGACGGTCATGTCCTGGGAGTAAGTCTGGGTCAGCTCCCCCTTCGGGCCCTTGACGGCGATGTTGCCAGGGGCAACCTCGACCGTGACGGCCTCGGGAACGGGGACGGGCTTTCTTCCGATTCGACTCATGCGATCACCAAACGTAGGCGACGACCTCGCCGCCGACGCCCTTGGCGCGGGCTTCGTGGCCGGTCATCACACCGACCGAGGTGCTGACGATTGCGGTACCGGTCCCGCCAAAGACGCGCGGCACGTTCTTGTGGTCGACGTAGCGGCGGCGTCCGGGGCGCGAGACCCTTTCGATCCCGAGGATGACAGGCTGGCGGTCCTCGGTGTACTTGAGGCGCACGCTGATCGCCTCGCCGACCGTGGCGGGCTTCTTGTGGAAGTCGTTGATGTAGCCCTGCTCCTTGAGGATCCGCGACATCTCCATCTTCAGGCCGGAGGCGGGAATCTCCACCTCGTCGTGCCCGGCGCGGATCGCGTTGCGGATGCGGGTCAGGTAATCGGCTATCGGGTCGGTCTGCATCGTCCTACCAGCTCGACTTGGTCATTCCGGGGATGTACCCCTCGTGGGCAGCCTCGCGCAGGCAGATCCGGCAGAGGCCGAACTTGCGGTAGTAGGCGCGCGGGCGCCCGCAGCGGCGACAACGGTTGTAGCCACGGCTCTTGAACTTGGGTTTGCGGCCCTGGCGGACCTTTTGGGAAGTCTTGGCCATGCTCCTCTAACTCTCCTCGCCGGCCTGGCTCTCGCCGGAATCGTCGTTTCCGCCGTCGGCGCTCTCGCCATCGGCACCCTCGGCAGCCTCCTCGCCCTCATCGGCTTCGGGCTTGGCATACGCCTCGGGGTTCTCCTCTTTGAGCTGCTCCAGCGCGGCCTGCTCGACTTCGGCCTTCTGCCGGGCCTCCTCTTTGCGCTGCTCCTCTTCTTCCTCGGCTTTGGCAGCTTCGCGCGCCTCCTGGCCGGGGCGACCATCCTGGGCGAAGGGCATGCCCAGCGCCAGCAGCAGCTCGAAGGCCTCGAGGTCGGTCTTCGCGGTGGTGGTGATCGTGACGTCGAGGCCACGCACGACGTCGATCGAGTCGTAGTCGATTTCGGGAAAGATCAGCTGCTCTTTGACGCCCATCGAGTAGTTGCCACGGCCGTCGAAGGAGCGCGGGTTGAGGCCGCGGAAGTCGCGGATGCGCGGCACCGCGATCGAGGTGAGGCGGTCGAGGAACTCCCACATGCGGGCACGGCGCAGCGTCACCGAGACGCCGACCGGCATCCCCTCGCGGACCTTGAAGGACGCGATCGACTTGCGGGCGCGGCGCACGTTCGGGTGCTGGCCGGCGATCGTCGCCAGCTGGTTCTGGGCGTTTTCGAACGAGCGGGCATCCTGTTTCTCGGTGCCCAGGCCCATGTTCAGCGTGATCTTGACCAGGCGCGGCGCGTCCATCGGCGTCGAGTAGCCGAATTTGCGCGTCAGCTCCGGCAGGATCTCCTGCTGGTATTTGTCGCGCAGGCGCGGCGGCGGAGCGGCCTGCGAGGTCGGTGCCACGGTCGCCTCCATCAGTCGATCGCCTCTCCGCTTGCCTTCGCGTACCGGATCCGCTTGCCACCGTCGTCGCGGCGGACGCCGACCCGGGTCCCCTTGTTGTTTTTGGGGTCGAGCAGCATCACGTTGGAGACGTGGATCGGACCCTCCTTCTCGACGATGCCACCGGGGCTGGCGGTCGAGAGATCACCGCTCGAGCGCGCCCGTTCGTGGCGCTTGACGATGTTCAGGCCCTCGACGTAGACGCGACGCTTTTTCGGCTCGGTGCGAACCACGCGGCCGGCCTTGCCGGCGTCCTTGCCGCCGGTGATGATCACCTGGTCGTCTTTGCGAATGCGCATCGACTTCATCAGAGGACCTCGGGCGCGAGCGAGATGATTTTCATGAAGTTGCGGTCGCGGAGTTCGCGCGCCACCGGGCCGAAGATGCGAGTCCCGCGCGGGTTGTTGTTGGCGGGATCGATCAGCACCGCAGCGTTCTCGTCGAACGAGATGTAGGTCCCGTCCGGGCGCCCCAGCGGCTTGCGGGTGCGAACGACGACGGCCTGCACGACCTCGCCCTTGCGGACGCCGCCCTGAGGGCTGGCCGATTTCACCGTCGCCGTGATCACGTCGCCGACACTGGCGTAGCGCCGGTGCGAGCCACCCTTGACGCGGATGCAAAGGATTTCGCGAGCGCCGGAGTTGTCGGCGACCTTCAGCCTCGACTCTTGCTGAATCATCTCGCGCTACCTCGCCTTCTCGACGACATCGACCAGGCGCCAGCGCTTGGTCTTTGACAGGGGGCGGGTCTCGATCACGCGGACGACGTCGCCCTCGCCCGCCTCGTTGCGCTCGTCGTGCGCGTGCAGCGTGCGCGAGCGACGGACGACCTTCTCGTAAGTCGGGTGACGGCGGGCGATGTCGATCCGGACCGTGATCGATTTGTCGCCTTTGTTGGAGACGACGATGCCCTGGCGGACCTTGGCCGCGTTGGAGTCGCGCTCGGCCGGCCGCGTGCCGGTGCCGTCGCCGCTCTTGTCAGACTTCTTCGCAGCCCGTTCGTTGCGGCGCAGCGTCGCTTTCTGCTTGCGCGCTTTGCCCCGCTCCGCGGCCCGCTCCTCGGGGCTCTGCTGCGGACCCGCTTTGTGCGGGCGACGCGAGCGCTCGAGCCGGCGCCGCTCCTTCCAGGGAAGATCGTCCTCGGGGTTCGGCTCGGCGGCGGCAGGGGCCTCAGCGGCCGGAGCCTCGTCAGCTTCCTCGACGACAGCCTCCTCCGCCGGAGCCTCATCCTCAGACGCATCTGACGCGGGTGGCGCGGCGTCGGGCGACTCGCCCGCAGCTTGCGAGGACGAGTCGTCTGACTCCGCGACAGGACCCGCGTCCGGTTGCGCCTCGTCCTGAGCCTCGTCGGTCTCGGTGCTCTCGTCTTTTTTCGTCTCGTCGTCGCTCATATCCGTCGGGTCTCTTTCTCCACATCGATGCTGCGAGCGCGGGCCACGGTCAGAAGCCGGGCGACGTCGCGTTTGGCGCTGCCAAGCCGGGCGGTGTTCTCGAGCTCGCCCGTCGCGTGCCGGAAGCGCAGGTTGAAGGCCTCCTGCTTGGCGTCGATCAGCTTTGCCACCAGCTCGTCGTCTTTCAGGTTATTCACCTCGGAAGCCTTCATCAGCCCTCGGCCCCCTCGCGTTTGACGAATTTCGTCCGCACCGGAAGCTTGTGCCCGGCCAGCCGCAGCGCTTCGCGGGCAAGCTCCTCGGGGACGCCGGCCAGCTCGAACATCACCTTGCCGGGCTTGACCACGGCGACCCAGCCCTCGGGGTTGCCCTTGCCGGAACCCATCCGCGTCTCGGCCGGCTTTTTCGTGTACGGCTTGTCCGGGAAGACGTTGATCCAGACCTTGCCGCCACGTTTGATCTTGCGCGTCATCGCGATACGGGCGGCCTCGATCTGGCGGTTGGTGATCCAGCCGCGATCGATCGCCTTGATCCCGTACTCGCCGAAGGCGACGCTGCTGCCGCCCTTGGTGTTGCCGCGCATGCGGCCGCGGAACTGTTTGCGGTGCTTAACCCGTTTCGGCATCAACATCAGCGATGACTCCTTCCGGCGCAGTGCGACTCAGCCGAGCGAAAACCAAGCTGGGCGAGGACGCAGGCCGCCGCCTTTGGCGGCGCCAAAGGCAAGGCCGAGGACGAAGATCCAGTGCCGGTTTGCAGCCGGCTGAGGCGTGCTGCGTTGGGAGGAGTCATCGCTAACGACCACCTCCGCCACGCGGTCCGCGGTCGCCACCGGGGCGTCCACCACCGCCGGGGCCGCGATCGCGCCCGCCGCCGGGCCCACGGCCACCGCCGGGGCCACGTCCGCCGCCGCCCGGGCCGCGCCCGCCACCAGGACCGCGATCGCCACCGGGGCCGCGGCCACCGCCTGGCCCACGGCCAGCGGGCTGCTGATCGCCGTCGGTCGAGGCGAGGTCGGAACGGAAGCCCTCGGGCATTACCTCGCCCTTGTTGATCCAGCATTTGACGCCGATTCGGCCGGTCGTCGTGCGGGCCTCGAAGAAGCCGTAGTCGATGTCGGCGCGCAGGGTGTGCAGCGGCACGCGCCCGTCGGCGTAGCTTTCGGTCCGCGCCATCTCCGCCCCGCCGAGGCGGCCGGAAACCTGAACCTTGACCCCCTTGGCGCCGGAGCGCATCGCCGAGGTCAGGGCGCGTTTCATCGCGCGCCGGAAGGCGACCCGGTTCTGCAGCTGCTCGGCGATCGACTGGGCGACCAGCTTGGCGTCGAGCTCGGGCCGCTTGACCTCGCGGATGTTCACTTTCACCGGGCTGCCGGTCAGCTTGTGGAGCTCTTTGCGCAGGGCGTCGACTTCGCTGCCCGACTTGCCGATGACGATGCCGGGGCGCGCAGTGTGGATATCGACGGCGACCTCGCCGCGGCGCTCGATCGTGATGTTCGAGAGGCCCGCGTGTGAAAGCTTGTTGACGATGTGGTCGCGAATCTGGAGGTCTTCCTGGAGGACGTCGGCGAAGTTTTTCTCCTCGAACCAGTTCGACTTCCAGTCGTGGATGTAGCCGACGCGGAATCCCTCGGGGTGGATCTTCTGTCCCATGACTTAGTCCTCCACCGGGGTCAGCGCCACGGCAATGTGGCTGGTTCGCTTGTGGATCGGGGTGGCGCGGCCCTGGGCGCGCGGCCGGTACCGCTTCAGGGTTGGCCCCTCGTCGACCGTGATCGAGGAGATCTTCATCTCGTCACCGATCAGGTCGTGGTTGTTTTCGGCGTTGGCGGCAGCCGAGTCGATCAGCTTGTGAATGTCCTGGGCGGCGCCGCGCGGCGAGAACTGCAGCAGCGCCCGCGCCTTTTCGATGTGCAGGCCGCGGACCTGGTCGGCGATCAGGCGCGCCTTGCGGGGAGCGATCCGGACGTAGCGAGCGCTGGCACGGACGACCGGTGCGGCGACCAGCTCCGGCGCGACTTTTTTCGGCGCTGCTTTCGGTTTGCTCTCGGCTTTTTTGGCTTTCGCTTTGGCCGGAGCTTTCTCGGCGCTTTTTTTCGCCGGGTTCGCTGGTTTTTTGGCAGCAGGTTTTTTCGCCGCGGCTTTGGTCTCTTTTTTGGCCGTGGTCTCTTTTTTGGCAGCGGCTTTTTTTGCCGGAGCTTTTTTCTCGGCTTTGGTGTCGGCTTTTTTCGCCGCTTTTTTCTCTTTGCTCTCGTCAGCCATCGCTAATCCCTGCCTCCGTGCGAACGGAAGGTGCGGGTCGGCGCGAACTCGCCGAGCTTGTGGCCGACCATCGACTCCGAGATGAAGACCGGCACGTGTTTCTTGCCGTCGTGGACGGCGATCGTGTGGCCGACCATCTCGGGGAAGATCGTCGAGGTCCGCGACCAGGTTTTGGTCATCTGTTTTTTGCCGGCCTCGTTCATCGCATTGATCCGCGCCATCAGGCGCTCTTCGACCCACGGGCCCTTTTTGGTCGAACGCCCCATCAGCGACCGCCCTTCTTCTTGCCGCGACGACGGCCGCGGACGATGTAGCGATCGGACTGCTTACCCTTCTTGCGGGTGCGGTAACCGAGCGTCGGTTTGCCCCATGGGGTGACCGGGTGGCCACCGGGGGTGTGATGAGCCTCGCCGCCGCCGTGCGGGTGGTCGACGGGGTTCATCGCGACGCCGCGGCTCTGCGGGCGCTTGCCCTTGTGGCGGTTGCGTCCGGCCTTGCCGATCTTCATGTTCTGGTGCTCGGCGTTGGAGAGAACGCCGATCGAGGCGCGGCACTCCGCCCGGACCATCCGCATCTCCGAGGACGGCAGTCGCAGGGTGACCATCTCCCCCTCCTTCGCGACCAGCTGAATCGCGGTGCCGGCGGCGCGGCCGAGCTTGCCGCCCTGGCCGGGGATCAGCTCGACGTTGTGGACGATGGTGCCGGTCGGCATCTGGCCCAGCGCCATCGCGTGGCCGGGTTTGATGTCGGCCTCGAGACCCGATTTGACCTCGTCGCCGACCGCCAGCTGCGCCGGCGCCAGGATGTAGTCCTTGAAGCCGTCGGCGTAGTGGAGGAGGGCGATGTAGCAGCTGCGGTTGGGGTCGTACTCGATCGTCGCGACCTTCGCCGGCACGCCGTCCTTGAGCCGCTTGAAGTCGATTTTGCGGTAGCGCCGCTTGGCGCCGCCGCCGCGGTGGCGGGCGGTGACGCGGCCGTTGGAGTTGCGGCCACCGGACTTGCGCAGGCCCTCGGTCAGCTTGCGCTCCGGCTCCGACGCGGTGACCTGCTCGCGCAGCGGGTACGTCGCGAAGCGGCGTCCCGGGCTGGTCGGTTTGGTTTTGCGGTTCGGCATCTCTGGCTCCTACGCAGTCTCTGCGCCTTCGAACAACTCGATCCGTTCGCCCGGGGCGAGCTGGACGATCGCCTTCTTCCAGGCGCGGGTCCGGCCTTTGGTCAGCCCGCGGCGCTTCGGCTTCGAACGCACCTTGGCGGTCCGCACCTGCGCGACCTTCGCCCCGAAGACCTCTTCGACCGCCTGCGCGATCTGGGTCTTGTGGGCACGGTCGTCGACGCGGAAGGTGTACTTGCCTTCGGCGATCAAGGCATAGCTCTTCTCGGAGATCACCGGGCGGATCAGGATCGTGCGCGCGTCCATCAGGAGAGCCTCTCCTTCAGCGCCTCGAGCGCGGTCTCCGAAAGAACAATCGCGGCGGCGGCGATCACATCGGCGACGCCGGTCGCGCCAACCTCGAGCACGGTCGTGCGCGGGATGTTGCGGAAGCTCTTCATCGCCCCCGTCTCCTCGGCGGTGAGGACGACCAGGGTCGGGCTCTTGGCGCCCCATTTGGCCAGCGCCGCGGCGGCCTGCTTGGTCGACGGAGTCTCGAACGCGGAGGCGTCGAGGACGGCGACCGAGTCGCGCTCGGCGTGGACCGAGAGGGCTGAGCGCAGCGCCTTGCGGCGGGCTTTGCGGTTGACCTTGACCGTGTAGTGGCGCGGCTTCGGGCCGAAGGTGACGCCGCCGCCGTAGCGGCTGGAGACGCCGAGCGTGCCGACGCGAGCGCGGCCGGTGCCCTTCTGGCGCCAGGCCTTGGCGGTCGTGAACGAGACCTCACCGCGGGTCAGGGTCGAAGCGGTTCCACGCCGGCGCGAAGCCATGTCGGCGCGAGCCGCCTCGTGGACCAGCGACTGGTGGAAGGGCTCGGCGAAGAGCTCTTTCGGCAGGTCGGCTTTGGTCGTCTTGCCGAGAACGGTGGCTTTAGACATTGGTCCTCACCTCGACGATCCCGTTGCGGGAACCGGGAACCGAGCCTTTGATCAAGAGCAGGTTGCGCTCGGCGTCGACGCTGACGATCTGCAGGCCCTTCTGGGTGATCCGCTTGTTGCCCATCTGGCCCGGCATCCGCATCCCTTTGAAGACGCGGGCGGGAAAGGCGCTGGCGCCGATCGAACCGGGGGCACGAACGTTGTGGGAGCCGTGGCTGACCGGCCCGCGGCTGAAGTTGTGGCGCTTGATCCCACCCTGGAAGCCCTTGCCGATCGAGATCCCGGCGACCTTGACCTCCTGGCCGGCCTCGAAACCCTCGACGGTGACATCGTCACCGATCTTCGGGCCCTCCTCGCTGCCGAGGTCCTCGTCGCGGAACTCGACCAGGTGGCGCATCGGCGCGGCGCCGGCCTTTTTCAGGTGCCCTTCCTCGGCCTTGCTCAGCTTGCCCTGCTTGACCTCGCCGAAGGCGAGTTGGACGGCGGCGTAGCCGTCGCGCCCGGACTCGCGCACAGCGGTCACCTTGCAGGGGCCGGCTTCGATCACCGTGACCGGGACGACGGTGCCGTCCTCCTGGAAGACCTGGGTCATGCCGAGCTTCTTGCCGAGGATCGCAGCCACGTCAGCACCTAAAGCTTGATCTCGATGTCGACGCCGGCGGGCAGCGAATCCAGACGCTGCAGCGAGTCGACCGTTTTCGGCGAAGGCTGGAGGATGTCGATCAGCCGCTTGTGGGTGCGGATCTCGAAGTGCTCGCGCGAGTCCTTGTCCTTGAACGGGGAGCGGATCACGCAGTAGACGTTTTTCTCGGTGGGCAGGGGCACAGGACCGGACACGGTGGCGCCGGTGCGCTCGGCCGTCTCGACGATCTCGCGAGCAGCGCGATCGATCGCGTCATGGTCGTAGGCCTTGAGCCTGATTCGAATTTTCTGTGCCGCTATGGCTGCCACTGCTCTCGTCTTTCTCTTCTCGTCTTACCGCGCAATAAGGGCGGGGCCCCTGTGCTTGGGGCGCCGCCCCCGGTCGTATGTGCTTGCAGTTGTCTCGCCGCCCTGAGGCGACGAAAGGGCGGGCACCATGCCCGCCCCGAAACGGCGTCGTTACTCGATGACCTCAGCAACGACCCCCGAGCCGACGGTGCGGCCACCCTCGCGGATGGCGAACCGCAGGCCCTGATCCATGGCGATCGGCTGGATCAGCTCGATCGTCATCTCGACGTTGTCGCCCGGCATCACCATCTCCGTCCCGTCGGGGAGGTTGGCGATCCCGGTCACGTCGGTGGTGCGGAAATAGAACTGAGGCCGGTAGCCGGAGAAGAACGGAGTGTGGCGACCACCCTCCTCCTTCTTCAGGCAGTAGACCTCGGCTTTGAACTTGGTGTGCGGCGTGATCGAGCCCGGCTTGCAGAGAACCTGGCCGCGCTCGATCTCCTCGCGCTTGGTGCCGCGCAGGAGGGCGCCGATGTTGTCCCCAGCCTGACCCTGGTCGAGGATCTTGCGGAACATCTCGACCCCGGTGACGATGGTTTTGGTCGTGTCCTTGATGCCGACGATCTCGACCTCGTCGCCGGTGTTGACGATCCCCTGCTCGACGCGACCGGTGGCGACGGTGCCGCGGCCGGTGATCGAGAAGATGTCCTCGATCGGCATCAGGAAGGGCTTGTCGAGCTCGCGGACCGGCTCCGGGATGTAGGAGTCGAGGGCCGCGGCCAGCTCGAAGACGGCTTTCTGGGCCTCCTCGTCGCCTTCCAGCGCCTTCAGCGCCGAGCCTTTGATGATCGGGGTCTCGTCGCCCGGGAAGTCGTACTCGTTGAGCAGGTCCTTGACCTCCTCCTCGACGAGCTCGATCAGCTCCTCGTCGTCGACCTGGTCGATCTTGTTGAGGAAGACGACCACGTGCGGGACGTTGACCTGGCGGGCGAGCAGGATGTGCTCGCGGGTCTGCGGCATGACGCCATCTGCAGCGGAGACGACCAGAATCGCGCCGTCCATCTGCGCCGCGCCGGTGATCATGTTCTTGACGTAGTCGGCGTGGCCGGGACAGTCGACGTGGGCGTAGTGCCGGTTGTCGGTCTGATACTCGACGTGCGAGGTCGCGATCGTGATCCCGCGCTCCTTCTCCTCCGGAGCGTTGTCGATCTCCTCGAAGCTCTGAGCTTCGGCGCCGCCCACGGTGGAGAGGGTTTTGGTGATCGCGGCCGTCAGCGTCGTCTTCCCGTGGTCGATATGACCAATCGTTCCGACGTTCACGTGCGGCTTATCGCGCTCAAATTTCTCCTTGGACATCTCTCTCCGTTTCGCCTTTCGAAATTTGTGTTCTGTCTGATCTAGGTGCTTGAGTCTGTGGGCGGTGCCCAGCAGGGGTTTTTTACCCTGCCTGCGGGCGAACCTGGGAAATATAGCCAGATGTGCCCGTCTGTCGCGGTTGGGTCTAGGAAGTTGCTCCTACTGGCTCTCCAGAGCGGTGCTCGACGATCTCCTCTGCGATGTTGCCGGGCACCTCCTCGTAGCGCTCGAACTGCATCGTGTAGTTCGCACGGCCCTGGGTCGAGGAGCGTAGGTCGGTCGCGTAGCCGAACATCTCGCCGAGCGGGACGAAGGCCTGGACCGCGAGGGCGTTGCCGCGCTGCTCCTGGCCCTGGACCTTGCCACGCCGGCGCGAGAGGTCGCCGATGACGTCCCCGAGGAAGTCCTCGGGAGTGACGACCTCGACCGCCATCACGGGCTCGAGCAGGACCGGGTTGGCCTTGCGCGCGCCCTCCTGGATCGCCATCGAACCGGCGATTTTGAAGGCCATCTCGGAGGAGTCGACGTCGTGGAAGGAGCCGTCGACGAGTTCGACTTTGACGTCGACCATCGGGTAGCCGGCCTTGACGCCGTTTTCCAGCGCCTCCTCCATCCCCTGCTCGGCAGGGCCGATGTATTCGCCGGGGATGACGCCGCCCTTGATTTTGTTCTCGAAGACGAAGCCCTCGCCGGGTGCCGGCTCGAGGTTGATGACGACGTGGCCGAACTGGCCGCGACCGCCGGTCTGGCGCACGAAGCGCGCCTCGACCTTGTCGACCCGCTTGCGAATCGTCTCGCGGTAGGCAACCTGGGGCTTGCCGACGTTGGCCTCGACTTTGAACTCGCGCAGCATCCGGTCGACGATCACCTCGAGGTGGAGCTCGCCCATCCCGTGGATCAAGGTCTGGCCGGTTTCCTCGTCGGATTCGATCTTGAAGGTCGGATCCTCCTCGCCGAGGCGCTGGAGGGCGTTGCCCATCTTCTCCTGGTCGGCCTTGGTCTTCGGCTCGATCGCGACCGCGATCACCGTCTCCGGGAATTCGATCGACTCCAGTGCGATCGGCGCGTCCGGAGCGGCAAGCGTGTCACCGGTGCCAGTGTCCTTGAGGCCGACGCCGGCGCAGATGTCGCCCGCGTAGCACTCGTCGATCTCCTCGCGGCTGTTGGCGTGCATCATCAGCAGTCGGCCGATCCGCTCGGTGCGGCCGGTTTTGACGTTGAGGACGCGGCCGCCTTTTTCGAGCTTGCCGGAGTAGACGCGGAAGTAGGTGAGCTTGCCGACGTAGGGGTCGGTCATGACCTTGAAGGCGAGCGCGGCGAACGGGCCCTCGTCGGTGGCCGGGCGCTCCGCCTCGATGTCCTCGCGCTGGCCCTT
>Ga0307476_10001237_pt1 | contig 15891 bp, 11 predicted proteins | sample atmos_gasesECM2C_2_FD_203314 | JGI IMG/M metagenome (GOLD analysis project Ga0307476, IMG submission 203314) | Hardwood forest soil microbial communities from Morgan-Monroe State Forest, Indiana, United States - atmos_gasesECM2C_05 | ecosystem: Environmental > Terrestrial > Soil > Temperate... | reverse complement strand
AGAGACGGAGATGCAGTGGGTCCGGCCTGCACTGAAGTTGCAATTATCTCGGTGACGGCGAGCGGTGCAGAGATCGAACATGCCTGCTGCGGCGATCACTCGGTGGCGAGCACCTTGCCGGTCAGGCTGGCGACGGTGACCACGAGCTCGTGGGGCTCGATCGGCTTGGCGAGGTGGACCTGGTAACCGGCCAGCAGCGCGCGCATGCGATCCTCGGACCGCGCGAACGCGGTGACCGCGATCGCCGGCGTCCGGCCGCCGCGCTCGGGCGGCAGCGCACGGATCGCGCGCATCAGCTGGTAGCCGTCGCGCTCCGGCATGCCGATGTCGCTGATCACCACGTCGAACGCGCGGTCGGCGAACAGGGCGAGGGCCTCGGTGGCCGAGCCCGCGGTCGCCGGGATCGCGGCCACACCGGCGAGCACCGAGCCGATCAGCTCGCGCGCGTCGGGGTCATCGTCGACGACCAGCGCGCGGACCCCGGTGAGCTGGAACGGGAGATCGCGCGCGGCGGTGGTGCGCGAGGTCGGGTGCGCCTCGTCGTCCTCGCGGATCGCGCGGATCGGCAGCTTGACGATGAAGGTCGATCCGGAGTCCTTGCCGTCGCTCTCGGCGACCACGCTACCGCCGTGGAGCTCGACCAGGTGCTTGACGATCGACAGCCCGAGGCCGAGGCCGCCGTGCTTGCGCGTGGTCGACGAGTCGGCCTGGCGGAACCGCTCGAACACGTGCGGCAGGAACTCCGGCGCGATGCCGATTCCGGAATCGGTGACGCGGATCTCGACGTGGGAGTTCACGCGGCGCAGCAGCACGTCGACCTTGCCGCCCTTGGGGGTGAACTTGATCGAGTTCGACAGCAGGTTCCACGCCACCTGCTGGATCCGCTGCGGATCGCCGAACACCGGGCCGGCGCCCGGATCGAGCGTCTTGCACAGCTGCAGCGACCTGGCGTCGGCCGACGGCCCGACCGAATCGATCGCGGCCTCGATGATCGCGGCGAGATCGAGGCGCTGGACGTCGAGCCGGACCTTGCCGGAGATGATCCGGTTCATGTCGAGCAGATCCTCGATCAGCTGGGCCTGGATCCGCGCGTTGCGCGCGATGGTCTCCAGGCCGCGGCGATCGTCGGGCCGCGCGGTGCGCGCGAGCAGCATGTCGGACCAGCCGAGGATCGCGTTGAGCGGCGTGCGCAGCTCGTGCGACAGCGTGGCGAGGAACTGATCCTTCATCACGCTGACCCGCTCGACCTCGGTGCGCGCGGCGCGCTCGGCCTCGAGCAGCTCCGCGCGGTCGAGCGCGGCGCGCCTGGCGTTGTCGTACATCCGCGCGTTGTCGATCGCGATCCCGGCCTGCCCGGCGAGCCCGAGCAGCAGGCGCTCGTTGCGCTCGGTGAACACGCCGGGCCGGTGGTGGCCGAAGAACAGCCCTCCGACGCACTCGCCGGAGCGCAGCGTGACCGGGACCGCGAGGTAGCTGCACACCGGCAGGTGACCGTGCGGCATGCCGTGGTGCGGCGACCACTGGCCGTAGCGCGGATCCTCGCGCACGTTGGCGATCCGGATCACGCCGGGCTGGCCATCGAAGGTCGGCGCGAACAGCGGCGTCGCGCGCGGATGGCCGAACCGCTCGAATGCCTCGCGCGGCGCGCCCGATAGCGTGAACAGCGTGAACACGCCGCCGCTGGCATCCCGGGTCGTGTAGAAGAACGCGCCGAACTCGGCCCCCGTGATCTCGGTGCCGGCGTCGGTGACGGCCTGGAGCAGCGACTCCAGATCGAGATTGCCGCCGAGCAGCGCGCCGGTGCGATTGAGCAGCTCGAGGTCGCGGCGCTGCTCCTCGAGCTCGGCCTTCGCCCTGCGCAGCTCCTCCTCGATGCCCGGCCGGGCGGCGGGTGCGACGCGCAACTCCTGCGCCTCGTCCTCGGTCATGCGGCCCGCACTGTAATACGCGCGGGGGATCGGAGTGGGTTGGATTCACGTGAACATAGCGCTGCGCGCATTCGCACGGTGCGCGCCGTGCGCGCTCGCTCACCTCGATCAACCCGACGGCGCAGGCCAGTCCCAGCACGCGAGCCGCAGCGCATCGGCGCCGGCGCGCTCGACGACCAGCGCCGCGGCGTACCCGGGGATCGCCGGCAGATCGTGGATCGACCAGCGCGGCGCACCCGGCGGCTCGCCGTCGACGCGGAGCAGCCGCGCCGGCTCGCCCGGCTCGAGGTTGACGTCGAACGCGGCGAGCTGCGCCACGCCCTCGCCGGTCGCCTTGACGAACGCCTCCTTGCGCGACCAGCACGTGAAGAACGCGTCGGGGTGCGCGGCCTCCGGCAGGCGGCACAGCGCCGCGTACTCGGCGGGCGAGAACGCCGTGCGGGCGAGCGCCCGCAGGTCCGTCATCTCGCGCCGGAGCTCGATGTCGACGCCGACCTCGCGATCGCGCGCGAAGCACACCAGCGCGCGTTGCCCCGAGTGCGAGACGTTGAACCGCAGCCCACCGGAGGCGATCAGGTACGGCTTGCCGCGCTCGCGATAGCCGAGCGCGACGCGCGCCGGCGGCTCGGCGAGGTAGCGGCCGGCGAGCGCGCGCAGGGCGCCGCGGGCGACGGTGAACGCGATGCGATCGCGGTCGAAGTGGAAGCGCGCCGCGCGGCCGCGCTCGTCGTCGTTCAGCGCGTCGGCCAGCGCCGCGACCGCCCCGGCCGGCAGGTCGAGCGCGACGCGCCAGACGTGGACGTCGGCGCCGGACAGCGCGAGCTCGCCGGGCGGCGGCTGCCACGCGGCGGTCACGATCGCCCCCCGGCCGACCGCGCCGGCATCGCCGCGCCGGGCGCGTCGCCGAGCCGCGCGATCACGAACGCGTACAGGCCCGCCGCGTCGAACGTCGTGCGCACGTCGACCCGCCAGCCGATCTGCGCGAAGTGATCGGCCTCGATCTCGGCCAGGGTCTCGCCCCAGTACTGCGAGGCGATCGGGACCAGGCCGTCGTTGGCCCCGGCGACCCGGCGCAGGTAGGCGTGGGCGGGGATCAGCGCGAGCGGCACGACGCTGTCCTCGCGGTGCATGCCGCCGACCACGCAGGCGTAGCGCACGCCGGGGACGTCGAGCACCTGGGCGTTGAACGCGGCGAGCGCGTCGGTGCCGAGCCACTCCAGCGCCTCGAGCGGCATGCCGAGCGCGCCGATGATCCGGCGCCCCCAGTCGAGCGGGCCGCGCAGCGCGAGGTCGGCGAGCGGCGTTCCGCGGTGCGGCGTGCCGACCGTGACCAGCGAGCGGACCCGGCGCGCCAGCCCCAGGTGGGTCAGGGCGTAGCGGGCGTCGAGGCCGCCCAGGCTGTGCGCGATCAGGTCGATGCGGGGATGCGGCAGCGCGTCGATCGCGGCGACCAGCTCGCGCGCGCGCTCCGGGACCGAAGCGGCACCGGGCAGGCGGACGGCGTGCGCGTGACAGCCCAGGGTCTCCAGGTGGCGCGCGATGCCGCGAAAGTAATCGAACCGGACTCCCGGCACGCCGATCCGGTCGAATCCGAAAAGTCCGTGGACCAGCACGACCGGCAGCGGTGGGCCGCGCTCGATCGGGCCCGGGACCGGGGCCACACCCTCCAGCGCCGCCTCGCCCGGTTCCGGTCCGACGGTTGGATTGCGCCACAGCCGTACTGCAACCAGCGCGATGACGAGCAACGCGAGGACCAGGACGAGCGCGGCGACCGTCGACACGGCCGTGGTAGGGTGCCACGTCTAACGCAGCGAGCGATCGTCATGCGCGCCTCATGCTCGCGCATCCCCGCAATTCCTGCGGCATTCTGTCGCGGAGATGGCGAGCGGCTGTGAATTCGACGCCGCGGCCCTCTCGACGGGAGCATCGAGTGCCGACGTGGCGCTGTGCGTCTCGATCTCTGCATGTGCGACCAGACGCCGCTCCCCGATCGCACTCCACAGGCTTGCGAGATGTGCTCTCCCTGTGGTGCATAGGCCTCTCGCGTACCCAGGACCATGGCTACGCCAACGCAGGAACCTTCATGTCGCGTTTCATATTTCCCGAATGGACCGAGACGCTCAAACGATGGATCAACCTGTTGGTCCTCGGCGCGCCGGTGTACCTGGTGGCGCTGGTCGCATACGGCGTGACGCCGGAGGCGATCCGGATCGGCTATCAGCCGGATCAGCCCGTTCCGTACAGCCACGCCCTGCACGCCGGTGAGCTCGGACTGGACTGCCGGTACTGCCACTCGACCGTCGAGCGCGCCGGCAAGGCCGCGGTGCCGCCGGCGGCGACGTGCATGAACTGTCACTCCACCGTCAAGAAGGACTCGGACCTGCTGCTGCCGGTCCGCCAGGCGTTCGCCGAGGACGAGCCGGTGCACTGGACGCGGGTCCACGACCTGCCCGATTACGTGTACTTCAACCATAGCGCGCACGTGAATGCCGCGGTCGGCTGCGAGTCGTGCCACGGCCGGATCGACCAGATGGTCAAGGTGTACCAGGCCAAGCCGTTGACCATGGAGTGGTGCCTGGGGTGCCACCGCGACCCGACGCCGTTCCTCCGCAATCCGGAGAACGTCACCAAGATGGGCTATCAGCCCCAGCCGGGCGAGGGCGACGAAGTCCGCAAGAAGAACGGTGTCAACCCGCCCACCAACTGCTCGACCTGCCATCGCTAGGACCCGACGATGTCCCAAGACGAAGAGCTTCACGCCATGGATGCAGATCGACTCGAACCGGGCGCCGGCCCCGACGGCCCCGACGGCGATGACCATCCCGAGCACGACGACGAGCACGACGACGAGCACGACGACGCGCCGCCGCTCGCGGACCTGGCCCCGACGCCGATCCACGGCTACTGGAAGTCGCTGCGCGAGCTCGAGGGCAAGGCGGCGTTCCAGGTCGGCCGCACCGGCCACGAGTTCCCGGCCGGGTCGGACCAGCCGCCGCGCGATCCGCTGTCGCGCCGCAACTTCTTCCATCTGATGGGCGCGTCGATGGCGCTCGCCGGGGTCGGCGCGTGCCGGCGCTACGAGAAGGAGGAGATCGTTCCGCTCGCGCGGCGCCCCGAGGATCAGACCCCGGGCGTGACCCAGCAGTACGCCACGGCGTGCGAGCTCGGCGGCGTCGGCCACGCGCTGCTCGCGACGTCGTTCGAGGGCCGGCCGATCAAGCTCGACGGCAACCCCGAGCACCCGTTCGCCAGCGGCGGCGTGGTGCCCGGCACCGAGCGCCGCGCGGGGTGCTCGGCGTTCGTCCAGGCCGCGATCCTCCACCTCTACGACCCCGACCGCTCGCAGAACCCGACCGCAGATCACGGCACCGGCTCGTCGATGGACGCGTTCCGCGCCGCGCTGCCCCAGCTGCGCGCCGGCCTGGCCCAGACGGTCATCCTGAGCGAGGCGTCGTCGTCGCCGACCCTGCGCGCGCTGCGCACCCGGCTGATCGGCCAGGGCGTGCGGTGGTTCGAGTACGAGCCGCTGTCGTGGGACAACGAGCGCGCCGGGACCCGGCAGGCGTTCGGCCGCCCGCTGCGCCCGATCGCCCGGCTCGACCGCGCCCAGACCATCGTCACGCTCGACTGCGACCTGTTCCTCGAGCACCCGGCCGCGATGCGATACAGCCGCGACTTCGCGCGGTCGCGGCGCCAGAACGGCTCGCTCGGCATCGGCAAGATGAACCGGCTGTGGGCGATCGAGAGCGTGTTCACCAACACCGGCGCGATGGCCGATCACCGGCTCGCGCTGCGCGCCGAGCTCGGCCTGCCGCTGGCGATCGCGCTCGACGCCCGGCTGTCCGGCGGCACCGCGCCGGCCGCCGAGTTCCTCCAGGAGCCCAAGGTCGAGAAGTTCCTGCGGTTCCTCGTCGAGGAGCTCAAGGCGAACCGCGGCAAGGCGGTCGTGATCGCCGGCCGGCGCCAGCCGCCCGAGGTCCACGCGCTGGTCGCGCGGATCAACCAGGCGCTCGGCGCGCCCGGCGCCACGCTCGACTACGTCGAGGATCCCGACGGCGACCGGCCGAGCCACCTGCGCGCGATCACCGAGCTCACCCGGGCGATGACCGCCGGCCACGTCGGCGCGCTGATCATGCTCGGCGGCAACCCGGTGTACGACGCGCCGGCCGACCTCGACTTCGCCGCGGCGCTCGGCAAGGTCAAGACCTCGATCCACCTCCACGAGTACCGCAACGAGACCTCGCTGGCGTCGAGCTGGCACGTGCCGCGCACGCACTTCCTCGAGGCGTGGGGCGACGTCCGGACCTGGGACGGCACGGTCACGCTGGCCCAGCCGCTGATCGCGCCGCTGTACGGCGGGCTGTCGGCGATCGAGCTCCTGTCGCTGCTGCTCGGCGAGGAGAAGGGCGGCGAGGAGCTGGTCCGCCAGACCCACAAGGAGCTCGGCCTCGAGGCGGGCTGGAAGCAGAACGTGCACGACGGCTTCGTGGCCGGCACCGAGCTCGCCGCCGCGGCGGTGACCCCGGTCGCGTTCCAGGCGCCGCCGCTGACCGCCGGCCAGCAGGCCGGCTCGCTGCGCACCAACGGCGAGCTCGAGGTCGTGTTCGTGCAGTCGAGCTTCACCTACGACGGGCGGTTCGCCAACAACGCCTGGCTGTGGGAGACGCCCGACTTCCTGACCAAGGTGACGTGGGACAACTACGCGCTGGTCGGCGCGAGCACCGCGCTCGGCCTCGGGCTGGACAACGACACCCTGATCAAGGTCAAGATCGGCGACCGCGAGGTCGAGCTGCCCTGCTACACGATCCCCGGCCAGGCCAAGGGTTCGATCGGCCTGGTGCTCGGCGGCGGGCGCACCGCGGCCGGCCGGGTCGGCGGCAACGAGCATCGCCGGGTCGGCTGGGACACGTACAAGGTCCGCACCACCGCCGGCTGGGACGTCGCGAGCAAGGCCACCGTCACCTCGACCGGCAAGGCGTACACGCTCGCCAACATCCAGGAGCACTGGGACATCCGCACCGGGATCGGCGGCCGGCCCGAGATCCACCGCGACGCGACCCACGTCAACGCCGAGGGCCTCGCCGAGCGGCTGCCCGAGCTGATCCGCGAGACCACCCAGCGCACGCTCAACGACGACCGGAAGTGGCGCGCCGAGGAGCCCGAGGACTTCTTCAACGACCCCGAGAACGCCGGCAACACCGATCGCCCGCACGAGGGCGGCTACTCGCTGTTCAAGGAGAAGGACTACCAGGGCCACCGCTGGGCGATGGCGATCGACCTGTCGACCTGCACCGGCTGCAACGCGTGCTCGGTCGCGTGTCAGGCCGAGAACAACATCCCGGTGGTCGGCCGCAACGAGGTGATGAACAACCGCGAGATGTCCTGGATCCGGATCGACCGCTACTTCAGCGGCTCGATCGAGGATCCGCAGGTCGTGCACCAGCCGATCGCCTGCCAGCACTGCGAGCAGGCGCCGTGCGAGCAGGTCTGCCCGGTCGGCGCGACCACGCACTCCGACGAGGGCCTCAACGACATGGCCTACAACCGCTGCATCGGCACGCGGTACTGCGCCAACAACTGCCCGTACAAGGTGCGGCGGTTCAACTTCCTCGACTGGAACAAGGAGTGGCGCGACGCCCGCAACAAGGTCCGGCGCCTGCTGTTCAACCCGGAGGTCACGGTCCGGATGCGCGGCGTGATGGAGAAGTGCACGTTCTGCGTCCAGCGGATCCAGAACGCGAAGATCCGCGCCAAGGCGCAGATCCGGTCCGGCCAGCGCCCGGGCAGCGTCTCGGCCGTGCTGCCCGACGGCGAGATCGAGACCGCGTGCCAGCAGGCGTGCCCGACCGAGGCGATCGTGTTCGGCGATCTCGCCGACAAGGACAGCCGGGTCGCCAGGCTCCACGAGGATCGCCGGAGCTACGCGCTGTTGCCCGAGACCTACACCAAGCCGCGCAACCGCTTCCTCGCGCGGGTCCGCAACCCCAACCCCGAGTTCGCCGCCGCCCTTCAGGGGGGTCACGAATGAGCACCGCAGACGCAACGATGGACTCCCACCACGCCGAGGCCGGCAAGGCCCGCGAGGCGTTCCGCGCGGTCACGCGCGACGTCGCGTGGGTCGCCGAGGCGCCGCGGCCGCACAAGGCGTGGCTCGCCGCGCTCGCGGTATCGCTGGTCCTGCTCGCGATCGGCCTGTACTCGATCTACGTGCTGGTCACGACCGGCATCGGCGTGTGGGGCAACTCGAACACGGTGTGCTGGGCGTGGGACATCACCAACTTCGTGTGGTGGATCGGCATCGGCCACGCCGGCACGCTGATCTCGGCGGTGCTCTACCTGACGCGCCAGACCTGGCGGGTCAGCATCAACCGCTCCGCCGAGGCGATGACGATCTTCGCCGTGATGTGCGCCGGCCTGTTCCCGCTGCTCCACACCGGCCGGCCGTGGTTCGCATGGTGGATGATCCCGCACCCCAACGACATGCAGATGTGGCCGCAGTTCCGCAGCCCGCTGATGTGGGACGTGTTCGCGGTCACCACGTACATGCTGACGTCGATCCTGTTCTGGTACATGGGCATGGTCCCGGACCTGGCGACGTTCCGCGATCGCTGCGCGGCGCGCGGCGACAAGCTGCGCGCGATCATCTACGGCGCGGTCGCGCTGGGCTGGCGCGGCTCGGCCCGCCAGTGGCACCGCTACGAGCGCGCGTACCTGATCCTCGCCGGCCTGGCGACCCCGCTGGTGTTCTCGGTCCACTCGGTCGTGTCGTTCGACTTCGCGACCTCGCAGCTGCCCGGCTGGCACACGACGATCTTCCCGCCGTACTTCGTCGCCGGCGCGATCTTCTCCGGGTTCGCGATGGTGTTCACGCTGCTGATCCCGGCGCGCCACCTGTTCAACCTCAAGCACATCATCAAGGACGAGCACGTCGAGGCCGCCTGCAAGATCATGCTGGCGACCGGCATGATGGTCGGCCTGGCCTACGCCACCGAGTTCTTCATCGCCTGGTACTCGGGCAACATGTTCGAGGGCTTCACGTTCATCAACCGCGCGTTCGGCCCGTTCTGGTGGGCGTACTTCCTGATGGTCGGCTGCAACGTGCTGGTGCCCCAGGCGTTCTGGTTCAAGAAGGTCCGGCGCACCCCGATCGCGATCTTCTGCCTGTGCCTCCTGATCAACGTCGGGATGTGGTTCGAGCGGTTCGTGATCATCGCGACCTCGCTCGCGCGCTCGTTCCTGCCGGCGCAGTGGAGCTACTACACGCCGACCCGCTACGACGTCGGGCTGTTCATCGGGACGCTCGGCCTGTTCTTCACGCTGTTCCTCCTGTTCTTCCGGTACGCACCGGTGATCGCGATCTCGGAGGTCAAGGGCGCGATGCCCGAGGCCCACGCGGGGAAGAAGCACCAGCCATGAGCGACGAACGCACCCCTGATTCACCGTCCGGCGACGATGACCATGGCGGCACTGCGGTCCGCCGCGAGGGCCCGCTGTTCGGCGTGCTCGCCGAGTTCGACACGCCGGGCGAGTTGATCGACGCCGCGCGCAAGGTCCGCGCCGCCGGCTACACCGAGTTCGACTGCTACAGCCCGTTCCCGGTACACGGCATCGACGAGGCGATGGGCATCCGGCGCACGATCCTGCCGGTGATCATCTTCCTCGGCGGGTTCGCGGGCACGGTCGGCGGCCTGGTCCTGCAGTGGTGGTGCAACGCCTACAACTGGCCGTGGAACATCTCGGGCAAGCCGGCGTGGTCGATCCCGGCCAACGTCCCGATCGGGTTCGAGACCACGATCCTGCTCGCGGTGTTCACCAGCTTCTTCGGGATGTGGATCGCGAACAAGCTGCCGCAGGTCTGGCACCCGTTCTTCCGGGCCGAGCGGTTCAACCACATCACCGACGACGCGTTCCTGATCGGCATCGAGGTCCGCGACCGCCGGTTCGACGGCGAGGCCACGCCCAAGCTGCTGGCCGACGCCGGCGCGATCTCGGTCGAGCGCGTGCACTTCGATCCCAGCCCGGCGGTGCGCGTGATGCCGAAGTGGATCACCGCCTTCATCGTCGCGAGCACCGCGTTCGCGCTGATCCCGTTCGCGGTCGCGGCCAAGGCGCGGACCTCGCACTCGACCGAGCCGCACATCCACATCTTCCCGGACATGGACTTCCAGCCCAAGTACAAGTCGGACCAGGCGATGGACCTGTTCGGCGACGGCCGCGAGAACCGCGGCGAGATCGCCGGGACGGTCGCGCGCGGCTCGCTCGACGCCGATGACCTGTTCTTCCGCGGCATCGAGCACGCGCCCGACGGCGATTCGTGGACCACGAAGTTCCCCGCCCGGCTGACGATCAACGACCAGCTGATGAAGCGCGGCAAGAACCGGTTCGAGATCTACTGCACGCCGTGCCATGGCTACGACGGCCGCGGCATGGGCGCGGTCCCGACCCGCGTCGCGGCGGGCGGTGGCGCGTGGCAGGCCCGCAACCTGGTCGACGCCGGCAACCCGGTGGTGATCCACATGCCCAACGGCCAGCTCTTCAACACGATCTCGAACGGCTACAACACGATGATGGGCTACGCGGCCCAGATCCCCCACGCCGATCGCTGGGCGATCGTCCTCTACGTGCGGGCGCTGCAGCGCAGCCAGAACGCCGGGCTGGACGATGTCCCGGCCGACCACCGCAGTGGCATGCAGATGCCGGAGGCGCCGCAATGAGCGTATTGCAGAAGTCGCTCCACCCCGACGAGAAGTACAAGGCCGGCAAGCTCGGCCAGGGGCTATCCCGGATCGGCCTGGGGATCGCGGTGGTGTTCTTCGCGATCTCGATCCTGGTCGTCGTGTTCTCCGACCCCGAGACCGCGCGCAACGCGGGGCACGTCGACCACGCGACCGGCGAGCCCGCGAAGTGGGCCCGGTTCCTCTACGACTACGTGATCGGCTGGTCGTACATCTTCAGCATCTGCGTCGGCGTGTTCTGGCTGGTCCTGCTCCACCACCTGGTGCGCGGCCGGTGGGCGACCGCGGTGCGCCGGATCGCCGAGGCGATGGCGACCGCCCTGCCGGTGGTGTTCGCCGCCGGGCTGGTGTTCGTGATCCCGCTGGTCGCCGGCTACGACAACCTGTACTTCTGGGCGCACCCGGACGCGGCGCTGAGCCCGACGCTGGCCCACAAGCTCGGCTGGCTGTCGCCCGGGTTCTTCGCGGTGCGCTACGTGTTCTACGCCGTGGTGTTCTCGGCGATGGCGGCGTACTTCGCGCGCAAGTCGCGCCAGCAGGACGAGTCCGGCGATCCCAAGATCTCCGAGACCCTGCGGGTCGCGTCGGGGCCGGCGATGATCGTCTACTCGCTGGTGACCTGCTTCGCGGCGTTCGACATCCTGATGTCGATGGCCCCCAAGTGGTACTCGACGATCTACGGCGTCAACTTCTGGGGCAGCGCGTGCGTCGGCGGGTTCTCCGCGCTCGGCCTGCTCGTGCTCGGCATCCAGCGCACCGGGCGGCTGACCCACTCGGTCACGCCCGAGCACTACCACGACATCGGCAAGTGGATGTTCGCGTTCACGTTCTTCTGGGCCTACACCGCGTTCTCGCAGTTCATGCTGCAGTGGTACGGCAACATGCCCGAGGAGACGGTGTGGTACAAGTACCGGCTGTTCGGCGACTGGCAGTGGGTGAGCATCGCGATGCTCGTCGGGTTCTGGGCGTTCCCGTTCGTGTTCCTGATGTCGCGCTGGACCAAGCGGATCGTGCCGTCGCTGGTGTTCTTCGCGGTGTGGCAGCTCGTGTTCCACTGGCTCGACCTGTACTGGAACGTGATGCCGTCGTACGACTGGACGCTCGAGGTCCACGACAAGGCGCGCGTCTCGGCCGGCCCGCTGGCCGGCAGCATCGCGTACCACCACGTCGGGTTCTCGCCGATCGACATCACCGTGTGGATCGCCCTGATCGGCGTGCTGCTGTTCGGGATCGGCCGCAACCTGCGCGGCAACCTGATCCCGGTCAAGGACCCCACGCTGGGCCTGTCGCTCGCGCACGAGAACCTCTAGGAGCCAATCGCCATGTCGGGACCCAAGCGAAATCCAGACCGGCTGAACACGATCGGCGTCGTCGTCGTCGGGATCTGCGGCGCCGTGCTGGTGTACGTCACGATCGTCGCGCTCGAGGCGTTCTACGTGAACGACACCTCGGAGATCCAGACCATGGCCGACTACGGCGGCCAGGACACCGCCGCGAAGTCGCTGCGGACCGACCAGCTGAGCCGGATCAACGAGTACGGCACCAACCCGCGGCCGGCGGCGGCCAAGCCCGGTGAGGCGCCGCGGTCGCAGACCTACCGGGTGCCGATCGACGTCGCGATGAAGCGCGTCGTCGAGGACGCCAGGACCGATCCGGCGGCGCTCGTGCCGTCGCTCGGCCACTCGGACAAGGCGACGGTGCTGCCGATCTTCGGCCGTCCCAAGCTGATCCCGGCGCCCGCCGCAGCTGCGCCCGCCGCGCCGGCCGCCGGTGCGGGCAGCGGAGCCACCGCCGGTTCGGCCGCTGCCGCGCCGATGGTGCCGACCGGCGCGGGCACCGGCCCGGCGCCCGTCGGCGGTGCGGGTGCGCTCGACAAGCCGGCCACGCCGGGAACGCCGGGCAATCCGAAGGGCCCGGCGCCGCCCGCCGCCAATCCACCGCCCGCGGCGCCGGGACCCGCGGCCGGCACGCCACCGAAGGGCAATGGCAAGTAGCTCGATCATCGCGCCACCCCGGGCGCTGCCCCGGGGGCTCCTCCGGGCGCTGCCCCGGGCGCTCGCGGCGCTGGGTGCGCTCGGCTGGCTCGGCGTCCTCTCGCCGGGGGCGGCGCTGGCGCTCGGGCATCCTCCGGATCAGGCGCCGGGTCCGGGTGCCGTGCCGGCGCCGGCGGCCGCCGCGCCGGCCGCGCCCGACGACGAGATCCCGACTCCGCCGCCGACGTTCCAGGCCGGCGGCGTCACGGTCGACGAGCACCTCGGCGCGCGTGTCCCGCTCGACGCGCGGTTTCGCACCCAGGACGGCACGCCGACCACGCTCGGCGAGGCGCTCGGCGGCGGGCTGCCTGCGATCCTGACCTTCAACTACTCCGACTGCCCGATGCTGTGCAACGTGCAGCTCAACGGGCTCACCGCCGCGCTGCCGGCGGTCGGCACGCCGGGCGTCTCGCCCGATCCGGACCGCCCAGGTCCGGACCGTCGCGCGGTGTTCCGGGTCGGCGTCCAGTTCCGGATCGTGACCATCGACCTCGAGCCGAACGAGACGATCGACAAGGCGCGGGCGATGCGCGAGCGCTACCTCGCCCGCCTCCCCGAGGATCAGCGCGCGGCCGCGCGCACCGGCTGGACGTTCCTGCTCGCCGCCACGCCCGGCGATGCCGCGGCGATCCGCCGCGTCGCGGACGCCGTCGGGTTCCGATACACGTACATCAAGGATCGCGCGGAGTGGGCGCACCCCGCGGCCCTGACCTTCCTGAGCGCAGCCGGCGTGGTCACCCGCTACGTCCACGGCATCGAGTACGAGCCGGCGGTGCTGCGCGCGTCCATCTACAAGGCCGGGCTCGCCGAGCCGGCCGCGGCGATCGGGTTCCTGCTCCGCTGCTACCACTTCGATCCGGATGCCAGCAGCCACGCGCGCGCCGGCGTGCTGGCGCTGCGGATCGGCGCGGCGGGGTTCGTCGTCGTCCTGTTCTCCGCGCTCGGTGCGCTGCACCTCTCGCGACGCGGGAAGCGGCCGCCGGCTGCTCCCAACGGAGTCACATGAAGCCCATCCTTCGCTACACGGCCACGATCGCAGTGACCGCGGTGGTTGCCCTGGGCGCCGCGGTCACCGTGTTCGGGACCTCGTCGGCGGACGCCCAGCCGGCCCCGCAGACCGCTCCCCAGCCGGCGAACCCGTCGCCGAACAGCGCGCCGGCGGTAGCCCAGCCGGACAGCACCACCGGCCAGCCGAGCTCGGCCGCCACGGGGTCGGCGACGCCGGCCGCCCCCGGGGCCGCCGAGGCGCCGGCGGCCCCCGCCGGATCGGCTGCGCCGGCGGCGGGCTCCGCGGCCCCGGCCGCGTCCGGCAAGCCGGGGATCGTCGAGGTGGCGTGCGCCAGCGCCAGCGCCGCGACGACGCTCACCGGCGTGGCCGACAGCGAGATCCCGGCCGGTAGCGTCGTGAAGTTCGCGATGCCGCCGGGCATCAGCGCGACCCCCGACAACGCGAACAGCGCCGGCCTCGAGGTCCCGCCCGGCGAGACCCACTGCCTGCGGTTCGACCGCGACGGCGTGTTCCTCTACCACTCGGAGCAGGGCCGGCACGGCGCGATCACCGCCCGCGCGTGGTACGAGCTGCTGGTCAACCGGCAGGTCGAGGATCTCAAGGGCGGCAACTTCTGGATGCCCAAGGCCGTGAACCTCACGGCCGATGACTCCGACCTGATGTACTACGCGGTGCTCGGGCTCTCGATCTTCTTCTTCTTCGGGATCGCCGGCGCCGTGGTCTACCTCGTCGTCAAGTACCGCCACCGCCCCGGCCACCGGCCGCAGCCGTCGCCCGCCCACAACGACGCGCTGGAGATCACCTGGACGGTGATCCCGACGATCATCTGCGTGTTCCTGTTCTATTACGGCTGGAACACCTACGTCCGCGTGGTCACCCCGCCGACCAAGGCGGTCGAGATCAACGTGCTGGCCTGGCGCTGGAACTGGCAGTTCACCCACTCCAACGGCGTGCAGGACTCCGATCTGCACGTCCCGGTCAACACGCCGGTGCGCCTGGTGATGACGTCCAAGGACGTGATCCACAGCTTCTACGCGCCGGTGATGCGCGTGAAGCAGGACATCCTGCCGCGGCGCTACACCTACGCCTGGTTCTTCCCGACCAAGCCCGGGACCTACCGGCTGACCTGCGCCGAGTACTGCGGGACCAACCACTCGCAGATGGGCATCACCAACGATGGCCGGCGCGCCGTGCTGGTCGTCCACGAGCCCGGCGGCTACGAGCGCTACCTGGCGGACAAGGCGGCGGCGTCGACCGCGCTGCCGCCCGAGCAGCTCGGCAAGGTGCTGTACGAGAAGAAGGGCTGCAACGCGTGCCACACAATCGACGGCACGCCGCGGGTCGGCCCATCGTGGAAGGCGACGTTCGGCACGATGGTGCCGCTGACCGACGGCAGCTCGGTCAAGATGGACGAGACCTACATCCGCGAGTCGATCCTCTATCCCCAGGCCAAGTCGCGTCCCGGCTTCCCGCCGTCGATGCCGTCGTTCGAGGGCCAGCTCAAGGACCGCGAGATCGAAGGCCTGATCGCCTTCATCAAGTCGCTCAAGTAGCGAGGGCAACCATGGCGACCAGCAAGACCCAGAACCAGCACGGTTACCCCGACGGCCCGACGACCGAGCCGGACTTCCTGCACGTCAGCCAGGGCGTCCGCAGCTGGATGCTCACGCTCGATCACAAGCGGATCGGCATGATGTACCTGTTCGGCATCCTCGGCGCGCTGATCGTCGGCGGCGCGTTCGCGCTGCTGGTGCGCACCGAGCTGTGGGCGCCGGGCAAGACGATCGTCGGCCAGGACACCTACAACGCGTTCTTCACGCTGCACGGCGCGGTCATGGTGTTCCTGGTCATCATCCCCGGGATCCCGGCCGCGCTCGGCAACATCATGATGCCGATCCAGCTCGGCGCGCCCGACGTCGCGTTTCCCCGGCTCAACCTCGCGTCGTTCTACCTGTGGTGCTCCGGCGCGCTGCTCCTGATCGCCTCGGTGCCCGGCGGCCTCGACACCGGCTGGACGCTGTACACGCCGTACTCGCTGGAGACCAAGACCCCGGTGCTGGTCGCGACCTCGGGCGTGTTCCTGCTCGGGTTCTCGTCGATCTTCACCGGCCTCAACTTCCTCGTCACGATTCACAAGTTCCGGCCGCAGGGCATGGGCTGGTTCCAGATGCCGCTCAATGTCTGGG